>WBZP01000852.1_pt1 | contig 39931 bp, 40 predicted proteins | sample 5204301 | NCBI WGS metagenome assembly WBZP01 (sample SAMN12412401, study PRJNA552823) | activated sludge metagenome | isolation source: activated sludge from nitrification reactor of wastewater treatment plant... | place: USA: Pennsylvania | collected 2017
TTACGCCATGCCCCGCCATTTCGCAATTGTCCCCGCCGCTGGCAGCGGTGCGCGCTTCGGCGCCGAACTGCCCAAGCAGTACCTGCCCATCGCCGGCCGTCCGCTGATCTTCCATACGCTGCTGGCTCTGTGTCAGTCGCCGCGCATCGACCGCGTGCTGGTCGTGCTCGCGCCGGACGATGCGTACTGGTCGACCTACGACTGGCAGGTGCTCGGCCCGAAGCTGGAAACGGTCTACGCCGGCGGCGCCACGCGCGCCGACAGCGTGCTGGCCGGCCTGCGCGCCGCCGAAACGGCAGCCGCGGATGACGACTGGGTGCTGGTGCACGATGCGGCGCGCCCGTGCCTCTCCGGCGAAATGCTTGCGCGCCTCTGCGACGAACTCGCCGATGACCCCGTCGGCGGCCTGCTGGCGGTGCCGGTGGCGGATACGTTGAAACGGGAGGATACTGGCGGCAGGGTGGATGCGACGATCGCACGCGAAGGACTCTGGCAGGCGCAGACGCCGCAGATGTTCCGTTACGCAGTACTGACCCGGGCGCTGGCAGAAGCGCGTGGGGTAACCGACGAAGCCGGTGCGATCGAAGCGGCAGGTCTGGCGCCGAAGCTCGTCAAGGGCGACGCGACCAACCTGAAGGTGACTTACCCGGCCGACCTGCCGTTGGCCGAACTGATCATGATGGCGAGGAGGGGGAAATGATTCGCATCGGGCAGGGATTCGACGTGCATGCACTCGTTCCCGGACGCAGGCTGATCATCGGAGGCGTCGACATTCCGCACGACAAGGGCCTGCTCGGGCATTCCGATGCCGACGTGCTGCTGCATGCGATTACCGATGCGCTGCTCGGCGCTGCCGCACTCGGCGACATCGGCCGCCATTTTCCCGATACCGACGAACGCTGGCGCGGCGCCGACAGCCGCGTGCTGCTGCGTGCCACTGTCGGGCTGCTGGCGCAGGCCGGCTGGCGGGTCGTCAACGTCGATTCGACGATCATCGCGCAGGCGCCGAAGATGGCCCCTCACATACCGACGATGATCGATAACATCGCCGCCGACCTGCTCGTCGCCGGCGGCGACGTCAATGTCAAGGCCAAGACCTGCGAACGCCTCGGCTTTGCCGGTCGCGGCGAGGGCATCGTGGCGGAAGCCGTGGTGCTGATTTCCCATGGCAGCTGAAGCTACTTACACGGCCCCCTCGGCCGGGCGCCTCTTCTTCGCGCTGTGGGTGCCGCCGGCGTGCGCCGGCACACTGCATGCGATGGCCGGTGCCGTTGTCGGTCGCAGCGGCGGTCGCCTGATGCGCGAGGACACGCTGCACCTGACGCTGGCCTTTCTCGGCGACATCGCCGAGCGCCGCCTGCCGGCTCTGATGGAACTCGCTGCCGGGCTCTCGTTGCCACGGGTGCCGGTGTGCCTCGACCGGCTCGGTTTCTGGGCGCAGAACCATATCCTCTTTGCCGGTTCGAGCGCGCCGGACCCCGCGCTCGGTGCGCTCGCCGATTCCTTGCAGGAATCGCTGAAGGAAGCAGGCTTTCTTGCCGAAACGCGTGCCTTCGTACCGCACGTGACCATGCTCAGGAAGCTGCTGCATCCGGGCAAGCTGCCGGCCCTGCCGGCGCAGGCATGGGAGGCCGAAGAGTTCGCGCTGGTGCGCTCCTGGCGTTCCGATCGAGGCGCCGCCTACGAGACGGTGGCGCGCTGGCCGCTGCAGTCCGCAATCGTCAGCTGAGGGGGAGTTGCAGGGTGGCGGTGAGTCCGCCGCCCTCCCGAGCCGAAAGCGTCAGCGAGCCGCCGTGCAATTTGGCAATGCGCTCGACGATGGCCAGCCCGAGGCCGGTTCCCTTGACGTCGGTACGTGCCGAATCGAGACGCGTGAAAGGGCGCTTGAGGCGTTCGATTTCTTCCCCCGGAATGCCCGGCCCGCGATCCATCACTTCGATCAGCAGCTGACCGTCTGCTTCATGGGCGGCGAGCGTGATATCGCCGCCGCCATACTTGCGGGCATTCTCGATCAGGTTGCCGACCGCACGCGCCACGGCCAGCGGGCGCAGTTGGGCCGGCCGGCAATCGGCAAGATCCAGCTGCAACTGGACGCCGGTGCGCGAGAAGCGAGCAGCGACGTCACCGAGCAGGCGACCGACTTCGGTTTCAGCCGGTGCCTCGTCGCCCGCGGCACGCGCGTAGTCGAGGAACTGGCCGATGATGGCGTCCATCTGTTCGATGTCGCCGGCGATCGCCGTGCGCGCCGCCTCGTCGTTCACCGACATTTCCGCTTCCAGCCGCAGGCGCGCCAGCGGCGTGCGCAGATCGTGCGAAATGCCGGCCAGCACCTCGGCCCGCTCGCGCTCGCTGTGGGCGAGGTCTTCCGACATCTGGTTGAAGGCGTTGGCCAGTTGCTTGAGTTCCTCGGCGCCGCTGACGGCCACCGGGTCGGGATGGCGGCCGCGACCGACCTGGCGTGCGGCCCGCCCGAGGGCACGCAGTGGCCGCGTGACGCGCGACACGATCCACCATGCCGCGAGCAGCGTCAGCACCAGCGAGGCCGCGCCCCAGCCCAGCCAGTGCAGCGGGAAAGTGTTGTCGATGCGCTCTGCGGGCAGCATGACCCAGTAGACATCGTCGGCGTCGCCCGCCAGCGCAAAGCTGGCCCACAGGCCTTCCTCGCCGTTGATGGCGCGGGCCAGCCGCGTGTCCCGGCCCAGGCGCAATTCGAGCTCGCGCCGGAAGAGTGCGTGGAAAGCATCGTCAGGAAGCGGAATGACCCCGTCTTCAGGCTCGGCCGGCTGCAGATGGATGCCTTCGCGCTCGGAGAGTTCGAGCAGCAGGTAGCGGCGTTTCTCGGGCGCGGCGGCGATCAGCGCGGCATGCGTGACATTGACCGCGCTCGCCGTCAGCTCGGCGAGGTGGCGGGCGCGCGGCTCCTGTTCGGCGAGGCTGAAGAGGGTCGTCCAGATGCCGAGCGTGGCGAGGATGACGCCGCTGATCAGCAGGAAGGTACGGACCAGCAGCGTCCGCGGGATAAACCTCACGCTCTCAAAGCTTGCGAAGAAATCGTAGCGAGCGGTCCGAGTGCGAGGCGGACGGAGCGCAGCGACGAGACATATCAATTGGATAGGCGAGGAGCGAGCACCGCCCAACGAAGCAATCGGATCGCGCAGTAGATTTATTCACAAGCTCTCACTTTTCCTTGCCGTCGGGCACAAAAACGTAACCGAAGCCCCAGACCGTCTGCAGGTAGCGCGGGCTGGCCGGGTCCGGCTCGATCAGCTTCCTGAGGCGCGAGACCTGAACGTCGATGGCGCGGTCGAATGGGCCCTGCTCGCGGCCGCGGGCCAGCGACATCAGGCGGTCGCGCGAGAGCGGCTGGCGTGGGTGTTGCAGCAATACCTTGAGCACTGCGAACTCGCCGGTGGTCAGCGGCAGGTGCTCGTCGCCCTTCTTCAGCGTGCGTGCGGCAAGGTCGACTTCGATGTTGGCGAAGGCGACGGTGCCTTCCTCGCTGGCAGGTGCCCCCGGCGTCGCCGTGCCGCGGCGGCGCAGCACGGCCTGGATGCGGGCCAGCAGTTCGCGCGGGTTGAACGGCTTCGGCAGGTAGTCGTCGGCGCCCATCTCGAGGCCGACGATGCGGTCGATCTCGTCGCCCTTGGCGGTAAGCATGATGATCGCCTGTCCCGGCTCGGCGGCGCGCAGGCGGCGGCAGATCGAGAGGCCGTCCTCTCCCGGCATCATCAGGTCGAGCACGATCAGGTCATAGGGTTCCCGCAGCAGCAGCTTGTCCATGACCGCGCCGTTCTCGGCGCCCTTGACGGCGAAGCCCTGCTCACCGAGGTAGCGGGTGAGCAGTTCGCGCAGGCGGAGGTCGTCGTCGACGACCAGGATTCTTTTCTGGCTCATGGGCGGAATGCTAGCTGAAGACGCGCCAAATCGCACATCGCGCGCATCGCCCGATACAAAGCTTTACAATTCGCCCCTGCGTCAACAAACTCCGCTTACATGTCGCCGGCAGGATGCGAAGCGTGGCCAAGGGCCGCTTTCGCTGGAGGTGACATCATGAGCAAACTCTTTCTCGCCATGCTGATAGGTGCGGCAGTCATGCTTGCAATGACCGACGATTCGAAGTCCGGACTCAGGGACACCGTGCGCAGCGCTGCGCTCACGGTGGCGGAGGCCGCGCAGAAATGATCCGTCGGGTTGCCGCTGCGGGCGCGTTCCTGCTGCTTCTGCTTGCTGCGCTGCCGGCGCAGGCCTTTCCCGGAGGGAAGGTCGGCTTCGGTGGCTGGGGGCAGGCACAGCAGCGGCCGCAACAACCGCAGCGCGAGCGTCAGTACCAGCCGCCGCGTCGCCAGGAAGGCGAGCAGGGGGGGCAGCGCATGACGCCGGATGAACGCCGGCAGTTGCGCCGCGACCTGCACGACGCCAACCGCGACCTCCGTCCGCAGCGCCGCGACTGGCGCCAGTAGGCGCCGCCGGTGTTCGCCGCGCTCCTGCCAACAAGGCGGGGGCGACAAGGGGAGTCACATGCCCGTACCCGTCTTGCGTTCATTTCTTCCAGGCCTGGCGTGCCTGCTGTTCGTGGGTGCCGTTTTCGCCGTCCCGATGGGCGAGCGCGATGCCCGCCACCTGCTCAACCGCACCGGCTTCGGCGCGCCGCCACAGGCGGTGGCGAGCTACGCGAAGCTGAGCCGCGAGCAGGCCGTCGAGCGCCTCCTTGCCGGCGTGCGTACCACGCCCGTCCTCAAGCCCCCGCAACTGACCCATGAGCCGCTGTTCCGTATCCGCGAATTAGGCGAGGCGGAAAAGAAGGCGGCCCTGCGCGCGGAGTTCGAAAAAGGCGTCGAACTCCGCGCCTGGTGGCTGCAGGAAATGCTGCAGACGACGTCGCCGTTGAGCGAGCGGATGACGCTCTTCTGGCACAACCATTTTGTGTCCAGCCAGCAGAAGGTGAAGTCGGGCCGGCTGATGCTCGATCAGAACCTGCTCCTGCGCCGCCACGCGCTCGGCAACTTCGGCGAAATGCTGCATGCCGTCGCCAAGGATCCGGCGATGGTCATCTATCTCGATGCTGCCACCAATCGCAAGGGGCAACCCAACGAGAACTTCGCGCGCGAGGTCATGGAGCTGTTCACGCTCGGCGAAGGGCGCTACAGCGAGCAGGACATCAAGGAAGCGGCCCGAGCCTTCACCGGCTGGAGCCTCGAGCGCGAGACCGGCAGCTTCATGTGGCGCCAGCCCATGCACGACAGCGGCGAAAAGCGCGTGCTCGGCCGCAGCGGCAATTTCGACGGCGACGCGGTGCTCGACATCCTGCTGGCGCAGCCGGCAACCGCCGAATTCATCGCCGGCAAGCTGTGGCGGGAATTCGTCTCGCCGACGCCGGATCCCGCAGCGCTCAAACACGTCGCCGAACGCTTCCGTGCCTCCGGTCTCGACATCCGGCAGGCACTGCGCACGCTGCTCCTGACGCGTGCGTTCTGGGCGGAGGAAAACCGCGGCGCACTGGTCAAATCGCCGGTCGAGCTTGTCGTCGGCAGCCTGCGCACGCTTGAGGTCTCGGTGCCCGATGCGCTACCGCTGGCCTTCACTGTCCGCAATCTCGGGCAGGACCTCTTTGCACCACCGAACGTGCGCGGCTGGCCCGGCGGCGAAGCCTGGATCAACTCGACGACGCTGCTGGCACGCAAGCAGTTCATCGAACGCCTGCTGCGCAACGAGGATTTCGTTGCTCCCGTTGCGGGCGCCGGCGGCATGATGGGCGGCATCGAGCAGGGCGCGCAGCGCAACCGCCAACGCGTACAGCAACTGCGCGAAGAGTTCGGCAAGGGCCCCGGGCGGCTCGAAGGCGAGGCGCGCGCGCGCATGGTGGCCGCCATGTCCGACATCCGCTTCGACAGCCGCGCCTGGCTCGCGCACTTTCCGGATACGCGAGCCGTCGAAAGGGCGCTGCTGCCCGTGTCCGCCGTGGCACCTCCGCCGGCCGAAACGCAGGGCATCGCACTGGTGCGTGCCTATGCGCTTGATCCGGCCTATCAACTCAAATAGGAGCTCGCCATGTCGATCCATTGCCTGAGCCGCCGCGATTTCCTCTCCCTGCTGGGGACCGGCGCCTGCGTCGCACTGACACCGTCGCTCGCGGTCGCCGGCACGGCCGGCAACGCAGGCAACGACTACCGGCGCCTGCTCGTCCTCGTCGAACTGAAAGGGGGCAATGACGGGCTCAATACCATCGTGCCCTTTGCCGACCCGCGCTACGCGCAGCTGCGACCGCGCATCGGCCTGCGCCGTGACGAACTGCTGCTGCTCGACGAGTGTACCGGCGCCCATCCTTCGCTGGCAGCACTGCGACCACTGTGGGAGGGCCGCGAGCTGGCGATCGTGCAATCGGTCGGCTATCCGCAGGCCAATCTCTCGCATTTCCGCTCGATCGAAATATGGGACACCGCCTCGCGCAGCGATCAGTACCTCGACGACGGCTGGCTCGGCCGCGCCTTCGCGCAGAGCCCCGTACCGCCGGATTTTGCCGCCGATGGCGTCGTCGTCGGCAGCAGCGATCTGGGGCCGCTGCTCGGGCGCCGCGCCCGCGCCGTCGCGCTGACCGGGGCCGAACAGTTCCAGCGGCAGGCGCGCATGGCGCAGACGCGGGCACCTGCGGCCGGCGGGGCGCTCGGCCATCTGCTCAAGGTCGAGAACGACGTGGCCGCGGCCGGTGCCCGCATCGGCGGCAGCCGCAGCTTCACCACGAGCTTTCCGACCGGTGCCTTCGGCGACGCCGTGCGTACCGCCTGCCAGGTGGTGGCGCAGGGGAGCGGCGTCGCCGCGCTGCGCCTGACGCTCAACGGTTTCGACACGCACCAGAACCAGCCCGGTACCCACGCCAACCTGCTGAAGCAGCTCGCGGAGGGGCTGCTCGCCTTGCGCGCCGGCCTCAGCGAACTCGGGCGCTGGAACGACACGCTGGTCATGACCTATGCCGAGTTCGGCCGGCGGCCACAGGAGAACCAGTCGAACGGCACGGATCACGGCACGGCGGCCCCGCACCTGGTGCTTGGCGGCCGCGTCGCCGGCGGCCTGTACGGGGCGCCACCGCAACTCGACCGGCTCGACGGCAACGGCAACCTGCCGTTCGCGCTCGACTTCCGCAGCCTTTACGCGACAGCGCTCGAACGCTGGTGGGGGCTGCCCTCGGAAGCGGTCCTCGGCGGCCGCTTCCCGTTGCTGCCAATGCTCAGGGCATGAGGTATCGGTTGCGGGCGGCAGGGGGATGGTGTTGAATCGGAGCACTATCTTCCGCACGCGCGACCACGATGCGCCTTGTCCGTCCTCTTGTCCTGATTCTGTTGCTGCTGGTTTCGGCGCTAGCGTCGGCCGCGGCCGGCGAACGCCTGGTGCTCGTCGCCGAGGATGACTGGTATCCGTATTCGGCGAAGCGCAACGGGCAGGCGGAAGGGCTCGCGGTCGACATCGTGCGTGCTGCGTTTGCCGCTGCCGGCGTCTCCGTCGAGTTCAAGACCATGCCCTACGCACGCTGCATGCAGGCGGTGAAGCAGGGGGTCGAACTCGGCTGCTTCGATACGCTGAAGGACGCTGCCACGCGCGACGCCTACCTGTTCCATGAGCAACCGCTGTTCAAGGCGACAATCGCCATCTACGCACCGGCGAGCTTCGCGGGCAGCGTCAGCGCCCGGCAGCTCGCAGGACATTCGGTCGGCCTCACCAACGGCTATACCTACGGCGACGAGGTCGAACGGAATCCCGCAATCCGCAGGGACATGGCGCCGAACGATTTGCTGACGCTGCGCAAGCTGCTGGCCGGACGGACCGAGTTCGCGCTGGTCTATACCCGCGTTGCCGACTGGCTGCAGCTGCAGAATCCCGATCTGCGCGGTGGCTTCCGGCAGGTCGGCATCCTGCTGGAGGATGGCCTCTACCTCAGCTTCTCGAAAGCGCGCAGCGAGGCGCCTGAAGCCGTCAGGCAACTGAACCGGGGCCTGGCGCAGATCCGCGCCAACGGCACCTACGCGCGGATCGAGGCGGACTGGCAGCGGCGCCTCTCGGTCGACGCCACTGCCGCCGGTGCGAGCAGGACGGCGCGGTAATCCGGCCGTCCGGCAGGGTAAAATGCCGGCATGCAGTTCCTCTCCCTCGAATCCTCCACCGATGCCGGTTCCGTCGCCCTGTGGCGCGACGGCGTCCTGAGCGAGCGCCATTGCCCGCCCGGGCAGCCGTCGTCGGCGACCCTGCTGCCGCTGGCGGCAGCGTTGCTGGCCGAGACGGGAACAGGCTTTTCCGAACTCGATGCCATCGCCTTCGCCGCCGGTCCCGGCTCGTTCACCGGCCTGCGCGTTGCCTGCGGTGTCGCCCAGGGCCTCGCAGCCGCCCATGACCTGCCGGTACTGCCGGTCGGCACGCTGGCCGCGATGGCGGAAGCTGTCGCGTCGCCGCGCGTCGCCGTCTGCCTCGATGCACGCATGAGCGAGGTCTATTTCGGCCTGTTCGAGGAAGGCGAACCGGTTTCCGTGATCGGCGTCTATCCGCCGGCGGCGGTGCCGCTGCCCGAAGGCGGCGGCTGGGTCGCGGCTGGCAACGCGCTGGCCGCCTATCCCGTGCTCGCCGAGCGGATGAATGCGGTGTGCAGCGCACTCCTGCCGGAAGTCCTGCCGACGGCGGCTGCCGTGGCGCGTCTCGCCGCACCGCGCCTGTTGCGCGGCGAAGGCCTCGATGCCGCCGACGCGGTGCCGGTCTACGTCCGGGACAAGGTGGCGCTGACGGTTTCCGAACGGCTGGCGCAGGGAGGCAAGGCATGAGCGCCGTGCTGGCCCCGCGCGTCGAGATGCTGCCGATGAACGCGAACGATCTCGACGACGTGCTGGCGATCGAGAGCGCCGTCTACCCCTTCCCGTGGACCCGCGGCAACTTCGCCGATTCGCTGGCTGCCGGCTACAGCGCCTGGGTCTGCCGCATCGGCGGCGAACTTGTCGGCTACGCAGTCATCATGATGGTGCTCGACGAAGCGCACCTGCTCAACATCAGCGTCGACCAGAGCCGGCACGGCATGGGTTTCGGCGCCCGCCTGCTGCGCCACGCCATGGCCGTGGCCCGTACGCTGGGTGCCCGCACCCTGCTGCTCGAGGTTCGCCCGTCCAATACCCGCGCGCTGCAGCTCTACCAGCACTTCGGCTTCGTCCGCATCGGCCTGCGCAAGGCCTATTACCCGGCGCACGAAGGGCGAGAGGACGCGCTGGTGCTGACGCATTCACTGGCTGAGATCAAGGCATGAGCCTCACACGCGAACAGATCCTTGAAGAGATGGGGCTCGGCCCGGTCTGGCGGCTGCGCGCCGCGCCGCCGTCTGAAGCACTGCCGTCCGCCAGCCTTGCCGAAGCGGCTGATGCACCGTGCGATGTGGCGGCAGAGTCGGATGCCATGCCGGCCGTCGTTGCGCCGCGCCAGAAGCCGCCGCTTGCCGCCCCGGACGCCGATGGGGCCGCAACGCTCGGCTGGCCGGAACTGCGCCAGTCGATCGCCGACTGTTCTGCCTGCGGCCTCTGCCGCGAGCGCAGGCAGGCCGTACCGGGTGTCGGCGACGAGAACGCCGACTGGCTGTTCATCGGCGAAGGCCCGGGGTCGGAGGAAGATGCGCAAGGCGAACCCTTCGTCGGGCAGGCCGGCAAGCTGCTCGACGCGATGCTGGCGGCAATCGATCTCGAGCGCGGCCGCAACGTCTATATTGCCAACGCCGTCAAATGCCGCCCGCCCGGCAACCGCACGCCGGAGGCCGACGAAATGGCAGCCTGCTGGCCGTGGCTCAAGCGGCAGATCGCGCTGATCCGACCGAAGCTGATCGTGCTGCTCGGCCGTGCCGCCATGCAGGCCGTGCTGCACGAGGAGCGTGCGCTCGGCGCCAGCCGCGGCAAGACCTTCGAATACCGCGACGGCGAACTGGTGGTGCCGGTGATCGTCACCTATCACCCCGCCTATCTGCTGCGCAATCTGCCCGACAAGGCCAAGGCCTGGGAAGACCTCTGCTTCGCGCGCCGGCTGATGCGCGAACAGCAGGCGGCCGGCATGGATCTGCCGCTGTCGCCGGCGTGAGCCCGGCCGTCGCGATGCGCCATCGCCTGATCCGCATACTGGCCGTTTCCGCGCTTTCGGCGTGGGCTTCCTGCAGTCCTGCGGCCGAAGCCACCTGCCATGTCATCTACGGCGGCGAGGAAACCGCGCACCGCGTCCCGCCGGCTGCCGATCCCTACAAGGTGGCGGCGATGCCGGTCGGTTCCTACTTCCTGTTCCGGCCCTTGCTCGAAACCGAACCGGAGGAACTCGCGGCGCTCAAGGTCTATGTCTATGCCGACCTCGAGCGCGGGCCGGTCATCGTCCATCAGGGGGAATACGACTGGCCGCCCGTCGGCAGCGGGCGCTACGGCTTCACCGGTCGCCAGCGCGCCTACGAGCCGATGCGCGACGGCGAACTGGAATACTGGTGCGAGGTGGCGGAATGAGGCGGCTGCAGGCACTTCTCGGCGCCGTGCTGCTGGCTTTTTCCTTCACTGCCATGGCGGAGGAGGGTGAGGTGAAGCTGCTCTTCGTCGGCGACATCATGCTCGACGACGGGCCGGGCCGGGCAATCGCCGCCGGGCGCGACCCGTTCGCAGCCTTCGAGCGCGATTTCGCCTGGGCCGACGTGCGCATCGGCAACCTCGAATGCCCGATCGCCACCAGTGGCCAGGCGCTCGACAACAAGATCGCCACCTTCCGCGCGCATCCGCGCGTGATCGAGCGCCTGCAGGGACGTTTCGAGGCACTCTCCGTCGCCAACAACCACTCCGGCGACTACGGCCAGGAAGCCTTCGTCGAAACGCTGGCGCTGCTAGACATCGCCGGCATCGCCGCCTTCGGCGGCGGCCACGACCTCACCGAGGCGCATGCACCGTACTGGATCGAGAAGAACGGACTGCGCATCGCCATCCTCGGCTACAACGAGTACAAGCCGCGCAGCTTCGAGGCCGGACCGAATTGGCCGGGCGTCGCCTGGAGCGAGGACAGCCACGTGCTGCGCGACATCGCGGCGGCGCGCGCAGCCGGTGCGGATATCGTCATCCCCTTCATGCACTGGGGCTGGGAACGCGAGCGGCAGCCTTCGGCGCGGCAGCGGCGCCTGGCACACCTGATGATCGATGCCGGCGCCGACGCCGTCGTCGGCGGCCATCCGCACGTGACGCAGGGCGACGAAAGCTACGCCGGCAAGCCGATCATCTACAGCCTCGGCAACTTCGTGTTCGACGGCTTCGATACCGAGGCCGAAAAGACCGGCTGGCTGCTGCGTCTGCGTGTGGCCAAGGAAGGCGTGCTCGGCTGGGAAGTGGTTCCGGCGCACATGGACGCCGATGGCCTGCCGCAACGGCAGGCGACCCCGAAGTAACTTCCGCGCGCTGTCAGCGCCGGGGTCGTGCCGGCGATGCGCGCTTGCGTTCGCCCGCCGCCGCCTGCGCTGCTGCCATCCCGCGTTCCGCATCTTCCAGCCAGCACAGGGCATCCGCGTAGGCAATGAAACGGTGCAGGTAGTCCGGCGCGAGATCGCGCATGCGCTCCAGCGCCCGCAGCACGAGGCGGTGCGAGTTGAGCGGGCCGGCATTTTCCGGCGCGCTGGCGAGCGCTTGTGCCAGTTGCTGTTCAATGCCGAGGCGTGCCCAGTGCCCGCCGAACAGCTGGACCGATTTCAATGCGGGAGTGGCCGCCTGCGGCGAGGTGCCGGCAGGCATGTTTCGCGTGCGTGCGTCGCTGTCCGGCGCCGCCACGTCGTTCGCGGCGAGGCGGGCGAGCAGGGCGCCAAGTGGCGTCGTGTCGGGCGGTGTCGGTTCGGCGGAGTCGCTTTCCGGCAAGCGCATTTCCGTACAGCGTGCGCGGCATGCGGCGAGTGCGGCCGCGAGCGTTGCGTCAAGCAGGGCGCGGGCCGGACCTTGATGTGCGTCGGCACGGCGGGCCAGCGCCTCGATGAAACCGAAGCGCAGCGGGTCGAGGCGCGCAGCACCCTGATCGCGCAACGTGGCGATGCCGGCGGCGATCGTCGCCGCGCTGCTGGCCGCGCTATCGGCCTCTGCGGCCTCAGCCATTCGTTTCCCCGCTCGCCCGCTGGGTACGTGGCACCGGTGCCATCTCGACGCGGCGGTTGCGCGCACGGCCTGCGGCATCGGCGTTCGAGGCCACCGGCTGTTCCGGCCCGAAGGCGGCAGCGAAGACGGCCGACGACGGCACGCCGTCGTCGATCAGTGCCCGCGTCACCGTCAGCGCGCGCTGCGCCGAAAGCTCCAGGTTGTCCGCGAAGCGGTGGTTGCCGTCGCGCAACGGCTTGTCATCGGTGAAGCCGCTTACCATCAGCATCTCGTTGCGTGTCGCGAGGTAGGCGGCGAGCGGCGCGGCGAGGCTCTTCAGGAGCAGGCGTCCCTCCGGCTGCAGCTGGTCGGAATTGAGGGCGAAGAGCACGCTGCCGCTGATGCCGATACGGCCATTGGCGAGCGTCACGCGGCCGGAGGCGAGCGGGCCGGCGAGCGCCTTTTCGAGCGCCATGCGCCGCTGCTCCTCGGCCTCGCGCTTGGCGATCTCGGCTTCCAGCGTGCTGGCGAGTTCCATCTGCACGCCGAGCACCCCGACGAGGATGATCACGAAGGCGCCGAGCAGGCCGGCCATGAGGTCGCCGAAGACGGCCCAGACCGGCGCCGTCTGCTCGACGCTGGCGTCGACTTCCTCCATTACGCAGCGGCCTCGGCCAGTGCGCCTGCCGATGCCGGTACGGCACCGAGGCGTTGCAGGTCAGCCACCAGGCGCTGCTGCGAGAGCAGGCTGAGGTCGATCAGTTCGCGTGCCTGCGCCACGGTATAGGCGAGTTGCTCGTCGCTGCGCAGCAAGGATTTCTCCAGGCTTTCCTCGATGCGCGCCAGGCCGCCGAGGAGGCGCTCGTTGGCGGCGCCAAAATGCTCGACGGCACCGGCGAAGGCATCGCCGAGCGCGGCCATCTCCACGGCGCTGCCGGTGATCTGCGCCGCCGATGCGCTGATGCTCTCGCCGATCCGGGCCGCCTCGGCGCCGGTGCGTTCGGCGAAGTGGCGGCCGGTTTCCTCGAGCAGGCCGCCGGCCGAGGCGACCAGTGCCTCGATGGCGCTGCGCTGGTCGGCCGCGCTCTGCTGCGTGGCGGCGAGCAGGGCGTCCAGCGTCGCCATGATGCGGCTGCGCTCGTCTAGCAGCGCGTTGTCGCGCGCCATGCTCTCGCTCAACTGCTGGCGCAGCTGGCCGATCACCTCGGCGGCGACGCGTGGCGCTTCGGCAGCGGTCTGCATCAGGCGTGCGATCTCGTCGATGGTGCGTGTCGCGTGCGATTCGGCGTGCTCGGCCATGCTGCGGGCGGTCGCTTCCAGCGTGCGGCAGATCTGCTGCTGCTGGGCCACTGTAGCGGCCCCGGCTGCCTGCCATTCGCGCTGCAGCGCACCGGCCATCGTCTCGACCGTCGTCGCCAGCTGCGCCATGCGCTGCTCGTCGCGTGCGGCGAGTTCGCCCTGCAGGGCCGCATGCGCCTCGCCGACACCGGCCAGCAGCGCGGCGCTGCGCTGTTCGACACCCTGCGCATGCGCATCGAGCGCCTCGCGCAGGCGGGTGACGGCGGCCTCCTGATGCTGCGCCTGCAGTTCGAGCGCGGCTGTCCAGCCCTGTTCGACGTGGCGCACCGTGCCATCGAAGCGCGTCGCCAGCCCGTCGAGCTGCTTCTCCAGCGTTGCGGCGACCCGTTCATGCAGCGCGACCGTATCGCGCGCGACGGCATCCATCGCGGCCTGCACTGCCGGGCCGATCTGTTCTCCGGCCTGGCGGGCGCTGTCAGCCAGGCTGCCGCGCAGCGAAGCGTCCACCGATTGCGCCAGCGCAGCGAACGCCGTGCCGGTCTCGCGCTGGAAACCTTCCTGCCCGGCGAGCAGGCGTTCGTCGAGCTGGCGTTGCCGGGCTTCCATCTGCGTCATCAGCGCCTGCAGCTTGTCGACCACCGCCGGCAGCGCTTCGCCCTGCGCCTGCAGCGCGCGCCAGGTCTCCTGCCGCTCCTGCGCGAGCGAGAAGCGGCGCAGCGGGCCGGCGATCTGCGTGTCGAGCAGCAGGCCTGCCTGCAGGCGCTCGCGGCGGCACAGCGACGAAATCAGCCCGAGCATGGCCGAGGCGGCGACGCCGGCGACCGAGGTGCCGAAGGCGAGGCCGAGGCCCTTCACCGGTGCGGCCAGCGTGGCGCGGATCGTCTGCAGGTCGGTCGTGCTCTCGAGGGCCATGACGGCGCCGTTGAGCGTCACCGTCATGCCGAGGAAGGTGCCGAGCATGCCCAGCATCACCAGCAGCCCGACGAGGTAGGGCGTCACTGCCGGGCCGGGCAGTCCGATGCGTTCGCCGTCGACGCGCAGGCGAACGACGTTCTGCAGCGACGCGGGTACGCACAGCAGCCAGTCGGAAAGCGTCGCCAGATCGGCCGGAATGTCGGCCAGCGCCTGCCGCAGCGCGGTGGTGTCCTGATCGAAGCGGCGCAGTTCCATGGCCCCGGCGACGTAGATGGCGCCGATCAGCAGCGTCATCGCGAAGGCGAGCGGGTGGGAGAGGGCGTAGCCGGCCGCGATCCAGCCGACGGCGGAAAGGCCGGCCGTAAATGCGGCAATGCTGAGGTTTCTACTGTTCATTGTGCGTGGCCTGTTTCAGTCGCGTGTGTGGCGTGCAGCGAAATCCCGTGTTCAAGTGTTTCCATCAGTCCCATTACCGGCTGCAGGCGAAGTTCCAGTTCGGCCTCCAGCACCGCGAGCAGTTCGGCGCGGAAGCTGGCGAGCCAGCCGCCGGGCAGCATCCAGGCCGTGGCATCGTCCGTCGCCGAGGCGCGCAGGGTCTCGAATCGGCGCTCCAGCAGCCGCGGGATGCCGGCCAGCAGCGCGCGTTCGCGCTCGGCGAGGGCCGCCTGCAGCGCGCCGTCGATCCCGGGCAGCGCTCGCACCGCGCCCGGCAGCCCGGCAAGTACATCGCGGGCCGCGGCGCGCAGCAGGTTGACGTTCGCTTCCATGTCGCGCTGCTGGGCGAGATAGAAGTGGCGATAGGGCGTGAAATCAACGCCGGCCGCTCCCCCCGTTCCGGCCGGCGGCGCTGGCATGCGCACCTGGCTGCGGCTCCTGCCGCCGCCGGCGGCTTCCGGATTCACAAGCGTCGCCTGCAGCCGCGCCAGTTGCGCCTGCAGTGACGCCAGGGCCGCGCCCGCGTCCGCTGGCTGCAGTGTCCGGCCGCTCGCGGGGCGAGCCGGCGTACCGAGCACGCGATCGAGCGAAATGGCATCGGTCAGGGCGATCCAGTGGCTGACGCGCTCGGCAAAGGACGCCTTGCCGTCAGCGTCGATGGCGCCGGTTTCGCCCAGCGCAGCCAGCATGCGTACGAGCCGTGGCGCGTTCAAGCGCGTGCGCGGCAATGGTTGTTGCCTCATGCTGTGATGCGAGTGTTCCGCCGGAAAAGCCGCGCAGGCTACACCAAAGCGGGGGGGCTGAACAGGATTGACAGCCCCTTGTCATGCTGTCGATTAACAATCAGGAGGGCTGCCCGGACCTTTGCTGCGTCGGTGTTCTAGTCAGGGGCGGAAAGGGGCACGGTATCGAGGTGGCCGGCCGGATTCGCTTCTTTTCGGGTGAGAACTTGTCGATGCTGCCCCATCTGGCTGATTTCACCGGAACTGCGCGGGCTTGTCGCGCAATTCCGGTGAAATGATGGGACAGGTGCTTGTGCCGACAAGTCAGGCTGCTGATTCCGACCCTGAATAGCGATTCGGTTCTTTGCCTTCCTGTACGGCCCAGAAAAGCAGAACAATCCATCCGATCAGAGGGATGAACCAGAGAAGAAGAAACCATCCGCTCTTATTGACGTCATGCAAGCGGCGGGCGCCGACTGCCAGCGACGGCAGCAAAACCCCCAGGGAAAAAAGCCCGGAAAGCGTTTCACTGACCATGCCCGTTGCCAGTGATACGAGAAATGTAAAAAGAAAGAACCACCAGTACTCTGATCGGGAGGCCCGCCCCTCGAACGCCGCGTACTTGGAAAAACAAGTCTTGATGGATTCGCCGAAGGTCATTTTCATCTCTCCCTATTGAAGAAGTGGCCTGGAACAACATCGGTACAACTGTTTCTGATATTTGGCTCAACACCTTTGGCAAGTGAGGGCGCACAACGTTGAAGGTAAGGGGCGCGGAGCCGGCTTGCCGGCGGAGCGTCCCGCTTGACCGAAGTGTTAAGTGTCATGGCCACTCCCCAGTTGTTTAACCTGAAAAATGTTGAGCCCTTCCCTAACGAAAGCAGCCATCGGGTTTTTACCAGAGGGCGCGAGCCCTTCAGCTTGCATCTCTGCGTACCAATTCACTAAGGCTGTTTTCATCCAGTCTGCGTTTTTGTTCCACACGGGGGCCATATGTTTGACCCACAGATCTAACTCTCTGACCGTAACGACTCGCGCAGGAGAGAGTATTTCGGCAGTCTCCACCAACTGAGTTGCTAAGACTTCATCAACAACACTTTCAGGATCTGACCAGTGCGCGTTCTCTAGGCAGTCTGAATAGAAGCCCAGTTGTTTTATAGAGTCGAGAATTGCAGGGTGATCGCTCGTGCCATCGATCATCGGCCGAAAGTCTTCAAGGGATTTTGCGCCTTTAGCAACCAGATCGGGCAGGATCCAGTTTGTATTTTTCTTGGTGTGTGATCGGTAAGATTTCCATAGAGATTTCACCTCCTCATCGGTCGCTGTTAGAAAGCGCCGTAGGATTACAACCTTCCCAGACTCTTCAATTGACAAAGCAGCAATAGAGGCAGCAGACGGCCATCTTCTATTCTCTAGTAGGAGTCGAGCATCACTAGCCAATCGTGAAGCGTTCGACGTCGCCAAGTTCATTCCTGCCGCAATTTGCGCAGCATCTAAAGGGCCTCGATAAGGCGTGGGCAGATCGGCCATAGTGGTGAGGCTTAACTAGTAGTAGACGCCAAAAGTGGCAATTACTCCTGCGCCACTGGCAACTAAGCTGGAATAGCCGACAGCAGGAAGTGCTTGTCTTTTCTGCGGGTTGCGGATGAAAACTGGCTATCCGTGCAACATTTAATTTCCGACAAAATTGGCAGGCGCAGTTCTTAGGATAACGACATATCCGCGGTGATTGTATCTACGTCACGCCGTAGCGCAAGGCTTAAATCACGCCGGCATCGCGCAGTTTCTCGATCTGCTCGTCACTGAGGCCGCCGATCGTGCGGAGCACGCCTTCGGTGTCCTGTCCCAGCAGGGGCGGCGGGCTGCGGTAGGCCACGGGGGTGCGGGCGAGCTTGATCGGGTTGCCGACCAGCTTCACTTCCCCGGCGGTCGGATGCGGCATCGTCACCACCATCTCGCGTGCGGCGAGCTGCGGTTCGGCAAACACTTCTTCCAGCTTGTTGATCGGCCCGCAGGGCACATCGGCGGCTTCCAGCCGTCCCAGCCAGTGTTGTTTGGTCTGCGTTTTCGCGCGTGCTTCGATGGCGGCATCGAGTGCGGCGCGGTTGCGTACGCGGGCGGCGTTGCTGGCGAAGCGTTCGTCGTCGGCCATGCCGGGCAGGTCGAGCACTTCGCAGAAGCGGCGGAACTGGCCGTCGTTGCCGACGGCGACGATGAAATGGCCGTCGCTGCTGGCGAGCACCTGGTAGGGGGCGATGTTGGGGTGTGCGTTGCCCATGCGCCTGGGGCTGACGCCGGAACAGAGGTAGTTGAGCGCGAGGTTGGCGAGGCTGGCGACCTGAGTGTCGAGCAGCGAGACGTCGATGTGCTGGCCGAGGCCGCTCTTCTCGCGCTCGATCAGCGCGGCCTGGATGGCGTTGGCGGCGTAGAGGCCGGTGAGGATGTCGACCAGCGCCACGCCCACCTTCTGCGGGCCGCCGCCGGGGCGGCCGTCGGCTTCGCCGGTAACGCTCATCAGGCCGCCGATGCCCTGGATGATGAAGTCGTAGCCGGGGCGGTCGGCCCACGGGCCGTTCTGGCCGAAGCCGGTGATCGAGCAGTAGATGAGGCGCGGGTTGAGTCTGGCGAGCGACTCGTAGTCGAGGCCGTACTTCTTCAGCCCGCCGACCTTGTAGTTTTCGAGCAGCACGTCGCTTTTCAGCGCCAGATCGCGGATCAGCGCCTGGCCTTCCGGATGCGCGAGGTCGACGGTGACGGATTCCTTGTTGCGGTTGATGGCGAGGTAGTAGGCGGCCTCGCTGGTGTCGTGGCCTTCGGCATCCTTGAGGTAGGGCGGCCCCCAGGCACGGGTTTCGTCGCCGCTGCCGGGGCGCTCGATCTTGATCACCTCGGCGCCGAGGTCGGCCAGCAGCTGGCTGCACCACGGCCCGGCGAGGACACGGGAGAGGTCGAGGATGCGGAGGTGGGAGAGCGGAGCGGCGTCGGACATGGCAGTCAGGGTCGATGGCGAAGCCCCGATTTTGCCACCCGAACGTGAAATACTGCGTATGACCTTCGGCCAGCGCGGGCGTAGAATCGGCTGAAAATCATATAAAGCAACGTCCAGGGCAGAGGGAAGCCATAACAATGACGAAGAAGATCGGGCGTTTCGACATCGTGCGTGAACTCGGGCGAGGCGCCCAGAGCGTGGTCTATCTCGCACGCGACCCGCACCTCGAACGCGAGGTGGCGATCAAGACGCTGCATTTCACGCGGCCGGACCCGGAACAGAACAAGGTGCTGCTGGCCGAGGCGCGCACCGTCAGCCAGATGCGGCACCCGAACATCGTGCCGATCTTCGAGGCCGGCGAGGAGGGCGGAGACCTTTACCTCGTGTTCGAGTTCGTGCCCGGCAAGAACCTCGGCGAATACCTGCGCGAGAGCGGGGCGCTGTCGCCGGTGCGTGCCATCTCGGTGATGCAGCCGGTGCTCGATGCGATCGCGCATGCGCATGCGCTGGGCGTGATTCACCGCGACCTGAAGCCGACCAACATCCTGATCAACGAGGACGGCTTTCCGCGCGTGATGGATTTCGGCATCGCCGCGCGCGTCGAGCAGGCAACGGCCGAGGGCGGCGACGGCGAGCGCCTGATGGGCACGCCGTCGTACATGGCGCCGGAATACGTGCTGCGGCAGGAAATCGGCGAGCGCACCGATGTCTTCGCCGCCGGCCTGATCTTCTACGAACTGCTGACGGGCCAGCGGGCGATCCAGGGCAACGACCTGTTCGCGCTGCTGCACCGGATCACCTCGACCGACATCCGCCTGCCACCGGACACCCAGCTCGACGAGCGGATCACGGCCATCCTCTACCGGGCCATCGCCCGCGATCCGGAGAGCCGCTACGCGACCGTCGCGCAGTTCCGCGAGGCGCTCGACGATTACCTCGACCCCGAGGAGGAAACCGGTGCCGCAACCGCCGGCGGGCAGGGGACGATCGAGTTCCTGCTGCGGCGCATGCGCCACAAGAGCGATTTTCCGGCGCTGTCGGAGTCGGTGGGGGCGATCAACAAGATCGCGGCATCGGATGGCGAGAGCATCGGCAAGCTGTCGAGCACGATCCTCAAGGACTTCGCGCTCACCAACAAGATCCTCAAGCTGGTCAATTCGGCCTTCTACCGGCAGGCGGGGGGCGGCAACATCAGCACCGTGTCGCGGGCGGTGATGGTGCTGGGCTTCGATGCGGTGCGCAACATCGCGATCACCGTGCTGCTCTTCGAGCACCTGCAGAACAAGGGCAATGCCAACCAGCTGAAGGACGAGTTCCTGCGCGCCAACTTCGCCGGCATTCTGGCCAAGGATGTCGGCATCCGCACCTCGCAGCGCGATGTCGAGCAGGCCTTCATCTGCTCGATGTTCTACAACCTCGGCCGCATGCTGGCGCAGTACTACTTCCCCGAGGAGGGCGAGGACATCCGTCGCCTGGTCGAGCAGAAGGGGATCAGTGAAGATCGCGCGGCCCACGAGGTGCTCGGCATCTCGTTCGAGGAAATGGGCGTCGGCATCGCGCAGCACTGGGGTTTCCCGCCGCTGATCGTGAACACGATGCGCCGCCTGGCGCCCGGCTCGGTGCGCAAGGGCGCGACCGGCGAGGAGCGCCTGCGCGTGCTTTCCGGTTTTTCGAACGAGCTGTGCAGCGTCATCGCGGCAGCGACGCCGGAGCAGCGGCAGAAGGAGATCCGGAAGGTGACGTCACGCTTTGCCGACAGCGTGACGCTGAGCGAAAAGGACCTGCAGGCGACGCTGGAGAAGTCGATGACCGAAGTGGCGCAGTTCGCCAGCGTCATCCAGCTCAACCTGAAGCAGACGCCGTTCGGGCGGCAATTGCGTTCGCTCAGCGGCAGCAAGCTGCAGGAGGCGGAGGCGGCGGCGGCCGAGAAGGGCGCCACTGCGGCCGGCGGGGGCGATGTGCCGGTCGATACTGCCGGTGCGCTGGCCAGTTCGGCGCTGGTCGAGGCGCCGGTGATGGCGTCGCTGGAGGGGACTTCCTCCGGCATTCGCCAGCCGGCCAACGTTGAGGCGATCCTCGCTGCTGGCATCCAGGACATCAGCAACTCGCTGGTCGAGGATTTCTCGCTCAACGACATGCTGCGCATCATCCTGGAGACGATGTTCCGTGCCAAGGGCTTCCGGCGCGTGATCCTGTGCATCAAGAACGCCAAGGCGAACACGATGCAGGGGCGCTTCGGCTTCGGGCCGGATGCGGCGGAAACCGCCAAGGCCTTCAATTTCCCGCTGTCGTTTACGCCGGATATCTTCCATGCGGCGATCTCGAAGGGCGTCGATCTGCTGATCAGCGACATCAACGACCCGAAGATCTCGTCGCGGGTGCCGGAGTGGTACCGGAAGTCGGTCAATGCCGGGACCTTCGTGCTGTTCCCGCTGAACATCAAGGGCAACCCGGTGGCGCTGATCTATGCCGACATGGAGGAGGCCGGTGCCATCGTGATCCCGGAAAAGGAGCTGTCGCTGTTCCGCACGCTGCGCAACCAGGCCGTGCTGGCGATCAAGCAGTCGATGTAGGGGCGAAAAAAAGGCCGGGAATTCCCGGCCTTTCCTGTTGTTGGTTTCGCCTACCACAGCTTCCACCAGGGTTCTGGCCGGTTCAGGCCGCGCACGTAGTATTCGCTTTTCGGGTAGTTCTTGCGCATGACGCGCTCCGAGTCGTCGCGCAGATCGGGCATGCCGAGCTGGTCGTAGCCCTTGACCATGATGAACAGCGCTTCCTCGATCGCCGGTGCGTCCTGGTAGGTCTTGACGGCGAACTGCGCGCGATTCACGGCGGCGAGGTAGGCGCCGCGCTTCATGTAGTAGCGGGCGACGTGCACTTCGTGCGAGGCCAGCGCATTGACCAGATACTTCATGCGCAGGATGGCATCCGGCGTGTATTTGCTGTCCGGGAAGCGGGTGGCGAGTTCCTTGAAGGCATCGAAGGCGTCCTTGGCCGATTTCGGGTCGCGCTCGGTCGGGTCCTGCGCCGAGACGTGGCCGAGGAGGCCGAGGTCCTCGTTGAAGTTGATCAGGCCCTTCAGGTAATAGACGTAATCGACGTTCGGGTGGTTCGGGTGCAGCTTGATGAAGCGGTCGCAGGCGGCGATGGCGGAGGCCGGCTCGTTGGCCTTCCAGTAGGCATAGGCGATCTCGACCTGCGCCTGCTGGGCGTAGCGGCCGTAGGGATAGCGCGCTTCGAGCTTCTCGAAGTACTTGACGGCGTTGTCGTACTGGCCGTCGTTGAGCGCTTCCTTGGCCGTCGTGTAGAGCTTGTTGGCCGACCAGCCGACCGTTTCGTCCTTCGGTTCGCCAAAAATGCCGCAGCCGCCAAGCAGGATGGCCGTGAGGAGCGAGACGATAACCGCTAAACTACGCATGATGAAGAATCCGGACAAGAAATCGAAAAATCCCCCTGCGCCGACGCCGGCAAAGGCTTCCGAAACTGCAGAAGGGCGCGGCGATGATAGCACGCCGCTTGCCCTGACCGCACCCGCCGATTGCGGCGGTGCGCGCCTCGATCACGTGCTCGCCGGCCTGCTGCCGCAGCATTCGCGCAACCGGCTGCAGGGCTGGATCCGCGACGGGCGCGTGCAGGTAGGCGGTCTGCCGGTCAGCGAACCCAAGCACAAGCTGTGGGGCGGCGAGGCGATCCTGGTCGCAGAGGTGCCCGACGAGACGCTGGCGGCGGCCGTGGCCGAGGATATCCCGCTCGACATCGTCTACGAGGACGAGGCGCTGATCGTGATCGACAAGCCGGCCGGGCTGGTCGTGCATCCCGCTGCCGGCAACTGGAGCGGGACGCTGATGAACGCGCTGCTGCATCATGCCCCGCAACTGGCGTCGGTGCCGCGCGCCGGCATCGTGCATCGCCTCGACAAGGACACCTCGGGTCTCCTCGTCGTGGCCAAGACGCTGGCGGCGCAGACCGACCTGGTGAGGCAGCTGCAGGCACGGACCGTCAAGCGCGAGTATCAGGCGCTGGCGCGCGGCGTCGTGGAACGCAACAACGGGACCGTCGATGCGCCGATCGGCCGGCACCCGACACAGCGCACGAAAATGGCGGTCGTCATGGGCGGCAAGCCGGCGCGCACGCGCTACCGTGTCGTCGAGCGCTTCGGCAACTGCACGCTGATCGAATGCTCGCTGGAAACCGGGCGTACGCACCAGATCCGCGTCCATCTGGAATATATCGACCATCCGCTGGTGGGCGATCCTGTCTATGGCCGGCGGCTGAACCGCGTGCCGCGTGGGCCGGCCTTCGACCGCCAGTTCCTGCACGCGCGGAAGCTGGGTCTCGTACACCCGCTGACCGGCAAGTCGATGCTGTGGAAATCGCCCTTGCCCGAAGACATGGAGGAACTGCTCGAACAGTTGCGCCTCGATGCGGCGATGGAAGCCGATGCGCGGCTCGACGACGATTTCGACGATGACGATCATGAGGTCGAGCTGATCTACGCCTACGGCGACGGCGATGACGACTGAGCCGGCGGGCGAGTCCCGCTGGTTCGAGCCCGACTGGCCCTTGCCGCCCGGCGTACGGGCCTTGCAGACGACGCGCTGTGGCGGCGTCAGCAGTGGCGCGTGGTCGGGATTCAACCTCGGCGATCACGTCGCGGACGATCCCGCGGCGGTCGCTGCGAACCGGGCGGCGCTGGCGGCGTACATCGGCTGCGAACCGCGCTGGCTGCGCCAGGTGCATGGCACGACGGTCTGCGACCTCGATCGCTGCGCTGCCGAGGTACAGGAGGCCGATGCTGCGCTTGCACGCCAGGTCGGGCAGGTTTGCGTGGTGATGACGGCGGACTGCCTGCCGGTGCTGCTCTGTGCCGATGATGGTTCGGTCGTCAGTGCGGTCCATGCCGGCTGGCGCGGACTGCTGGCGGGGGTGATCGAGGCGGCGATCCGCGAAATGGCGGTGCCGGGCAGGCGCATTCACGCCTGGCTCGGGCCGGCGATCGGGCCGGCGGCCTTCGAGGTCGGTGATGAAGTGCGTGCCGCGTTCGTCGCTGCCGATGCGGCGGCGGCGCCGTGCTTCCGCACGTCACCTGGCGGACGCTGGCTGGCCGATCTTTACGGGCTTGCCCGCCTGCGCCTGGCGGGCAGCGGGGTCCTGAACGTTGCCGGTGGCGACGAGTGCACGTTCCGCGACGAGGCGCGCTTCTATTCCTATCGCCGCGATGGCGTCACCGGCCGCATGGCGACCCTGATCTGGAAGACTGGCGGTGCCGGGGAAAACAGGTAGTCGCCGCTAATCCGGCTTGCCTTCATCCCGGCTGGCCGCGGCTTCGGCCTGTGCCTGACGTCGGCGGCGCGCCGGCGTGCCCAGCAGCCACAGCAGCAGCAGGCAGGGCAGGAGGCCGTAGAAAACGAAACTGAGGATCCCGGCGACGATGTTCTGCTCGCTGATCGCCATCATCAGTGCGACCCAGAGCCAGCCGATGGCAATGATGTACATCCGGGCATTATAGTCGCACTGCGGATGGCGCCGGCCGCGGCGCCGCGGCCCGTGGCGGGCGCCGTTGACAGCCCCCATGGTGCGATGCAGAATCGTCAGCACAACGATATGGCATGCCGGGCCGGTTTTCCTGCCCCGGCAGATGCTCCCCTCAGGATTCCGCCACGATGTCCCAGCCGAACGATCCCTTCAATCCTGCGATGCAGCAGTTCGCCCAGCTTGGCCAGGCGATGGCGCAGCAGTTCTTCACCTTCCTCGGCTCGCAGCAGGGCCAGCATCCGCTGGGCGGTGCGCCGATCCAGATCGGTACGCCGGAACCGGCGAAGCTGACGGCGCTGCAGCAGGAGTTCCTGCAGCAGCAGACCCTGCTCTGGAATGCGATGCTGGCGCGCGGCAAACCCGGCAGCGAGGCCGCGGCGAGCTTCGCGGTACAGGCCGAACCCGGTGACCGCCGTTTTTCGGCGCCGGAGTGGAAGCAGAGTCCGATCTTCGACTACATCCACCAGAGTTACCTGCTCAACGCCCGCTATCTGAAGGAGCTCGTCGAAATCGCACCGGTCGAGGACGACAAGGCGAAGAACCGCCTGCGCTTCCTGGCCCGCCAGTATCTCGACGCCGTTGCACCGTCGAATTTCGCAGCGACGAACCCCGAATTCATCAAGCTGGCCGTCGAGACGAAAGGCCAGAGCATTACCGATGGCATCAACAACCTGATCAAGGATTTCGAGAAGGGCCGCATCTCGATGACCGACGATACGGCATTCGAGGTCGGCAGGAATCTGGCGACCACCGAAGGCGCTGTGGTCTATGAGAACGAGCTGATCCAGCTGATCCAGTACGCGCCGCTCGGCAAGACCGTCGCGAAGCGGCCGCTGGTGATCGTGCCGCCATGCATCAACAAGTTCTACATCCTCGACCTGCAGGCCGAGAACTCGTTCGTCCGCTATGCGGTGGAGCAGGGCAATACCGTCTTCCTCGTCTCGTGGCGCAACGTCAAGGCAGAGCAGGGCCGGCTGGGCTGGAACGATTACCTGGAAATGGGGCCGCTCGACGCGCTGCGCGTCGTCCGTGAGATCACCGGCGAGGACAAGGTCAATGCCCTCGGCTTCTGCGTCGGCGGCACGATTCTCTCGAGTGCGCTGGCGGTGCTGGCGGCGCGTGGCGAAGACTGGGTCGCCAGCCTGACGCTGCTGACCACGCTGCTCGATTTTTCGGATACGGGCGAGATCGGCCTGCTCATCGACGAGCACAGCTGTGCGATGCGTGATGCCACGATCGGCAAGGGCGGCCTGCTCACCGGGCGCGAGCTGTCGTCGACCTTCTCGGCACTGCGTGCCAACGACCTGATCTGGAACTATGTCGCCGGCAATTACCTGAAAGGCCAGAAGCCGCAGGCCTTCGATCTGCTTTACTGGAATTCCGACTCGACCAACCTCGCCGGACCGTTCGCCGCGTGGTACATGCGCAACCTGTATCTCGACAACAGCCTGCACATCCCGGGCAAGCTCGAGATGTGCGGCGTCAAGGTCGATCTCGGCAAGGTGAAGATGCCGAACTACCTGCTGGCAGCGCGCGAGGACCATATCGTGCCCTGGCAGACCGCGTACCTGAGCACGCGCGTGCTCGGCGGCGACTCGCGTTTCGTGCTCGGCGCCAGCGGGCACATCGCCGGCGTGATCAATCCGGCGTCGAAGAACAAGCGCAGCTACTGGGTGAATGACGATTCGAAATCCGATGCGGAAGCCTGGCTGGCGGCGTCGGAGGAGAAGAAGGGGAGCTGGTGGTCCGACTGGTCCGCCTGGCTGAAGCAGCATGCAGACGGTGACTGTCCTGCACGGGCGAAGCTCGGCGGTGGCAGATACAAGCAAATCGAGCCGGCACCGGGCCGTTATGTAAAAGAGAAGGCGTAGCAGGGAGAAGGACGCCGAAGTGCAGGCGGTGGGTTCTTCCAGGATTCCTCAACAGGCAGATCTCATATAGAGAAGGAGAAGAACATGCCAAGAGTTGCACTCGTTACCGGGGGTATGGGCGGTCTGGGCGAAGCCATCTGCATCAAGCTGGCGGCCTTGGGCTACAAGGTGGTGACCACGCATTCGCCGGGCAATGCCAAGGCGAAGGAATGGCTGGCCTCGATGAACAACATGGGCTACGGCTTCAAGGCCTACCCGTGCGACGTTGCCGATTTCGACTCGTGCAAGGAATGCGTCGATACGGTGACCAAGGAAGTCGGTCCGGTCGACGTGCTGGTCAACAACGCCGGCATCACCCGCGACATGACCTTCAAGAAGATGACGAAGGCCGACTGGGATGCCGTCGTCAGCACCAACCTCGACTCGGTGTTCAACATGACCAAGCAGGTCATGGACGGCATGGTCGAGCGCAAGTGGGGCCGCGTCATCAACGTCTCGTCGGTGAACGGCCAGAAGGGCGCCTTCGGCCAGACCAACTACTCGGCGGCCAAGGCCGGCATGCACGGTTTCACCAAGGCGCTGGCGCTCGAAGTCGCCCGGGCCGGCGTGACGGTGAACACGATCTCGCCGGGCTACATCGGCACCAAGATGGTCATGGCGATCCCGCAGGAAATCCTCGATTCGAAGATCCTGCCGCAGATTCCGGTGTCGCGCCTCGGCAAGCCGGAAGAGATCGCCGGCCTGGTGGCCTACCTGTCGTCGGACGAAGCCGCGTTCGTGACCGGTGCCAACATTTCGATCAACGGCGGTCAGCACATGTTCTGACCGCTCGGAGAGCAGAGCAGCACTTTTATCAACAGCAGCAGAGGGAAACAGAAAATGACGCAAAGAATCGCACTCGTAACCGGCGCCATGGGGGGTCTTGGCACCGCCATTTGTCAGGAACTGGCCAAGGCCGGTCACAAGGTGGTTGCCGCCTATCATCCGCAGTTCGACAACAAGGACGAGTGGCTGAAGGAGCAGGAAGCAGCCGGCTTCAAGGACTTCATCCCGGTTGCCGGTGACGTTGCCGACCTCGCCTCGGTGCAGGCCATGGTGGCTGAAGCCGAAGCCAAGGCCGGCCCGATCGACATCCTGGTGAACAACGCCGGCATCACCCGCGACAAGATGTTCGCCAAGATGGAACGCGACCAGTGGGATGCCGTCATCGCCACCAACCTGACCAGCCTCTTCAACCTGACCAAGCAGGTCTCGTCGAAGATGGCCGAGCGTGGCTGGGGCCGCATCATCAACATCTCGTCGGTGAACGGCGTCAAGGGCCAGATGGGCCAGACCAACTACTCGGCCGCCAAGGCCGGCGTCATCGGCTTCACCAAGGCCCTGGCTGCCGAACTCGCTGCCAAGGGCGTGACGGTCAACGCCATCGCCCCGGGCTACGTCGCCACCAAGATGGTCATGGCCATCCGCGAAGACGTGCTCAAGGGCATCGTTGATTCCGTGCCGATGAAGCGCCTCGCCAAGCCGGAAGAAATCGGCTACGCCTGCGCCTTCCTGGCCAACGAGCTGTCCGGCTTCACCACCGGCGCCACGCTCAACATCAACGGCGGCCTGTACTACCAGTAAGCCGAAGCAGCAGGACAGCGGCCCCGTAAGGGGCCGTTTTTCATACTGATGTATAATTTTGCTTTGCAGCATTTCAAGCCCGGCGAGGCGACAGAGAACGCCCGCTCAGCACACCACGATCTGGAGGAACACCCGTCATGTCGGAGCAACCGCGACTGATCAAGAAATACCCGAACCGCCGTCTCTACGACACCAAGACCAGCGCCTACATCACGCTCAGTGACGTGAAGGATCTCGTACTGGCCTTCGAAAACTTCAAGGTCGTCGACGCCAAGAGCGGCGAGGATCTGTCGCGCAGCATCCTGCTCCAGATCATCCTCGAGGAAGAAACCGGCGGCGTACCGCTGTTCACGACCGAGCTGCTGGCGCAGGTGATCCGCTTCTACGGCCACGCCATGCAGGGCATGCTCGGCAAGTACCTCGAGAACAACATCAAGGCCTTCACCGACTTCCAGTCGAAGATGCAGGAGCAGTCACGCACGCTCTACGGCGGCGAGAACAGCCAGATGCAGAACGACATGTGGACGCAGTTCCTGAATTTTCAGGGGCCGGCGATGCAGCACATGATGTCGGCCTACATGGACCAGTCGAAGAAGATGGTCCAGCAGATGCAGGAGCAGCTGCAGAGCCAGACGCGCAACATGTTCACCGGTTTCCAGTTTCCCAACATTCCGCCCGACGGCAAGAAGCCGGAAGGTGGCGACAAATAGTCGTTTCTTGCAGAGCAGCAATTCGTGAATAGCAATCTTCAGAAGCCGGCGACCGTCGGCTTCGTTTCTTTGGGGTGCCCCAAGGCCACCTCCGATTCCGAGCAGATCCTGACGCGCCTGCGCGCCGAGGGCTACCTGATCTCGGGTTCCTACGACGGCGCCGATCTCGTTGTCGTGAATACCTGTGGCTTCATCGATGCCGCCGTCGAGGAGTCGCTCGATGCGATCGGCGAGGCACTGAACGAGAACGGCAAGGTCATCGTCACCGGCTGCCTCGGTGCCAAGGACGACGTCGTGCGCAGCGCGCATCCGTCGGTACTGGCGATCACCGGCCCGCATGCGACCGACGAGGTGATGCAGCATATCCATCGTCACCTGCCGCAGCCGCACGATCCGTTCTCCAGCCTGGTGCCGCCGCAGGGCATCCGCCTGACGCCCGAGCACTACGCCTACATCAAGATTTCCGAAGGCTGCAATCACAGCTGCACCTTCTGCATCATTCCGTCGATGCGCGGCCCCCTGGTTTCGCGCCCGATCGGCGACGTTCTGCAGGAGGCGAAGAATCTCGCCGAGGCCGGCGTCAAGGAGATCCTGGTCATCTCGCAGGACACCTCGGCCTACGGCGTCGACCTCAAGTACCGCATGGGCTTCTGGGGCGGTCGCCCGGTCAAGACGCGCCTGAAGGAGCTGTGCGAGGCCCTTGCCGAGTTCGGGATCTGGGTGCGCCTGCACTATGTCTATCCGTATCCGAGCGTGGACGACCTGATTCCGCTGATGGCGGAGGGCAAGCTGCTGCCGTATCTCGACGTCCCGTTCCAGCATGCCAGCCCGCGCATCCTCAAGGCGATGAAGCGGCCGGCCAGCGCCGAGAACAACCTGGAACGGATCAAGGCCTGGCGCAGCATCTGCCCCGAGATCACGATCCGCTCCACCTTCATCGCCGGCTTCCCGGGCGAGACGGAAGAGGAATTCGAGGAACTGCTCGGATTCCTCGAGGAAGCGAAACTCGACCGCGTCGGGTGCTTTGCCTACTCGCCGGTCGAAGGCGCCGTCGCCAACGATCTTCCCGGCGCCGTTCCGGAGGAAGTGCGGCAGGAGCGCCAGCGCCAGCTGATGGAGCTGCAGGAGGACATCTCGGCCGAACTGATGGCCGCCAAGATCGGCCGCGAGATCGAAGTGCTGGTCGACGAGGTGGACGAGGAGGGTGCCGTGGCCCGCAGCAAGGCCGATGCACCGGAGATCGACGGCCTCGTCTATCTCGACGGCGTCTTCGACGTCGAACCGGGTGACTTCCTCACCGTGCGCGTGGTCGACACCGACGCGCACGACCTCTACGCCGAGCGCGTCTGAAGATGGCGGCATGAAGATCGGCGTCGCGCTCGGCAGCGGTTCCGCCCGCGGTTGGGCGCATATCGGGGTGCTGCGCGCGCTCGCCGAGATCGGCGTCAAGCCCGATATCGTTTGCGGCACCTCGATCGGTGCCTTCGTCGGCGCTGCCTATGCCAACGGCGATCTCGCGCGACTGGAAGGCTGGGTGCGCTCGCTGACCTGGCAGGAAGTAGTCGGTTTCTTCGACGTCGGCGCACGCGGCGGGCTGATCAAGGGCGACAAGCTGATGGCCTTCTTCGAACGCCATTTCGTCGACCACGATTTCAGTGCCTTGCCCCTGCCGTTCGCCTGCGTCGCCACGGACCTGCTGAGCGGACGCGAGGTCTGGCTCAGGGAAGGCAGCGTCGCCGATGCCGTACGTGCTTCGGTCACGCTGCCGGGGCTGCTGGCGCCGCAAGCCCGCGAGCGGCAACTGCTCGTCGATGGCGGACTGGTGAACCCGGTGCCGGTATCGCTGGCACGCGCGCTGGGGGCCGATCTGGTCATCGCCGTCGATCTCGGTTCGGACGTCGTCGGCCACCGTTTCAAGGGCCGGCCGCTGCCGAGCTGGCGCCAGCGCCTCGACCAGTGGCTGGGGCGCAGCGAGTCGCCGGACACCGCCGTCGGCCCCTCGTTGCTCGACGTGGTCGCCGGCAGCATCAACATCATGCAGGTACGCATTGCCCGCAGCCGGCTTGCCGGTGAACCGGCCGACGTGCTGATTGCGCCACGCCTCGCCCAGGTCGGCCTGTTCGACTACCATCGCGGCGAGGAAGCGATCGAGGAAGGGATGGAGGCCGTACGCGTGATGCAGCCGGCCATCCTGCGTGCGCTGGAACGCGACGCCGGCACACCGACCGGCAAGGATTGAGGAGGACTGATGGATATCGTCGCTCGCCTGCGTGAAATCGTCGGCACCGCCCATGTGCTGTGCGGCGAGGACATGGCGCCGTATCTCGTCGATTGGCGCGGCCGATACCGCGGCGCGGCGCATTGCGTCGTGCGACCCGGCAGTACTGACGAGACTGCTGCCGTCGTGCGCGCCTGCGTAGCCGCGCGCCTGCCGGTCGTGCCGCAGGGCGGCAACACCAGCCTGTGTGGCGCGGCGACGCCGGATGATTCCGGCACTGCCGTTGTTATCGCCATGGGGCGCATGAACCGCGTGCGCGCCGTTGACGCCGGGAACGGCACGCTGACCGCCGAAGCCGGCTGTACGCTCGCTGCCGTGCAGGCCGCCGCGCATGAAGCGGGGCGCCTGTTTCCGCTTTCGCTGGCCGCCGAGGGCACGGCGCAACTGGGTGGCAACCTTTCCACCAACGCCGGCGGCGTGCAGGTACTGCGCTACGGCAACACGCGCGAACTGACCCTCGGCCTGGAAGTGGTGCTGCCGTCCGGCGAGGTCTGGAACGGCCTGCGCGGCTTGCGCAAGGACAACACCGGCTACGATCTCAAGCAGCTCTTCATCGGTGCCGAAGGCACGCTCGGTCTCATCACCGCCGCGACGATGAAGCTCTTTCCGCTGCCGACGGCAGTGGCGACAGCGTGGGTTTCGGTCTCCTCGCCGCGTATGGCGATCGACCTGCTGGGCGCACTGCAGACTGTCTTCGGTCCCTTGCTCACCGCCTGCGAACTGGTCTCCGAGGTGTCGCTCGGACTCGTCCTGCAGCACATCCCGAATGCCGCCCGGCCACTGGCCGGCAGCCCGTGGTACGTCCTCATCGAGCTGACCTCCGGCGGTGACGACGCAGAGCTGCGCGAGCGCCTTGAAACCTTCCTCGGCGCGGCCCTCGAACATTCAGAGTGCGACGATGCCGTCGTCGCGCGCAGCGAAGCACAGGCGCGCCAGCTCTGGTCACTGCGCGAAAACATCTCGGAGGCACAGAAGATCGAAGGCATCAGCATCAAGCACGATGTGTCGCTGCCGATCTCGCACATTCCGGCCTTCCTCGACGAAGCCGGGGCCGCGCTTGCAGCGCGCTGGCCGGGCTTGCGCGTCGTTGCCTTCGGACATGTCGGCGATGGCAACCTGCACTACAACCTGTCGATGCCCGTTGCGGGAGACAACCGTGCGCTGATCGACGCGCAGCCGCTGGTAAACGAGCTCGTGCACGACCTCGTCCATGCCCATCAGGGCAGCATCAGCGCCGAGCATGGTTTGGGGCAGCTCAAGCGCGCGGAAATCCTGCGCTACAAGAGTCCGCTCGAGATGGAAATGATGCGTGCCGTGAAGCAGGCGCTCGACCCGCTGGGGCTGATGAACCCGGGCAAGGTGCTGTAGCCGGCCGCTGCCCGCGCGCCTCATCGAAGGCAGGCGGCTTGGTATGCTATCGTCCTCGCTGCAGCCCTTGGCTGCGCACTACGTTGCCGGCTGCATTCGCCCGGACTGGTTAGCAGGACATCCACATCGTGTCGCAGACTCGCACACCGCTTACGTCACGCCCACCCGACGCCAGGACGCAGCGCGCCGTTCTCGTGCCGCCCTTCGCCTTCTTCGCCGGTACCCTTGTGCTCGCGCTCGCCCTGGCCGTGCTCAATGCCCGCTTCGGTTCGCTCAACCTGCTGCCCGGCGAAAGTTTGTGGCTGCCTGCCGTCATCCTCATCATGCTCTACGCGATGCTGCTCAACGGCCACCTGCTGCGGGCCGGGCTGGCACTGCCGGAACGGACTCGCGTCCGCCATCTGCTGGTGGCGGTTTCTACGCTCGTGGCCGCGCCGGTCCTCGGGATGCTGGTTGCCCCCGCCTTGAACGGGCTGATCGGCGCGGGCCCGGAACGCATTGCGGTCGTGGGCATCGCCGGCATCGAAACGACGCACGTCAGCCGCAGTTCGCGCCTCCACTATTACGCGCGTCTGGATGAGGCGGCGGCATCGCTGCCCCCCGGGCGTTATTTCATGGGGCGCTACGACGAGGCCTGGGAGCCCCCCGAGACGCATGCGACGCCGCTGTCGATCACGCGGGTTTCGGTTCGCTACCGGACGGGCCTGCTCGGTGCACGAACTCTGCTCGAAGTCGCTCCGGCCAGTGCGGACACGCGATGAGAATGGCACGGAAGAACGGTGTGCCGCTGCTCGTCGCGTCGCTGTCAGTGCTCATGATCGCGGCAGCGAGTGCGCAGGAAGGTGCCGGACAGACCGTGCGCGAGCGTATCCGGGAACGTGTCGAACAGCGCCGCGCCAAACCGCCCGCCGTAACCGAGCCTTCGCCAGCGACAGCCTTCGTGGCCGGCGATCAGGTACGGACGCTGGCGCACGGCGGCCAGCAGCGCCGCTATCTGATCCATGTCCCGCCGGGGCTCGACCAGAGCCGGCCGGCGCCGCTCGTCGTCGCCTTGCACGGTGGCGGGGGGCATGCCGAGTACATGGCCGACGATTCGCGCTATGGTCTCATCGGCGCGGCCGACCGGAACGGTTTCATCGTCGTCTTTCCCAACGGCGACAGCCGTTTCCCCGGCGGCAGGCTGGCCACCTGGAATGCCGGCGGCTGCTGCGGCGAAGCGCGTGACAGGGGCATCGACGATGTCGGCTTCGTACGCGCTGTCGTCGCCGACGTGCAGGCAGGACTGCGCATCGACCCGGCACGCATTTTCGCGACCGGCATGTCCAATGGCGCCATGATGAGCTACCGGCTGGCCTGCGAGGCGGCAGATCTCTTTCGCGGCGTTGCCGCTGTTGCCGGCACCGAGGCCGTTGCGCACTGCCATCCCTCTCGGGCCGTAGCCGTTCTGCACATCCATGCCCGGAACGATACCCACGTGCTGTTCAGTGGCGGTGCCGGGGAGGACGCCTTCCGTGATTGTTCGAAGGTCATGGAATTTGTCTCGGTGCCGGAGACCGTCGCGCGCTGGGTGTCCCGCAACCAGTGCCGGCCTGCGCCGCGCCGGACACATGAGGTGCCTGGCGCCTACTGCGAGCGTTACGAGGGATGCCGCGCCGGCGGCGAGGTCCAGCTCTGCGTCACCGAGGCCGGCGGCCATTCCTGGCCGGGCGCGCGTGCCGTGCGGCGTGGCAAGGAGGCAGCGTCGACGGCGCTGGATGCGGGCAGCGTGATCTGGGCGTTCTTTTCGGATCTTTCGACGGCCCGCTGAGCGACTGCCATCCCCGGCCGTCTCCGGTCCATCGCCCGTCGCCTTTGCGCAGCGGGCCGGCCGGGCTCCTCAATGCAGCGTCGGGTTTGGCGGGGTCTCGCCGTCGAACAGGGCCGCCACGTCGGCGGCGCTGAAGCGGTAATCGTGGTTGCAGATGTCGTCGTGGATGAGGATCTCGCCATGCTCGGACAGGATGGCTTCAGCTTCGGCGCGGCCGAGTTGCAGCAGCATGCCGCGTACCTTGTCCCAATCCCTCGGGCAGTGATAGACCACCGGGCGCGGTTCGAACAGACGCTTGTCCTCTTCCGGGAACACGCGCGTGAGCAGCGCTTCGGGGCGCAGCGCGAGCAGTTCCTCGGTTTTGAGCGTGGCTGCGAGGTGCACCAGGCGGTTCCAGCCGTCGGCGTCCTTTTCGTCGGCGCCGGGGAGTTTCTGCAGGAAGAGGCCGCAGGCCGCGTCGGCATTGGCCGCCAGCAGGAGCTTCGCCGGTTGCTGCTCGGACTGGACCAGGAAGGTTTCGAAGATTTCGGCGATGCTGTTGCCCTGCAGCGGTACGTAGCTCTGATAGGGCTGGCGGGCGAGCGGCGTGTCGAGTGTCATCAGGAGCTTGCCGTCGCCGATCAGGTCGCATAGCGGGGCATCCGCGATGCCCGGCTCGTGACGGGCCATGCCGCGGATCTGCAGGTCCTGATTGACGTCGAGGATCATCGACTTGAGCGGGCCGTGGCCGGAAAGCTGGAACGAGAGTTTTCCGGGCTGCTTGAGGTTGCCGCCAATGATGGTCGCGGTCGCCGTCATCTCGCCGAGCAGGCGCGTGACGGGCGCGGGATAGGCTCGGTCGAGCTGCATGCCCTGCCAGGCGGTGCCGAGGCGCACGAAGGCGCCGCGGATGTCGAGTTCCTCGAACAGGAAGCGGAGGACGTAGCTGTCGGCCATCTTGGGGTCTCCGGTCCCGCGATTTGCCTGTGCCGCAGGCGATTCGGGACGAACGGTTGTCGGTTTACTTCAGCGTTGCGTAGGTGTCGGCATCGAAGCCGACAAGGAGCGCCTTGCCGGTGTCGAGCACCGGCCGCTTGATCAGGCTGGGGTATTCGACCATCAGCGCCAGCGCCTTCCTTTCGTCGACGTCGGCACGTTGCGTGTCGGAGAGCTTCTTCCACATCAGGCCGCGTGTGTTCAGCAGCTTCTGCCAGCCGACACGCCTGTTCCAGTCAGGCAGGTGCGTGGCGGCGACGCCGGCCTTCTTGTAATCGATGAATTCGTAGGCGGTGCCCTGTGCATCGAGGCAGGCCATCGCCTTCTTCATCGTGTCGCAGTTCTTGATGCCGTAGATGACCATGGTCAATGTGCTGTCTTTGGGGAAGGCGCATTCTAGCAAAGCACGGTGGCCAGCTGTGGGGCGAGGGCCCCGTCCCAGAACGCGCTGCAGGCGCAATACATTGCGATACAAGTTCGCAACAGACGGCGCTGGCGGTCGCGGCTTAGAATTTTGTCATGAGATTTTCAGGAGCTGCATGATGATTCGCAACCGACACCTGCTCGCGGGACTCGTTCTGGTGCCGTTGGCGTTGTGGGCCGCCGCCGTGCTGCCCGGCATCGCGGCCGACAATGGCGGTTTCTGGCAATGGCGCCGTGCCATGGTGCTGCTGTCCGGTGTTCTCGTGCTCTGGTGGATGAGCGCGGGGATCCTGCTCGCGACGCGCCCGGCGTGGCTGGAACGCGCGCTCGGCGGCCTCGACCGTCTCTATCGCCTGCACCGCGACATCGGCATCGGCGCCGGCGTGCTCGTCTTCATGCACTGGATGGCCGAGTGGGCGCCAAAGAACCTCGGCAAGCTCGGCCTCTTGCCGCCGCGCGGGCGTGGCCCGAGGGGCGAGCCGTCGCTTTGGATCGACCTGGCGAAGGACGTTGGCGAGTGGACAGGCTACATCGTCATGGCGCTGATCGTCGTCTCCCTGCTGCGGCGCGTGCCGTATCGCGCCTTCCGGCTGATTCACAAGGCGTTCGCGCTGCTCTTCGTGGCCGGTACCTTCCACGGTCTCGTGCTGCTGCCGCGCGACTGGTGGAGTGGTCCGCTCGCCTGGAGCACCGCGCTGCTCGCCGCGGCCGGTGTCGTCGCCGCGCTGCTTTCGCTCAGCGGGCGCATCGGTGTCCGGCGTCGCCATGCGGCGCGCATCGAGGCGCTCGTCGCGCGCAGCGACGGTGTGCTGGAAGTGACGCTGCGTCCGGCCACGGGTTGGCCGGGGCATCGTGCCGGACAATTTGTGCTGGTCGATTTCGAGCACCGCTTCGAGGGGGCGCATCCGTTCACCGTCGCTTCCGCATGGTCGGCGGCACAGGGGACGGTCATCCTGGCGATCAAGGCGCTCGGCGACTACACCCGCAGTCTGCCGCGGCTTTTGCAGGTCGGCCAGGCAGCGACGCTGGAAGGCCCGTATGGCGGTTTCGACTTTGCGGCACGGGAAGCCGATGGCCGGCAGGTGTGGGTGGCAGGTGGCATCGGCGTCACGCCGTTTCTCGCACGCCTGCGCGAACTGCGGGAGAAAGGCCGGCGCGCGGATGGCGTGGCCTTGTTCTACAGCGTGCGTAACGACGCGGTGGATGCCTTCGGCGGCGAGCTCGCCGACCTCTGCCGTGCCACCGGCGTTCAGCTGCAGCGCTGGGAAAGCGATGCGCAGGGGCCGCTTCCCGACGCGCTGATCGGCAGGCAGGCCGGGCGTGGCAGTAGCGTCTGGTTCTGCGGCCCGTCAGCCTGGGGCGAGTCGCTCCGTCTCTGGTTGCGCAATGCGGGCCTGCCCGGCGGGGCTTTCCACCGCGAATATTTCGAGTTTCGCTAAGGCTGGGAAATGCGAATGGCGGTTGAGGAACGGGTATGGCGTACGGCCTGATGGCGGCAGCCGTCGCAAGCATCCTGTTGCTTGTGCTGCTCGTGCGCAGGCAGCTGCATCGCGCACTGGCACCGGAGCGCGTTGTCAGCAAGACGTCACCGGCGAGCCTCGGGCTTGCCTGTAGCGAGATCAGGTTGCCGACACGGAACGGCAAGACGCTGGCCGGCTGGTTCGTGCCGGCATCCGGTCCGGGGCCGCATCCCGCCGTCGCCGTTGTCCATGGCTGGGGCGGCAATGCGGAAACCATGCTGCCGCTGGCCACACCCCTGCATGCGGCGGGTTTTGCGGTGCTGTTCTTCGAAGCCCGCTGCCATGGACAAAGCGACGAGGACAGCTTCACGTCGCTGCCTCGCTTCGCCGAGGATTGCGCGGCGGCGGTCGAGTGGTTGCGCGTGCACGCAGGCCTCGGCGGTCGCGGAAGCGGGGGAGTCGCGCTGGTCGGGCATTCGGTGGGCGCTGGCGCGGCCTTGCTCGCAGCGGCTCGCGATCCCGGCATCACTGCCGTCGTCAGCATCGCGGCCTTCACGCATCCGGAGGCGATGATGCGGCGCTGGTTTGCGCTGCGCGGCATCCCCCAGCGGCCGCTCGGCTCGCTGATCCTGCGCTACATCGAGCGGGTCATCGGGCACCGCTTCGACGACATTGCACCAATCGCCACCATCCGGCGGCTGCATTGCCCGGTGCTGCTGGTGCATGGCGGCGAGGATGAAACCGTGCCGGTGGCGGAAGCGCACGCAATCCACGCTGCCGGCGGGCCGAACGTGCAGTTGAAGATCGTGGCGGGCAGCCACGACGACTACGCGGATCTGGAGCGCGAACTGCCGGCGCTGGTGGAGTTCCTGCGCGCGGCGGTTCGTTGAGGGAAATCAGCGCTGCAGCTTGGCGAAGGCCGCAGCCATCGAGCCCTGCGGCTCATGCTGCGGGCGCGAGTCACGGCGCTGTGTCTGCTGTCCGGGCCGATTTCCGGCAGAAGGCGGCATACCTTTCTTCTGCGTAGGCGTATCCGACATGCGCATGGTCAGCGCCACGCGCTGGCGCTGCAGGTCGACTTCCAGCACCTTGACCTTGACGATGTCGCCGGCCTTGACCACTTCGTGCGGATCCTTGACGAAGCGGTCGGCGAGCGCCGAGACATGCACCAGGCCGTCCTGGTGCACGCCGATGTCGACAAAGGCACCGAAGTTGGCGACGTTGGTGACGACCCCTTCGAGCATCATGCCCGGTTCGAGGTCGGAGAGCTTCTCGACGCCTTCGCGGAAGGTGGCGGCCTTGAATTCGGGGCGCGGGTCGCGGCCCGGCTTTTCCAGTTCCTTCAGAATGTCCTGCACCGTCGGCAGGCCGAACTTTTCGTCGGCGTATTTCGCGGCGTTCACGGCCTTCACTGTGCGTGAATCGCCGATCACGTCCTTGATGCCCTTCTTGATGTCGGCGAGGATGCGCTCGACCACTGGGTAGGCTTCCGGGTGCACGGCCGAGGCATCGAGCGGGTTGTCGCCATTGATGACGCGCAGGAAGCCGGCGGCCTGCTCGAACGTCTTGTCGCCCAGGCGGGGCACCTTGAGCAGCGCCTGGCGGTCGGCGAAGGCGCCGTGAATGTCGCGGTAGGAAACGATGTTGGCGGCGAGGCTGGAATTGAGGCCGGAGATGCGGGTGAGCAGGGCCACCGAGGCGGTATTCACGTCGACGCCGACGGCGTTAACGCAGTCCTCGACGATGGCGTCCAGCGTCTTCGCCAGCCGTGTCTGCGAGACGTCGTGCTGGTACTGGCCGACGCCGATTGCCTTCGGCTCGATTTTCACCAGTTCGGCCAGCGGGTCCTGCAGGCGACGGGCGATCGACACGGCGCCGCGCAGGCTGACGTCGAGCTCCGGGAATTCCTTCGCGGCGAATTCGGAGGCCGAATAGACCGATGCGCCGGCTTCCGAGACCATGATCTTGGTCAGCTTCATCGCCGGGTAGCGCTTCATCAGGTCGCCGACCAGCTTGTCGGTTTCGCGCGAGGCGGTGCCGTTACCGATGCTGATCAGTTCGACCTGGTGCTTGGCGCACAGCGCGGCGAGCACGTGCAGCGAACCTTCCCAGTCGCAGCGCGGCTCGTGCGGATAGATGGTGGCAGTGTCGAGCAACTTGCCGGTACGGTCGACCACGGCGATCTTGCAGCCGGTGCGGATGCCGGGGTCGAGGCCGAGCACGGCGCGCGGGCCGGCCGGAGCAGCGAGCAGCAGGTCCTTCAGGTTGCGGCCGAAGACACGGATCGCTTCTTCCTCGGCGCGCTCGCGCAGGGCATTCATCAGCTCCAGTTCGAGGTGCATGAAGACCTTGATCTTCCAGGTCCAGCGCACGGTGTCGGACAGCCACTTGTCGGCCGGGCGCCCCTGATCCTTGATGCCGAAGCGGGCGGCGATGCGGGATTCGCAGGGATTGTGCCCCACCGGTTTCGTTTCGGTATCAAGCTCGGAATCGAGCACCAGCGAGACCTGCAGCACGCCTTCGTTGCGACCGCGGAAGAGGGCGAGTGCGCGGTGGGAGGGGATGTCGCCGAGCGGCTCGGCGTAGTCGAAGTAGTCGCGGAACTTGGCGCCTTCGGTTTCCTTGCCTTCGGCGACGACCGACTTCACGACGCCGTGTTCGTCGAGATATTCGCGCAGCGCGCCGAGCAGTTGGGCATCCTCGGCGAACTGCTCCATGAGGATCTGGCGGGCGCCGTCGAGGACCGCCTTGGTATCGGCGAAGCCGGCTTCGGCGTTGAAAAACTTCGCTGCCTCGGTTTCCGGCACCAGCGTCGGGTCGGCGAGCAGCACCTCGGCGAGTGGGGCGATGCCGGCTTCGCGGGCGATCTGCGCCTTGGTGCGGCGTTTCTGCTTGTAGGGCAGATAGAGGTCTTCCAGACGCTGCTTGGTTTCTGCCTGCAGGATCTCGGCCTTCAGTTCCGGAGTCATCTTGCCCTGTTCCTCGATCGAGGCGACGATCGCGGCACGGCGCTCTTCGAGCTCGCGCAGGTAAGTCAGGCGCTCTTCCAGCGTGCGCAGCTGGGTGTCGTCGAGATTGCCGGTGACTTCCTTGCGGTAGCGGGCGATGAAGGGGACGGTGGCGCCTTCGTCGAGCAGCTGGACGGTGGCGATGACCTGCGACGGGCGGACGCCCAGTTCAATGGCAATTCGGTGTTCGATGGGAGCGAGCATGCGGGATATCGGTGAAAGCGTGGTGAAAGCGGCGGGTCGGCGTGACGGGGTCAGCGGGGGGTATTGCCGGAGAGGGGCGAACTATGCAGAAACGGGTCAAAAAACTCAAGCAGTGCGGCGTCGGAACCCCGGCTGATTTTCCAGGTGCTTGTTCCGAAAGGACAATCAGGTCGGCTGTCGGGTCTTCCACCAGCTGATGAAGGTCGCAGAATCGACCGGTTTC
>WBZP01000853.1_pt1 | contig 39887 bp, 31 predicted proteins | sample 5204301 | NCBI WGS metagenome assembly WBZP01 (sample SAMN12412401, study PRJNA552823) | activated sludge metagenome | isolation source: activated sludge from nitrification reactor of wastewater treatment plant... | place: USA: Pennsylvania | collected 2017
TCGCCATGATTGCTACCCCGCGTCGGTTGATGACGATCACTCTACGGGTCGACAGGCTCACCAGATGAGCTTGGCTGACGCTTGTTGCTAATCAGGAATACCATTTTCTGGCTGGCAGTCATTGCCGTCGTAATCGTCCTCTTCTTCGATTACACCAACGGCTTCCACGACGCCGCCAACATCGTCGCAACGATCATCGCGTCGCGGGCCATGACCCCGGCGCAGGCCGTGATCATTGTCGGTGTCTTCGAATTTCTCGGCCCGCTGCTCGGCGGCACGGCGGTGGCGAACACCATCGGCAAGTTCATCACCCTCGGCGACGTCGGGGCGATCCTGTCGCTGGCGATCCTGATCTGTGGGCTGCTCGGCGCCATCGTCTGGAATCTCGCCACCTGGTACTTCGGCATCCCGTCGTCGTCGTCGCACGCCCTCGTTGGCGGCCTTGCCGGAGCGGTCGTCGTTTCGGTCGGCGCTGACCACGTCGTCTGGGGCTTCAGCGAACTGATGCACGGCCACGTCACCGGCATCGTCAAGGTGCTGGCCGCACTGCTTCTTTCGCCGGTCATCGGCTTCGGTGTCGGCTTCCTGATCAAGCGGATCATGGGCGCCCTGCTCAACCGGGCGACACCAGCGGTCAACGCCAAGCTGCGCGGCGCCCAGTTCTTCACCGCCGCCGGCCTCGCCTTCTCGCACGGCGCCAACGACGCGCAGAAGAGCATGGGCATCCTGACCCTCGTGCTCCTGCTTGGCGGCTTCATTCCCAAGTTCGAGGTGCCGTTCTGGGTCATGCTGGCCTGCGCGACGGCGATCACGCTCGGCATTCTCTCGGGCGGCTGGCGCATCGTCCGTACCCTCGGCTTCGCAATCTTCCGGGTGCGCCCGATCCACGCCCTCAGCTCGCAACTGACCTCGGCGCTGGTCATTCTCTCCGCCTCGGTCATCGGCGCCCCCGTCTCGACGACCCACGTCGTCGCCACCTCGATCATGGGTATCGGCTCCGCCGACAATCCGCGCGCCGTCCGCTGGAAGAAGGCCGGGGATATCGCCGTTACCTGGGTCGTCACCATCCCCGGCTCGGCACTCGTCGGCATCATCTGCTACGCCCTGCTCAACCTCTACCTCGGAACTTGCAAACCATGAACGCTCCCGCCATGAATGACCACGCCGACCAGGCCGACCCGTCGATCTTCCGCAAACTTGTCGAACGCGTCTTCCCGAAGATGGGAGACTTTTTCGGCGCCCTCTCCAATCAGTGCAACCACGTCGCACAGACCACCGGACTCCTCGTCGAATTCATGGAGACCGGCGACCCGGCGATCGGCGAGCGCATCCGCGCCGACGAGCATGAAGCTGACACGATCAAGGCCAGCAATCTGCACGAACTGAACGAAGCCTTCTCGACGCCAATCGACCGCGAGGATCTGCACCGCGCGATCATGCACCTCGACGAGATCACCAACTACTGCAAGACGACGGTCAACGAGATGAACGTTCTCGGCCTCGGCACCGACAAGCACTGCCTCGAAATGGCGATGCACATCAAAATGGGCACCGATGCGCTGGCAATGGGTTTCTCCCGCCTCGCCACCGACCCGAAGTCCGCGGCAGCCGACGCCGATTCCGCGCGCAAATGCGAGCGCAAGTGCGAAAAGGCCTATCGCCGGGCGATTGCCGAACTGTTCCAGGGCGACGACTACATCAACATGTTCAAGCGCCGCGAAATCTATCGTCACCTGTCGAACGCCGCCGACCGCGTCGCCGCCGCCGGCAACACGCTGCACGACATCGTCGTCAAGATCGCTTAATCGCGATCAGGTTGCGGCCGGGCCTGGCGCCTGCGCCGCAACCAGTTTCACTTCAGCGCCTCCGAAACTCACCGTCTGACCGGGCCGCAATTTCGCCCGTTTCCGGGTGTCGACCGCAGCATCGACCCGCACCCGCCCCTCGGCAATCGCCGCATGCGCCGCGCCGCCCGAGTCGCACAGACCCGTCGCTTTCAGCAGTTGATCGAGCTGGATGAATTCGCCGCGCACGGCCAGCGTGATGTTCATGATGTTTCTCCCCACAGTATCAGTTGGACCCGGCACGGCTCGATTGGCGGATTTCTCCGTGCACGCTCATGCCACCCGGTTGCGCGGACTGCCCGCGACAAAGGCTTCGATGTTGTCGATCAACTGGTCGGCCAGCGTCTGCATCGCCGGCCGGCTGGACCATGCGACATGCGGCGTCAGCAGGAAGTTCGGCAGCGCCAGCAGTTCCGGATCGACCAGCGGGTGAGCATCCGGCGGTGGCTCGGCGGTGATGACATCGAACCCGGCGCCGCCAATCCAGCCTTCGCGCAGCGCGCGGATCAGCGCCGCTTCGTCGACCAGCCCGCCGCGCGCCGTGTTGATCAGCAGCGCCGAAGACTTCATGGCCCGCAGCTCGCCCTCCCCGATCAGCCCCTGCGTCTGTGATGTCAGCGGGCAATGCAGGGTGATCGCGTCGGCTTCGCGCAACACCTGTTCAAAGGCGGTGTAACCGGGGCGCGGTGTGGCGATGCCCTTGTGCTCGGCGCGCAGCACGCGCATGCCGAAGGCCGCCGCCAGACGGGCGACGCCGTTGCCGAGGCTGCCGCTGCCGATCAGGCCGAGCGTCGCGCCGTGCAGGTCGCGGATCGGATGGTCGAACAGGCAGAACTGGTCGGACTGCTGCCAGCGCCCGGCCCGTAGCGACTCGCGCCAGGCGATCAGGTTGCGGGCCAGCGCCAGCAGCAGCGCCAGGACGTGTTCGGGCACCGTGTGTTCGGCATAGCCGCGAATGTTGGAAACCACGATGCCGCGTCTGCGGCAGGCGTCGAGGTCGACGATGTTGGTTCCGGTGGCGGCGACGGCGACCATTCTCAGGTCCGGCAGGGCGTCGACCGCAGCCGCCGGCAGCGGCGCCTTGTTGACGATGGCGATGGTGCAGCCGTGCAGGCGCTCCACCACCTGCTCCGGCTTCGTCTTCGCATATTCGATCCAGTCATGGGCAAAGGCCGGCCGGCGGACGTCGGCGATGATCGAGTCGCGCTCGAGATAGACGATGTGCTGCATCAGGCCTCCACCATTGCAAATGGTTTGCCGGCGCTGTCGGCGATGGCGCCGACCTTTGCGCCGAGCGCGACGGCACCGACAAAGACGAGACGATCTGTGTCGGCGCCGCACAGACCCTCGATCGCCGCGCTGTCACCCTGCATCAGGTTGAGGACGCCGGCCGGCCATTCCGCCCGCGCCGACAGTTCGCACAGGGCGAACGCCGCCGACGGTGCCTTCGGGCTCGGCTTGACGATGACCGTTGCGCCCGCGCGCAGCGCCGGCGCCGCGGCTTCAGCAAAGCCAGCCAGCGGCCGGGTGGCGTCGACGACGATGGCGACGACGCCGGTCTCGCCAACCACGGCCCCGCGCAGCGCGGCCAGCGCCGCCGCGACCTCGGCCAGCGCCTGGTCCTCGGCGAACCCGGTCTCGGCCTGCAGCAACCGGGCGAAGTGTTCGCTGTAACCATCCAGTGCGGCGGCCAGCGCCTCCAACGCATCCTGCCGGGCCTGCTCCTTCAGCGCTGCCCAGAGCGGCTGCGCTGCGCGCGCGGCGGCCACCGCCGCCACCGCTTCCTCCCGTCCGCACAGCGGCACCCGATAGAGCGCTTCGCCGGTCAGCGGATTGACGACCTCGTGGAAGCCTTCGGCGACTGTCAGGAAGGCGTGGCCGTTGACCCATAGCGGGATGGCCTTCGGGCCTTCAGGTGCAAATTCCATGTTCAGACTCTCTTTCTTGCATCATGAAGTTCGTGGATTATTCTGCCCGGCGATTCCCCTGGCACGCTTGCCGACAAACAGCAGCTTGGCCTTCTCCAGTGCCTTCTGCAGGTTCTCGACCTGCACCCCGGCGCCCGTCGGGAGGCGTATCGCCGGATGCATCAGATCAACCAGACAAGTAACGAACAGGGCCAAGCGCATGCTAATATTGCGGCGCACAAAAGGGGAAGGTGGCCAATGCTACTCAAACCGCACCAATAAAGGAATCCAGTTGTCCGAAGCTGCTCGCGGTTCTGCCAGGGGGCCCGGCTCGATCCAGGTCATCGAGCGCATGATGACACTCCTCGAAGCCCTCGCCGGATCTCCGGAGGCAGCCAGCCTGAAGTATCTGGCCAGCGCTACCGATCTGCACCCCTCGACGGCGCACCGGATTCTCGCGGCGATGACCACGGCGCGTTTCGTCGAACGCCAGGAGGCCGGCACCTATCGTCTCGGCATCCGCCTGCTCGAACTCGGCAGCATCGTCAAATCGCGGATCAGCGTGCGCGAGGTCGCCCTGCCCTTCATGCAGGCGCTGCACGAAACCATCGGCGAGGCAATCAACCTCGGTGCCCGGCATGACGACGAGATCGTCTACATCGAGCGCACTTCTTCCGGGCGGGCCTTGGTGCGCGTCGTGTACCTGGTCGGCGGGCGCGCGCCGCTGCACCTGACCTCGCTCGGCAAACTTTTCCTGGCCGCCGATTCGCCGCAGCAGGTTCGCGACTACGCGCGGCGAACCGGGCTGCCCGGCAAGACACCGCACTCGCTGACCACATTGGCGGCCCTGGAAAGGGAACTGGAAAAGGTTCGCCGCCACGGCATCGCCTACGACGAAGAGGAAGCGGAACTTGGCCTCAAATGCGTCGCTGCACCGATCCACGACGAAGAGGGGCATGTCGTCGCGGCGCTCTCGGTATCCGCGCCGGCCGACCGCAACGATGCGACGTGGGGCGCACAGGTCAGGAAGACCGCCGAGGCGGTCTCGCGTGCACTCGGCTACACGGGCACAATTCCACAAGGGTTGGCAGCACCGCAGCGGAGGTGACGGTGACATGAAACGGGGCCACCCACAGGCAGCCCCGGTTTCCTCGAGCCGGACGGTCAGACCGGATGCCGGTCCGCCACCACGCTCGCGCTTTCCATCCAGCGCTTGATCCGGTTGGCATCGCCAACCCGGGTCATCTTGCCGGCGGAATCAAGCAGGACGATGACGACCGGCTTGTCGGCGACCCGCGCCTGCATGACCAGACAACGGCCGGCTTCGGAAATGTAGCCGGTCTTCGAGACGCCGATTTCCCAGTTGTCACTGCGTACCAGCGCATTGGTATTGTGGAATTCGCGGACATGCCCGTTAAGGTCGATGCGGGCATCACCGGTTGTCGAGAAGGTACGGATTTCCGGATAGCGCGCTGCAGCGGCAACCATCCGGGCCAGGTCGTGGGCCGTGGAAACATTGTTGCTCGACAGCCCGGTCGGCTCCTCGAAGCGCGAGTTCTGCATGCCCAGCGCCTGTGCCTTGCGGTTCATGGCTTTGACAAACGCCGGCAAGCCGCCCGGATAATGACGACCCAGCGAATTCGCCGCACGGTTCTCGGAGGACATCAGCGCCAGCAGCATGGCCGTTTCGCGCGTCATGGTCGTGCCGACCGGCAGGCGGGAACGTGTTCCCTTGAGGCCGTCGACATCATCGTCACCGATCGCGATGACTTCATTCATGTCGAGTTTGGCATCAAGAACGACCATCGCCGTCATCAGCTTGGAAATCGAGGCAATCGGCACCACCGTGCCAGATTGCTTCTCGATCAATGCCTGTCCGGTCTCCTGGTCGATGACCAGCGCCGAAGCCGAGTAAAGGGCAAGGTGGGACGGATCGACGTCAGCCATGCTGACCTTGCGCAGGTGCTTTCTGGAGCCTTCGTAGGCAGCCGCCTTGTGCCCTGTGGCTCGGCCCGCCGACGTATGCGGCACCCTGGCAGGCGCTGCTGCCGCCTTGGCGCTGCCGTGCCTGGCAGCGCTTGCCGTCTTGCCAGCCGGGATGGCGGCTCTGTTACTGCCTTGCTTCGCACTTGCACTCTGGGCACTGGCTTTCTTGGCCACCGACTTGTGGGCGTCACTCGCCGCGTGGCCTTCGGCGCCCAGCCCAAAACCGAGCAAGGCCCCGACCAGTGCAAGCAGCTTAAGTCCTTGTTTCATATGCCCTCTTCTGTCAGCACCAAGGCTGAACCCGGTCCAGTTTAGCAAAAGAGGCAGAAAAATCAACAGAAATAGATAGATAGCGCGCTAAGTTCAGATCAAGTATTACGCTGCGTTGACGACGGTCAGCGCCGTCATGTTGACAATGCGGCGCACCGTTGCCGTCGGCGTCAGGATGTTCACCGGGCGTGCCGCGCCGAGCAGGATGGGACCGATGGTCAAACTGTCGCCGGCAGCCACCTTGAGCAAGTTGAAAGAAATGTTGGCGGCGTCGAGGGTCGGCATGATCAGCAGGTTGGCCTGCCCCTTGAGCCGCGAATTGGGGAAAGCGGCCAGGCGGATGCGCTCGTCAAGCGCGGCATCGCCATGCATTTCGCCGTCCACCTCGAGTTTGGGAGCGCGCTGATTGAGCAGCGACAGTACCTGCCGCATCTTGAAGGCGGTCGGCGTTTCATCGGTACCGAAGGTCGAGTGTGAGAGCAGCGCAACCTTCGGCTGCATGCCGAAACAGCGGATCTCGTCTGCGGCAAGCAGCGTCATGTCGGCCAGTTGTTCGGCGCTCGGATCGTAATTGACATAGGTATCGGCGATGAAAACAGTCCGGCCGGGAAGCATCAGAAGGTTCATCGTATAGTAACGATCCAGCCCCGGTTGCGTGCCAATCACGTTCTGCACGTACTCACGATGCGTTTCATGCCGCCCGAAAGTGCCGCAGATCAGGCCGTCGGCATAACCGAGGCGGACCATCAGTGCACCGTAGAGCGAGGCACGCCGACGTACTTCACGGCGCGCATAATCTGGCGAGACTCCCCGGCGCTCCATGAGACGGTGGTAGGTTGTCCAGAACTCCTCGAAATGCTGATCGAAGAAGGGGCAGTCGTCGGCATAGACCACCTCGTAATCGATACCTTCCCGAAGTCGCAGCCCGGCCGCCTCGATATGACCGAGAATTTCTGCTGGACGACCGATCAGCACCGGGCGGGCAATGCCTTCGTCGCAGACGACCTGCACCGCGCGCAGCACGCGGCTGTCCTCCCCCTCGGCAAAGACGATGCGGCGCGGGGCCGCCTTCGCTTGCGAGAACACCGGCTTCATGATCATCCCGGAGTGATAGACAAATTCGTTGAGGCCCTGGACATAGGCTTCCCAGTCCCTGATCGGCCGCGTGGCAACGCCCGAATCCATCCCTGCCCTGGCCACCGCCGGCGCGATCTTGACGATCAGACGCGGGTCGAACGGTTTCGGGATCAGATACTCCGGGCCGAAACCGGAAACCTTTTCGCCATAGGCCGAGGCAACCACGTCCGATTGCTCGGCACGGGCCAGTTCGGCAATGGCCCTGACGGCGGCCATCTTCATCGCCTCGGTAATCGTCGTCGCACCAACATCGAGCGCCCCGCGGAAGATGAACGGGAAGCACAACACGTTGTTGACCTGGTTCGGGTAATCCGAGCGGCCGGTGCAAATGATGGCGTCGTCACGCACGCTCCGGACCAGTTCCGGCAGAATTTCCGGCGTCGGGTTGGCGAGAGCCAGAATCAGGGGGCGGGCAGCCATCGTGGCGACCATCTCGGGCTTCAGTACGCCGCCGGCCGAGAGACCGACAAAAACGTCGGCGCCGGCAATCACTTCGCCCAGCGTCCGCGCGTCGGTCTTCTTTGTATAGCGCGCCTTGATTTCGTCCATTAGCTCGACTCGGCCCTCATAGACCAAACCTTTGATGTCGGTCACCCAGATGTTTTCGACCGGGGCGCCAAGCATCACCAACAGGTCGATGCAGGCGAGCGCCGCCGCACCGGCACCCGACGTGACTATCTTCACGGTCGCGATGTCCTTGCCGATCAAGTGCAGTCCGTTGAGCACCGCCGCACCGACCACGATTGCCGTGCCGTGCTGGTCATCGTGGAAGACGGGGATCTTCATCCGTTCGCGCAGCTTGCGCTCGATGTAGAAGCATTCAGGCGCCTTGATGTCCTCAAGGTTGATCCCGCCGAAGGTTGGCTCCAGCGAGGCGATGGTATCGATCAGTTTGTCGGGATCGGGCTCGTCGATCTCGAGATCGAAGACATCGATGTTGGCAAACTTCTTGAACAGGACGCCCTTGCCTTCCATGACCGGCTTGGCTGCCAGCGGACCGATCGCGCCGAGGCCGAGTACGGCAGTCCCGTTGGTGATGACGCCGACCAGATTGGCGCGGGCGGTCAGCGTGCTGACTTCAGCCGGATCGGCGACAATCTCTTCGCAGGCGAAGGCCACACCAGGCGAATAGGCCATCGAAAGATCGTATTGGTTGGTCAATTGCTTGATCGGCGTGACGGCGATCTTGCCCGGCCTGGGATGACGGTGATAGTGGAGCGCCGCCTTGCGCAACTGGTTCGAATCCATGTCTTCCTCCGTTTCGTATGGTGAAACGATATTTTGAATAGTGCAAAATTCTACCATGAACGGGGTTCCTGCCAAGCTTCGGACATCACTTACGGGGGCAAACTTCGGTGGAAGCTTGGTCCGATCTCTGGCATAATCACGCGCTTACCAGCCGACGGCCCCCGCTACTGCAAGTCATGGTGGGAACTCCCGGCGACTGGCGTGAAACCTATCTATTTCAGCAACTTAGAGAGAAAACCGCGATGACCGCAGCGTTGAATGCACCTGACTACGTCAAGAACGAGGGCCTGAAGAGATGGGTCGCCGAAATCGCCGCCCTGACCCAGCCTGAGCGCGTCCACTGGGCTGACGGCTCGCAAGCGGAGTATGACCGCTTGTGCGCTGAAATGGTAGAGGCCGGCACGTTCATCAAACTCAACGAAGCCAAGCGCCCGAATTCCTATCTGGCCTTCTCCGATCCGTCCGACGTCGCCCGCGTCGAAGACCGCACATACATCTGCTCTGCCAACAAGGACGACGCGGGTCCGACCAACAACTGGGAAGACCCAGCCAAGATGCGCGAGACCCTCAACGGTTTGTTCAAGGGCTGCATGCGGGGCCGCACCATGTATGTCATCCCGTTCAGCATGGGCCCGCTCGGTTCGCCAATCGCCCACATTGGCGTCGAGATCTCCGACTCGGCCTATGTCGCGGTCAACATGCGCACGATGACGCGCATGGGCAAGGCTGTTCATGGAGTTCTCGGGACCGACGGCGAATTCGTTCCCTGCGTGCATAGCGTTGGCGCCCCGCTCGAGCCGGGCCAGCAGGACGTCAAATGGCCGTGCAACCCGACCGTCAAGTACATCGTGCATTACCCTGAAACCCGCGAGATCTGGTCCTACGGCTCCGGCTACGGCGGCAACGCCCTGCTCGGCAAGAAGTGCTTTGCCCTGCGTATCGCCTCGACCATGGCTCGCGACCAGGGCTGGCTGGCCGAACACATGCTAATTCTCGGCGTCGAATCGCCTGAAGGCGAAAAGACCTACGTCGCGGCGGCCTTCCCATCCGCCTGCGGCAAGACCAACTTTGCCATGCTGATTCCGCCCAAGACCCTCGGCGGCTGGAACATCACCACCATCGGGGACGACATCGCCTGGATCAAGCCGCGCGTGGACAAGGATGGCATCACCCGCTTCTATGCGATCAACCCGGAAGCCGGCTTCTTCGGCGTCGCCCCGGGAACTTCCGAGAAGACCAATTTCAACGCGCTGGCGACGCTCAAGGAAAACATCATTTTCACCAACGTTGCACTGACTGACGATGGCGATGTCTGGTGGGAAGGCCTGACCAAGGAAGCCCCGGCGCACCTGATCGACTGGCAGGGCCGTGACTGGACGCCGGAAGATGGCAAAGCCGGCAAGAAGGCCGCCCATGCCAACTCCCGCTTTACCGCCCCGGCCAGCCAGTGCCCGTCGGTTGATGAGGCGTGGGAAGATCCCGCCGGTGTGCCGATTTCCGCCTTCATCTTCGGCGGCCGCCGCGCCACCACCGTGCCGCTGGTGTACGAAGCGTTCAACTGGAACTACGGCGTCTACATGGCCGCCACCCTCGGCTCCGAAACCACGGCGGCCGCCTTCGGCCAGCAGGGTGTCGTCCGTCGCGACCCGTTCGCCATGCTGCCCTTCTGCGGCTACCACATGGGCGACTACTTCAACCACTGGCTGAAGATGGGCCACACCGTCGATGCCACGCCGAAGATATTCTGTGTCAACTGGTTCCGCATGAACGAAAAGGGCGAGTTCATGTGGCCCGGTTTCGGCGACAACATGCGCGTCCTGAAGTGGATCGTCCAGCGCTGCAAGGGTGCCGTCAACGCCAACGAAACCGTGCTCGGCTGGATGCCCAATTTCGAGGACATCGACTGGAATGGCCTCGATATCACCAAGGCCGACTTCGATGCGCTGACGACCATCGATGCCGACGCCTGGAAGTCCGAACTGGCCGGCCACAAGGAGTGGTTCGACAAGATGGGCGCCAAGATGCCACGCGAACTCGTACTCAAGCGCGAACTGTTCGAAATGGACATCTTCAAGCAGGCCGCCTGATCTTCGCCGACCCGCCATAACCGGACGGCCACCTGCGGGTGGCCGTTTGTTTGGAGACTGCCATGTACCGCCCCGCCCGGCGCCTTGCCGAAATCGCTCCATTCCACGTCGTCGAACTGCTGACCCGCGCCCGGCAACTCGAAGCGGAAGGCCGCGACATCATTCACATGGAAATCGGCGAGCCGGACTTTCCGACGCCTGAGCCGATTGCGCAAGCTGCGGTCGACGCCATAAAACAGGACAAAACGCTGTACACCCAGGCGCTGGGGCTGCCGGAGCTGCGCGAAGCGATCAGCATGTTCTACCGCGAACGCTATGGCGCAAACGTTCCGGCCGCCCGCATCGCCGTGACCAGCGGTGCCTCCGGCGCCCTCAACCTCGCCTTCGCCTGCCTCGCCGAGCCGGGTGGCCAATGGCTGCTGACCGACCCCGGCTACCCCTGCAACCGCCACATTCTGCGCGTTTACGAAGGTCGACCGCAGCACATCCCGGTCGGACCCGAAACCAACTTCCAGCCGACCCCCGAACTGCTACGCCAGCACTGGAACGCTCGGACGACCGGGTTGCTGGTCGCCTCGCCCGCCAACCCGACCGGCACTCTGCTCTCGTTACCCGAGATCGCCGCGCTGGCCGAAGTCTGCCGCGCCAACGAAGGCCATTTCCTGGTCGATGAGATTTACCACGGGCTGACGTATGAGATCGACGCCCCAACCGCCTGCGCGGCCGGCGACGACATCTGGGTCATCAACAGCTTCTCCAAGTATTTCCAGATGACCGGCTGGCGGCTGGGCTGGATGGTCATCCCCGAAGTCTATGTGCGCGACATCGAAAAGCTGGCCCAGAATCTCGTGCTGTGCCCTTCGACGCCGGCCCAGCATGCGGCGCTGGCAGCCTTCGCGCCCGAAACCATCGCCATCCTCGAAGCGCGACGCGACGAGTTCAGGAAGCGCAGGGATTATCTGGCACCGGCCCTGGAGCGCATCGGCTTCCGGAATACCGCCCGTCCCCAAGGCGCCTTTTATCTCTACTGCGACTGCTCGGCACTGTGCGAAGACAGCTTTGCGCTGGCCCGCGACCTGCTTGAAGAGGTTGGCGTGGCGGCCACGCCGGGACTCGATTTCGGGTGCAATTCGCCGGAAAGGCACATCCGCTTTGCCTACACGACCGGCATCGACCGCCTGGTCGAGGCCGTCGACCGCCTACGCCGCCACTTCGCTCGGTAGCTCGAGCAGCGGGTAGCGCTCGCGAACGGCTGCCCAGTCGAAACACGGCCCGGGGTCGGTCTTCCGCCCGGGGGCAACATGGCAGTGACCGGCGATGGCGGCAATCGGGTAACGGGTCCGCAGGGCGTCAACGAGCGTCCACAAGGCCGCGTATTGCGCTGGGGCGAAAGGCTGGAAATCGGAACCCTCGAGTTCGATACCCAGTGAGAAGTCATTGCAGTTCCCGCGTCCGCACCACTGTGAGTGCCCGGCATGCCAGGCGCGCCGGTCGCCACCGACGAACTGGATAACCCGCCCGTCGCGCCGGACATAGAAATGCGCGGAAACCTGTGCGTCGGCAATGGTCGCGAAATACGGATGGGCCTGCGGGTCGAGCTGGTTGAGGAAGAACCTCTCGACCCAGGCGCCACCGAACTCGTCCGGCGGCAGGCTGATGTGGTGCACCACGATCAAGGAAACCATTTCTTCAGCCGGCCGCTCGCCGAAGTTCGGCGACGCCAACCATTCCACGCCTTCCAGCCAGCCCTCGGCCTGCCAGCCGCTCATTCGATGCCCAGCCGCTCCAGCCGGTAGCGCAGCGAACGGAAGGTCACGCCGAGCAGGCGGGCGGCGGCCGTCCGGTTGCCTTCAGTCTTCTGCAAGGCCTCCAGGACTGCCTGGCGCTCCAGGCGGTTGAGGTAGTCATCGAGGGTTTCGCTGCCCCGCCCCGGCGTTTCACCCCCTGTGTCATCGGGCACCAGTTGCAGATCGCCGGCTTCGATGGCATCGCCCGAGCAGAGCGCCGTCGCCCGTTCAAGCACATTCTCCAGTTCGCGAACATTGCCTGGAAACGGATAGCTGGCCAGCGCCTGCAGCGCGCCCGTGGAAATCCGCGGCACGGTGGCACCGCAGAGCTTCCCAAGCAGCGCGTCGACGAGGCCCGGAATGTCCTCCACCCGTTCGCGCAGCGGGGGCATGCGCAGTTCGATGACATTCAGGCGGTAATAGAGATCCTGCCGGAAGCTTCCCTTCTCCACACCATCGCGCAGGCTCCGGTGTGTCGCGCAGATGATGCGCACATCGACAGGCTCCTCAGTCGCGGCTCCGACCTTGCGCACGCGCTTTTCCTGGATCGCCCGCAGCAGCTTGACCTGCATGGGCAGCGGCAAATCGGCCACCTCGTCGAGAAATAGCGTCCCGCCGCTTGCGGTCTGGAAAAAGCCGTCGCGATCGCTTTCGGCGCCGGTAAAGGCGCCCTTGCGGTAACCGAAGAATTCACTCTCCATCAGGTTTTCCGGGATGGCGCCGCAGTTGACCGGAACAAAGGGACCGCCAGTGCGCGCACTGCGAGTATGGATCAAGCGTGCCGCCAGTTCCTTGCCGCTGCCCGATTCCCCTGAGACATAAATGGGCGCCTGGCTGCGCGCCAGCTTCTCAATCAGTATCCGCACGTGCTGCATGGCGGACGATTCGCCGGTCAGCGATTGCAGGGGATCGTCCTGACCCTCACCATCCGACACTTTCAGGGCCGACTTGACCAGGGCGCGCAACTGCTCGAGACCGACCGGCTTGGCCAGATAATCGAAGGCTCCCGCCTTGAGCGCGGCCACAGCGTTTTCGGTGCTGCCGTAGGCAGTAATCACCGCCACCGGCATCTCAGCATAGTTTTCAGCGACGTGGCGGACAATGTCGAGTCCGTCGCCATCCGGTAGCCGCATGTCCGTCAGGCAAAGCTGGAAGGTGTCCTCGGCGAGGCAAGCGTACGCCTCGGCAACACTACCGGCGCAGGCGGCGGCCAATCCCATGCGCGACAATGTCAGGTCGATCAGTTCACGGATATCCGGCTCGTCGTCGACCACCAGAACCCGGTTCAATGCCCCGCGCAGGCGCCGTTTGCTTCTGGCAACGGACATGTGTCGTTTCTCCCAACAATCATGAAATGGCCGCAAGCGGCATCAGGGAGCAGCTCTAGAGCGGCCCCATTGGCCTCACACAACTCCCGGGCAATGAAAAGACCAAGACCCGTCCCGAGATGATGGGTCGTGAAGAAAGGCTCGAAAATCTGCGCCCTCGCCGCATCCGACACCCCCTTGCCATCATCGATGATATGCAGCTCGACCAGCCCGGCAGCCGCGCCAACCTTTCCCCGCAAAAGCACACTGCCCACCGACCCGCTGGCATGGCGAACCGCATTGGCCAGCAGGTTCCACAGGATCTGGTGCAGGTGCGTCCGGTCAAAGCATAACGCAAGCCCGTCGTCCGCTTCAAGGGCGATCACGCCCGGTGCAACACCCAGAACACCTTCAAAACCCTCGATGAACTGGGCACAGAATCGTTGCAGCAGCAGGTACTCGACCTGCATCCGGTCACGCCTGCCGAGTTCGAGAACATCGGTCACGATCCGGTTCAGGCGAGCGACGTTGTCGGCGACGATGGCCAATAGCCGGTCCTGCATGTTGCCACGTCTCTCCTCGCGCAACAGTTCGCCGGCGTGGCCGATGGCGGACAGGGGATTGCGGATCTCATGGGCAATGCTCGCGGTCAACCGTCCGAGAGCGGCCAGTTTCAATTGTTGGGCACGCTCCTGAACGCGACCGAGGTCTTCGAGAAACACGAGAACCTCGCCGGCGCTACTGGCTGTCTGCTCGAAACGCACCCGGAGATCGCCCCGTGCCGGGACCTGCAGATCGATGGTAGGCGCGCCACCGCCAGAAAGCCAGCTCGCCAGCGCGGCGGACAGCGGCCCGCAATAATCGCCCAGCGCCACATCCGTAGCAGGCGGCGAGCCAAGCATCGTCACGACCATGGGATTGAAGCGCTGCACCCGCCCGCCACCACCGACAACCAGAACGCCATCCTGCATTCTCTCGATGACCCGCTGGCTGATTCTCATCTGGTTGTCCAGACTGATGCCGCGCTGTCGTGCCAGTTCCTCGTTGGCCATCAGACGCTGTCCGAGGAGGCGAGCCAGAATTGCCGTCGCGAAGAAGCCCACCGACAGCAAGCCCGCCTGAACGATGGTTGCGGGTTCGAAGTCGCGCACCAGCACGCCGACTACCTGGCCGCCCAGCGTAACCAGTGTCGCCAACGCGGCGTAGAAAAGAACCAGGCGACCACGTCCCACCAGGCTGGCGGTCGCCAGCGAGACCAGCAGGAGGGTGCCGATGCCGCTGCTGACGCCGCCACCGGAAAACATCAGGAGGCCCAACGCCAGAACATCGGCCAGCACCTGGGATGAGAGCTGGGCATTGAACCGGTGCTGCCAGTGAATCGAAGCCAGAAAACCCGCGGCAACGACCAGCAGGTACAATCCAGCGACCGGCGTGAACAGCGCGGCATTTGAAAAATGAAGGGCCACAATCCAGTTACCCGGCCACAGGCTGGCAAGCAGCGCAAAGCCGGCGAGAATGAGGCGATAGAGGTTGAAGTACTGGAAGGGAGGCCAACTGGCTTCCCAGGTTGTGGACAGCCAGTCAGTCATGGGCAGCCGGCGGATTCGCGGCCAGCCGATGCGCCTCGGAACAGAAATGAGCGCCGTTTGCAGAAATACTGTCACTTTGCGGCAGATGCACTCCGCAATGCGCACAGACCACCATCTGTTCAGGATCGGGGGTCACCCTTGGCGGCCCCGCCGCAGGTCGTTGCGCGCGCTTTTTCCAAACCCACCAGATCACGGCGACAAGAGCAATGAGCAGCAGGTATTTCATCTTGGATGACCCTGAGTCTACCGACGCAAACCCCAAAAAGCAGGTTGGTCGGAGTGAGAGGATTCGAACCTCCGGCCCCTGCGTCCCGAACGCAGTGCTCTACCAGGCTGAGCTACACTCCGATGCCTTGCGAGAAGTTGCTAGCGATCCCTCTCGACTGCAAAGACGGTCAATTGTAGCAGAGCTTCCCTATAACTTGTATCCTTCAGGTTGCTGATTGCCGCTCTTGCAAGCTCGGCTTCGCGCATGGCCTGACGGCGCACATGGACAAGTGCGCCGCTCGACTGGATGGCTGCCAGCACAGCGGGAAAATCGTCCCGGCCGCCTTTCTCGATCGCCCGCCGCACACAGGCAGACTGGTCCGGTGTTCCGTTCTGCAACACATGAATCAGTGGCAAGGTCGGTTTGCCTTCAGCCAGGTCGTCACCGAGATGTTTCCCGGTATCGACTTCGAGCCCGGAATAGTCGAGTACGTCATCAACCAGCTGAAAAGCCGTTCCCAGGTGCATGCCGTAGTCTGCCAGGGCTCTTTCGACTTCGGGTCCGGCACCGCCCAGGATGGCGCCGAGTTGCGCGGCGGCCTCGAAAAGCTTGGCCGTCTTGTAACGGATGACTTGCAGGTAGCGCTGCTCGTCGACGTCGGCGTCGTGGCAATTCATGAGCTGAAGGACCTCGCCTTCAGCAATCACGTTGGTGGCGTCGGAAAGGACGCGCATCACGTGCATGTCATCGACTACGACCATCATCTGGAAGGCGCGCGAATAAAGAAAATCGCCGACCAGGACACTGGCGGCATTGCCGAATATGGCATTCGCCGTATTGCACCCACGCCGCAGGTCGGACTCGTCGACCACGTCATCGTGGAGCAGGGTCGCCGTATGGATGAACTCGACGACCGCCGCCAGGTCATGATGGTGCCGGCCCTCATAACCCATGGCGCCGGCTGCCAGCAGGACGAGCGCCGGCCGCATGCGCTTGCCGCCGCTGCCGATGATGTACTCCGCAACCTGGCGGACGAGCACGACCTCCGAATGCAGACGGTCGCGAATGACGGCGTCGACGGCCTTCATGTCAGGCTCGATCAGGGCGTAAAGCTGTTCCGGGGTCACATTGGGCCTGTCTCTGGGTAACCGGCGAATGTTAGGCGCGGGCTGGCAGGTCGTCAAGCCGGCAACTCGCCATTCCGCCTTCCGCACGACCCGCGCTTTCGGCTAAACTCGCCCGGAAATGACCAGACAGCAACAATCTACCGTGAGCCACTGTTCACCGGCGCCAGGCATGCGTGGCTCGGCGACCGCGAAGATCCGTGACCGCTGATTTCGAACGCCGGTTCGGCGGAGTCGTGCGCCTTTATGGCACGGCGGCGGCAGAAAAGCTGAAAAATGCCAGCGTCTGCGTCGTCGGTGTCGGCGGCGTCGGTTCGTGGGCGCTGGAGGCGCTCGCGCGAACGGGAATCGGCCGGCTTGCTGCGGTCGACCTCGATATGGTGGCCGAATCCAATACCAACCGCCAGGTTCATGCCCTCGGCGAGATCTACGGAAAGGCCAAGGTCGACGCGATGGCCGAGCGCATCCGCGCGATCAATCCGGACTGCTCGGTCACCTGCATCGAGGATTTCGTGACCCCAGAAAACGTGGCCGAGCTGCTGCCTCCGCACTTCGATGTCGTGATCGACGCCATCGACCAGGCACGCGCCAAGGCGGCGATGATCGCCCATTGCCGGCGCCACGACATTCCCATCGTGGTCGCCGGCGCTGCCGGCGGGCAGACCGACCCGACCCAGGTACGGCTCGGCGATCTTGCGCTGACCGTACAGGATCCTCTGCTGGCCAGGGTTCGTTCGCTCCTGCGTCGCGAATACGCCTTCCCGCGCGACGCCAAAAAGAAGTTCGGGGTGGCCGCGGTCTTCTCGACGGAAGCCCTGCGCTATCCCGCCGCGCAGACAAGCTGCGATGCAGCACCGGGACCGGCGGGACTCAGTTGCGCCGGATTCGGCTCCTCGGTGTGCGTGACCTCGGTCTTCGGCATGGCCGCCGCGGCGCACGCCATTCAACTGCTGACGAGGTAAGCAATGCGGAAACCGAAAAAACCGCGGTCGCGCAAGGCTGGCCTGCCACCGGGTTCACTGGTTCACATCGGCGAAATCAAGACTGCAACGCCCGGAATCTCGGTCCTCGACTTCGGTCCGGCGGCGCTGCGCGAGGCAGAGATGCCCGATGCCGCCGCCCTGGTTGCGTACCGGCGCGAGAACTCGACCCTGTGGGGCAACGTCTATGGACTTCAGGATGCGGCGGACCTCGCCGCCATCGGTGCTGCCTTCCAGTGGCACCCGCTGGTCCTCGAGGACATTCTCAACAACAATCAAAGGCAGAAGATCGATGCCTACGACAACTACCTCTACGTCGTCCTGCACCGATATGAAATCACCAGCGAGCCGCTCGATGTCGTGCAGGACCAGATCAGCCTGGTCATCGGGCCGGATTACCTTCTCAGTTTCCAGGAACGCCCGTCCCGGACCTTCGAGCCGGTTCGCCAGCGCCTGCGCTCCGACCGGGGAAGCCTGCGCGGCGCGGCACCCGACATGCTGGCCTATTCGCTGATCGACGCGCTGGTCGACAGTTATTTCGCCGTGATCGAGCAACTCGACGAATACTCGGAGAATCTGGAAGTCGATATTCTCGGGCGCGCCGGTCCGCAGGTTCTCGACAACATCCACCAGTTCAAGCGCTGCGTCTCCCAGCTACGCCGCAACGTCTATCCGTTGCGCGAGCTTCTCGGCAGCCTGCATCGCGAGCACGCGCATTTCTTCGGGCCGGAAATCCGGATCTATCTGCGCGATGTCTATGACCACACCGTGCACATCGTCGAATCCCTCGATGACCTGCGCGAACTCGCCACCGGACTGCTCGATGTTCACCTGACGACGGTCAGCCACCGGGTCAATCTCGAAGTGAGGGCGCTCACCGTCGTCGCCACCATCTTCATGCCGGCGACGCTGCTCGCCGGAATCTTCGGAATGAATTTCCATTTCATGCCATGGCTCGAACGCCCTGACGGCTTCTACTACGCAACCGGCCTGATGCTGGCCATCGCCGCCATCATGCTGTTCCTGTTCTGGCGCCGCCGTTAGGCTGGCTGTCGGCTGTCCAGCCAGACCTCGAGTCCCTGGGCATCGAGTTCGAGATCGGCTTCCCAGATCTCCAGGGCGCGTCCTTCGGGCAACGGGCAGCCATGCGCGCGCAGTTCGGCCAGCAGGAAGCGGGTCAATTCGTCCTTCAGCGTGCCATGACGCTGCTCGTCTGATCCCGCCACGCCCTCGGCAATGATGACAATGGCGTCGAGGCGCCGGTGCAGGTCGGCACCCAACGCCACCACATCGCGCACCCGGCTGTAGTGGGTCAGATAGATCGCTTCCGGCGTGAACGACAGCAGGCGGTCGATCGAGGCATGCATCGCCGCCGGCTCGAACTGGGTCGGCGTGGTGGTGGGAAAGATGAAGGGGCGGCCCGCGACATCGTGCTCGCGGTACGAAAGCCCGAACATGTCACCGCTGAAAATCCCGCCAGTCCGGCGGTCGACGATGCAGATATGGTGTCGGGCGTGTCCCGGGGTATCGATGCACAGCAACTCGCGACCGGCGAGCGAGACGACATGCCCATCCGGCGCCGCGATGATTCTCTCGGCGGGGACGGGGACGATCTCGCCATAGACGCGCCGCACGTACTCCTCGCCATAAACGGCGGTGACTCCGGCCACCAGGCGCGCCGGCTCAGCCATGTGGCGGACGCCGCGCGGATGGACGACGAGACGGGCGTTCGGGAAGGTCGCCATCATGCTGCCGGCGCCGCCGGCGTGGTCGAGATGGATATGGGTCAGGATGACGTAGTCGACCGCGGCGGCATCGAGCCCCAGCCTGTCCAGAATGGCCAGCGCATTGGGCAGGGCATCGTTGCTGCCGGTGTCGATAAAGGCCACCCGCCCGGACTCGACGACGATGTGAATCGCGGCCAGAATCGGGCGCACGTAGCCCGCGTCGAAGGCAACGATCCCGTTGCCGTAATCCCGCCAGTCGAACATTCTCGTTCCCCCCGTTTCGGACGGCCGGATTATACTGCCGGCCTCACCACGCACAGCGCCACAATGTCTCACTTCATCGCCGACGACGGCGCCAAGATCCATGTCAGGGTTTCCGGCGAGGGGCCGCCGATCGTCATGCTGCATGGCTGGACATCCAGTCATCACGAGTGGGCGCCGCTCCTCAACGACCTCAACCGGCACCACCGTGTCTACCGCTGGGACGCCCGCGGCCACGGCGGGCACCCGGTGGACACCGGAGATCCGCCGACTGCGGAAAGGATGGCGCAGGATTTCGCCAACCTGCTCGATCACTACGAACTGGAAAAGGTCGTCGCGGTCGGCCACTCGATGGGCGCCCTGACCCTCTGGCAGTACATCAGGGATTACGGAACCGGGCGCCTGTCGCGGCTGTGCATCATCGACCAGTCGCCAAAGCTGCTCACCGAACCAGGCTGGGAGCACGGAATCTATGGCGATTTCGGCCCGGAGAAGGCGCACGAACTGATGACCTGGCTGGCCGAGGATTTCGCCGAAGGCGTGCTCAAGTTGACGGCGTTCGGCCTCAACGAGCGCGCCCGGGAAAAATACCTGGCCGGCACCAGCGGCTGGGAGCGTTCGCGTTCGGCGCTGCGCGCCCAGAACCCGTCACCGCTGATCGCCTGCTGGGCAAGCCTGACCGCCGCCGACTACCGCGATGTCCTGCGCCGGATCGACATCCCCGCGATGCTGGTCTATGGCGGCCAGAGCAATTTCTACAGCAACGACACGGCACGCTATGTCGCCCGCGAAATTCCCGATGCCATTCTTCACATCTACGAAGGCTCCGATCACTCGCCGCACCAATGGCAACGCGAGCGCTTCGCCAGGGATCTGCTGCACTTCATCGATGCCGAGTCCTGACCAGCGACTCCCCAAACCAAGTTGACAGACAGTCGCCGGGGAAGGCAGGCACGCCGCATTCCGCATCGGACTGCCATTGGCGTGCGGCAAAGGCAGGGATCGGAATACATGCTCCTCCGCCAATTGCCGCCAGTATCATGGTGCTCCAAAGGCAGTTCTTGGGGTCCTATTCCGGAGGTGTGCGATTCGTGACGCATGCCGGTCCGAAACGGACGATTGACCGTTACGCCCGGCGTCAGCCTCACTCCATGAAGGCCCCTTGGATTTCCTGCCCTTTGTCAAAGATCGACTTTGGTGTCGATTTTCTTTACACACAAGCACTCAAGGCGTCACGCGGCAACAGATATCTTCACCCTGCCGATTGCTATGTGTTTGTTCCAATACTCCAAAGTGTCACACCAACGATTTCTGGCGCAAAATGTGCTTTAACGATATCCATCACAATACCAAATATGGAGAAATACATGAAAACGCTTCCTCGCATTCTGTTGGCAATTGGTTTGGCGACATGTGCAGTTGCCTCTCATGCATCGCCCATCACCTATGACTTCAACGGCAGCTTCTCTTCCGGACCGCTGGCGCCACAGCCCTATAGCGGGTATTTCACCTTCGACTCCGGCGCTGTGGTGGCGGGTGGCGGTAATAACAATGCCACCGGGCTGCTCAGCGACCTGTCGGTTACCATCGACGGCATTGCCTACGATGAAACCACGGCCAACACAGGATGGCTCGGGTTCGACGCTTTCGGCGCGCTAAATGCCTTCGGCTTTGGGACAGACTGCGGTGCGGGCGTTTGCAGCGCTAGCACTAGTGATCCGGGTAGTTGGTTTGCCGCTGGCTCGTCAACAGTTGCAGCAACTTCGACTGGTGGCAACTCACTTTCTCAGGGATCATTGAGCTATGCGCTTCGCTCCCAGAATGTGCCAGAACCAGCCAGTGCTGCATTGCTTGGACTCGCGCTTGCGGGCCTGGCTTTTGGTCGCCGCAAGAAATTCTGACAATCGCCATCGCCCGACGCCGACCCCGCCCGCGTGGCGGGGTTTTCTATTGAACGGGATTCAGCAAGCTGGCTTGGGCCGTCCCGGGCTGGCCAATTAGGCCGCGCCTAGCGCACCACCCCGGCCGCCCAAGCCTCCGCCGCCGGCCGCACGATCTCCAGCCAAGGGCCGGGGTAAATGCCGATGGCGCCGATCAGGGTGATCAGGATCACCAACACCGCCCATTCCCGTGGCCGCAGGTCTTCGGCTTCCAGCACCTCGCTCCGGGTTGCCGGGCCGAAGAAGGCCTTGCGGTAGAGCGACAGGAAGCCGGCGGCGGCGATTGCCAGCGCGAACAGCGCCGCCAAGCCGGCGCCGGCATGGCTCTGCAGGGCGGCGAGGATGAGCATGAATTCGCCGGGGAAACTGCTGGTGCCGGGCATGCCGATGCCGGCCAGGCCGCAGATCAGGAAACCGCTGGCGAGCAGCGGCATCGTCCTCGCCGCCCCGCCGAGGCTGTGAATGTCGGTCGACCCCGTGCGCTGGCGCAGGAATTCGAGGAGCACGAAGCCGCCGCCGGTGGCCACCGAAAAGCTCAACAGCAGGGACACCGCCCCCTGCACGCCCTGCGCCGTGAACGCGGCGAGGCCGAGCACTGCCAGACCGACGTGGCAGATACTGGCATAGGCCAGCCCGACCCGCAGGTTGCTCTGTGCCAGGATGCCCACCGCGCCGAAGAGCAGGGTCACGGTGCCGAGGCCGGCGAGCAGCCAGTGCAGATCCTGCGCGGCGGCGGGCGCCAGCGGAATGGCGAAACGCAGCAGCCCGTAGGCACCAAGCTTGAGTCCGACCAGCAGCGCGGTCAGCGATCCTGGCGCCGCCAGCGCGAACTGCGGCAGCCAGGTGTGCAGGGGCACCAGCGGCACCTTGACGCCGAAACCGATCAGGCAGAGCAGGAAGAACGCCAGTTGCGTGGAACGCGGCAAGGGTACCGCCTGCAGCGCCAGCAGATCGAAGGTCGGCACCGACTGGCTGGTGGCGAGCAGCACGAAGGCAATCAGCAGCGGTACGCCGCCGGCCAGCATGATCAGGAAATAACGCGCCGCCACGCGGGCGCTGCCGGCCGTCACCCCCCAGCGGGCGAGCAGGAAGTAGATCGGTAGCAGCGTCAGCTCCCAGAAGAAGAAGAAGAGCAGCGTGTCGAGCGCGCAGAAGATGCCCAGGGTCGCGCACTGCAGCAGCAACAGCACGCTGTAATGCAGGCGCGGCGCATCTTGCACGAGATTCCAGCTCGCCACCAGACTTCCGAGAAAGAGCAGCGCCGTTGCCGGCAGAAAGAGCACGGACAGACCATCGACCCCAACCTGGTAATGAACGTTCAGGCTGGCCACCCAGAGCGCCCGCTCGAGCAATTGGAAGCGCGGGCCGCCCGGGTCGAAGGCGACGAGTACAGCGCTCGCCGCAGCCAGCGTCGCCAGCATGACCAGCGCCGTCAGGCCGCGCGCCGCGCGCGCCGGGAGCAACCAGACCAGCACCGCGCCGAGCAGCGGCATGAAGACAAGGAGGGAAAGAAGATGGGCGTTCATCGCACCAGACGCGCTGCCGTCGCCTGACTTGCCGCCTCGGTCAGATGCAGCCAGGGCTCGGTGAAGAAGCCGATGGTCAGCATCGCCGCAAGCGCGATACCGCACACCAGATACTCCACTGGCGTGGTGCGGTCGACGTCGGGGGAAGCCTGCTTTCCATGGCTCAGAAAGGCGCGCTGGAAGGCCCACAGCAGGAAACCGGCGGCCGCCACGTTGCCGAGTGCCGCCGCCACAGTGGACAGGGCGCCGAAGGTGCCTATGGCTGCTTCCAGAATCAGGTGGGCGGCGTCGAAACCCGGGGTTCCCGGCATGCCGACGATGGCCAGGCCAAAGATGAGGAAGGCGATGGCCAGGAAAGGAACGCGCTCGAACAACCCGGAAAGCTCACCGAGTTCGGTGGTCCCGGTGCGGCGAAAGACAAAACCGACAACGAACCACATGCCGGTGACCGCCAGACCGAAGTTGGCGGCAAGCAGCACGGCACCCTGGATCCCCGCCGCGTGCAGGCTGAAGACGCCGATCACCAGCAGACTGGTATGGCTGACCACGGCGAATGCCAGCAGCCGGCGCAGGTTGGTTTGCTGGAAGGCGAGCGCAGCGGTGAAAAATATCCCGGCCATCGCGAAGCCGATGACATAGGGCTGCCAGTAGAGAACGGCGGTCGGCGTCAATGGCAGCACGAAGCGCAGCATGCCGTAGATACCGACCTTGACGCCGACCATCAGTGCTGGCGCAACGGCGATCAGGCCGTGCTGGGCCATGTTGGGCAGCCAGCCGTGGAGCGGGAAGAGCGGCGTGCGTACCGCCAGCCCGTAGAACAGCAGATAGAAGGCCGCCGTCTGGAACCTGTCCGCCGGCACAGCACCAGCCAGCTCGATGAGGTCGAAGCTCCAGTGTCCGCCGCTGGCGTCGGCGTGGCCCCAGCCGAGAATCACGCAGCCGGCGCCAAACAGCGCCATGCCGAAAGCCTGATACTGGACGAAGCGGGCCAGCGCCTGCATCTCGGCGCGGGACGATGCCCAGCGTCGCAGCAGGTAGGTTACCGCCCACAGTTCAAGCGCCGAGAAGAGCGCGAACCAGGCGACATTCAGCGTCACCAGCATGCCCACCAGTCCCGCCTCGGCAACCAGCAGGACGGCGAACAGGCGGCCAGGAGAAATCATGCCGCGACTCATGCCGTAGAAGGTCATCAGCACGGTCAGCAGGGCGGCGACCAGCAAGAAGACGATGCTCAGGCCGTCGACCGCGACATGATAGCCGAGCAAAGCGAAGCGCTCGGCCAGCTGCAGCGTCGCCGACGCGGGGTCGATCCGGCTGGTCACGATGAGGCACAGCATCAGCTCAGCCAGCGCGAAGACCTTGCCGGCAGTGACTGCGGTCGACCGTTCCTTGAAGGCAAAAACCACCGCAGCACCGAACAGGGGCAGCAACTGCAGGATCGCCAGCAGCGGCAGGGACGCCTGCTCCGACCAGAAGATTTCGCTGAAGCCGCTCATCAGAGGATTACCACAAAGGTCGCCATGACCGCCATCATCAGGTAGCGTGGCTGCTCGAACAGATTTTCGATAACCTGCAGGTAGTTGCCGACCCGCCGCAAAAGCCGCTCCGCCGCTCCGCCGCGGCCGCGCAGCAAGAGATGGTTTTCCAGCTGCTGCAGTTTTTCGGCGAGGCTGGCCAGTCCCCGCCCGGCGAAGCCGTCGCCGACGATCAGCGGCCGCTCTGCGGCGAGCGGCTGGCCGCACCCCGGCTGCCCCAGCGCGCGATCGATGAAATGCTCCTCCAGCCCGCGCTGATCCTGCGCGAATGACGCGGTCGGCTGCACCAGCAGGACGAAAGCCAGACGATCCAGCCAGAAGCGCTCAAGCGCAGCCGTATAGAGCCACTGCCAGCGGCGCAGCCAGAGCGGCGGCGGCTTCGGCCGCCCTTGCGTCAGTGCCAGCCACGATGGCGCGCGCAGGAACTGCCAGGTGCGCCACCCCGCATGCAGGCACAGGTGAACAGTCGCCAGCGGCGTCCACCCGAGGCCGATGGCGACGAACATCAGCGCGACCTGGAAGACTGTGGCAAAGATCAGCGCCGATTTGACGTCGCTCTGCACCAGCCCGCACAACCAGGCGTAGAGAGCGGTAGCGGCGCCGGCGACGATCAGCCCGACCATCAGGTCTGGCACCTGCGCGAGCAGCGGCGACAAGCGCAGCAGCAGATAGACGCCGGCATGAATCATCACCGCCCCGTAAAAAATGGCCGACGACGGCGTCGGGCCCTCGAGCGCCCGCGCTATCCAGGGCGTAAACGGCAGTTGCGCCGACTTGGCGAGCGCCGCGACGACGAAGCCGAAGACCAGGAAGCGTTCCGTAACCATTGCCAGCCCATGGGTGCCGGTCAGGACCGGCCACTCGAAACTTCCCAGCCAGCCAGCGGCGAAGCCAAGACCAAGCAGAAAGCCGGCGTCGCCGGCGCGATTGGTGACGAAGGCGAACAACGCATTGCCGGTCGCCAGCGGCCGTTGCCAGGCATAGCCGATCAGCAGAAAGGAGGCGACGCCGCAGATCTCCCAGCCGACGAAGGCAAGCAGGCCGTTGCCGGCGAGAAAGACAAGCTGGATGCCGGCCAGAAACAGGCAGAGGACCATGTGGAAACGATGGAAACCCGCTTCACGGTGCATGTAGCTGGCAGAAAACCGCAGCACCAGCCAGCCGATCAGTGCCGCGACGGTCGCCACCGAAAGCGACAGCGCATCGAGCAGAAAGGAAACCGTTCCCCGCCAGTTGCCACTGGCGAACCAGGTGCCGAGAACACGATGACCCGGCGCGCCGTCGCGCAATGCCATGAAGTCGATGCCAAGCAGCAGCGCCAGGCTGGCGAAGGCAGCCAGCGTACTGAGGCGCGCCGTCAGCGGCTCGGCGCGATCGCCTTTGGCGCGTCCTGACAGTACGCGCAGGCCGATGGCAACGAGGGCGAGCAGCGGCAGCGCCGGCACGAGCCAGACAAGATCGGGCAACAGACGGAACAGCGCACTCATGCGACACCCCCAAGGACGATGGCCGGGGCCAGCGCCTCGTGATGCCCGGCGAACCAGTCGACCGAGCGCCCGACCTGCGGCAGCACGGCGCTGCCCGACCACGGCAGCCAGCCGCGGCGCGGGCAGTACTGTGCCAGCGCGCCGGTTTCCGGATGCCGGGCGGCGACAAAGATCCAGGCGTTGCCGATCAGTTCCTGCAGCGCTGGCTGCCGGGCGACGATGGCCGACAGCATCTCGGGCGTCTGCTCGACCACCACCAGCAGGCGCATCGCCTCGTGGATCTCGACCATCTGCCACGGCAGCCCGGTGCGCAGGTCGGAATCGGCGCCCTCCATGACGCCGAACAGTCCGGCGATGTTGTGCGTCACCTTGGAAGCGCAACCGAAGCGCTCGTTGTCCACGGTCGAGAAATAGTATTCGAGGCTGATCCCGGCGCCGACCGGACCGGCAGCCAGCAGGATGTTCTCGACGATCCGTCCGTCGTCGTCGCCGACCGGATCGTAGGAGATGAGGAAGACGCGGCGATCGAGGAAGAGTCCGCGGCTCATGTCGCGGCGGCCGATGAGGGCCGCCGCGTTGGTCGCATGGCCAAGTTCCGGCCGCGCCTGCGAGATGTCGTGGCTGCGTCCCGTCACATGCTGGCGGGCCAGCCAGGGCGACGCGCGCGGCGGCGCCGAGGCGAGCCGGCGGCAGCGCTCCGCAGCATGGGCGCGGCAGGCTTCCGCCAGTTGTCCGACCAGGCCATCGAAGTCCGCCTGACGGGCGCCAGGCAGCAGGTCGAGGTCATACCACTCTATCGCGTCATCGCAGGTGTTGTGCTCGGCGGCAATGAACCACGTCGCCATCGGGATGTGCAGCCCATGCCCGGCGAGCCGTGCGCGCACCTCGGGCCGGTTGGCCATCGCTGCCAGGGCACGGGCATTCGGGCCGCCATGGCGGCCCGAACAGGCGCCGCAGTCGTAGGCCGAGAGATGGGGATTGTTGCGACTTCCCGAGCCATGGCCGAGGACCAGCACGAGCGGCGCGAAGTCGCCGGCGAGACCGATCATGCGCAGGAAATTCTCGACGCGCAGCGCCTGCTCGTCGTCGGTGAATCCACTCTGCGGATTGTCCGGGGTCGCTTGCGGGCTGGCTCTCGCCGCCGTCAGTTGCAGGCGGGTGCGGACCCGGCCATCGAACTGCTCGCGCCAGCGTCCAAGTGTCTGGCCGAACCAGCCGGGTGCCAGCGTGCCGGCAACGAGCGCCGCGAGTGCCGGCGGCGCCGCGAGGGCGGTCAGTAGCGGGCCGGCCAGCGGGCTGCGGCGCGTGCTCTGAATGAGACGCTCCCGCCACTGCAGTCGCCGGCGGCGGCGGCCTGCATGGTGTGCCAGCGCCTCCTCGCTGCCGGGAGCGGACGTTTCGCGGACGGCATGCACCGGCTCGACGACGATCGGGCACAGTGCGCTGAGAGCCGGATCGTCGACACCCTGCCAGTACATGGCGACACCGAAGAAACCGGCGGCGCCGAAGGTGGCGACGGTCGGGGCGATTTCCTCGAGATGGCGGCGGGTCCCCTCCTCGCGGTCGTCCATGCAGAAGATGACCTGCGCCGTCGGCCCGGCGGTCCGCTGGCGGCGGCGCTGGTTGGCGGCGAGCGCCGCGAAGATCTGTTCGCGGTAATGCCGTTCATAGGCAAGCAGCCAGATCTGGCCGCGCGCCAGCGGGTCGAGGCTGGAAGCGCAGTCGAGCAGCGCCTGCCCATCTTCCGCCGTCAGCCCTTCAGCATCGCGGGCGCTCAGCCCGAGCAGCGCAAGGAGACCGGCGAGCCGAACTGCGCGTGCCTTCGCGGCACCCGCGCGCTGCTTCCCCGAGGCGGCGATTTCCGAGGCGAGCGCCTCCCACTGCGCGACATCGCTCGCCCCGGCCAGGTCGATGCGGCACAGGCGCGCCGCCCGGTTCTGGTGGTCCTCGCCGAGGGCCTGACTGCGCAAGGCATCGCGGACGAAAAACTCCGCCGGATGCGCGGCAAACCAGGCGCACAGTTCGCCGAAGGAAAGCGCTGCGCCGGTCAGGCGCTGCATCAGGTCATCGCACAGCAGGCGTTCAAGCAGCACCCGAACCGCCAGGTAATCCGCCATGGCCACCGGCGTGCCGTCACCGCGGCCGGGATTGCGGTCACGCCACAGGAACATCCCCGACCAGCCCGGCATTTCCAGTGCCAGGCGTTCGAGGTAGCCCGGCCACAGCGATTCGTCGGCGATCACCCGCTGCAACTCCGCAGCCAGCACATCGACCGGATCCTCTGGCATCCAGGCGAGTTCATCACGCAGTTGTGACAGGTCGTCGAGTTCCCACACCATGTCGAGGCCGGCACAGGCGCGCCAGGCCGCCCAGAAGCCGCGCTCGCGCTGCGGGTTGCGCCAGGCGGCAAGGCCGAGATCGAGGTGAGCGGCGAGGTGGCGCTGCAAGACAGTACGCACGCGCTCGAGCACATCCTCCCCGGTCAAATGTTCGAGCAGGCTGCGCAGCGTCCATTCGCGCCCAACCCGCGCACACAGCACCGACCAGCGCTGCGCTGCCTGCTCGCGCCAGTCGGCGGAGGTCTCGCCGGCACCTGCTGCGGTCGACCCCGAAAAACGGGCAGAAATGGCGTCGTCCGGCTGCGGATGCTCGCGTGCCTCCCAGTCCTGGCGGACCTCGCCCGGATCGTCCGACGCCAGACACAGGCTGGCCATCAGCACATCGCGCCGGGTAATGAGCCGCCAAACCGGCAGATCGAGGTCGGCCAGCCCGGCGTCGGTCAATGCCGCATCGAGATCGTCACGGGTAATCCGCCCCTGCGCCAGCAATTCGCGGAAGCGCGCCTCGGGCAGGTAGGGCGTGGCGCCGGTCAGGTGTTGCGCGGCCGCCAGCGCGTCGGCAAACGGCAGGTGCTGGAAACCGTGCAGCGTGTTGTGATGGACGAAGTCACGAATCGGCGCCTGCGCCGGCAGGACGTGCGTCAGATGCTCGATCCAATGGCTCAGGCGCTCGCGGAAAGGAAGGGTGGCGTCGCTGTTCATCTCAGTTGCCGAACAGCCGGCCGACGCGGTCGACGCTGCCCGAAACCAGATTGAGCAAGGGCGCCGGCCAGACGCCGAGGACCACGATGCCCAGCCCGAGGATCACTGCGGCGACCGTCTCGGTCCGCGTCATGTCGGCGATTTCCTGTGCCGGCAGCCCTCTCATGCACAGGCGACCGATCACGCGCAGGCTGTAGGCGGCACCGACCAGCATGCCGGCACAGACGATCAGCACCCAGCCGCCCCAGCGCGCGAAGCCGCCGACCAGCGCATGCAGTTCGGCGATGAAGCCGGCGCTGCCGGGCAGACCGATCGCAGCGAGCAGCCCAAAGGCGGTGAAGAAGGCAAAGCGCGGGGCACGCCCGAGCAGGCAGCCGTAATCGGCGAGATCGCGGCTGTGCGTGCGCTGGTAGAGCAGGCCGACGATCAGGAACAGGGTCGCCGCGGTCAGGCCGTGCGCCACCATCTGCATGACCGCACCGGTCAGCCCGGTGACATTGAGCGTGGCGATGCCGAGCAGGACGACACCCATGTGCGAGATCGACGAGTAGGCGACCATCGCCTTGAGATCCTGCTGCCGCCAGGCGAGGACGCCGCCGTAGAGCAGGCTGATCAACGCCAGCGCCGCCAGCCAGTCCTGCGTCGCCAGCAACGCGGCAGGCAGCGTTTCGGCGGCGCGGATCAGGCCATAGGCGCCCATCTTGAGCAGGACGCCGGAAAGCAGGATCGACACCGGACTCGGCGCCTCGACATGCGCCAGCGGCAGCCAGCCATGCAGCGGGAAGACCGGCATCTTGACGCCGAAGCCGATGAACAGCCCGGCAAAGATCAGCAGTTGCGTCGACGGCGGCAGGTCGCGCGCGCCCTCGGCCATGTCGCCCATGGCAAAGCTGTGGCCGGGCGCCGCGTCGTAGAGGAAGAGCAGCGCCACCAGCATGAACACCGAGCCGCCCAGCGTATAAAGAAAGAAATTGAGCGCCGCCCGCTGCCGGTTGGGGCCACCGAGGCGGTCGATCAGGAAGAACAGCGGGATCAGCGTGGCTTCCCAGAAGACGTAGAACAGCGACCAGTCGCGCGCGGTGAACACCCCGAACATCGCCGATTCGAGGAGCAGCACCAGCGTGAAGTATAGGCGCGCCGCCTCGACCATGCGCCGCGAGACGAGCACGGCGATCAGGGTCAGCAGGGCCGAGAGCAAGACCATGGCCAGCGCAATGCCGTCGATGCCCAGCGCGAAATAGGAACCGAGTCGGATGTTCCACGGCCGGCTGTCATGGAACTGGATCGCCGGCCCCGCCGGATCGAAGCCGGCTGCCAGCCACAAGGCGTAGCCAAGGGTCGCCAGCGCGAACAGCATCGCCACCCGCCACAACCAAAGGCTGCGGCGTGCCGGCAACACGGCAATCAGGGCCGCCCCCAGCACCGGCATGAACACCAGCACCTTCAGCACACCCCGGCCCCTCCTGCAGTCTGTGCGACCGTCGCAATTTTCATCGTGCGATTATGCCAGCGCCCGCGACCAAACCGACAGAATGGCGAACCACCTGATGAACACATTACGGCATGGTGGGGCCAGGTCTGATCAGATTCTCGGCATGACCCGTACGGCCCCTCGGCTTGCACCTCGAACCTGACCGTTCCCCACCTCTGTGGAAGACAGTGTGATCCCTTGCGATACAAACCTGTATTGGATATGCGGACAGACATTGATCTCTCCGCCAAGGCGGGCAAGGCGCACAGAAAAAAGGCGGCCCCCAGGGGCCGCCTTTTCGCCGATTGGCGTCTTGCCTAAACGCGCTTCTGGTCCCGCGCCTTGCGGCGGAGCGTCGCGCCAAGACCGAGTAGACCAAGACTGATCAGCAGCATCGACTCCGGCTCGGGCACATTGTTGTGGGCATTCGCGCTGAACTCGATATCCTGAATGGCGAAGAAATTGCCGTCCAGTTCAAGACGCGCGATGCGCTCACCTGCGGAGGCCACCACTCCCCAGAGACTGAATTGGTCGGCGAGCTGGTTATTGAAGGTGCCGATCAGTGCGTTGTTGTCGTCATAGACCCGGATTGTCTCTCGGGGATCTTGGAATTCGACCAGACCGAAACCGACGGCGGATACATAAGCGCCATTGAAATCGATATTGAGAATGCCATCCCAATTGCCAGCTGGGCCTATCTCGTTGGCGGCATTCACCGAACTTGTGTTCGAGCCGCCGAACGCGCCAACCCTGGTCGAGAAGGTCACATCCGGGGAATACGATGCACCGTTGGTGTTGCTTGCGCCGGAAAAGCTGATGTGCGTATAACCACTACCCAGGGCCGTATTGAAGGCTGGAGACACGGCGTCCGAATCATAGGAAAAACCAAACATCGACTGGGTATAGGTGGACAACGCTGCAGAAGCGGGCGCGCTGACGGCCAGCAAGACCGCGACGGCCGCTGCCGAAATCAAATGACGATTCTGAAACTTGTTCATGTGAATTCCTTCTCCAAAATGATCAATCAATTGGTTGCATGTACCAGTCCGTGCACCCAACGAACGAAGCTGTGTGAATTATGCAGCAATAATCCTGCCACAATTTTCAAGTCTATGATTTCGTGCAAGTAATTATTTTTCTCGGAACCGCACGGGACGCAAGTGTAAAAAAATCCGACACTTTTCTTGCAATATCAGGAGCAAGGATACTTCACAATCAATCCGATCCGCCCTGACCCCACCCCAACAAGGGCCATTCGCTCGCCAGAAAATGCCGGCAACCGGCAAACGCAGCGGGAAATGCTCGGCCTTCGACATGGCAACCACTGGATCGGCGCGACCCATCGGGGCGCTCCAACTGCTGCGGTCGTCTGCGACCTCGCCTCGGGTGGTGCCGGGTTTCCGGGGGTTCCCGCCGTGTGGCATCAGAGAAATGCGCTTGTCTTCGCCAGCAGCAATTGCGCCGCGTAGTAGAGCGGCAAGCCCCAGGCGCGGTTGATGAACTGGTGTCTGACGAAGCGGTCGCGGGCAACGGAAATGTCCGATGCCGTGAAGGCGAGCGCACCGACTGCCACCGCCCACGGTCCGCCGGCCGCCGTGACCCCGCACGCGAGCGCCGACATGATACCGATGACCAGCATGTAGGTCCGCACCGGACCGGCCATGTCCGCCGGCAACGATTTGCCGAGCCAGCGCAGCACGGTCAGGATGACGACGCCGACGACGACGGCACCGGCCGCCAGCCCGGAGGGATCCAGCGGCCGGGTCAGGAAAGCCGCGCTGTAGGCGACATGCCCGAGCAGGAAGGCGAAGACGCCTGCCTTGAACACGCGCGGCTGGTCGCGCGGGATGAGCAGGACATCGCCCAGCCAGCACAGCAACAGCGCCACCAGCACCCATCTGCCATAACCCGAGCCAGGCGCACCCGAAGCAAGCCCGAGCCAGATGAAGGCAGCGGACGCGACCGGCTTGGCCAGCCACAGGCCGCGGCGCGATTCGCGGTATTCGGCGACCAGCAATCCGGCAACCGCCACAGAACAAAGCACGATCGGACCCAGCGCGTTCATTCAGGCACCTCGCTCGTCAAGCAGACACGGTCACCGGGGCACCAGCGTTCTCTTCGTCCGCCAGGCCTGAACGCCGCGCACTACCGGTCGCCAGCGCGTCCGGACGACGCCACTATAGCTCACCGGCGATGACCGGCGGGACTACCCCGATTGGCAATCGGTCCGCCAGCGCGCGGCGAATCGAAGGTATATTCCAAATCTGCAACTTTTCATCGGGAGCCTGACCCATGAACATGGCCTCATTTCTGAAGAACCTGCCGTCCGCTTTGCCCCTGCTGGCCACGCTGCGCGACTACCGCCTGGCGTGGCTGAGCAAGGATGCGATCGCCGGGCTATCCGCGTGCATCGTCTCGATTCCGTCGGTCATCGCCTATGCCGAACTGGTGCATCTGCCGGCGATTACCGGTCTCTACGCGGCATTGGCGGCGGCCATCGGCTACGCCCTGTTCTCCAGTTCGCGGCACGTCATCGCCGGGCCGGATGCCGCGATCGGGCTGCTGGCCGGTTCGGCGATCCTGCCACTGTCGGGCGGCGATCCGGCGCGCATCGTCATGTTGGCGGCCGTCCTCAGCCTGCTCTCGGGCGCCGTGCTGATTCTCGCGGCGCGCCTGAAACTCGGGGTCATCGCCGACCTGCTGTCGCGCCCGGTGCTGATCGGCTACCTCAACGGCGCTTCGTTGGTCCTCATCGCAACGCAGTTGGGCAAGATGTTCGGTATCAAGACCGAGGGCGAGGAATTCTTCGAAATCGTGCTCACGGTGATCGAGCTGTTGCCCGAGACGCACCTGGCGACTTTCGCCTTCGGCGTCTTCCTGGTTGGCGTGCTGGTCGCCCTGGCCCGCTGGCTGCCGCGCGTGCCCGGCGCGCTGGCCCTGTGCACGGTGGCGATCGCCATTACCTTCGCGCTCGATCTCGGCAGCCACGGCGTCGCGCTGGTCGGCGAGGTGCCTTCCGGCTTACCGCACCTGAGCATCCCGAGATTGCGCTGGGCGGATATCGCGGCGCTGGCACCGGCAGCGGTAGCGATTGCCTTCCTTGCTTTCTCGGACGGCATTCTGCTGGCGCAGACCTTTGCCGAGAAGAACGGCTACGAAGTCCGCCCCAATCGCGAACTGGTCGCGCTCGGCTCGGCCAACATCCTCGCCGGACTCTGGCAGGGCTTTCCGGTCTCCGCCAGCCAGTCGCGGACATCGATCGTCGATTCGGCGGGCGGCAAGACACAGGTGGCGCAACTGGTGCTGGCGGCCGGCCTGCTCCTCTTCCTGTTCTTCCTGACCGGGCTGATCGCCCTGCTGCCCAAGGTGGCGCTGGGCGCGATCCTGATCGTTACCGCCATCGGCATGCTCGAGGTAGCGTCGCTTTCGGCCCTGTACAAGGTCGACCGCATCGAGTTCGCGATCGGCATGGGCGTCACCCTGGCGATCCTGATTGCCGGGGTGGTGCCGGGGATCATTCTCGGCCTGCTGCTGTCGCTGATCGCGGTTCTCGTCGAAATCTCGCGCCCCGACGACGCCGTGCTGCGCCGGCTCAAGAGCGACGGCAAGTTTCACCATTGCGCCGAGGACGACGATGCGGAAACCGTGCCCGGGCTCCTCATCTATCGCCTCTACGCGCCGCTGATCTTCGCCAATGCGCGGCACGTCATGACGCGTATCCGGACGCTGGTCGCCGCGGCCGATCCGCCGGTCAAGTGGCTGGTGATCGACGCCCAGGCGATTCACGACATGGATGTCACGGCGGCCCAGCGCTTCGCCGAACTGCACCAGGAATTGGCCGATGACGGGGTCGACGTCAAGATTGCCGATGCGCCGCGGCCCTTCCTCGACGAACTGGCCCGCGTCGGACTCTCCGAGGAAATCGGCCGCCAGGACTTCTTCGTTTCGGTCAAGAAGGCCGCCGAGGCCTTCGAGCAACAGTTCGGCGCCGCCGCTCGGCCGTCCGACCCGGACCCAACCCCGGCGCCGTGAATTGCAGCCAAGCCAGGCAAAAAAAGGGGCTCCAGCGAGCCCCTTTTCGGTCAATGCCCGTGCTTCAGATCAATAGACGATCGCTTGCGTCCGGTTCGTTGCATTGCCTTCGAGTTGCGGGGTTTGCGAAAAACCCGCCTTCATCAAGGCGCGCATCTTGGCAATCACCTCCTTGCGCGACAGCTTGTTCTTCGTGTCACGCATCACCTTGACAAGATAGTAGGTAAACGCGCCGTTGTAGCGTCCGTTGAAATAGGCGTCGGCACTCGTCTGGTTGGCCTTACAGCCGGTCCACAGGAGGTGGTTGGCGCCGGCAACAGGACCCTTGCTGGCCTTCTTGACACCCTTTTTCGTTGCGGTCAGCGGGTGCTTGAGCGTGAATCCCCGCATCCTTGCCGTCTTCTTGCCGAACTCCTGGTCGGGTGGCGCCATGTAACGCGCCCGCGGTGCGTGCATCCCGAATTCGGCCCCGCGCAGGCCGGTACCACTGTGACAGGTGTCGAGGTAAACCTCGAGCAGCACGCCGGCCGGCAACTGGACAAAGAGATCATGCAACTCGTCGTCGCTGATGATGTGCGCCGGATCCCAGGCACCGGCTTTTTCGGCAATGTCGTACGGCACGAAAGCTTCATCCTTGCCGTCGGGTTCGTCGCCGCTGGTGTCGTTCATCTGGGTGCCGTGCGACGAAAGACTGAACACCAGATACTTGAGTTTGCCGGCCTTCGCATCGGCAACCATGGCGTTGAGATGAGACATGATATTGGCCTTGGTCGCCTGCGCGTCAGTGACAACCGTCATCTCCGACGCCGTGAAGCCGAGCAGATCCTTGTACAGGGCGGCCATGTCCTTGGCGTCATTGACGCAGCCATTGAGAGTGAACTGTGAATAATTCGCGAACTTGTTGATACCCACGAAGAGTGCTTTCTTGCCAGCCATGAACTTTCTCCTTCTGATGCCGCTGCCAGGGGAATCCGCGTTGCCGACTCGCGATGCTGCGGCGGACATCGCGATGGCATTGTGCGGCATCACGCGGCCGCCCGCAACGCGCATCCGCATCGCGGAGCAAGGCGGCAATTCATCGGCGTCGCCGCAGGAGACGCCCCCGCTGAGATCGCTGACAATTGCCGCGCACTCGCGGGTTGGCCAGCTTCTTATGGTTCAATGGTTTCGCCGCACCAAGACGTCGGCCAGTCAGCCCCGCCCGGCGCGCAAGAACCTCGCGCCTTCCCCATTTGCGTTGAGGAACCGATGACCGCTCCGCCCGAATTGCTGATCCCTCCCCGCGACCCGGCTGCAGCCATCGAGGTTGTCGCCGCCACGCAGGTCTGGCTCGAGCGCGCGGTCATCGGCCTCAACCTGTGCCCGTTTGCCAAGGCAGTGCACATCAAGCGGCAGATTCGCCATGCCGTGACCGGAGCGCGGACGCACGACGAGTTGCTCGCCGAAGTCGAACATGAATTGCTGATACTTGCCGAGGCCAACCCCGAGGTACTCGAAACGACACTGTTGATCCACCCGGAAGTCATGGGCGATTTTCTCGACTTCCATTTCTTCCTGGCCGAAGCCGATGCCGCGATCCGCCGCCTCGAACTCGCCGGCGTCATCCAGATCGCCAGCCTGCATCCGCGCTATGAATTCGCTGGCAGCGACGCCGACGATATCGACAACTACTCCAACCGCTCGCCGTATCCCACCCTGCACCTGCTGCGCGAAGCAAGCATCGACCGCGCCATTGCGGCCTTTCCCGACGCCGCCGACATCTTCGAGCGCAACATCGAAACCCTGCGCAAGCTCGGCCACGAAGGCTGGCGCCGGCTGTGGCTGGACGACGCGCCCAAGGGCTGACGGCCAGCAACAGCGATTGAAAATCGGTCTTTTTTGGGCGTCGACCGCAACAGGCGGCGACTCACCTTGCCCGAGGGCGGCCAAGTATTTCCGAATGAATCGAAAGGCCAGATGCCTCTGACCCCGTTGATTTCATTAGCAGCCAGCAGCCTGCGCCTCGGCGTAACGCCTGTCACCACGGTAGATATTGCACAGATCTCGCTTCTGTCGCGCTACTACGGCTTGCGCTTCCCTGGCTTGGCGGTCTTTTTCATATTGCTCTTGTCGCCACCTCTGATCTTGGAGTTGAGCTTCCTGTCTTTGCCGTTGCATTTGCAATTGCTGCTCCCCAGCATTGGCTCTGTACTCTAGTTCTTTCCTACGGCGCTCTGCCTCGCGGGACTGGATGTCATACGAACGATCAATTGCCACCGCCTGGTTCTGAACGGCTCCTTGAACAAGCGCACGCTCGGTGCCAGCACGAAAGCTATCGTTCTGAACGGCCCCGACTTCCTTTTTTTCTTGCACATCTAATTGTTTGTTCGCGACCTTATGATCACCTTGCTGGCCCACAAATTTGTAGACAGAAAAGACAGCTGCAAAGACTGCAAGCGCAAGAAGGAACCGAGAGGTTCTGGTATGCGCCCACCAACCCAGGAACGTGCTTTCCGATTCTTGGGCTGAAGAGTCAAGGGAGCGTGCTCGGTAGCTAACACCCGGCTCCGACATCGTCAACGACCTGTCATATAGCCCCCTTCGCTCCGGGGACGAGAGCACTGAGTATGCCTCTTCAAGGAACACCAACTCGTTACGCGCATCGTCAACACCGTTGTTTGCAGACTCTGCCAACGCCGGCTTGATGTTCTTGTAGGCTGCTTCGATAACTGATGGCACCGCTCTGGTGCTAACTTGGAGCACGTCGTAATGTGATCGCTTCATATTTTTCCCCCCCTGCAAATATTACTCTGGCGAACCAGTCGCATCAATATGCATATAGTCATAGGCTGGATTCTGGGAGCTAACCACCCGTTCGTCATCGAGCATGCGCCATTCCATCGCGCCGTGAAGGTTTGCGCCGTCAGCAAAAGCCGCGCAGGTGTTCGATGGCCACGTGCTGTCGGGCGAAGGCCTTGCCGACTCGCTGGATGTCGGGCATGTTCTTGACGGAATCCATCTCCTGCATGGCTTGCGCGTCGATGTCCGGCAGACCCAATGCGGCCAGGCCTTCGGCCGTGACATCCGGGTCGTAGCGCAGGTAGGCAAACAGCTTGGGCGTCGTCGAGTTGGGCGGCTGGCCGGGCGTGCTGAGCATGCTGCCGAACTCGCGGTCGATCGTGCCGCCGAAACGGCACTCGCCGAGCAGGCGGCAGGCCATGTCCCAGCCCGCGGCGGCGGCGTTCATCAGCGCGCCGGGCAGCGTGCTGGCGTTGTAGAGGAGGTGCATGTTGGCGGCCTTCAGGTCGAGCTGCGCCTTGGCCGCGCCGCCGGTACCCACCGACACGACCAGCAGCCTGTCGACGCCGGTGGCCCAGTTCACCGCATAGGGTGCTGCGGTGGCCATCTGGAAGGCGAGGAAGGCGGGGTTGTTGTAGGTCGTCACGCCGCCGTCGACGAAGACGAAGGTGTAGGCATCGGGCGCGCCTTCGGCAAGGGTCACCACCTCGGGCGGGAAGAAGGTCGGCGCCGCCGTGCTGGCGCGCACCAGTTGCCACAACGGCAGACGCAGGTTGTTGTCCTTGCGCGCGACCTGGTTGTACTTGGCGAAGGGGTTGTTGCTGATCGGCCACGGCGAGTCGGTGCTGGCATTCCGCATCACCATCATCAGCAGGGTGCGCAGGCCGGGGCTGCCCAACGTGGGGTCGTCACCCAGTGCCTTGCCAAGTTCGCTCTGCAGCATCCTGGCGAGCGGCTCGTCGTTGTACTTGTAGCTCAGACGCTTGAGGATGGAGGCTTTGTCGAACATCTGTTCGCCGCTGTCTTCATAGAACTTGCGGATGCGCGCCATCGACATGCCCGCCGCGATGCAGGCCGCGATGATGGCGCCGGTGCTGGTGCCGCAAACGAAGTCGAAGTAGTCGGCGAGCACGAAGTCGGCGCCACGGCCGAGCCTGGCGCGCAAGTCTTCTTCGAGCTTGGCCAGCACCTCCACGCTCATCAGACCGAGGATGCCACCGCCGTCACAGGCGAGAATTTTCTTGGGGCCGGGGGCTTGCATGCGTTGGATCAGGGCGTCGTTCATTGCAGAGTCTCCTTCTTCGGTTGTGTAATTCCATTTCCAGACCCATTGTGACGCGAAGACCGGCCGCTGACAGTGTTATTGGCAGGGCAAGGCGAAGTCGACAAAGTCACGGATGGTCCGGGAATGGCATGTGCTGAATCAGCCCAGCGTGCGCGTGTCTATCCAGCTCACCTGGCCGGTGCGGCGTTTCACTTCCTCGACCATGTGTTTGGTGCCGCCCGGACCATCGCTGCCGGCGCCGTCCCACAGGCAGACGAAGCGCACTTTGTCGGGGCCGTAAGAGAGGGCGGTGTACAGCAGCCACAGGTTGCAGCGCTCGAAGGCATTGGCGGCGGCCGGTAGCGGTCCCAGTTCGACCGGCATGACGCGCGCCGGTTCGGCGAGCTGCGCCGTGAGCGCGTAGTAGCGCTCGCGCCAGGCCAGGCCATCGCTTGAAGACATCACCGAGGCGTCGATGAAGTCGGGTTCCGGCAGCGGCAACAACAACTGCACACGCACGCCGCGCTTGATGCAGGCTTCGGCAAAGATCAGGTCACCACCCGCCGCGCCCTGGGTCAGCGCGATGTCGCCGGGGCCGGCTTTCATGCCGTCGAGCACACGTTCGATTTCTGCCGTGGCGCGCGCCACCATGGCCGGCGGGAAGCGCGGCTTGGGTCGCGTCGGCGCATCGACCATGTGGCCCGAGAACAACAGCACCTGGCCGGGCTGGAACGGCGGGGCGGTGCGCAAGATCTCGCGGTCGACGATGTCGGCCGCGGCCTGCGTCTCATCGGGCCGGAATTCGAGGTCGCGCAACAAGGCCAGCGTCTGCCGGCTCGAATCGAGCGCAAACCAGTCGCCCTTGGCGGCTGCGGCGACGACACGGTATTCCTTCACCACCGCATCGCGCGGGTTCACCAGCAGGCACAGCTCGGCATAGCTGGCCTTGGCCCAGTAGTCCTTCGGGTCGCGCTCCTGCGCCGTCAACGCTGCCCACAGCACGCCGCCAACGAGGTTGTCGATCACCACCTGATTCGCCTCGCCGCCCAGGTGCTTGAGCAGCAGCAGCAGGGTCAGCGCGTTGATGCCCGAGTAGTGGTGCGACGGGTCGGCGACGAAGGCCTTGTGGTACGGTGCCTGCGCCTCTTCCAAGCTCGCGGTCTCAAAGCCGGCCGCCTCGCGCAACACCTCGGGCGCGGCGTCGGCGTTGCGCCAGCGCGATTGCCAGCGTTCCTTCTCCACCCGCCCGGCGAGCGCCAGCGCCTCGGCGTCGTTCGGCCTGTCCTCGACCAGTTGGTTCGCGGCTTCGTGCGCCTCTTCGTGACGGCCCATGCGGCCCAGGCAGACGATG
>WBZP01000854.1_pt1 | contig 39854 bp, 40 predicted proteins | sample 5204301 | NCBI WGS metagenome assembly WBZP01 (sample SAMN12412401, study PRJNA552823) | activated sludge metagenome | isolation source: activated sludge from nitrification reactor of wastewater treatment plant... | place: USA: Pennsylvania | collected 2017
GGGTCGGGCAGTGCTCAACTCCGCCAACCTGGAGGACGGCGAAGGTCCCGGGTCGCGCTTCGACCGGGTCATGACCCTGGCCCGCACCTACGGCGCGGCGGTGATCTGCCTGCTGATCGACGAGGAGGGCCAGGCCCGCGACGTCGAGTGGAAGCTCCGGGTCGCCCGCCGCATCCACGACCTGGCGATCGAGCGCTACGGCCTGGAAGCGTCCGACCTGGTCTTCGACGCCCTCACCTTCCCGCTGTCCACCGGCGACGACGACCTGCGCGGCGACGCCATGGCCACGATCGAGGCGATCCGGCGCACCAAGGCCGAGCTGCCGGGGGTCCACACCACCCTCGGGCTCTCCAACGTCAGCTTCGGGCTCTCCCCCGCTGCCCGCCACGTGCTCAACAGCGTGTTCCTGCACGAGTGCGTGCAGGCCGGGCTCGACTCCGCCATCGTGCACGCGTCCAAGATCCTGCCCCTCAACCGGATCCCCGACGAGCAGCGCGACGTCTGCCTGGACCTGATCTGGGATCGCCGTGGAACCGCCGGCGTGCTCTCCGACGGCGACGACTCCTATGACCCGCTGGCCCGCCTGTTGGAGGTGTTCTCCGACGTGCAGGTGGCCGAGGCCGTCACCGAGGACCGCTCCGGTTGGACCGTCGAGCAGCGCCTGTCGCAACGCATCATCGACGGCGACCGCGAAGGCCTGGTCGACGACCTCGACGCGGCGCTGGCGGCCGGTCTGTCCGCGTTGGCGATCATCAACGACGTGCTGCTCGCGGGGATGAAGGTCGTCGGCGAGCTGTTCGCCACCGGCGAGATGCAGCTGCCGTTCGTGCTGCAGTCCGCGGAGACCATGAAGGCCTCGGTCAGCCACCTCGAGCAGTTCATGGAGAAGGCCGACGGAGACGCCGGCAAGGGTCGGATCGTGCTGGGCACCGTCAAGGGCGACGTGCACGACATCGGCAAGAACCTGGTCGACATCATCCTGACCAACAACGGCTACGACGTGCACAACCTCGGGATCAAGATCTCGATCGCCGAGATGATCGACAAGGCCCTCGAGGTCGACGCGCACGCCATCGGCATGTCCGGCCTGCTGGTGAAGTCCACCCTGATCATGCGCGACAACCTCGAGGAGCTCAACGAGCGGGGACTGGCCGAGATCCCGGTCCTCCTCGGCGGCGCCGCGCTCACCCGCACCTACGTCGAGCGCGACCTGCGCGAGGTCTACGAAGGACGCCTCTTCTACGGCAAGGACGCCTTCGAGGGTCTGCGGGTCATGGATCGCCTCGGCGACATCCGCCGCGGCGGAGAGGACGACCCGGGCTGGGGACGCGAGCCGGGCGGACGTGACATCCCGGCCCGTCGGGTGCACCGCGCCGACGAGCCCGAGGTCGAGCTGCCGGAGCGGTCCCCCGAGGTGATGACCGACAACCCGGTCTTCGTCCCGCCGTTCACCGGCTCGAAGGTGATCAAGGGGATCCCGGTCGACGACGTGGCCGCGTTCGTCAACCTGACCGGCCTGTACCGCAACCAGTGGCAGTTCCGCCCCGACAAGCACGCCGACGGGTCGGTCGAGACCGACGACGAGTTCAAGGAGCGGATGCGGCCGATGTTCCGCGAGCAGCTCGCGGCGGCCAAGTCGGAGGGGCTGCTGGTCCCGCAGGTGGTGTACGGCTTCTTCCCCGCCAACGCTGATGGCACCGACCTGGTCGTGTGGACCGACGAGTCCCGCTCGGAGGAACGGGCCCGCTTCCCGTTCCCCCGCCAGCGCAAGGAGCCGTTCCTGTGCATCGCGGACTTCTTCCGGCCGGTCGACTCCGGCGATCTCGACTACGTGGCGTTCCAGATCGTTTCGATGGGCTCGGAGGTCTCGGAGCGCACCGCCGAGCTGTTCGCGGCGAACAAGTACCAGGACTACCTGTTCCTGCACGGCCTCGGCGTGGAGATGGCCGAGGCCCTCGCCGAGTACTGGCACCGGCGCATCCGCCAGGAGTGGGGCTTCGCGGATGAGGACCCACCCGGCGCCGACGCCGCCGCCCCCGACAACGGTGCTCTCAACGGGCTGTTCCGCCAGCGCTACCGCAGCGGCCGCTACTCCTGGGGATATCCGGCCTGCCCGGACCTCGAGGACAACCAGACCGTGGCCGAGCTGCTCGGCGCCGAGCGAATCGGGGTCACCTGCGACGAGGACACCGGGTTCCAGTACCACCCGGAGCAGACGACCTCGGCGCTGATCTGCCACCACCCCCGGGCCAAGTACTTCGTCGCCCGCTGAGCGGCTACTTGACCTGGGCCCGTCGCATGTATCCGAGCGCCGGATAGACCGCCTGCGGGGTGATGCGGTCGTCGTAGACGCTGCCGCCGATCGCCCCGGTGTCGCTCACCGCGATGGCCATCCGGGCGGCGTCGTCGACGGTCATGCCGGTCCCCTCGCCGCCGATCGGGTGCACCGGCAGGTTCGGACGACCGGTGAGGGTCCTCAGCCGCGTCACCGACTCAGCGGTGTATCGGTACGGGTCACCCCACTCGGGGAAGCTGCCGGCCCGCCGGTAGCTCCAGTACGCCATCGGCATCCAGGCGTCCATGTAGCGCGACAGCTCCCGGTACGGGAAGTTCGGCCACCACGAGCGGTTCAGCTGCTCCCAGATGATCGGAGTGACCGGGATGGCCGCCATCGGGACGTCGGGGTGCAGGGCCCGCAGGAACCGCATCTCGGCCATGAGCTTGTCGGTGCGATCCGCGACGTCCGGGTTGTCGGTGGCCTCGATGTCGATGCCGATGCCGTCGACGCCGAGTCCGGTGATGGCCGACATGCGACGGATGTCGACCTCCACGTCCAGGAACTGCGGCAGGTACCAGCCGACCACCTTCATGTTCCGCAGGTGCGCCCGCCGGACGATGGACCGCAGCAGCGTGGGGTCGAGCACGTCGTCGGGGTGACGGTAGGTCGCGGTCTGGATGTAGAGGGTCTGGACCCCCGCGGCCGCGAGTCGGTCGACGTCAGCCAGATCCTGCGGTGCCGAGCCCCCGGTGAAGGTGGGCGACCAGTCCCAGACGTCCCACCACGCGCCCAGGCCCTTGAACGGGATCGTCCGGACCGGATCGGGGCCGTTCCAGGTCCGTCCGGCGCCCGGCATGCAGCCCGCGAGGGCGACGGCGATCAGGGCCAGGGTGGCGAACAGGGCGAGGCCGCGACGACGGAGCACCGGTCCACGCTATCGGCACCGGAGCACGGTTCCGCCCCGGGAGCGGGTGAACGCTCCGACCCCGGGACCGTCCCGCTTGGGTACGGTGCGCCCATCGTGACGCGGGTGCGGACACATCGATGACGGATCGGGGGACGAACGATGAGCACGGTGGACAGGACCCGGCTCGCGTCGCTGACGGCGGCCGAGCACGAACGCTTCGTGAGCCGCACCCCGCGATCGGCGGAGATGCACCGCCAGGCCCGCAGGTCCCTGTTGGCCGGGGTCCCGATGAACTGGATGACCCGGTGGCCGGGTCCGCATCCGGTCTTCGTCGATGACGCGTCGGGCGCCCGGTTCACCGACGTCGACGGCAACACCTACATCGACCTGTGCCTGGGCGACACCGGGGCGATGACCGGACACGCCCTGCCGGCGACGGTGCGGGCGATCGAGCAGCAGGCACCCCGGGGCATCACGACCATGCTCCCGTCGGCCGACGCCGTCGCCGTCGGCGACGAGCTCCGCTCCCGCTTCGGTCTGCCGGTCTGGCAGATCGCCATGACCGCGACCGACGCCAACCGCTTCGCCCTGCGGATCGCCCGCCACGTCACCGGCCGCCGGAAGGTCCTGGTGTTCGACTGGTGCTACCACGGGACCGTCGACGAGGCCCTCAACGTGCTCGACGGCGACCGGGTGGTCCCGCGACCGGGCAACACCGGTTGGGCGACCGACCCCGAGCTGTCGGTGGAGGTCGTCCAGTTCAACGACGTCCCCGCCCTGGAACGGGCGCTGTCGACCGGTGAGATCGCCGCGGTGCTGGCCGAACCCGCCCTGACCAACATCGGCATCGTCGCGCCCGATCCGGGCTTCCACGACGCCCTCCGTCGCCTGACCTCCGAGAACGGGACGGTGCTGATCATCGACGAGACCCACACCATCTGCTGCGGGCCCGGTGGAGCGACGCGGGAGTGGGGGTTGGAGCCCGACATGTTCGTCATCGGCAAGCCGATCGGCGGCGGCGTGCCCTGCGCGGCGTACGGGATGACCACCGACATCGCCGAGCGGGTGATCGACCTGGTCGACGGGCCCGACAGCGACGTGGCCGGCATCGGGGGAACCCTCACCGCCAACTCGCTGTCGCTCGCCGCGGTGCGCGCCACTTTGGCCCACGCCCTGCGCGACGAGGACTTCGCCGTGGCGGTCCCGCTCGCCGAGGCGTGGGCTGACGGCGTGCGCTCGGTGATCGACCGCCACGGTCTGCCGTGGACGGTGAACCGGCTGGGGTGCCGGGCCGAGTACTGGTTCTGCCCCGCCCCGCGCAACGGAGCCGATGCCGCTGCCGCGGTCGATCACGACCTCGACGCGTTCCTGCACCTGTGGTGCCTGAACCGAGGGATCCTGCTGACGCCGTTCCACAACATGGCCCTGTTCTGCCCGGCCCACACCATCTCGGACGTCGAGCACCACACCGCCGTGTTCGGCGACGCCGTCGCGGCGCTGACCGCCTGACGCCGAGACCCCATCCGCCGATCAGGTTCGGGGGGCCGGCAGACGCTGGACCGTCTCCAGGGCGGTGGCGAACAGGTCGCCGTGCTCGGCCACCCGCTCCAGCACGTCTCCGATGCGGAACACGAGCGGATCCGAGCCGTCGGCGGCCGCGGCGACCTCGGCCCAGTGCAGCGGGGTGGACACGGTCGGTTCGGGTCGGGCCCGCATCGAGTACACGCACACGGTCGTCTTGTGGAGCGCGTTCTGGGACCAGTCGACGAACACCTTCCCCGACCGCTGCGCCCGGGCCATGGTCGTGGTCACCCCTCGGGGATGGCGCTGGGCCAGAAGCTGGCCGACGGCCAGGGCGAACGACGCGCAGTGCTCGTGGTCCGCCGCGTCCGGTCCCGGCGAGTTGAGCGGGACGTAGACCTGCATGCCCTTGGATCCCGAGGTCTTCGCCACGCAGTCGAGGTCCGCCGCGGCCAGGAGATCACGGATCTCGAGCGCCAACGCCGCGCACTCGGGGATCCCCGTCCCCGGTCCGGGGTCGAGGTCGAACACGCACATCAGCGGGTGGGCGAGGTCGTCCGCGCGCGCCATCGGAGCATGGAGCTCCAGAGCGGCCAGGTTGGCGGCCCACACGATGGCGGCGGGCTCGTCGAACCGGCAGTAGCGAAGCTCCCCCTTGCGGTCACCGGGTCCCACCGCGGTCGGCATCCACTCGGGGCGGTGCGACGGGCACCGCTTCTCGAAGAACGACGGGCCGTCGACCCCGTCGGGGTAACGGCGCATGGTCATGCACCGGCCCCGGGTGTGGGCGACCATGACCGGCGCGATCCGGGCGTAGTAGTCGAGGACCTCGCCCTTGGTCGTCGACGTGGCCGGGTAGAGGACCTTGTCGAGGTTGGTGAGGGTGAGGGTCCGCCCGTCGAGGCTGACCGGCGTGGCGTCGGCCATGGGTTCGGCGACAGGCGTGGCGGCGGCCGGGACGGACGGCGCTCAGGCCGAGCGACGGGTGGCGGCCGGCTTCCTGGGTGCCGGCTTCTCCGCAGCGGCCTTCTCTGACGCGACCTTCTTCGCCGACGTCTTCGTGGACGCCGCCTTCTTCGCTCCGGACTTCCTGGCCGTGGGCTTCCTGGCCGCCGGCTTGGCCGCGGGGCTCTCCTCGGGGGCCGCCTCCTCGACGGGAGCCGCCTCGTCGTCGGGTGTGCTGGGGTGGCGACCGCGGGCTTCACGGGCCGCGGCGACCGACGCCTCGAGCGCGGCCATCAGGTCGATGACCTTGTCCTCGTCGGGACCCTCGGCAACGGCCAGGACCCGCTCCTCACCCGCATCCTTGGCCGCGATGAGGTCGAGGAGCTCGTCGCGGTAGCTGTCACGGAAAGTCCCGGGGACGAACTCTGCCGACAACGAGTCGATGAGCTGCTCGGCCATGGTCAGCTCCCGTTCGGACACCTCGACCGAGCCGAGCTGGTCGAACTCGTCGATGTCGGACGCGGGGTTGATCTCGTCCTCGTACACCATCATCGACAGCACCAGTCGTCCGTCCCGGGGACGCATGACCGCCACGTACTGCTTGGCCCGCATGACGAAGCGGGCCACGGCGACCTTGCCCGCCTTCTCCATGGCCTCGACCAGCAGCGCGTAGGGCTTGGCGGCCCGCTCATCGGGTGCCACCCAGTAGGCGCCGTCGAAGTACATGGGGTCGATCGAGGAAAGGTCGACGAACTCCTCGAGGTCGATCGTGTGGGTGGCCCGGGGCTGCAACGACGCGAGCTCGTCCTCGGTCACGATCACGTAGCGGCCCTTCGAGACCTCGTAGCCCCTGGCGATCACATCCGCGGGCACGTCGGAGCCGTCCTCGGCGTTCACCTTCCGCGTCCGCACGCGGGACATGTTGCGGGTGTCGATCTGGTTGAACCGGACCGTCCGCTCGGTGACGGCCGAGAACAGCTTGACCGGGATGTTGATGAGACCGAAGCTGATCGATCCGCTCCAGATGGCACGGGGCACGGGCGCGCTCCTTCAGACGACCGCTCCGTCCGCGGCCGGTCCAGTATCGGCCCCCAGCGGGCCGATTTCCACCACCGGCGTCCGAACGGACATGCCGTTCAGGACGACGACCAGACGCGGGGCGGCCACTCCAGCTCCGCCCACACCGCCTTGGTACCCCCCTCGAGGATCACCCCCCACTGCGCGGACAGGGCGGCGACGATCATCATCCCCCGGCCGGCCGGTCGCTCCGGCGGGGGTTGTCCCGGGGCGGGCAGGCGCGTCGGGTGGGGGTCCGAGACGACGACCAGAACCCCGTGGTCGAGGAGCTCCAGGTCGACCGTCATCCAGCCGGGGGCGTGCTCTTCGACGTTGCTCACCAGCTCGTCGACCACCAGCACCACGTCCGCGGCGGTCGACCGGGGCACCGCTCCGCGACGCAGGGTGTCGGCGGTCCACCGTCGGAGGCGGGCCAACGAGGTGGGTGTGGTGTCGCCGGTGAACCCGTCGGCCCGGCCGGCGAGGCACGTGACGACCTCGCCCAGCCGGGATCTCCATTTGTCGGCCGTCGCCGCGGACCCGCAGGCGCCCGGGTGGACCAGGGCGATCGTCCGGTCGGGATCCTCGGCTCGGAGTCCGTCGACCCGGGCCGACAGGAGCGAGGCGTCACCGTCGTCGGGTCCGACGTCGAGCTCGACTATCGGCTCGCGCGCGGGATCAGCACCGGCGGACCACCAGGCGAGGTACGCCGGACCCCGCATCGACGCGCCGACGGCCCGCGCCGGGGGCGCGGACGACGACACGGAAGGGGCGACGACTGGGTCGGTCATGGTCTCTGGACTCCGTCGGGATCCGTACCCCTGCCCCGGCGCCGTGAAACCCGCGCTCAGGTCCCGGCCAAGAGGGCCCGGGCGACCAGGTCCGTCCCGAACGCGGTCAGGATCGCCAGGTACAGCAGGCCGGTGGCGGACATCACCGCCGAGTAATACCGCTCCTGCAGCGCCTTGCGGGTCACGACGACCAGCACGATCGTCGTGACGGCGCACGCGAGCCAGAACCACCCCAGCATCCCGCCGTAGCCGTCGTCGATCGTTCCGTTCAGCACGGCCACCATGCCGACCGGGACGAGCTGCAACGCCACCTCGGGGACCCAGGTCCAGCCGACCCAGCGGACCAGCTCGTTGAGGGGGTCGCGCGGGAGCCCCGGCTGGGTGAGGTACCAGTGTCCGAGCAGCATCGCGTCGGTGACGCTGCCGAGGAACGCGGCGCCTGCGACGGTGCGCGCCACCCCCAACCACGGCGGGCCGCCGACGTCGAGCCCGCCGGCGACGACGCCGACGAGGCCGATCGTCGGGGCGATCAGGTCGAGGTCCGGCGGGAACTCCGGGGCGTCGGGATCGAAGGTCTGCTCGGCACGGTCGATGCCGGTCATCTGCGCCACGCGCTCCGATCGGGCCTGGGAGCGCTCCCGCTGGAGCGCGACCCCGGCCGATCGCCGCAGGACCGACACCACCAGCACCGCCGCGGTGACCACCACGACAGCGGCCGAGGCCAGGTCCCGCCACAGCAGGGGGTCGTAGCGGAGTCCGACGACCAGCGCACCCAGGGCCATGAGCCCGTAGGTGCTGCGCAGCAGCCAGCCGTAGCCGAGCGACACTTCACGTCGTCGGGTGGTGACCCACAGGAACGCGAGTCCACCGGTCGCCCACTGAAGCAGGAAGGTGGCGACGTTGAGCGACATCGGCCGGGCAACCTACCGCGCCGGGCCGCGGACGCCCTCAGCGAGAGCCGGGGGCCGGTCGCGGACTCCGAGGGCCGGTCTCGGCGACGTCGCCGTCAGAGCTGGGCCAGAGCCCGGTAGACGGCGTCGACCAGGTTCACCCGCCGGAACGACAGGGCCGTGTCGGCGTCGAGGCCGGCGTTGAACAGGACCGACAGCACCACGCCGTTGTCGGGGTCGGCCATGGCGAAGCTCGTCCCACCCTGGCCGGCGTGGCCGAAGGCCCGCGGCGACGGCCCTGCACCGAAGAAGTGCGACGACAGCGGCGTCATGAACCCCAGACCGAACCCGGCGTCGCGGTCGAGGGTGACGTCGTGGTTGAGCGGCAGGCGGGCGGTGACGGCAGCGGCCAGCAGGTCCGGGGGCAGCACGACGTCGGCACCGTCGAGGTCGCCGAGCAGGCCCTGGTAGAAGGTCGCCACCGCCGACATCGTGCCGTAGGTGCCGAAGGCGGGGTTCCACTCGCACGCGGTCTCGGGTCCGACCTCGGCGAGCAACGGGACCGGTTGGTCCATCGTCAGGTCGTAGGTGGCCGAGATGCGGTCGTGGAGGCGGTCGAAGGTGGCCGGGTCGAAACGGACCACCAGGTCGTCGGGGTCGACGCCGTAGGGCACCAGCACGCGGTCGCGCACGTAGGACGAGTACGAGGCGGAGGTGAGGGCCTCGACGGCACGGCCGAGCAGGTACCAGCCGCCGAACTCGGCGTAGGCGCGGTCGACCCCGTAGCGCCACGCCATCGGCGGTTCCGACGCGACCAGCCAGCCCTCGCGGCTGCGCTCGGGGAGGATCCGGGCGAACACCGTGTTCATGACGTGCAGGCCGGCGGTGTGTCCGAGGACCTGCTCGACGGTGCGCTCGGCGATCCAGGGCGCGCCCAGCTCGTCGAGGCCGTCGATGACGTCACCGAGCCGGTCGTCCAGGCTCAGCTCGCCCTCGGCGACCAGCCGGAGCACCGCCACCGCCACGAGCGGCTTTGCGGTGCAGTACAGCGCCGAGAGGGTGTCGCGGGTGAACGGCTGCTCCAGGTGCGTCGTGCCGACCGCCGTGTCGAGCACGCACTCCCCGTCGGCGACGACGACGATCTGCGCCGCGGTGTGGAAGAACCCCTCGTCGGCCTCCTCGGTGAGGCGTTCCACGAGCTCCTCGAACGGCTCGGTCACGATCCCCTCGGTCACGGTCTGCTCGGTCACGATCCCCTCGCTGGCGCCGCTGTCGGTCACGCCGTCGACGGTACCGCCCCCTGGGTCGGCACCGTCGACGGCAACCGGCGTCTCCGCCGGTCGGCTCAGGCGCCGGCCTGCTCCGCCAGCAGGGCCCGGGCGACCGCGGAGACCTGGATCTCGTCGGTTCCGGCGTAGATCTGCAGCACCTTGGCGTCACGGGCGAGCTGCTCGACCTCGAACTCGGCCATGTAGCCGTTGCCACCGAAGATCTGCACCGCCTCGAGCGCCACCTCCATGGCGGCCTGGGCGGCGTAGAGCTTGCCCGCCGATGCCTCGGCGAAGCTGCCGGGCGCGCCGGCGGCGCCCATCTCGATGTTGCGGAACACCTGGTTCTGGAGGTTCATCCGCGCCACCTCCATCTTGGCCAGCTTCAGCTGGATGAGCTGGAACTGGCCGATGGGCTGACCGAACTGGACGCGGTCGTTGGCGTAGGCGACCGACAGCTCCAGGCACCGCTCGACGATGCCGAGGGCCATGGCGACCACACCGGTGCGCTCCTGGCCGAAGGTGGCCTTGGACGCCTGACGCCCACCGGTCCCCTTGTAGGCCTCCTCGGACTCGCCGAGGAGCCGGTCGGACCCGACGCGCACGTCGTCGAGGAAGAGCTCGCCGGTCGGGCTCGAGTGCATGCCCATCTTGCGCAGCGGCTTGGACTGCTCCAGGCCCTCCATGCCGGCGTCGAGCACGAACTGCACGACGGTGCGCTCCTCGGGCGGGTTGCCCTCGTCGAGCTTGCAGATGAACACGATCGTGTCGGCGTAGGGGCCGTTGGTGATGAAGGTCTTGGACCCGTTGAGCACGTACTCATCGCCGTCGCGGCGGGCGGTCGCCTTCATCGACCCGAAGGCGTCCGAGCCCGAGCCGGGCTCGGTGATCGCCCACGCGCCGATCTTCTCCAGCGTCAGCAGGTCACGCCCCCAGCGCTCCTTCTGGGCGATGGTGCCCTTGGACATCACCGACGCCGCGGTGAGACCCATCGACACGCCCATCGCGGTGACCATCCCGGGACAGACCCGGCACAGCTCGATGATCGGGATGATCTGGAAGGCGATGGCGTTGGCGTCGCGGGTGGCGCGCTCCTTGGGGTCCCCGCCGGTGCCCGCGTCCTGCGACGCCGTCCCGTCGGCCGCGGCGCGCTCGGCCGCGATGCGCGAATCGAAGTTCGCCTTCTGCATCTCGGTCATGCCGAAGGTCGCGAACATCTTGCGCAGGAGGTCGTAGGGCGGCAGGTCGCCGAACTCCAGGGCGTCGCGGTGGGGGCGGATCTCCTTGTCGACGAAGTCGCGCACCGCGGCGCGCACCATCAGCTGCTCTTCGGACCACTCGTACACGGCTCGCTCCTGTTCGGGGCCGGGGGTTCTTGACCGTTCGGTCAAGTGTAGGGCAGCACCGATCAGTCCTCAGCCGGCGGGATGTGGGGGGCGACCTCGCCCCACCATCCCAACTCGTCGGGCAGTACCGGCAGGCCCCGGTAGGCCGCCACGTACTCGGGCGACTGGATCATCCCGTGCAGGAGCAGCAGGAGGGTCCAGCGGGCGTCGACCGATCCCCCGTCCTCGATCGCCTCCAGCGCCGTCGCCTGCCCGGAGCGCATCTTCAGGTAGTTCCGGAACGACATCGACACGTGCATCTCGGGGGCCCCGAACGCGGGCTCGTCCTCGGCCGGATCCGTCCAGTCGCTCACCAGCCAGGCGGTTCGGGACCCGTCGTGGTAGCGGACGTCGCATCGCTGCGTCCCGACCGGGGTGGCGAACACCTCGAAGCGCAGACGGGCGGTGGCGTGCGGGACGCGGGCGAGGGACTCGAAGGCGGGGGACGGCAGGTCGTCGAGCAGGGGCAGGGGCCGGATCTCGTCGCCCAGCCGGAGGGCGGCCCCGGTCACGTCGTCGGGGTCGGCCACACCCCCCGGACACGGACGCAGCGGCGAGCCGGGACGGATCAGCGCCCACGGGCCCGGCTCGTCGTCCTCGATCCAGTCGACCAGCACACCGCTCTCGAAGCGCTGGTGGTGGTGGACGACCGTGCCGTCCTCCAGGATCGCCTGGTGGTGCACCGTGCCGGTGGCGTACTCCGGCAGGTGCAGGTCGAGTTGGCCCGACCCGTCCTCCCGGGTCGACTCCTCGTCGACCGACCGGCGGAACTGCGCGACGAATCCCATCGGTCAAGTCTGGCCCAGCAGCGACGGCGTCGGGCTCAGCCCCGCGTCATGACCTCACCACCACGTCGGAGGCGGGACCGGTGACGGGATCGGCGGAGTCCGCGGCGGCGCGGGCGTGGTAGCTGGAACGCGTGAACGGGCTCGACTCGACGTGCGCGATGCCCAGGCTGCGCCCGACGGCGGCGAAGCCGGCGAAGTCGTCCGGGGTCCACCACCGGGCCACCGGCAGGTGATGCGAGGTGGGCCGCAGGTACTGGCCGATGGTCACGATGGACACCCCGACCGCCGCGAGGTCCGCCAGCGTCGAGGTGATCTCGTCGCGGGTCTCCCCCAGGCCGACGACCAGACCCGACTTGGTGGTGTGGCCGGCCGATGCCGACCGGCCGAGCAGCGCCAGGGACCGGGCGTAGCCGGCCGACGGCCGCACGGCCCGTTGCAGGCGGGCGACGGTCTCCACGTTGTGGTTGACCACGTCGGGTTCCGCCGCCAGCACCACCTCGAGGGCGGCGGCGTCGCCCTTCAGGTCCGAGATCAGCACCTCGACGCGCGTTCCGGGACGCCGGCGCCGCACCGCCGCCACGGTGGCGGCGACGTGCGCCGCCCCTCCGTCGGCCAGGTCGTCGCGGGCGACCATCGTGATCACGGCGTACGACAGGCCCATCCGCGCCACCGCGTCGGCGACCCGTTCGGGTTCGTCCGGGCTCGGCGGTTCCGGGTGCCGCGTGTCGACCAGGCAGAAGCCGCAGGCCCGGGTGCAACGCTCACCGCACACCATGAACGTGGCGGTGCCGTCGGACCAGCACTCGCTGAGGTTCGGGCACCCCGCCTCCTCGCACACGGTGACGAGCCCCAGGTCGCGCACCGTCCGCTTGACCCCGAGCACGTCGGCGTCGTGGCGCACCCGGGCACGCATCCAGTCAGGCTTGCGGTCGGTCAGCTCGACCCGGTCGGTCACACCGGCCTCGGCCAGCCGGCCGAGAAGGCGCACCGAGGTGCCCCCGGCCGCGCTGCCACCACTGGTCCCGCCCGTACCTGCGCCGGCTCCGCCGACCGTGGCGTTCGCGCCGGTGGTCGGCCGGCCCGGACCGGCACCCCGACTGAACGGGGCCAGGTCCGAGTCGTCGGGTGCCGCGCCGGCGTGGGAGCGCCGCCACACCACGTCGGAGCGGTCGACATCGAGTCCGTCGCCCAGGCCGTCGCTCTGGCCGTCGCGGGCCGCCCAGCCCGCGGCGAAGGCAGCGGCGAACGCGTCGACCACCACGGCCATGGATGCGTCGATCCCCTCGCGGACCAGAGAGGTGACGCCGTAGCCGGTGATCCCGCAGGGCACGATGTGCTCGAAGAACGTCATGTCGGGATCGACGTTGAGGGCGACGCCGTGCATGGTGCGGCCACGCTCCACCCGCACCCCGACCTGGGCGACCTTGCGGGCGTCCGCGGTGCCGGGCCGGATCCAGACGCCCGGGTAGCCGTCGTGGCGACCGACGTCGTCGGGGCCGAGACGGCCGGCTGTGTCGACCTGCCGGATCGTGTCGATCAGGACCGATTCGAGCAGGTGCACGTAGTCCCGCACCCCCAGCGCCGGGGTCGATCGCTCGGCCGGCTCACCCGCCGCGGCGGGATCGACGGTGACGATCGGGTACGCGACGAGCTGGCCCGGACCGTGGAACGTGACGTCTCCGCCGCGGTCGACCTCGACGAGCTCGGCACCGACCGAGCCGGGGTCCACCAGGACGTGGCGGCCGTCCGCGTTGCGTCCGAGCGTGTAGGTGGGAGGGTGTTCGAGCAGCAGCAGGTGGTCGCCGATCTCCGGACCCGACCGACCGTTGTGAAGGGCGCGCTGCAGCGCCCAGGCCTCGAGGTAGGGCACCGTGCCCAACCAGCGGATCCGCAGCGTCGTCATCGGCACCTGCAGCGCCCGGCGAACCGGGTCAGCCGAGCTCGACGGCCCAGTCCCGGGTCTCGATGATCTCCTTGAGCCGCGACATGAACGCCGCGGCGTAGGCGCCGTCGAAGGCCCGGTGGTCCCAGCTCAGCGTCAGGTTGCCCACGGAGTGGATGCCGATCGACTCGTTGCCGTGCTCGTCGAGCACCACGACCGGACGGCGCGACACCCCGTCGGTCGAGAGGATCGCCACCTGGGGCTGGTTGATGATCGGGATCACCATCGCGGTGCCGTAGCTGCCCGAGTTAGAGATGGTGAAGGTCCCCCCGGTGAGCTCGTCGGGACCGAGCTGACGGGACCGGGCCCGGGCGGCCAGGTCGGTGATCTCGCGGGCCAGCGCACGCAGGCGTCGGTCGTGCGCATCGGCGATGACCGGGGCGAGCAGGCCCTGGTAGTCGAGGTCGACCGCGATGGCCAGGTGCACCTCGTTGTGCACGACGAGGTGTCCGTCGGCGACCGACGCGTTCATGTGGGGGAACTCGTGGAGGGCGTCGACCACGGCCCGAGACACGAACGGCAGGTAGGTGAGGGCGAAGCCCTCCTGGTCCTTGAACGCGGACCGCTCGACGCGCCGGACGCGCTCGACCGCCTCGTAGTCGACCTCGACCATGGTGATCGAGTGCGGGGATGTGGCCATCGACATGACCATGTGGTCGCCGGTCATGCGGCGGATCTTGTTCAACGGCTCGACCGTGTCGCCGCTGCCCGGTCGCATCGGCCCGCTGGAAGGCGGCGCCGGACGGGACCGCGGCGCCGCCGGGGCGACCGCAGCAGGGCTGGGAGCGGAGCTGGGAGCGGCGACCACGGGTGCCGCCGAGGCCCGGGCGTCGATCACGTCGAGGACGTCCTCGCGCGTGATGCGGCCGCCGACGCCGGTGCCGGCGATGGTGGCCGGGTCCAGCCCGTTCTCCTCGATCAGACGGCGGACCAGAGGCGACAGCAACGCTCCTCCCGTCGCGGCCGGAGCGGGGGCCGGAGCCGCGGGAGCGGGGGCCGGGGCCGGAGCCGCGGGCGCCGGAGCGGGGGCCGGAGCCGCAGCGGGGGCCGGAGCGGGGGCCGGAGCCGCGGGAGCGGGAGCGGGTTCGGCCGGTGCAGCTGGAGCCGCGGCGGGCGCCGCCCCCGCGCCGTCGCCCAGCACGGCCAGCACGGTGCCGACGTCGACGGTCTCGCCCTCCTGGACCCGGATCTCCGACAGGACTCCGCTGGCCGGGGCCGGGACCTCGGTGTCGACCTTCTCGGTCGACACCTCGAAGAGCGGTTCGTCCTCGGTCACCGACTCGCCGACCGCCTTGAACCAACGGGTGATCGTTCCCTCGGTGACGCTCTCTCCGAGCTGGGGCATCACGATGTCGGCCATTGCCGTTCCTTTCGTCCGGCTCCTCGGCCGGCACCTCTGGATGCGATCGTATTCACCGGCGCGCGGGCCGGTATCAGCCGTGCAGCGACCGGCCGGTCAGGGCCAGGACGGACTCGCCGAACAGCTCGGTCAGCGACGGGTGGGGTTGGATGAACGCCGCCACCTCGTCCGCGGTCGCCTCCCAGTTGACCGCCAGGTAGCCGCCGGAGAGCTGCTCGGTGACCCAGGGCCCGACCATGTGCACGCCCAGCAGCTTGCCCGCCGAGCCGTCCGGCCGCTTCTCGGCGATGATCTTCACCAGGCCGTCGGTCTGGCCGATGATCATCGCCCTCGAGTTGCCGCCGAATCGGTGCTTGGAGGTCACCACCTCGATGCCGGCCTCCTTGGCCGCCGCCTCGGACATCCCGGCGAAGGCGACCTCGGGCTGGCAGTAGATCGCCCACGGCACCTTGGAGTTGTCGACCGGGACGGCCTCCTCGCCCAGGATGTCCTTGACGACGCAGATCGCCTCGGCGAAGCCGACATGCGCGAGCTGCGGCGTGGCGATCACGTCGCCGATCGCCCACACCGACGGCTCACCGGTCCGGTAGTTCCCGTCGACCTCGATGTGGCCCCGATCGGTGACCCGCACCCCGGTTCCCTCGGCGATCACACCGTCGGTGAACGGCGAGCGGCCGACCGACACCACCACCAGGTCGGTCTCGATCGACTCTCCGTCACCGAAGCTCACGGTGGTGGCGCCGCCCGACGACGGGGCGTGACCGCTGACCGCGACGCCGGTGCGCACGTCGATGCCCTTCTTCTTGAAGGACTGAAGGACGACCCGGGTCACGTCCTCGTCGCAGCCCGGCAGGATCTTGGGCAGCGCCTCGAGGATGGTCACCGAGGCGCCCAGGTCGGCCAGGGTGGACGCGAACTCGCAGCCGATCGCTCCCCCGCCGATGACGACGGCCCGTTCGGGGACGCCCGGGATGTGGAAGAACTCGTCGGAGGTCACGACCGGCCCGCCCGGCTCGAAGCCGGGGATGACCCGGGGCACCGAGCCCGGGGCGAGGATGACGGCGTCGCCGGTGAGAGTGACCGACTCGTCGCCGCCGACGACGGTCACCGTCCGGCCGGCGCCGAGGGTGGCGGTGCCGTCGAGGATCGTGACCTTGCGGTTCTTGAGCAGACCGGTGACGCCGCCGGCCAGCTTGTCGACGACCGCCTGCTTGCGGGCCAGCGTCGTCGACCACTCGAGGCCGATCGGTTCGACCTTGATGCCGAAGTCCTCGGCGTGGGCGATGGTGCGGACCACCGCCGCGGTCTCGAGCAGCTCCTTGGCCGGGATGCAGCCCCGGTGCAGGCACGTGCCGCCCACCTTGTCCTTCTCCACCAGGGCGATGTTCAGTCCAGCGGACGCTCCGTACAGCGCCGCGCCGTAGCCCGCGGGCCCACCACCGATGATCACGAGGTCGAAGTGCGTCGTCTCCACGGGGCCGAGACTACCGATGCCGTCCCGTCGCCCAGGACGCGTCGTCGGAGTCCGTGGCGGGCTCAGATGATCTGGGCGGCCTGCACGGCGAACGCGACCAGGACCGCCAGGCCGCAGACGAGGGCGAGGATGATCAGCATCCGGGTGCTCACGCCGCCGAGGTTAGGGGTGGCCGGGACCGGGGGCACAGCCGGTAGCCTCGCCCCGACCCCGGCCCGCAGGAGGAGCAGAACGGTGCAAGACGCGCTCGGTGAGGTCCAGTCCGTACTCGTCCTCGGCGGCGGATCCGACATCGGCCGCGCCCTGTGCGTGCGCCTGGCCCGTTCCCGCTGCCGGACCGTGGTCCTGGCCGGACGTCCCGAGGACGACATGGAGCCGGTGGCCGACGCGGCCCGCGCCGCCGGGGCGACCACCGTCGAGCTGGTCGAGTGGGACTCCACCGACGTCGACAGCCACCGCAAGGTGATCGATGACGTGTTCGACCGTTTCGGGTCGATCGACCTGGTGTACGTCCCGGCCGGGATCCTCGGAAGCCAGGAGGCGTTCGACGCCGATCCGACGTTCGCGGCCAAGGCGGTGGAGATCAACTTCGGTGGCCTGGTGTCGGCCTGTCTGGTCGTGGCCGACCGACTGGAGAAGCAGGGCTACGGCACCCTCGTGCTGATGTCGTCGGTCGCGGGTCTCCGCGCCCGCAAGGACAACTTCGTCTACGGCTCCACCAAGGCCGGGCTCGACGCCTTCGCCCAGGGACTGGGCGACTCGTTGCACGGTCGCGGCGTGCGGGTCGTGGTCGTCCGCCCCGGGTTCGTGCGGACCAAGATGACCGAGGGCATGGACGCGGCGCCGTTCTCGACCACTCCCGACAAGGTCGCCGAGTTGATCGTCGCCGGGTTGGCCAAGGGCCAGGAGATCGTCTGGGCCCCGCCGCTCTTGCAGTACCCGTTCTTCGTGTTCCGGCTGCTCCCCAGGTCCCTGTGGCGGATCGTCGCGGAGCGCGCCGGGGGCTGAGCACCGCGTTCGGGCCGCGTCCCGGCGGGGCCGCGTGCCTCCGCAGCGGGCGCCACGTATCGTCGTGCGCCATGACCACCGCGCCCCCCGCTCCGCCGACCGCCGGCGATCCGTCCGCCGCCACCTCGTCGACACCGACCTCGGTGTCGGCCAGTCGCCTGATCGGCGCGCCGGCCCAGCAGCTGTTCGACCTGGTCGCCGATCCGACCATGCACCCGGTGATCGACGGGTCGGGATCGGTCCGACGGGTCAAGGGATCGGCTCGCAAGCTCGCCCTCGGCGACCGCTTCACCGCCAACATGCGCATCGGCGTCCCGTACGTCATCGCCAACACCGTGGTCGAGTACGCCGAGGGTCGACGTATCGCCTGGGCGCACCTCGGCGGATGGCGCTGGCGCTGGGAGTTCGAGGAGCTCGAGCCGGTCGACGGCGAGCCCATCACCCGGGTCACCGAGACCTACGACTGGTCCACGTCACGCGCCGGGTCGTCCTACGCGACCCTGTTCGGACGCGACCGGAAGAACCAGGAAGCCATGACCCGGTCGCTGAACCGGCTCGCCGCCTACGTCGCCCACTCGGGCCAGCCGCTCTGATCCGACGACGGCACCGAGCACCCCGAGGACCCGCATGACCGGCTCGCTGGCCGCGTTCGACTTCGACGGCACGATCACCCGACGCGACACGCTCGTCCCGTTCCTGGCCCGGGTCGCCGGCCCGGCGCGGTTCGCCGGCACGTGCGCCCGGCTCGGCCTGCTCGGAGCCCGGGGCCGCGTCCCGGTGCGCGACCGGGACCGCGTCAAGGAGCACATGATCGAGCTGCTCCTGGGGGGGACGGCAGAGCACGACCTGCGGACCCAGGGCGAGCGCTACGCCCGTGACCTGCTGACCGGCGACCGGCTCCGCCCCGAGGTCGTGGCCCGGATCCACGAGCACCAACGGGCCGGCCACCGTTCGGTGCTCGTGTCGGCGTCGCTCGTGTACTACCTGGAACCGATCGCCCGGGAGCTGTCGATCGACGCCGTCATCGGCGTCGAGCCCGAAGTCACCGGCGGCGTGCTGACCGGTCGACTGGCCCGCCCCAACGTCCGGGCGGAGCAGAAGGCGATCCGCCTGCGCGAGTGGCTGGGCGCGCCCGCCCTCGGACCGATCGAGGACACGACCGTCCACGCCTACGGGAACAGCTCCGGTGACCACGAGCTGCTGGCGCTGGCAGATCACGCCTGGTGGCTCGGCAAGGCCGCCCGCTGCCCGGACGGGGCCCAGGTGTTCCGCCCCGGTCTCGGCCGGCCCTGAGCCCCGGACGCGGAACGACCCGACCCCGGAGGGCCGGGTCGTCCCGGAGTTCGAACGGACCGCTGGGGTCAGGTCACTTGGGCTGCATCCGCATGCCGGAGTCGATGCGGACCGACTCGCCGTTGATGTAGGAGTTGCGCAGCAGCTCGAGAGCGAGCGACGCGTACTCGGAGGCCTTGCCCAGGCGCTTGGGGAACAGGGTGCCGGCGCCGAGCTTCTCCTTGAACTGCTCGGCCGCCTCGCCCTGGCCGTAGATCGGGGTGTCGATCAGGCCGGGGATGATCGTGTTGCACCGGATGCCCACCGCGGCGAGGTCCCGGGCGATGGTGAGGGTCATGCCGACCACGCCGGCCTTGGACGCCGTGTAGGACACCTGACCGATCTGGCCCTCGAGCGCGGCCACCGACGCGGTGTTGACGAGGGCGCCGCGGGCGCCGTCCTCGTCGGGCTCGTTCTGCGACATCGCCGTGGCAGCAAGGCGGCACACGTTGAACGTGCCGATCAGGTTGATCTCGACGACCTTGCGGAAGATCTCCAGGTCGTGCGCCGACTCGTAGGTGCCGTCTCGACCGATCGTGCGGGTGGCCCAACCGATGCCGGCTGAGTTGATCACCGCGCGCAGCGGGCCCATCTCCTTGGCGGCGTCGATCGAGGCGATGACCTGGTCGGTGTTGGTCACGTCGCACTCGACGAACGCGCCTCCACCGATCTCAGCCAGGATGGCGTCGGCCTTCTCCTTCTGGTGGCCGAGGTCCATGATCACGACCTTGGACCCCGCCTCCGCGAGGGCTCGGACCGTGGCCTCACCGAGGCCCGAGGCGCCGCCGGTGACGAGTGCAGATGCTCCGTTGAGTTCCAGCATGGCCGGCACTGTATTGACCGGGTGGTCAAGTGCGCCAGCCCGGGACAGGACCGGCTCGACGGCCAACCCCGCGGTGGTCCGCCCCACACGCTCAACCCCGAGGGTCGGCCGCCGACGGGAACCCATGACGACGAGCGCCGATGTGTCCGCGGGCCAGTCCATGCGGTTCGAGCCGACCTGGGAGTCGGTGTCCACCCACACCGTCCCCTCCTGGTACGACGACGCCAAGCTCGGCGTCTTCCTGCACTGGGGCCTGTACTCGGTTCCGGGTTGGGCGCCGCAGGTCGACGACATCCAACAGCTGCTGCGCGACGAGGGCCCCGAGGCCATGCTGCGCGCCAACCCGTACGCCGAGTGGTACCGCAGCTCGATGCAGATCCAGGGCAGCCCGACGCAGCGCCACCACCGACAGATCTACGGGGACGCCCCCTACGACGACTTCATCACCGCGTTCGATGACGGGTCGCGCTCGGCGGACCTGGACGAGCTCGCCGGGGTCTGCGAACGGGCCGGCGCCCGCTACGTGGTGCTCACCACCAAGCACCACGAGGGCTTCACGCTGTGGCCCTCCGCCCAGCGCCATCCCGTCAAGGGCGCCTACCGCGCCGAGCGCGACATCGTCGGTGAGCTGACCGGTGCCGTCCGCGCCCGTGGCATGCGCATGGGGCTCTACTACTCGGGCGGCTACGACTGGCCCTGGAACGACGCCGTCATCGCCCGCCCCGCCGACACCACCCTGGCCGTGCCGGCCGATCCGGCCTACAACGCATACGCCACCGCGCACGTCCGCGAGCTGATCGACCGCTACGCCCCTTCGATTCTGTGGAACGACGTGTGCTGGCCCGCCGGCGGCGACCTGGCCGCTCTGTTCGCGCACTACTACAACACCGTCGACGACGGCGTGGTCAACGACCGGTGGCTCCAGCCGTCAGGGCCCCGCAACCGCCTCACCGACGCCGTCACCTCGGGTCTGGGCGAGCTGGTCCAGGCCGCCTGGCAGCACCTGCCCGAGCGGTGGAAGTCGCTGACCTTCCCCGGCGCGAACCACTACGACTTCAACACTCCCGAGTACGCCCGCTTCGACGAGATCCGGGACAAGAAGTGGGAGGCGACCCGCGGGGTCGGCCACTCCTTCGGCGCCAACCGCAACGAACGAGCACGGGACATCGTGACCACGACCGAGCTCGTCCGCATGCTCTGCGACGTGGTGTCCAAGAACGGCAACCTCCTCATCGGGATCGGACCGGGCCCCGACGGGACCGTCCCCGACCAGCAGGTCGCACCGCTGCGGGGACTCGGCGACTGGTTGGCGGTCAACGGGCCGGCCATCTACGGCACCAGGCCGTGGGACGTGGCCGCGACCACGACATCGGAGGGCACCGAGGTCCGCTTCACCTGTCGAGCCGAGGGCGCCGAGGGCGCCGTCCACGCGCTGCTCATCGACCTGCCCGGGCGTCGCACCTTCACCCTCCGCGACGTCGACGCCACCGACGTCGATCGCGTCGCCCTGCTCGGCCTCGACGAGCCGATCGATTGGCGGGTCACCGACGACGCTCGGCTCGAGGTCACACTGCCCGAGCGGCTGCCCGTGACCGCGGCGCACACCCTGGTGCTGACGGGCCGTCCCCGCAGCACCGCTGCCGCGACGGACTGACGGCCACTACGGATTGACGACCACTACGGATTGACGACCTCGATCCGGGCGCCGATCACCCGGTAGGTGTCGAGCGCCCGCTGATCATCGGTGGCAAGGATCGCCCCGTGATCGCGTGCGACGGCGGCGACGAGCGCGTCGTAGACGGCACCGCCGGAGATCTCCCCGCCTTCGAGCTCCGCCAGGAGCCCGGCCGTCGCGTCCGGCGACATGAACCGCGTGTCCGGGAAGTTCGCCGCCAACAACCGGGCGATGGCCGAGGCCGGACGACGGTTGGGGGCCGGGAGCCGCGTGAGGACGGAGAACGATTCGAAGGCGGCGTGGCCGGCCAGCCCCAACCGGCGGCCGCGGAGGACCTCGACGCTGGACGAATGGCGCTCGTGGTCGCCGACCGAGAGGGCGACGGCGACGCTGGTGTCGACCAGGACCAGATCGCGACTACGCCTGGTCGGCATCGCGGAGCTCCTGCACCTGCAGTGCGGTCAGCACCTCGCCCGACGGGGGGATGACCAGGAAGTCGCCCTCGGACTCCAGCGTGTCACCGGTGGGAACCTCGATCCGCAACGTCGAGCCGTCCACGACCACGTCGACCTCCCCCGGTCGGAGACCGAGGCGGTCCCGCAATGGCTTGGGGATCACCAATCGACCTGCCTTGTCGATGGTTGCCCGCATGGTTCGACGGTACCAGAGGCTGTCGAGACTTCCGGCACACCGGCGTTTCCGAGTGGGTCCGCCGACGGGTCGGTCGGCAAGACTCGGTCGCGATGGTCACGACCCCGGACCGAGCCGTCATGCGTTGGCTGTTCGCGTTCAGCGGCGTGGTCGCCGCGCTCATCGTGTTCGGCGGCTTCGTCCGACTGACCCGCTCCGGTCTGTCGATCGTCGAGTGGAAACCGGTGACCGGCATGATGCCGCCGATCGGTGAGCAGGCATGGCACGACGCGTTCGCCGCCTACCGACGCAGCCCCGAGTTCCTGATCGTGAACTCGTCGATGACCCTCGACGAGTTCCGGCAGATCTTCCTGATCGAGTGGCTGCACCGCCTGATCGCCCGTCTGGCCGGCTTCACCTTCCTGATCCCGTTCGCCGTCTTCGTCGCCCGCCGTCGGATCCCCCGCCGCGACCTGGGTCCGTACCTGGCCATGGGCTCGCTGTTCGTGCTCCAGGCCGTCGCGGGTTGGGTCATGGTGGCGAGCGGCCTGGAGTCCCGGCCGTCGGTGAGCCACATCAACCTGAGCGTGCACCTGCTCCTGGCGTTCACGCTGTTCGCCCTGGCCCTGTGGACCGCCCTGGAGCACCGGTCCGCCCCGGTGGTCCCCCGGCGAGGCGCGGTGTGGTCACGCTCATCGCGCCTGGTCGCCGGCTTCGTGGCCGTGCTGGCCGTGCAGATCCTCTACGGCGGGTTCACCGCCGGACTCAAGGCCGGCTGGGTGTCGAACACGTGGCCGCTGATGCTGGGAGCAGTTGTCCCGGAGACCGCGTTCGGGTCGGTGGCGGATCTGGTCGAGTCGCCGATCACCGTCATGTGGATCCACCGCTGGCTGGCCTTCGCGGTCGCGGCCATGGCCGTCGTGTCCACGATGGGTGCACGCGAACGGCGGGCCGACCCCGACGTGCGACGCGGCACCGACGCGATGGTCGGCCTGGTCTGCGTGCAGATCCTGCTGGGGATCGCCACCGTGATGACCTCGGTGAACATGGCCCTGGCGTTGTCGCACCAGGCGACTGCCATCGCCCTGTTCGCCTCGGGCGTGTTCACCCTCCATCGGCTCCGCTCCCTCGACGGGTTCGCCACGGTCGCGCCCCCGCTGCATGACGCGCCCGGTGACATGTCCAGCACCGCAGGTGCAGCTCGTCGATGACGGTGCGGCCGCTGACCGCGTACGGCGGATCGTGGTCGAACTCCAACAGGTTCCTGGCCCCGCAGTCCACACAACCCTGGTCGCGTTCCCGGACCACCCGCTTCTGACGGGTGCTCGGATGGCGATGCCGGCCTGACGCGTCGATCGGCCGACCGTGAGCGTCGTGGATCAACGCCCGCAGGAAGGATCCCGGCACCAACCGCTCGAGCACCGAGCCCGCCACCGGTGTGCCGTCATCGAGGCTGCAGCCGTCGCCCCGCACGTGCAGCACCACCTCGGTCGTGACGGCGAGGCCACCCCCGGTCACCAACCCGACCAGAGCATCGGCTCGCTGCTGGGACACCGACGGCCACCGCTGCGCGCCCGCGGACGCGTCCGCGGACGCGTGGGCCGGTCCCCGGTAGGCCATCACCGACGAGTCGATCGCCGCGATCACCGCCGCCGCGTCCGCGGGCGCCAAGCGGAACCTGCCGAGCACCATCCCGTCGATGTCTGTGCGCCACGACACCTCCCGGGCGGCGCGATGACGGTCCTCGGTATCGGCCGGCTCCTCGCGACCGGCCAGCCAACGGGCCAACTCGACGCCCAGCCGACCTGCCGGGACCCGCTCCGCGATCTCCAACAACTCCTCCTCGAGCTCTGGGCTCGCGATCCGGGTCAGCTGGCGGACCTTGCTGTAGGAGATCCGCCCCGACGAGAACGCCGCGTCGATCTCGGGCAGCCCAGCCAGAGCCCGGCCGATTCGCAGCCACTCCCGGGCCGTGCACACCTCCACGTCCAGCACCGACGCCACCCAGTGCGCACAGGTCCGGGATCCGTCCAGGACCCACTCCCCGCTCGAGTCCAGGTCGTGCACCAGGTGAACCAACCGGCACAGAGCCCGGGCCCATGCGGAGCCGACCGCCATCACTTCGGCACGCAGGTCCACCCCCGGGGCTGGATCACCGGCGCCGCTGCAACGATCGGCGGCGTCCCCGTCAGCCGAGCTCGCCCCCAACACAGCGAGCGACGTGACAGCAGGTGATGTGGCGGCAGAGGACGTGGCGACGGACATGGCGGTCTCCCCATGGGACGGACACCCGGGGCATCCGGATGTTCAGGAGGACCGCCTTCCGAGCAGGCAGTCGAGCTTCGCTCGACCAGCGTATGCACCCGGTCTGACACTCCCGCCGATGGGGCGACATCGATCGCGCGTTCGCGGACGCGCGGTCGAGCGGTCCAGCGGATCTGGGGCTCGGAGGATTCTCTCGTCGGAGATCCAGTCCCATCGGACATGGAGCGCGGTGCGGGATGGGCGCACGATGACATGGGCAGATCGGGTCGGTCGCTCCGGCCCGTCCGCTGCCCCTCGACCGGTGGAGGTATCCCATGTCGTACGGAATCGTTCTGGAGTTCGAGGGCGTCGGCGAAGACGCCTACTGGTCGGTCAACAAGCGGCTCGGCATCGACACCGACGCGCGCACCGGATACCCCGACGGCCTCCTGGTCCACGCGGCGGGGCCGATCGCCTCGGGCTGGATCGTCGTCGAGGTGTGGGACGAGCGGTCCTCGCAGGAGAGGTTCATGGCGGAGCGTCTGGGTGCCGCCCTACAGGCGGAAGGACTACCGGCGCCTTCGAGGGTCACCGACTCCGAGTTGGTCAACGCTCAGGCACTCGGCTGAACCGAACCGGTGCACTCCGGTCATCGACGCACAACGGTGATCGTGCACTGGGGTCCCGGCGCGCGAGCCAGGCGACCATCAGCAGTCACGAGCGGGCTCTCGAGCGCCTCTGCGAGTGCGACGTACGTCGCGTCGTACGCACTGAGGTTCTCACGCAACTCCCATACACGACCCAGGAGACCTGACGCCGGGACGCGCTCGATGCCCAACCGCTGCCAGACGTCGATCATCCGTTCAGCGGCCCCGACGTCGAGATCACCGCGAAGCACTCGCCCCCTGAGGGCGTGGACGACCTCCGAATCGGCCAGATGGGGGCAGGTGGCGGCTTGTGCTGCCAACATCGCCCTCGCATCGCCGTCGTTCATCAGACCGAGCACCACCGCCGAGGCGTCGATCACGATCAACGGGTTGCTCGCCCGGCCTCGACATCTGCGACGACTGCATCGGCGTCGACTCCGAGGTCCGGCAGCCCGGCCAGCAGCGCAGGGTTGTCGGCGCGACGTGAGATGGAAGCAAGCTCGCGCGTGGCGAACGCGGAGAGTGACAGGCCCTCCCTCTCAGCGAGACGCTCCAAGCGCTCGCCGACCTCGTCAGGCACGTTCCGCAGGTACAAGGTTCGCATGTTGCATAATGCTAGCGTTGCGCTTGCACTTCGCAAAGGTACTGATCACGGCGAGACCCCAGGGTTGCGGCGTTCACGTGGCGATGACCGCACCTCCGCGCAGGTCCGCGTCGGCCACGAGGAAGGCATCGATCGCCATCTCCGACCCAGCGCCGACGGTTCCGACGGAGGTCCGGCCCGTGGGCGACCGACGACGACAGACTCCGCGCATCGACGAGCGGGCGGAGCTCCTCGAGTTGCGATGCTGATCTGCCGGTCTCAGACGAACAGCTCGACCGCCACGTCCAGAAGCCGGTAGGTGCTCTGCGCACGTCGATCCCGGGTGGCGAGCGGGAGGCCCGCCGACCGCGCCGCGAGGGCGACCAACCCGTCGTAGGTGGCGCCGCCAGCAACACCAGCGGCAGCGAGGACGGCTGGCGCGGAACGGACAGACCTGCTGTCGAGGAGCGCCGCCGACTCGAACCGCTCCCGCAGCAGCCGGACCGCGTCCGCCGGGGCGACGCGTGCGTCGCCCGGCAGCCGGGTGAGGACCGCGTACGTCTCGTGGAGAGAGTGGCCGGCGAGCGCAGCCGCCCGATCTCCGAGCACTGCAGCGACCGATCGGTGAGCGACATGCGACGTCACGAGCAACGGGACGGCCACGCTGGTGTCCAGCACCAACTCGGTCATCGTCGGCCGGCGTCGACCAGCGCCAGCACGTCGTCATCAGTAACCGGAGTCTCCGCGACGGCCACGAGCCGACCGTCGCGCTCCTCGAGCCGGGCGGTACGGCTCACGGGGGTGACGTGCAGCCCATCCCCGTACTCGCTGACATCGACCTTCGTCCCCGGGGTGAGACGCAACCGATCCCGCAAGGCCTTGGGGACGACGATCCGGCCGACCTCGTCGACGGTGGCTTCCATGGGAACACGCTACCAGTTCGTTCCCAGTTGACGCTGCGGACGAACCGCGGTGCACCAGCTGACGATCACGAGCCGCCTCGATGGGGCTGTCCCGCGTGCTGGTCAGACTGTGTGGACACCGCCCGCGGCTGGTGGATGCCAAGCCTGAACTCCTTCAAGAGTAGCTACAATATGATCGTGAAAGTAGCTATATATCGTGACGGGGTCGGCGTGCGCGACCTCAAGAACAACCTGAGCCGATACCTCGACCGTGTGCAGCAAGGCGAGGAGTTCATCGTCACCGAGCACGGGAAGCCCGTTGCTCGGCTGTCAGCCGTCGACGAAGCGACCGATCGGCTCGCGGCACTCGTTGCGTCAGGCGCAGTCCGCCCACCGACGACCCGGCAACGCCAGCGCCCCTCCCGGCGCATCAAGGCGAAGGGATCTGTGAGCGACCTCGTCGCGGAACAGCGGCGGTGATCACCTACGTCGACACTTCCTCGCTGCTGAAGCTCCTCATCGACGAGGACGGCTCTGAGCGAGCTGAGCTGATCTGGGACAGCGCGGATGTGTTGGCATCGGTTGCGCTGGTGGTGGTCGAGGGGCGAGCCGCCCTCGCAGCAGCCCACCGCGGCGCGCTCCTCGACGCCCGCCAGCATCGACGGGCCCGCCAGTCCTTCGAGGCGCTCGTTGGGGCGCTCTCGATCGTGGAGGTCACGGAGGCGCTCATCGTGGACGCGGCAGATCTCGCGGAGGCCGAGGCGCTCCGTGGCTACGACGCGGTCCACCTGGCCGCTGCGGTCACGGTTGGGGCGACGGTGTTCACGAGCGCCGACAGCGAGCTGTGCGCGGCGGCGCAGCGGCGCGGTCTGCACGTCGCGAACCCGCTGAGCGAATAGCCGGCATCACGACCCGCTCGGCGGCGGACCCCAGCCGCCGCCTCCGGGCGTCAGCACTCGCAACACGTCGCCGGCCTCGAGCTGGATCGTGCACTTGTCCGGGAGACGCGCGGCTCGGGCCTCGTCCCCACCAGGGAGGAGCCAGCTCTCCCCCGCCGCCCCCGGCTCTTCACCGGCGAGGCCCCAGGGCTGCGAGACGCGTCGTTCGGTGATCAGCGACACGGTCACGTCCTTGGGAGCCGATGACCTCGAAGCGGCCGTGGGTGATGTAGGTCTTCGCGTGGAACTTGTCCTTGCTGTAGGCCCGGCACTCGATCTGGCCGGACGCCAAGGCGGCAACGATCGCGTCGATCCCGGTGAGAAACGGGTCGCGCTCCTCGTCGTCCTCGATGCTGTCGTCGAGCTGCGCTTCGGCACGCTGATTGACCGCCACCAGCATCGCCCTCCTGGTCCGGTGGGTGACCTCGTCACCCATCAGGATGCGGATCTTGTCGTACTTCTGCCAGTGGCCATCAAGGTCGAGCAGAGACCCGATCTCGAAATAGCCGGTGGCGATGTCGATGCTGCTCGCCAGCTCCGACCACTCGCGCAGATAGTCGAGCCCGTTCCGCCCGCCCTCACTGTTGTCGACGATGACCAACGGCCCCTCAGCCATGCCCCGAGCCTCGCTCGCCCAGCTCAACCCCGTGCATGCCTCGTCTGCTCCCCTGCGCTGATCGCGATTCGGACATTGACCGTACCTGCCCTCCGGTGGGCGAGTCGGCGACAGTGGTTGGTACGCCGCCACCGTGACCACCGAGCCGAATCACGGTTCGGGATCAACCGCCGAGGCGCTCCGCGCGGGCATCATCGGACGGGCAGACGCCAACCCGGAGCAAGCGATGCCTGAACGAGACAAGCGAGTGGTGAGGGCCACGCTCCGATGTCTGCGCCAGGACCTGACCCAGGAGGTCGGGCCCGACGAACTGAAGGTCGCGCTTCGCACCGTGGTCGACGACATGGCGGCCGACCCGACGTACCTGCTGCCGTGCTCGCTCGTCGACGCTGAACACGCGGTGATCGCGAAGGCGAACCTGCTTGTCACCGACGAAGCTGCCCATCGCGAACGGATCGAGGCGCTCACGGACCGGTACGCCATCAAGGTCAAGACCGGGGATCGGCGGGCCGCCCTCTGGCAGGACGAGGACGGGACGTGGTGGCTCCTCGCTGCTGGGCGCCGGAAGAACGACACCGCTGGTGACTTCTACCGAGAGATCGAGCGGTTCTCAGCCGACGCAACGCCGATCGCACCCACCGACGACGACTACCGCTACCAACGGCTGGAGGCAGCGTACGAGAGGGAGTGCGAAGCGGAGCGTGCCGCGCACGCCGAGGTGGTCGGCGCTGTGCTGTCAGCCGCCCGGGTACCGGACTCGATCTCGACGGTCGACGTGTTCGGTGCGGCGGTGTCCGTGAGGATCGTGCCGGACGAGGCAGGGCTCGCCGTGCTCGAGATGAGCTGGGAGTTCGCTGAGTTCGATCAGCAAGACCGCTTCCCCATGGACGTTCTCGCGATGGCTCCCGGCCGGGACGACATCGACGCGTGGGACTACCTCCCGCCTCGAAGCAACAGCGACTCCCCTCACACCTGGTACACGTACGTCACCGCCGAATGGGTCGACCACATGGCCACCTCCGCCGAACTGGACGAGCTCCTCACCAACGGAGACGACTGGCAGCCCGTCAACCCATCCAGCGACGGCTCCGAGCACTACAGCCACCTGGCGAAGGGCTCGATCGTCACGCTCGCCTACCTGACCGGGATCGAGATCACGGCGCTGTGCGGAGCGAGCATCGTGGCTCATCGGGACTACGAGCGGTTCCCTGTGTGCCCAACTTGCCAGGAGAGCCTCACGCTGCTCCGGTCGCTCAGGAACCCAGAGGGCGCCTGAGCGACCGCCGCTACAGCAGCCCTGCAGCCCGGGCAGCGCGAGCGCGGCGACGATCGTCAGCCGTTGCCGCGGCCTCACGGGCCTGGGTCTTCACACGTCCACGCTCGGTGAGGATGCGCATGACCTCGTCGGCGGGGATGCGCAGGGCGTTGCCGACGGTGAAACTCTCGATTCGGCCCTCTTCGCAAAGGCGCGTGAGATGGGTGCGCGAAACGCCGAGGAGCTTCGCTGCTTCGGTGGAGGTCAGTGGCTTGCCGGTCGCGACGGCGGCAACGGACTCGCCGCGTGCGTAGGCATCGATCGCGAACAGGAGCTGCTCTCGCACGGCAGGAGGCAGCGAATCGAGATCGATCTTGCCGCTGGTCGTCGCATCGTCGGCAGCGTGCTGGAGGCGCTCGCGCTCGTCGGCAGCGAGTTCGGAAGGGTCAACGACGTTCACGGGTGAGGTTCGCATGAGTCCATCCTCCTCGGGCAGGAGCTCAATAAGTGCCACAAATGCCATACCTGTGTCAAGTGCTAGGATACGAGCCGTGCCTGGCGACGACACCCAGATTTCCCTGTCACACCCCCTTTCTAGGGTGTCCACCGTGACGGATTCGCCGCCGGTTCCCGGAGTCGACCAGCCGAACGAGGCGACCTGGGTCCTACTGAACGAGGAACTAAGGCACAGGCATGATGCCCAGCGGACCGCGTTCGCGAAGATCGAGGGCCGAGCGGCAATCCTCCTTGGCGCCTCCACCGGCGCTCTGCTGTTCGTCGCGAAGGAGGACGTCACGAGTGGTTGGCTCATCCCGGCGCTCGCGGCTTTCGCCGGCTCCATCGGGTGTGCGCTCGTTGCAGTGCTCCCAAGTCGATTCGAGGAGCTCCAAGCCCGATCCCTCATCGTCGGACTCTGGCTGAGGTCCCGAGGCAACGCCGCCGCAGAGCTTGCCAACAACCGGTTGGCGGCCATCGAGCAGAACGTGACCAGGCAGGCTCGGCTTGTCACCTTTGTCCGCTGCTCGGTTGCGCTCGCCCTCGCGGGCGCTGCTCTCTCCACCATCCATCTGACCCAAGGAGACCGACCTGATGACGGACGACCCGCAGCCTGCGCCGACGCCGCCGCCAGCCCCGCCAGCAGCTGCGACCCCTGACCCTCCGGTCCAACCGGAACCGGCCGTACCGACCATGCACCTCCTAGAAGGTGACACCCGCGCTCTCACCGCGGGCGCCGGGGCCCCACCCCGCACAGCGGCGCCGAACTCGCGCTGACCGGGAGTCATCAGGGCAGCCTCCACGTCGGCGCTGGGTGCAGCGTTCTCATCGCTGGACGACAACGGGGATCAGTTCATGTGGACCGCGGCGGCGAAGTCGTCATCGACCGCGGCGGAGCCCATCAGGGAAGTACCCACAACTCCGGCCGCTACGAGGTGCGCGGGACTCGCGGCGGATCCATCGAAGGACCAGGCGAGTACATCGAGTCGGAGGGCTGCCGCGTCGTTCAGCCGAAGGTTCGGAACGGCACTACCTACTACGAGTGGTAGTTCTGAGTCGGCCCCCAACCGCCGCCTCCAGGCGTCAACATGCGCAGGACATCGCCGGCCTTCAGATGGATCGTGCACTTGTCGGGGAGGCGCTCGGCTCGGGCCTCGTCGCCGCCTGGCAGCAGCCAGTTCTCCCCGACCGCTCCGGGCTCACCACCCGCGAGACCCCATGGTTGCGAGACGCGTCGCTCGGTGATCAGCGACACCGTCGCGTCCTCGAGCACCTGGAGGTCGCGCTCGATTCCCTCGCCGCCCGCAGACCACCCAGCACCACCGCTTCCTCGCCGCAGCCGATACCGCAGCACCCGCAACGGGAAGGCCCGCTCCAACGCTTCGATGGGGGTGTTCCGCGTGTTGGTCATGGCGGTGTGGATGCCGGACTGGCCCGGTAGCGGAGTGCGGCTCCGGTCACCGGGTCGCGGGGGCCGGCCACCCTGCCCGCCGCCGACGGTCTCGTAGTAGACCCACGGCTCGGCCTCGCCACCGGGGCCGGAACGAACGCCAGGACCACCGATGAGCAGGTTGTTCATCGTCCCCTGTGACGCGGCAGGGACCCGGCTCGGAAGCACCTCGGCCAGGGCACGGCAGCAGACGTCGACCACCCGCTGGCTCACCTCGACGTTGCCGGCACCGACCGCGACCGGGAAGCGGGCGTCGACCACGGACCCCTCCGCAGTCACCACCCGGACCGGTCGCATCACCCCAGCGTTGGCGGGGAGCGTCGGGTCGAGGACCGAGCGGACCACGTACGCCACCGCCGACTCAGTCACCGCCCGCACGGCGTTGGTGTTGCCGCTCCGCTGGGGGTCGGTGCCGGTGAAGTCGAACATGATCGTCGGGCCGTCGCGGTCCCCGTGATCGATCGTGACCTCGCAGCACAGAGTCGCCGGATGCTGCTGATCGAGACCGGGACCGGTCGAGTCCAACTGGTCGCTCGCGCTCCACCGGCCCTGCGGGGCCGCCCGCAGCGCCGCCTGGCAGCGCCGTTCGCCGTGCGCCAGCACCGCCCCCACCGGCGCGTCGGCGAACCGGGCCAACCGGGCGACACCAACCACGTTGGCACCGACCTGGGCGTCGAGGTCACCGGCGCGCTCCCACGGCGTCCGCGACGCGGCGAGCAGCAGAGCGCGCACCTCGGAGGTGAGCCGCATCGGCGGTATCCGCAGGCCCTCCTGGTGGATCTCGGTCGCGTTCGCAGGCAGCGAACCCGGCGCGGCGCCGCCGAGGTCTGCATGGTGCGCCCGGTTGGCCACCCATCCGATCAGCCGGCCGTCGTCGAAGCACGGGGCCACGACGGTCACGTCGTTGAGGTGGGTGCCTCCGGCGAAGGGGTCGTTGACGATCGCCTGGTCCCCGGGTCCGAGATGGTCGCCGACGGTCTCGATGACCGCCGACACCGACGCCGGCATGGAGCCGAGGTGGACCGGGATGTGCTCGGCCTGGGCCAGGAGCTGGCCGTCCGAGGTGAACACCGCGGCGGAGCAGTCGGCACGCTCCTTGATGTTCGGGCTGAACGCGCTCCGTTGCAGGACCGCGCCGACCTCCTCGGCGACGCCGCTGAGCCCGGCGATCAGCACCTGGAGCTCCGCGGGTGTCGGGCCGTTCACGCTCCGACTCCGGCAGCGACCCGGGTCAGCACGAGTGAGCCGAGCGGGCCCGGCTCCCCGCGCCACCCGTCGGGAACCCAGATCGTGCAGTCCTCGCGGAACACCACCTGCGGCCCCACCACCGGATGGGTCCAGCGACCGTCCCACGCCGCCAGGACCTCATCGACGGTGGCCGGAGCCGGGGTCTCCACCACCGCTCGCAAGGCGACCACCTCGATCTGCTCGCCGGGTCGGGCCTCGCCGTTGCGACGTCGGTGCTCCTCGGGGAACTCCGCCACCGACGGCACCCGCAGCTCGTGGCTCTGGCCCCGGTAGCGGCAGTCGACCACGGTGCTCACCCGGGGCTCCGGATGGGCGACGAGCTCACGGGCCCGGGCGGCCAGCTCGTCGAGCGCGGCGTCGAGTCCGTCGTGGTCGACCCCGCCGGGCCAGGAGCGCACCAGCTCGCGACGCCCCGGAGCGGTGAGCAGGCCGACGGCGGAGAGCGCGCCAGCCGCCGCGGGCACGATCACCGCGGCGACATCGAGCGACTCGGCGAGCTCGCAGGCGTGCAGCGGACCGGCCCCGCCGAAGGCCACCAGCGCCAGACCGGCAGGGTCGACTCCCTGTTCGACCGACACCGCCCGCAGCGCTCGCTCCATGCCGGCGTTGACGACGGCGATCACGCCCTCGGCGTCGATCCCGGCAGCGTCGATCGCGGCGCGGGCCGCCGCGATGTCGAGCACGCCCAGGTCGCCGAACGCCGCGTCGGAGGGGATGCGGCCGGCGACCAGGTCGGCGTCGGTGACCGTCGGGTGTGTCCCTCCGTGGCCGTAGCAGGCCGGCCCCGGTCGGGCCCCGGCGGACTCGGGGCCGACGACCAGCGCACCACCGGAGTCGAGCCGGGCGATCGACCCCCCGCCGGCGCCGATCGTGTGGATGTCGAGCGCCGGAGCCCGCACCGGGAGCCCCGCGACCCGCTGCTGGGGAGCGGCTCGGGGCGCGCCGTCGAGGATCAGGCAGACATCGGTGCTGGTGCCGCCCATGTCGAAGCTGAGCGCGTCGGGGAAGCCGCAAGCCGAGGCCACCGCGGCCGCAGCCCGGACGCCACCGGCCGGACCCGACAGCAACAGGAGCACCGGCAGCTCGGCCGCGGTGGCCAGGTCGATCGATCCCCCGGCGGAGGTCATGACGACGACGTCGTCGGCCGCGGAGTCCAGGCCCGCCAGGTAGGACCCGCAGACCGGACGCAGATAGGCGTTGAGCACGGTGGTGACCGTGCGCTCGTACTCGCGGAACTCGGGTGCAACCCGGTGCGAGGCGCTGACGTCGCAGCCCGCGGCGCTCAACGCGGCGGCGACGGCGGCCTCGTGTCCCGGATGTCGGTCGGAGTGCAGCAGGCACACCGCGACCGCCTCGACCCCGTCGGGCACCGGGGGCAGGGCGCCGATGTCCATCGGGACCAGCACGGCTCCGTCCGCAGCGACGCGCTCGTCGACCTCGAGACGGTCCGCCCGGGCGACGAGCGGTTCCGGCCGCTGCGCCCACGGGTCGTACAGCGCCGGGCGGTCCTGACGGGCGATCTCGATCACATCGGCGAACCCGGCGGTGCAGTACAGCACCACCCGGGCACCGCGACGCTCCAGAAGTGCGTTGGTCGCCACCGTCGTGCCGTGGGCCAGCAGCTCCGGTCCGTCCGGCACCAGCGCAGCCACCCCGCCACGCACCGCGTCGCCGGGGTCAGCAGGGGTGGACGGAACCTTCAGGACACGGCCGTCGGTGCCGACGACATCGGTGAAGGTCCCGCCGCTGTCGGCTCCGATCCGCACGATCGGAACCGTAGCGACCGCGCCGATCACCGAGAGACCCGATGACCGACCACGACCACCACGACCCGAACGCCGACGGATCCGCGCCGCACGTCGCCCACGGTGTGCCCGGAGGCAGCGCCCGACTGCCACGCCTCGGATCGCCGTACGGCCGGCGCGGCCCGTCCGGCGGACCGTCGGTCGAAGTGGTCGAGGGGGGATTCATCGACGACGAGCTCACCCGCGCCCGGCGTTCACGGGAGCAGCGCGAACAACCCACCACGGCCGGCGACGAGCCCACGGTCCTGCGCTTCCAGGACTACTCGCCGACCGAGTCGCTGTTCGAGCCCGCGGCCGACGACCGCACCCCGGTCGACCCCGACGCCCCGACCACCATCTTGGGCGTGGCCCCGGACGCCGACTGGAACACAATCCGCGCCGCGCACCGCAAGTTGCTCGCCCAGCTGCACCCCGACCGATTCGTCACCGCGGACGAACCGACCAGGACCGACGCGTCCGAACGGCTGGCCCGCATCAACATCGCCTACCACGAGCTCGAACGGACCCGCCGGGCCGTGTGAGAGCTCGCGAGCGAGCTAGAGGAGGAGCTCCCACAGCTCGTCGCCGACCGCGTCGCCGAAGCGGCGCACCGCCAGCTCGGCGTCGGGGTCCGCGCCGTCGGTCAGGATCACCGCCGCGTCGGCAGCCGATCGCAGCCACCCGTCGCGGCGTGGCAGCGCCGCCCGGCGCCCCTCGAGGTCCACGGGTCGGTTCCGCTCCAGGACGACCACCGACGCCGCGTCGTCGAGCAGACGTGCGAACGCGGCCTGGTCGCGTTCGGGCCGACCGACCATCGGATCGGGATACGGCAGGACCGCAACGAAGGGCACCCCGGCCGACCGCGCCGCTCGGGCGCCCACCTCCTCTGCTCCCGCCCGCAGCCCGCTGAGAACGACCAGGTCGGGGTGGAGCGTCCGCTGCGCGGCCAGGATCTCGGCGACCTTGCCGATCAGAGCGGCGTCGTCGGACAGCCGGGGGTCGCGCAGTCCGCCGATCACCAGTCGCCAGCCGTCGGGGACCCGGCCGTCCGCGGTCCGGGCGTTCGACCTCCGGCCCGCTCCACGGGCCGATCCTGCGTCCGGTTCGTCGAGCAGGTCCGCCGGCGGGGCGCCGACTCCCGAGCCGTCGCGTCCGTGGGACGCGGCGACGGCCAGGCGATCGACCAGGTCGTTCATCGGATCCCCGGAGTGGCCCTTGACCCACTCTATCGCGAAGTCGGGCCGGTGCCGGAACACCTCGACCAGCGGTTCCCACAGGTCGCGGTTGGCCACCGGCTTCTTCTGGGAGTTCTTCCAGCCGCGGGCGATCCAGCCCTGCCACCACCGGTCACGCCAGCAGTTGACGACGTACGTCGAGTCCGACACCACGACGAGCGGGCCGTCGAGACGGCCGACAGCTTCGAGCACGGCACGGATCTCCATGCGCTGGTTGGTGGTGTCGGAGTCGTGGCCCGATGCCCACGGTCCGCCGTCGACGGCCCAGGCCCACCCGCCGGGACCGGGGTTACCGCGACAGGCGCCGTCGGTGTAGACGCGGACAGGGCGGGTCGATGTCGGCACGCGCCGACCCTACGCGCCGACGGTCCGTAGGCTGGGCCCGGTTCCTCTCCCGAAACGAGGTGCGCACGGTGATCATCGACGGGTTCGCCCACCAGCTCCCCGACATCGACCCCGAAGAGACCGAGGAGTGGCTCGACTCGCTCGACGCGGTGGTCGACCAGCGCGGCGAGGTCAGGGCCCGCTACCTGATGGCCCGGCTCCTCGAACGGGCCCGGGAGCGGGCGATCGGGACCCCGGCCACGGTCAGCACCCCCTACGTCAACACGATCCCGGTCGACCGCGAGCCGTGGTTCCCCGGCGACGAGGACCTCGAACGCAGCATCCGTCGATTCGTCCGCTGGAACGCGGCGGCGATGGTCGTGCGGGCCAACAAGCGCGCCGACGCCATCGGCGGCCACCTGTCGACCTTCGCCAGTTCGGCCGCGCTCTACGAGGTCGGCTTCCACCACTTCTTCCGGGGCCACGGCGCCGCCGGGAACGCGGCATCGGAGCCGGGCGACCACGTCTACATGCAGGGTCACGCCTCGCCGGGCATCTACTCGCGGGCGTTCGTCGAGGGCCGACTGACCGACGCCGACCTGGACAGGTTCCGCTTCGAGATCGACGGCCCCGGTCGGGTCGGCCGTGGCCTTCCCTCCTACCCGCACCCGCGGCTGATGGCCGACTTCTGGGAGTACCCGACGGTGTCGATGGGGTTGGGGCCGATCCTGTCGATCTACCAGGCACGCTTCAACCGCTACCTGCTCAACCGGCGCATCGACGACACCTCCAACAGCCGGGTGTGGTGCTTCGTCGGCGACGGCGAGGTCGACGAGCCCGAGACCCTGGGAGCCATCTCTCTCGCGGCCCGGGAGCAGCTCGACAACCTGACCTGGGTCGTCAACTGCAACCTGCAGCGGCTCGACGGACCGGTCCGGGGCAACGGCAAGATCATCCAGGAGCTCGAGGCGATCTTCCGCGGCAGCGGCTGGAACGTGATCAAGGTCGTGTGGGGCAGCCGCTGGGACGAGCTGCTCGCCCGCGACGTCGACGGCGTGCTGCTGCAGAAGATGAACTCGACCGTCGACGGCGAGTTCCAGCGCTACGCCATCGAGTCCGGGGCCTACATCCGCGAGCACTTCTTCGGCCCCGACCCCCGGCTGCGCCGCATGGTGGAGCACCTCTCCGACGAGGAGCTCCAGAAGCTGCCCCGTGGGGGCCACGACTACCGCAAGATCTACACGGCCTACGCCGCCGCGGTGCGCACCGAGGGCGCTCCGACGGTGATCCTGGCCAAGACGATCAAGGGCTGGACCCTCGGGCCCGGCGTCGAGGCCCGCAACGCGACCCACCAGATCAAGAAGATGTCCGCCGAGCAGCTCGTCGGCCTGCGCGACCGGTTGTTCCTCCAGGACGAGATCTCCGACGAGGCCCTCGCCGATGGCGTCCCGCCCTACATCCGACCCGCCGCGGACTCCGACGAGATGGAGTACCTCCAGGGACGACGGGCCGCGCTCGGCGGCTACCTGCCGTCGCGGTCGACCCACACCCGCCGACCGCTCGCCCAGCCGTCGGACGCGCCGTTCGACGAGCAGCTCGCCGGCTCCGGTGGCCAACCGGCGTCGACCACCACCGCCTTCACCCGTCTGCTGCGCAACCTGTGCCGCGACGGTGAGTTCGGCTCCCGGGTGGTGCCCATCATCCCCGACGAGGCCCGCACCTTCGGCATGGACGCCTTGTTCCGGGAGCTGAAGATCTACGCGTCGCAGGGCCAGCTGTACGAGCCGGTCGACCACGACCTCCTGCTGAGCTACCGCGAGTCGAGCGACGGTCAGATCCTCGAGGAGGGGATCACCGAGGCCGGGGCGATGGCCAGCTGGACCGCGGCCGCCACCTCCTACGCACACCGCGGCGTGCCGATGGTGCCGTTCTTCACCTTCTACTCGATGTTCGGCTTCCAGCGGATCGGCGACCTGATCTGGGCCGCGGCCGACGCCCGCGCCCGGGGGTTCCTGCTCGGCGCGACCGCCGGGCGCACGACCCTGTCCGGTGAGGGCCTCCAGCACCTCGACGGGCACAGCCAGGTGCTGGCGTCGACGGTGCCGGTGTGCCGCGCCTACGACCCCGCGTTCGCCTACGAGACGGCGACGATCATCCGCCACGGGATCGACGTCATGTACCCGGCCGAGGGCGCCGATCACGGCGAGGACGTCTTCTACTACCTCACCCTCTACAACGAGAACTACCCGATGCCGGCCATTCCGCCGTCACCGGTGAACGGCATCGACGTCGCCACCGGAATCGTCGAGGGGCTGTACCCGTGGGCACCGGCCCCCGACACAGGCGGGCCCGCCGCGACCATCCTGTTCTCGGGGCCGATGTGGTCGGTCGCGGTCGAGGCCCAGCGACTCCTGGCCGAGCACTACGGGGTCGGTGCCCAGCTGTGGTCCGCGACCAGCTACCAGCAGCTGCGGGCCGACGCCCTGGCCGTCGAGCGCTGGAACGGCCTGCATCCCACCGAGAACCCCCGGGTCCCGAGGGTGACCCAGCTCCTCGACCGCTCCCTCGGGCCGATCGCCGCGGTCACCGACTTCATGCGACTGGTCCCCGACCAGATCTCCCGCTGGGCCCCGAGGCGGTTCACGTCGCTCGGCACCGACGGCTTCGGACGATCCGACACCCGCGAGGCGCTGCGCCGGCACTTCGAGGTCGACGCCGCTCACATCTGCGTGACCGTGCTCGGCCAGCTCCACCGCGACGGGGTCGTCGACGTCGGCGTGGTGTCCGACGCCATCGCTCGGTTCGGCGTCGATCCGGAGCTGCCCGTGCCCTGGCACGGGTGAGCTCCCCGCGGGCTCAGATCCAGCTCTGCGTGCTGACCAGCAGCCCCACGCCGGCGGCGAGGACCAGGAACAGCATCACGACGATGGCGACCGGCATGCCGGTGGACCGTCCCGCTCCCACCCGGGAGTCGTCGATGACGGCGAAGCCCTCGGTCGACACGACCACCCGTGGCCGATGGCACACGCCGCACTCCACGGCGTCGTCGCGCATGAGGAAGTGGCAGTGCGGGCAGCTCTCCACGTCGGGAGTCTCCTGGTCGGTCGTCGGCCTTCTCGTCGCACCTGCTGTCGGTCGCAGCGGCCCGGCCCTTGAACCATTCGGGCCGAACGAACGGGCCGAACGGGCCGGAGGACCCACAGCGGTAGATTGGCCCGATGTCCAGCCCCGCCATCCCGATCACCGGTGACGACGCGGCGGATCGGCTGCTCGAGGAGCAACCCCTCGCCCTGTTGATCGGGATGCTCCTCGACCAGCAGGTCCCGATGGAATGGGCCTTCCGCGGTCCCGCCACCCTCTCGGAACGCCTCGGAGGCCGCCTCGACGCGGCCCGGATCGCCGCCATGTCCGAAGACGACGTGGTCGCGGTGTGCTGCGAGAAGCCGGCGATCCACCGCTACCCCGCGGCCATGGGCCGGCGGATCCACTCCCTGTGCCAGGACCTGGTCGAGCACTTCGACGCCGACGCCGCCGCGCTGTGGTCCGACGGTCCGACCGGGGCCGAGCTGTACCGACGCCTGCGCTCCCTGCCCGGCTACGGCGACGAGAAGTCACGGATCTTCATGGCGATCCTCGCCAAGCGTCTGGGGGTGAGACCCGACGGATGGGAAGAGGCGGCGGCACCCTTCTCCGACGACGAACCCCGATCGGTGGCCGATGTCGATTCCGAAGCGAACCTGGTCCGGGTCCGCGAGTGGAAGAAGATGATGAAGGCGGCCCGCAAGACCAAGTCCGACCCGGTGGACTGACCGCACCGCCGGCGGTGCTCAGCTCGACGCGACGGAGTCCGATATCTGCTGGCGCGAGAGCCAGCCGAGGAGGACGGCGACGGCCCGGGGGTCGTGGCGCAGCTCGTGGCCAGCGCCGCTGATCACCTTGAGCTCGGCACGGCCGTGGGCCTCGGCGATGGCGCGTCCGTCCTCGAGCGGGGTCAGGTCGTCGCTGTCGCCGTGGATCACCAGCAGCGGGCGGGGGGCCAGCTCCCTCGCCGCGCCGAGGG
>WBZP01000855.1_pt1 | contig 39831 bp, 39 predicted proteins | sample 5204301 | NCBI WGS metagenome assembly WBZP01 (sample SAMN12412401, study PRJNA552823) | activated sludge metagenome | isolation source: activated sludge from nitrification reactor of wastewater treatment plant... | place: USA: Pennsylvania | collected 2017
CCGATCGGTGGGTTCGGGTTCAGGCGGCGGTGAGGAGGTGGTGGAGCAGTTCGTCGAGGGCGTAGGCGGTGAGGTGTTCTCCGCCGCCGTGGCAGCGACACGAGTCAGCCCCGATGTCTGGTGGCGGCTCCGGTGGGTGTGTCTGGAGTGGCAGCACCGTGACATCCGCGTGTGGTCCGGGTGTGGGGCCTGGCGGGCCGGAGGATCCGAGGCATCAGGTTCGGTCGTAGAAGCTGAGTTGGCTGCCGTGTCGGATGATCTGCCAGCGTTTCCGGTGCAGTTCGTGGTGATGGAAGCTGCACAACAAGACACCGTTGTCGAGGTCGGTGAGACCGCCTGCTTCGGCGACTCCGGCGATGTGGTGGGTTTCGACGAAACGGGTGGTCGGGCATCCCGGGAACTCACACGCCGATAGGCCTCCGGCGCGGTGGCGTAGAGCGCGGCGTTGGTGGCGGTTGAACAGGCGTTTCTCCGTGCCGAGCCACAGTGGTTGGCCGTCGTGGTCGATCAGCATCTGCAACACCCCGTCGCAGAGGACTCTGGACAGCTCGGTGTTGCTCAGGTGTGTTCCGGTGCGCGGCAGGTAGGCGCGGGAACCGAGACCGACCGGCATGTTCGTGTCGATGTCGATGCCGAGTGCTTCGGCGAGAGCGGCGATGTCGCAGACGACCTGCACGGCGAAACGTTCGCCGCCACGGTCACCCACCCCGGTCTTCGACGCGTGCTCGAGCACCGTGGATGCCATCGCGGCGATCGACTCGACCGCGCTCACACCCCGCCTCGACACCCCCGCCCCAGCGGCTCCGGCTGCGTCGGCGGCTTCGGCTGTGTCGCTGGTTTCCCCGACATCGGTGGCTTCGGCTGTGTCGGATAGTTCACCAGCAGCATGCGGCTTGCCGGGGTGTGGGTGGGTGCCGGTCCGTTCCATCTCGGCGATGACGGCTCGTCGGGCTTGTTCGAGCAGCTCTCCGGTGAGCTTGTCGAGGGCGCCGTCGATCCGGTAGCGGCCGTGGTCATCGATCCAGTTCCGCCACCAGTGATCCAACTCGAGATCATCCGCAACAGCACCATCACCGCCGCCGCCGTCACCGTCGGTGCTGTCGTTGGTGGTGGGGCGTAGGGACCGGTACGCGGCGAGCACCCGTTGCGCTTGACGTGGGGTGCAGGCCCGCACGACGTCGAGGACCCTCGCCTCGTTCTCGGCAGTGACGACCCTCGCCGCGGACGCCAACACACCCATCGACACCTGCCCGCCGCGTGCCGCCGCGAGCAGGGACGGCATCTCATCGACGCGCGCCGCGATCGACACCAGCCGCTCCGCGTCACGAGGAGCGAAGTTCGTGCGCACCGACAGGTAGTGGGAGAAGGACCGCCACCCCCGGCCCTGCCATCCCCCGACCGCGTCGTACTCGGCGAGGACACCGACCAGATCGGCGTCCAACGCGTGGATCTGCGCGGACAGCACACCGATGCGATCATCCAACTCGCGCAGACGCGACTCCCAATCACCAATCGCGCCACCAGCAGCTTCTGGCCGATCCAAGGTGATCGTGGTCCCGCCGTCCATGCCCACCACCATATCGAACACGTGTTCGATCGTGCAAGGCCTGGGCCTGGATTCATCGCAGGCGGTTCGGCTTCGAACTCCCGCATGCACCCAAGGCGCGAAGCACCTCCTGCGAATGCGCAACACCACCCCACCGGTGGATCCAGGCCGAACCGACCAGGGCCGGGCGCCGCGCCCGCCGTTCGGGCAGGCTGGTGTGGTGAGAGCCTGGACCGTCGCCAGCGCGGTGATCGAGACGGGGGACCTCCCCGGCCTCCCCGACGACCTGCCCCCCGGCGCCGTCCTCCTGGTCGAGAACCGACGACCCAACGGGACATCGGACTGGACCACCCCGGGCGGTGTCGTCGACGAGGGGGAAGAGCCACTGGACGGGTTGACCCGCGAGGTCGCCGAGGAGACCGGGCTGAGGGTCATCCGCTGGGGAGGCCTCCTCTACGACATCGAGGCATCGGCTCCCGATCTCGGCTGGAACCTCCGCGTCGAGGTCCACCGGGCCGTCGCGGTGGCCGGGGAGCTCTCGATCGGGTCGGACCCCGACGGCATCGTCGTCGGGTCCGCCTGGGCGGCCTCCGCCGCGTGCGTCGAGCTCCTCGGCGACTCGCACCCGTGGGTGCGCGAGCCGTTGCTCGACTGGCTCGAGAACCGCTGGACCGATCCCCGCACCTACTCCTACGTGATCCGCGGCACCCGACCGGACGAGTTCCGGGTGGAGCGCCCGGACCGCTAGGCCCGCGCCGGTCGGCACGCGCCCGGCCCGGTGCGGGCCGGCACCACGGGCCAGCAGGGCAGGTCAGCGGTCGATGGCGGCGATGCGGGCCCGGCCGGCCCGGAGGCGGGCGCGGCGACCCCGGTTGTTGCCCGCGGCGCGGTACAACGCCGCGATCCGGGCGCGGAAGACCGGGCGGTCGAATCGCTCCCGGGCCCGCTCCCGACACGCGGTCGAGATCCGCCGACGCTCGTCGGGGTCCGCCAGGAGGGCCTGGACGGCGTCCGCGACCGCGACCGCGTCGCGGATGGGCACCAGCCGCCCGTGGGTCGGGTCCTCGATCATGTTCGCGATCGCCTGGATGTCGGTGGCCACCAACGGGACGCCCGACGCGAGCGACTCGATCACCGTGAACGGCTGGCCCTCGGTGAAGGTGGGGAAGACGTACAGGTCCGACTCCGAGAGGTGGCGGTACACCTCGGCGCGCTCCAGCGGGCCGGTCAGCGCGTCGCCGAACCCGCGGGTCCGGACCTGGGCGACCATCTCGTCCTTGAGCGGGTCGAGACCCGGGCGGTCGTCACCGATGATCCGTAGCTCGTAGTCGACGCCGGCCACCACGCCCCGCTCCGCCAGCAGGTCGACGGCGTCGAGCAGGACGACCAGGCCCTTGCGCTCGAGCAGCTCCCCGATGAACAGGACCACCGGCGGCTCGTGCACCGCGGACGAGGCCACGACCTCGTCGACGACGATCGAGTTGTGGACCACCGGCAGCGGCGAGGTCGGCATGTAGCGCCGGATGTTCGGCACCCCGGCCGCCGCGATCAGCACGGTCGCCTCGACCAGGCGGTCGAGCACGGCGAAGCCCCACGCGTTCGCCCGACCGACCTCCCACTCGCCCGGCCCCTCCATGTAGGGCGGCTGGGCGTGGTTGTGGTTGATCACCGCGGCGCCCCGCAGGCGGGCCGCGACCGCCACGGCGACCTGCCGCCACACGACCGGAGCCGGGTAGTGCACCGAGTGGGTGTGCACGACGGTGCCGGGACGGGATCGGCGGAACGTGTCGACCGCGTCGCGGGTCACGCGCCGGACGTTCGCGAGCGAGAACCGACCACGGGCCTCGTCGTTCTGGGCGGTGTTGAGGAACTCGATGTCGAACTCGTCGTTCAGGCCCGGGTCCTCGACCAGGTCGAGCGCGACGGTGGCGATCCCACCCCGCAGTGGCGGCCCGTGGGCGACGACCAGGACGTGCACGGCGTCGCGGTCGGTCATCGGAGCCGCTCCCGGATGCGCACGACCCGCGCCGGGTTGCCGACCACGACCGCTCCGTCGGGTACGTCGTCGACGACCACCGCGCCGGCTCCGATGACGGCGTCGTCGCCGACGGTGACCGGGCCGAGGACGATCGCACCCGCGCCGATGGTCACCCGGTCGCCGATGCGGGGTCCGGTCCCTTCGTCGCCGGTCCGGCCGTCACCGGCCGCGCCCAACGTGATGCCGTGGCGCAGCATGACGTCGGAGCCGATCACCGTCGTCGGATGCACGACCAGTCCGGTGCCGTGGAAGATCGCGAGCCCCGGCCCCACCCTCGTCTCGGGAGGCAGGTCGATCCCGAGCACCCAGTCGACCCCCAGCCGGTAGACCAGCGTGGCCACCCGGCCGAGCGGCCCACCGTCGTCACGGTCGCGGGCGGCGGCGGTGAGGCGGAACGCAGCGGTCACGAGCCGGCCCTTGCCCGAGTCGCGGTTGGCGGCGCGGTCGGCGGCGAGGAGGCTCCTCAGGTCGGGGCGGTCGATAGGCATGGGATGCTGACGGTAGCGGGGTGCGACGCCGATGAGCGCGTGGGCGGCCCCGCCCCGGGTTCGGGACGCGGGTGCGAGACTGGCCCGGTGGGCGGACGGGACATCCTGCATGTCGACATGGACGCCTTCTTCGCCTCGGTCGAACTGCTCCGGCGACCCGAGCTGAGGGGACGGCCGGTGGCGGTCGGCGGAACCGGCGACCGGGGGGTGATCGCGGCGGCGTCCTACGAGGCCCGCGTGTTCGGCGTGCGGTCGGCCATGCCGTCGGTGCGCGCCCGACGGATGTGTCCGGATCTGGTGCTGCTGCCCGGAGACCACGCGCACTACTCGGAGGTCTCCGCCCGTCTGATGGAGATGTTCCGCTCCGTCACCCCGCTGGTCGAGCCGCTGTCGCTCGACGAGGCGTTCCTCGACGTGACCGGGGCTCGTCGGTCGCAGGGTCCGCCGACGCAGATCGCGGCCGGGCTCCGCCGGCGCGTCCATGACCAGGAGGGCCTGGGCTGTGCGGTGGGGGTGGCACCCAACAAGTTCCTGGCCAAGCTCGCGTCCGCTGCGGCCAAGCCCCGGGTCGGCCCGGACGGGTCCTCGCCCGGCGCCGGCGTCCTGGTGGTCGAGCCGGGCCGTGAGCTGTCGTTCCTGCACCCCCTGGACGTCGGTCGGCTGTGGGGCGTGGGGCCCGCCACGCTGGCCAAGCTGCAGCGCTTCGGGGTGGCGACGGTGGGCGACCTGGCGGCTGTGCCGAGGGACGTCCTCGAGCGGGCGCTGGGTCGAGCGGCCGGTGGCCACCTGCACGATCTGGCCCACGCGATCGACGATCGGCCGGTCGTCCCGGACCAGGAGCCCAAGTCGATCAGCCACGAGGAGACGTTCCCGACCGACCGGCGGGCGATCGACGACCTGCGGGCCGACGTCGTGCGGATGGCCGACGCGGTGGCCGCACGCCTCCGCCGGCACGGGGTGCGGGCCCGGACGGTGCAGGTGAAGCTGCGCTACGCCACCTTCGACACCGTGACACGCTCGCACACCCTCGACGTCCCGACCGATCGCGCCGACCGCGTCCGCGACGAGGCATGGGCCCTTCTGTCGACGTTGCCGGTCGAGCGGGGGGTCCGACTGCTCGGCGTGGGCACCACGAACCTCACCCGAGAGGCGCCCGCCGAGCAGCTCGCGCTCGACGGGTTCGAGTCGGAGCGCACCGCGGAGGGCACCTCGGACGGAGCTCCGGCACCGGTCAGCGAGGCGGACCGCGAGGCGGCCACCGCGGCCGTCGACGCCATACGCCGGCGGTTCGGACCGTCGAGCATCGGGCCGGGACGACTGGTCCAGGGCCCGGGCACCGGCGCCGGGCCTCCGACACCCCGCGGACCGTGGGGACCCGACCGCCCACCGTCGACGCCGTGAGCGAGGAACCGACCCGCGACGGCACGCCTCGACGACGTGTCCGCCGAGATCGCGCGGGAAAGCCGGTACCTGACGGCCGCTGCCGTGGCGTCGCCGGGTAGCGTGTGGGAACATTCGGACGGAACCGGATCGGTTCCGTCAGCCCGGTCCGACGCAACCGGGTCCGACCCACGAGTCCGACGCAGCGAGGGGGCACCGCCCATGCCGCTCTCCGAGGAAGAGCAGCGAATCCTCAGCGAGATCGAGAGTCAGCTGCGCGCCAGCGACCCCGACCTGGCCCGCCAGGTCGGCTCGACGACGATCTACTCCCACGCGCTCCGTCAACTCCGCTGGGGCATCGTCGGCTTCATCGCCGCCTTCGCGTTGACGATCTTCCTCCTCACCGTCAGCGTGATCCTGGCCTTCACCGGCTTCCTGGCCATGGTGGCGTGCGCCATCGTCGTCGAGCGGGCCGCCCGGCGGATGGGCCGGGCCGGCATCGGCGAGGCCGGACACGCGCTGCGCGCTGCGGGCCTGCGGGGATACGTGAACGGGGCGGGTCGCCGGACCCGGGACCGGTTCACGTCCAAGGACGACGACGCCTGACCCGCCTGAGCGGCGCGACGGTCGGGCTCTCTCAGGACCGACCGGTCGATCCGACCAGCTGACGCACCCGGTCCCGTCGGCCGAGCATCGACCACACCGCCCGGTGCAGGACCGATGCGGCCTGCTCGGCGGCCAGCGCATCGTCGTCGTCGGGTGGGTTCGGTCCGTAGCGACGAGCGGTCTCGATGCGCGCCAGCGTGTCCACCGCGGCGTCGACCGCGGCCCGGTCCGGACGGTCCGGACCGTCCCGGTCCGCCCCGTCGTCGCCCGATTCGTCAAGCGAGCGGTCGAGCGCGTCGAGCACGCCGAACACGTCCGAGGCCCGAACGCGGCGGGCCAGCTCCGTCGGGGTCTCGGCCGCGCCGGGTGCGACACCCGCAGCCGCGAGGTCCTCGACGGCCCGCGCCCACGCCACGGCCACCCGACCACCCCTCGGGTCGGTGGCGAGCCCCGCGAAGCGGCGTCGGCGGCGGGCGACGCGGCCGACGAGCACCGCCGCTGCCAGTACCCCGCCCGCTGCCAGCACCCAGAACGGCCACGCGGGTCGGCCGGCAGCGGATCCCGGCCCGGGCGCATCGGGGGCGACGGTGTCGAGCTGGTCACCGGGCACCGCGGTGCTGTCGGGGATCGGGAGGGTCGTGGTGGTCGCCGGCGCCGTCGTCGCCGCCTGCGCGGGTGGGGCTTCGGCCTGTTGCGGCTCGATGCCGGTGTAGCTCTGGGCCTGCGGGTTGCCCCGGCCGGTGGTCGGCTCGAACGCCACCCAGCCGACCCCGTCGAAGTACACCTCGGGCCACGTGTGGGCGTGCCGGCCGCGGACGACGTATCGGGTCGCGGGTGCCGCCGATCCGTCGGAGCCGTCGCCGGGGGTGACGTCGTCGACAGCGCCCACCGCGTCGCCCTGGGTGAAGCCGACCGCCACCCGGGACGGCACCCCCAGCGAGCGGGCCATGAGCGCGAACGTCGAGGCGAACTGCTGGCAGAACCCCCGACGGCGGTCGAGGAAGGCGGCGACGGGGTCGACGTCGTCGCGGTAGTCCACCGCGGTGTCGTACTCGAAGTGGTCGCGGAAGTACTGCTGCAGGAGCATCATCCGGTCATACGGCGAGGTCGCCCCCTGGACCTGCTCCCGGGCGATGCGTGCGACCAGCGGTGAGACGCCGGCATCGTCGAGGTACTCGGCACCCACGCGGTCGGGCGTGTGCGCAGCGTTCAGGTCCTCGGGGTCCAGGCGCTCCGACGCCGACTCGACCCGGTACCGCGTCCCGGTGGGCAGCGAGTCGCCCCGGGTGATGACCGACGAGGTCCGGGCGTCGAAGCTGACCTCTGCGTCGATGTCGATCGCCACCGGCTCGAACGCGGCCGGCACCCACGGGCCGCCGAGGCCCTCGATCCTGTAGGCCTGGTCCACGGTGCCCGCCGCCGGCCCGGCGGCGGCGAGCTCGGAGCCGTCCACCTCCTGGTAGGAGCCGCGGGACGTCCAGATGTTGCGGTCGGTGTCGTAGCGGGCGAGCGCGGTGAGGCGCCAGTAGGCCGGCTCGGTGCTGGTCACCTCGAACATGACCGTGTCGCTCTGCGGACCGAGCAGGCTTCCCACGCCGACGAACGGGCTGACGACGGTCCGAGGTCCGCCGCCGCGACCGACCGCCCGCAGGTCGAGCACCGCCTCGGTGTCGCCGGGCAGGAGCGGTCCGGCGACCACACCCACGACCACCGCGACCACGACCGCGACTGCGGCGCCGGCGGCGACGGCGGTGGTCCCGCTCCGGGCCTGTCCCGGTATCCACCGCCGTTCGCTGGCGCGCAGGGCCCTCTGGGTGACGGCGTAGATGGCCAGCCCCGACAGGAACGCCATCGCGGCGCCCACCCGTCCGCTGTCGCGGGCGAGCACCCCGGTGGCGATGAACGCCGAGGCGTACGGGATGACGGCCTGGACCGGACCCCGGAAGCGGAACGCGGCGGTGTCGGCGAAGAAGGTGAAAGCCCACATCACGATCGCGAGCAGGACCAGGAACCCGGTGGTGGCCGGCACGGGCGCGACCATGCGGGAGAAGCCGCGGAACGCCCGCTGCACGTCGGTCAGGACCGAGTCCGCCGTGGTCGGCGTGGGAAGGCCGGCCCAGGTGGTGTGGGCCGCGAACGTCCAGGTCAGCACCAACAGGGCGCTGACGGTCGAGACGAGTGCGGATCGGCCGACTCCCCAGCCGAGCCGGCGGGTGATCAGCGCCAGGGCCCAGCTGGCGGCGACGGCCAGGGCGAGCGGGCCGAGGTACCGGGTCCCCAGGAACAGGCGCGAGAAGCCGAGCACGGTCGCCAGGCCGACCGCCAGGAGCCCGACCTCGGCGGCGACCAGGACGCCCGGCGTGGCGTCGCCGCGGTGCCGGGGGGTCACCGGACCCGCTCCCTGGGTGTCGCTGGCGCGACGGCCGCCGTCCACGCCCGGTCGAGCGGCCCGTCGTCGACCCAGGTCACCTCCAGCGTCGAGCCGGTCCGGTCGCTCGGCTCACCGGGTGACGGCATGCCGGTGCTGAGCAGCACCCGCATGCCGTATCCGGCGGTGTGACGGGCCCAGCCCCGCCGCTCGCCGGGCTCGAGGTGACGGGTGCAGGTGACCAGACGTCCGCTCGGGCGGGCGCCGAGTCCGGCGAGGGCGCCGGCGAGCGACGCCCTCGGCTCCGGGCGTGTGGCCGCGAGCCGGTCGAGGAGCTCCTCGACGTGCTCGGCCGCGGGCACGAAGCCGCTGTCGCTCCCGTCGGTGAGCACCAGCCGCACCATCTCGCGGTCGGTGGCCGCCAGGACCACCAGGCTGGCCGCGGCGGACACGGCCCGCTCGAAGGCCGGATCGCTCCCGGGCGTGCTGTCGGTCCCGGGTGTGCTGTCGGTCCCGGGTGTGCTGTCGGTCCCGGATCCGGTCGCAGCCAGGGTGCGCACGTCGAGCAGGATCGTGCTGCGACGCTGCCACGGCTGGTCGAACTGGCGCACGACCGGTTCGCCGACCCGGGCGGTGGTGCGCCAGTGGATGCGCCGGATGTCGTCGCCGACGGTGTAGGGGCGCAGCGAGGCGAACTCCTCGTCGACCGTCGACGTCGAGCTCAGCGCCCGGGTGCCGTGCTCGGGTTCGTCGCCCGGCGCATGGGGCAGCGAGGGCAACGTCCACGTCCGCGGCAGCACGATCAGCGTCCGCGCGTCGTCCATCACCCGGCGGGAGCGCACCAGACCGAAGGCGTCCTCGACGTCCACGGTGAGCGGACCCACGGGGTGGAGGCCCCGTCGATGGGTGGGGAACGAGTAGGACGCGTCGCGGGTCGCGCCGACGGGGACGGGGGCGATGCCGAGTCGGGCCCGGCCGAACACGCCGGCGTCGTCGTCGAGTGCGAGCACCGGGGTCCGGCGGCGACCGGCGTTGCGGATCGACAGGTGCACCTCGCACGGCTCACCGAGCGCGACCCGGGCCGGGTGGAGGGTGCGGCCCAGCTCGAGTGTGGGCCGACGGCTCCTCACCGTCACCGCGGCGACCACGAGCACGGCGGCGGCCGCGGCGGCCGCCGCGGCGAGCTCCGGCTGTCCGAGCAACCACGCCCCGGCGACCAGGAGGGGGATCGTGGCCGCCACCGCGACTCCGGCTCGGGTGGGACGCACGGCGGTTGGTTCAGCCCGGGACCGGGGTCGTGCGCAGCAGGTCCGCGACCGCGTCGGCCGCGGTGACGCCGCGGAGCTGTGACTCGGTGGCGAGCAGCACGCGGTGGGCGAGGACGGGCACTGCCAGGTCCTTGATGTCGTCGGGGGAGACGAAGGTGCGGCCCTGCGCCGCGGCGTGCACCCGGGCCGCGCCGAGCAGGCCGAGCGCGGCCCGCGGCGACATCCCCAGGGCGAACGCACCGGAGCGTCGGCTGCGGTCGGCCAACTCGACCAGGTAGGCGGCCAACGCGTCAGAGACGAAGACACCGGCGGCCGCGGCGCCCATGGCCAGCACGTCCTCGGTGCTCACCACCGGCCCCAACCCGGCGAGCCGGTCGTCGTGGTCGGTTTCGGTCAGCAGCGCGGTCTCGGCGACGCGGTCCGGGTAGCCGACCGACAGGCGCATGAGGAACCGGTCGAGCTGCGACTCCGGCAGCGGGAACGTGCCCTGGTGCTCGAGCGGGTTCTGCGTGGCGACCACCATGAACGGTCGCGGCAGCGGATACGTCGTCCCGTCGACGGTCACCTGTTCCTCGGCCATCGCCTCGAGCAGCGCGGACTGCGTCTTGGGCGAGGCCCGGTTGATCTCGTCGCTGAGCACCAGGTGGTGGAACACCGGACCCGCCCGGAACTCGAAGGCGCCGCTGCTCTGGTTCCACACCGAGGAGCCGAGCACGTCGGAGGGCAGGAGGTCCGGGGTGAACTGGACCCGGCCGAACCGCCCGTCGACCGACCGGGCCAACGCCTTGGCGATCGTGGTCTTGCCGACGCCGGGGACGTCCTCGATCAGCAGGTGTCCCCCGGCGACCAGGCACGTGACCGTCAGGCGGATCACGTCGTCCTTGCCCCGGACGGCGACGGCGATGTTCGAGCAGATCGAGTCGAACATCGCCGAGAAGGAGCGGCCGGGCCCGGCCGGGGTGGTCGTCGGGTCCATCGTGGTCATGCGGGCCCGATTCTGCCATCGCGGCCGGTTCGGCGGGGGCGTCAGCGGTGCCGGGGACGACGTCGAGGTCCGGTACCGTCGGTCCCCATGGCCGCGGTGCTCGCTCTGGACGTCGGGGGGACCAAGCTCGGTGCCGCGGTGGTCGCCGACGACGGACGGGTCGTCGCTGAGGGTCGACGGCCGACCGTCGCCACCGACGCCGACGAGCTGTTCGAGCTGGTGACCGACCTGCTGGCGGGGGTCGTCGACGCTGCCGCCGAGCGAGACGTGCGACGCGACGACCTGCGAGCGGTCGGGGTCGGTTGCGGCGGACCGATGACCGCCGGCGGTGAGGAGGTGTCGCCCCTGAACATCGGGGTGTGGCGCGGCTTCCCCCTGCGTCGGCGGTTGGCGGATTGGTCGGGGCTGCCGACCTTCGTCGACATCGACGCCAAGGCCCTGGCGCTGGGCGAGGGGTGGGTCGGAGCGGCGCGCGGGGTGAGCGACTACCTGGCCATGGTCGTCTCCACCGGGGTCGGCGGTGGCCTGGTCCTCGACGGACGGCTCCTCGACGGCGGAGCGGGCAACGCCGGCCACATCGGACACGTGATCGTCGACCCGCTCGGTCGTCGTTGCGGGTGCGGGGCGACCGGGTGCCTCGAGGCGCAGGTGTCGGGCACCGCGATCGCGGCGACGACCGGTCGGCCGGCTGCCGAGGCCGACCCGGAGATGCGGATCCGGGTCGGGCGACTGGTCGGTCGGGCGGTCGCCTCGGTGGCCAACCTGCTCGACCTCCGTCTGGCGGTCATCGCCGGCTCGGTGGCGCTCGGCTTCGGCGGCGTGTTCTTCGACGCGGCCAACGCCGAGCTCGATCGGTGCGCCCGCCTGGAGTTCTCCCGGGGGGCGCGGGCGGTGCCGTCGGGGTGCGGAGCCCACGGACCGCTCATCGGCGCGGCTGCGGTCGGTTGGCGTGGGGTCGGCCACGACGTGGGGGTCCGGTGAGCCGCGGCGGCCGCTCCGGGATCGGTGTTCCGCCGCGGGCGGTGCTGGCCGTGCTGCGTCGGCCCGACCTGTGGTGGACCGGTGTCCGCCAGGCCCTGGTGCTGGCCCCCGACGGGTGGTGGCGGCGTCCGCCGCACCTGCCCCTGCCCGACCCGGCCTACCTCCGTTTCCGGATGGTCACCGCCCACGGCGGCGACGGGTCAGCCCACGGCGGCGACGGGTCAGCCCACGGCGGCGACGGGTCAGCCCGCGGCGGCGACGGCACGAGGGTCGACGCCCGTGAGGTGGGCCGTGAGCTGGTCACCTACCTGGAGTGGTGTCGCAGCCGTCCGTTGGGGTGAGCGGCTGGCGGGGTGGGTGCCGGTTCAGCGGTCGTGGTTGCGCCACGCCTCGACGTGGTGGACCTCGGGGGTGATGTCGATCGGGGACTCCGGCCACCGACCCGACGCCAGGTCCTCGATGAACTCGACCATCCGGTACGGGATCGTGCGGGGACGGTGCGCCACGACGTCCTCGACCGCCCACCACCGCTGCTCGCCGAAGGCGATCGCCTCGAGGTGCTCCAGGCCGCCGGGCCCGCTGCTGGTCCCGTCGCAGCGTGCGACGTGGATCCACTCGTCCTGCTCGAAGTGCCAGCCCCCGAAGGTGTAGTCGACCTGCTGGGTCCACACGCACGGGCCGATGTCGGCGTCGCGGATGCCGGCCTCCTCCCACAGCTCGCGGCGCACCGCGGCCTCGATCTCCTCGCCGCGGTCGACGCCCCCGCCGGGGATCTCCCACCAGCCTCCGGCGTTGCGCCCGGCCGGGTCCCGACCCTCGATCAGCAGGATCCGGTCCTGCGGGTCGAACACGATCACCCTCGCGGCGCGTCGTCGTCCCCATGGATTCACCCGGCCGAGCCTACGCAGGCGAGAGCGTCCGCGACGGGGTGCCCGAAGGTGGGTTCCCGGTGGGCCGGCCCGAACGGCGAGACTGGGGCCGTGCCGGAGGAATTCGGGTCGACGTGGCGCTTCGAGGACCGGCGCGGATCCGCCCAGGAGCTCCACGGCGCGGCGGTCGGGGACCCGGTGGCCGGTCGTGCGGTGGTCGTGCAGCACGTGAGCCGGCCCGCGTTGGTGTTGGGCAGCTCCCAGGGTTCCGCGGATGTCGACGAGGGCTTCGGTCGCCGCTCCGGTGTCGATCTGGCCCGTCGGCGTTCGGGCGGGGGAGCGGTGCTGCTGGGGACCGACGACCACGTCTGGGTCGATCTCGTCGTCCCGGCCGGCGACGTCCTGGCCGATGACGACGTCGTGCGGGCGGCCGCCTGGGTCGGTGAGCTGTGGGTCCGGGCGCTCGGGCTCGGCCCCTTCGAGGACTCCGGTCGGCTGGTCCGCCACGACGGGCGCTGGAGCGACGGGGACCTGGGGGCCCGGGCCTGCTTCGCCGCGGTCGGACCCGGCGAGCTGGTGCTCGACGGTCGCAAGGTGCTGGGGATCTCGCAGCGGCGGACCCGGGCCGGGGCGCGGTTCCAGTGCCTCGCCTACCGCCGGTGGGATCCCGAGTCGCTGCTCGGGCTGCTGGCGGGTGCGGGTGTGGGTGGGTCGGAGTGGGGCGACGGGGCGGGACCCGACGCGCTGCGCTCCGCGCTGGTGGAGCGCGCGGGGGCGGTCGTCCCCGACGGCTGGGACGTGGTGGAGCGCCTGCTCCCCGTCCTTCCCTGACGCCCCACCCCCGCCACCGGGTTTCTGACGACATCTGAGTACCGCCTGTGTCGTGACTTGTCGTCAGAACGCGGGGGGATGGGGGGAATCGCGCGAAGCGCGCGAACTACACCGCTGTAAACGTTGTGTGGTGGAGGAGAGTGGTTTAGGGTGGCTCGAAAGGGAAGAACGGGGGGCATCAGGGCTCACCTTCCCAGCTGACGAGCCCCAAGTGGAGCGGGCGTGGACTTCTACGGAACCTTCGAGCACACGATCGACGGCAAGGGCCGTCTGGTCATGCCGTCGACGTTCCGGTCCGCGTTCGAAGGCGGCGGCGTCGCCGCGATGGTCGAGGACTACGCCGCGCTGTTCACCACCGACGAGTGGGGCCGCTACCGGCGCAAGCTCGAGGACAGCGGCCGGTTCACCCGAGACGACCTGCAGTGGATCTTCTCGCTCACCTCGACGTTCATCCCCGACGCCCAGAACCGCATCTCGCTGCCGATCAAGCTGCGCGACCACGTCGGGCTGGGCAAGGACGTGACCCTGATCGGATCGGTGCGCTTCGTCGCGGTGTTCCCCCGGCAGGAGTGGGCCCGACGGGAGGCGGCGATCGCGGCGCAGGCCACGACCGGGCCGAGCATCGCCGACAAGTTCCGGTCGCTGGAGTTCCTGTGATGTCGGCCCCGGCTCAGTCCCCGAACCCGATCCCGAACCTGAACCCTGGTCCGCCGCTGTGCCCGGTGGCCGATCCCCTGGCCGACGTGAGGGTTGGCCCAGAGCTCCGTCCGCGCCATTCCGTGCCGTCCGGGGAGACATCCCGGCGGTCGTCGCGTCGTCGGGGGATCGACCACCGGGCACAGCTCCCGGACCGGACCCGTCTGTGCGGAGCAGGAGCCCGTGGCCGATGACCCCGCCGCCCCGGACCCGCCGTTCGAGCACGCCCCGGTCATGGTCGAGCTCATCGTCGAGCTGCTCCGCGACGTCCCCGACGGCATCTTCGTCGACGCCACCCTCGGCGGCGGCGGCCACGCCGAGGCCGTCCTCGACGCCCACCCCGGGCTGCGCCTGCTCGGCCTGGACCGCGACGACGTCGCCATCGCCGCAGCCACCCGTCGCCTGGCCCGCTTCGGCGACCGCGTCCGCATCGTGCGCAGCGGGTTCGACCAGCTCGAGCGGATCGTGGGCGAGGCCCTCGGCGGCTCCGGCTCCGCAACAGACCCGTCAGACCCGTACCCCTCGACCGAAGGAGTGAGTGCCGTGCTGTTCGACCTCGGAGTGTCCTCCCCGCAGCTCGACGAGATGGAGCGGGGCTTCAGCTACCGCTCCGGCGCGCCGCTCGACATGAGGATGGACCGCCGCCAGGCGTTCTCCGCCGTCGACGTCGTCAACGAGTATTCGTTCCCGCAGCTGGCGAGGGTGATCGAGACCTACGGCGAGGAGCGCTTCGCCCGTCGGATCGCCCGGGCGATCGTCGACGCCCGCCCCATCCGCGACACCGGTCACCTGGCCGACGTGGTCCGCTCCGCCATCCCCGCGGCGACACGACGCCACGGCGGCCATCCGGCCAAGCGCACCTTCCAGGCCATCCGCATCGAGGTCAATCGCGAGCTCGACCAGCTGGCCGAGGCGCTCGACGGCGCCATGGCGGTGCTCGCCCCCGGCGGCCGCATGGTCGTCATGTCGTACCACTCCCTCGAGGACCGCATGGTCAAGCAGACCCTGCGCGACGCCGAGACCGGAGGGTGCACGTGTCCGCCCGCGCTGCCCTGCGTGTGTGGCGCCGAACCGACGGTCCGCCTCCTCAAGCGGGGGGCGTGGAAGGCCGACGAGGCCGAGGTCGCCCTCAACCGTCGGGCCGAGAGCGTGCGGGTGCGGGCCGCTGAGCGGCTCATCCCGGAGTCGGCGTGACCGCAGCCCGATCGCCGCGCGCCCGCAGCGCGACCGCAGCCGCGTCGGCTCGGTCGCGCCCGCGTCCGTCGGCCCGGCCGCTCCCCCAGGAGTCGGCCGGGCCGCGACTGCGCCTCATCGCCCGGAGCACCGGGCGCAGCCGCGAGATCGGCTGGCGTGCCACCGTGGTGTTCTGCGTGCTCGGGTCCTTCGCCGCCCTCGTGGCGTCGGTGGCCATCCAGAGCCAGCGCATCGCCCTGCAGGAGGAGGCCGACCGGCTCGTCGAGCGGACCGCTGAGGCCCGCGACCACAACCGGGACCTCCGGATCGCCGTGATCCAGGCGGAGTCGCCCGAGCACGTCCTCGAGGTGGCCCGGGCCCAGGGTCTGGTCGAACCCGGACCGATCGCCGTCGTCCCCGCCGTCACGTCGCCGCCCTCGGCCGAGGTGTCGTCGCCGACCGGCGCGGACCCGGCGCCGAGCGAACCGTCACCGACCGCACCGTCATCGACCGAACCGTCACCGAGCGGGTCGGACCCTGCACCCAGCACGATCACCCCCGCGGCCCCGGACGGCGCGGCGCGATGAGTCGACCGGCCCCGAGGACGCGACCCCCGGGCAACGGTCGCCGCCGCGTCCCGGCGCCCATGGAGGACCCGGCCCGCACCCGCCGCCGGCTGTGGGGTGTGGTCGCGGCGTTCGGTGTCCTGGCCCTGCTCCCGCTGGTGAAGCTCGTCGGCGTCCAGTTCGCGGATGCCTCGACGCTCGCTGCTGAGGGACTGCAGCAGCGCCAGCGCACGGAGTCGATCCCCGCGCCGCGGGGCTCGATCCTCGACCGCAACGGCTCGGAGCTGGCCATCTCGGTGCCCCGCACCACCGTGGCGGTCAACAAGGTCCTTCTCGGCCGCGCCGGGATCAGCGACGACGCCATGCTCCGCGAGTTCGGAACCCGCTTGGCCCAGATGCTCGATGTCGACCCTTCCGGCGTCGTCGACGCCCTCGTCGAGGCGGATGCCGATGCCCGCTGGGTCCGCGTCGTGCGCTACGCGGACGTCGACGTGGCCCGCAAGGCCGCCCGCTCGCTCGCCGAACAGGACATGGACGGCGTCCTGCTGCTCGATCCGACCTCGGAGCGGGTGCACCCTGGTGGCGAGTCCGGCGTCCGCGTCATCGGCACCGTCGGGCCGGACGGCCCCGGCCCGCGCGCCGCGGTCGAGGCCAGGTACGACGACGTCCTCAAGGGAGTTCCCGGCGAGCAGGTCGTCGAACGGGGTGCGCAGGGCGAGACGATCACCGGTGGTGACCGGGTCGTGACCGCCCCACGGCCGGGATCCGACGTCCAGGTCACCCTCGACAGGACGCTGCAGTACGAGACCGAGCAGATACTCGCCAAGGGCTCGGAGAATGCCCGGGCCGCTGGCGGCATCGCCATCGTCGGTCGACCTTCGACCGGCGAGCTGTTGGCGGTCGCCGGCGTCGAGCGAAACGAGAAGTCCGGCGCGGTCGAGCTGTCGTCACGGCCGCTCGCGTTCTCCGACGCCTACCAGGCCGGTTCGGTGTTCAAGCTGGTGACCACAGCAGCGGCCTACGAGGCCGGCGTGATCGACGACCACTCGACCTTCAGCGTCGGTCCCCGGATCAAGGTCTACGACCGGGAGTTCAGCGACAACGAGGCCCACGCCGTCGAGACGATGAACGTCGACCAGATCGTGGCGCACTCCTCCAACGTCGGAACGATCCAGATCGCCCAGCGCCTCGGGGCCGAGAAGCTGCACGCCGCGCTGGTCGACTTCGGCTTCGGTCGGGTCTCCGCCCTCGACCTGCCCGCCGAGAGCGCCGGCCTGCTGCCCGACGTCGACAAGTGGACCCCGCCCGACACCGCCGCGGCTTCGATCGGATCGTTCCAGTCCACCACCGTGTTGCAGCTGTGGTCGGCGTTCAACGTGATCGCCAACCAGGGCATCTACGTTCCCCCGCGCCTGGTGCAGGGCACGATCGGCGCCGACGGTCGGCTCGACCCGGCTCCCGCGGCCCCGACCCGTCGGGTGGTCTCGGCGTCGACCGCGGCGCGGGTCAGCCGGGCGCTTCAGGCCGTGGTGCAGGTCGGCACCGGCAAGCAGTGGAGCCTGCCCGGCTACCCGGTCGCGGCCAAGACCGGCACCGGCCGGATGCCGAGCCCCGACAAGGTCGACGCCAAGGACGCCTACGTCTGGCCCGACGGCACCTACCACCACGTGACCACCTTCGCCGGGTACCTGCCCGCGGATCGCCCGCAGGTGTCGATCACCGTGATGCTCTTCGACACCGCCCAGGGCCTGACCGGCTCGACCTCTGCCGGTCCTGTGTTCAGCGACCTGTCCCGGCTGGCGATCCGCGAGCTGTCGATCGCGCCGACCACGACCGACGCCGGGTCGGCGGACGGCGCCGGCCCGGTGCGCTCCGCTCCGGCGGGGTCCACCGCCGCGGCCACCGACCGGGCGCTGCTGCCCGGTCGCAACGGCGGGGGCTCCACCAGTTCCCGCTCCCCGTCGACCACCATTGCTCCCTCCGGTCGGACGTCGCGTCCGGGCTCCGGACAGCAGCGGTAGCGAGACGAGCGTGGATCCACACGAGAGCGACGGAAGCGACGGGACGCAGGAGGGTCACAGCAGCGGCGGGGCCGCCGCGGCCGTGACCGTCGGCGAGCTCCTCGCCGCGCTCGACGCCACGCACCCCGGCGCACGGCTCCACGGCGATGCCTCCGCATCGGCGGTCCCGCTCCGGTCGGTCACCCACGACTCACGCCGGGTGGGTCCGGGCACCCTGTTCTGCTGCGTCGTCGGCGAACATGCCGACGGACACGACTTCGCAGCCGAGGCCGTGGCCGCGGGAGCGGTCGCCCTCCTGGTGCAGCGCGACCCCGACCCCGACGGTCCGCTGCGCTCGGTTCCGCAGATCGTCGTCGACGACGTGCGGGCCGCCATGGCGACAGCCGCCGTCGAGGTCTACCGACACCCCGCGGAGCGCCTGCGCACCGTCGGGGTGACCGGCACCAACGGCAAGACGACCGTCGTGTCCGCGGTCGCCCACGTGCTGTCCGCGGCGGGGCGTCGGGTCGAGGCGATCGGCACGCTGACCGGGGCTCGCACGACGCCCGAGGCCCCCGACCTGCAGGCCCGGCTGGCCGACCTGGTCTCCGCCGGCGTCACCGACGTGGCCATGGAGGTGTCGTCGCACGCCCTGTCGCTGCACCGGGTCGACGGCGTCGTGTTCGACGTGGCCGTGTTCACCAACCTCGGCCAGGACCACCTCGACTTCCACGGGACGCCCGAGGCCTACTTCGCGGCCAAGGCCCAGCTGTTCGAGGCGGGCCGGTCCCGTCGGGGCATCGTCGACGTCGACGACGTCCACGGGCGACTGCTGATGGACTCGGCTCCGCCCGGTCACCCGATGGTGGCGGTGTCGGTCGCCGACGCGGAGCCGGTCACCTCGACGGTGACGGGGTCGAGCTTCCGGTGGCGGGGACGGTCGGTGAGCTGCCCGCTCCCCGGGCGCCACAACGTCGCCAACGCCCTGCTCGCAGCCGAGGCGTGCGCGGCGCTGGGCGTCGAGGAGGACTCGATCGTCGCCGCGCTCGAGGACCTGCCGGTGGTACCCGGCCGCTTCGAGCGGGTCGACGCCGGTCAGGACTTCGGCGTCGTCGTCGACTACGCACACACCCCCGACGCGCTCGAGGCGGTGCTCGTCGCCGCCCGGGAGCTCGGCCCGGGTCGGGTCCTGGTCGTGTTCGGCTGCGGCGGGGACCGAGACGCCGCCAAGCGCCCGCGGATGGGGGCGGTCGCCTCGGAGCACGCCGATGTGGTCGTGCTCACCACCGACAACCCCCGCTCGGAGGACCCGCTTCGCATCCTCGAGGCGGTCCGGTCAGGATGCAGCGGTGACCCCCTCGTCGAACCCGACCGGCGCGCCGCCATCGCGGTCGCGCTCGGATCCGCCCGCCCCGGAGATGTGGTCGTGATCGCCGGCAAGGGCCACGAACAGGGCCAGGAGGTCGCCGGCGTCGTCACACCCTTCGACGACCGCCTCGTCGCCGCCGAGCTGCTCGCATCGACGGCGGGACCGTCGTGATCCGCCTCCTGCTCGCCACCGGCATCGCCGCCCTGGTCACCCTGGTGGGGACCCGGCTGCTGATCGGCGCGCTCACCCGACGCCACATCGGCCAACCCATCCACGAGGACGTCCCCGAGGGCCACACGGTCAAGGCCGGCACGCCGACCATGGGCGGCGTCGCCATCGTGGCCGGCGGCCTGTGCGGGTACCTGGCGTCGAACCTCTACGACGGCGTGTTCACCTGGACCGGACTGGCCACCATGGGCGCGATCGCAGGAGCCGGGACCGTCGGGTTCCTCGACGACTGGATCAAGATCCGCAACGAGCGGAACCTGGGCCTCAACAAGCGCTCCAAGACCCTGGGCCTGCTGCTGGTCGCGGTCGGCTTCGCGCTCGTGATCCTGTGGCGGACCAACGTCCACACCACGATCAGCTTCGGCCGCTTCGACGACCTGGGCTGGACGCTCGGCAAGTGGGTGTGGGTGGCGTGGGCGGTGCTGGTGATCTTCGCCTCGTCCAACGCCGTCAACCTCACCGACGGCCTCGACGGCCTGGCGGCCGGGTCGGCCATCTTCGTGTTCTCGGCGTACGTGATCATCGGCTACTGGATCTTCCGGCACCCGGGCATGTACCAGATCAACGTCGGCCTCGATCTGGCGGTCGTCGCGGCGGCCATGATGGGCGCGTGCGCGGGGTTCCTGTGGTGGAACGCCGCGCCGGCGCAGATCTTCATGGGCGATACCGGGTCGCTGGCCATCGGCACCGGCCTGGCCGCGCTGGCGCTGAGCAGCTCGACGGTGGTGCTGCTGCCCATCCTCGGGCTGCTGTTCGTCATGGAGACCGTCTCGGTGATCGTGCAGGTGGCGTCGTTCCGCACCACCGGCCGGCGGGTCTTCCGCATGGCGCCGATCCACCACCACTTCGAGTTGGGCGGCTGGCCCGAGACCACGGTGATCATCCGGGGGTGGATGCTCACCGGCGCCACCACCGCGATCGGCCTCGGGCTGTTCTATCGGGAGTTCATCCGCGCCGGCGGTCTCGCATGACGCCGCCGGGGCTCGCCGAGCGGTCCCTGCTCCTGCACGGACTCGGACTGACCAACGTCGCGGTCGCCCGCGCCGCGGTGGCCCACGGCGTGGCCGTCGTGGCCTCCGACGACTCGTCGCCGGACTCGGCGTCGATGCTGGCCGACGACCTCGGGATCGAGGTCGTGCTCGGACCCTCGGCCGAACAGCTCGAGGCCCTGGTCGCCGGAGTGGACGCGGTCGTGCCCGCTCCCGGACTCCCCGAGACGCACCCGCTGTTCGCCGCGGCCGCCATCCACGACCGACCGGTGCTCAGCGAGTTCGACCTGGCCGGCGCCTGGGACGACCGGCCCGTCGTCGCCATCACCGGCACCAACGGCAAGACCACGGTCACCACCCTGGTGACCGCCATGTTCGAACGCTCCGGGGTGCGCGCCGCCGCGGTCGGGAACCTGGAGACCCCGCTGGTCGAGGCGATCGCCCGCGACGACATCGACGTGTTCGTCGTCGAGGCGTCGTCGTTCCGCCTGGCCCACAGCCGCCGCTTCGCTCCGAGCGTGGGCGTGTGGCTGAACTTCGCCCCCGACCACCTCGACGTGCACCGCACCCTGGACGACTACCGGCGGGCCAAGGCCCGGATCTGGCGGGACCAGACCGCGGTCGACACCGCCGTGGTCGTCGCCGAGGACCCGGTGGTCGACGCCGACGCGCTCGCCCGGGCCGAGGCGCCCGACGCCCCGAGCTTCGTCCGCGTCGGACTCGACGCCGTGATCGACGGGAGGCCGGTCCCGTTCCACGAACGTGACGGCGCGCTGGTCGGAGTCGCCGGTCCCGACGCGTCGCCCGTCGATCTGGTGGCGGTGGCCGACCTGTGGCGTTCGCTGCCGCACGACCGCACCAACGCCCTGGCGGCCTCGGCAGCCGCGTTGGCCGGGGGAGCCAGCGTGGACGGCGTCCGCTCCGCCCTGGTCGGGTTCCGGGGCCTTCCGCACCGCGTCGAGCTTGTCGGAACCTCCGGCGGGATCCGCTACTACGACGACTCCAAGGCCACTGCACCGCACGCCACGCTCGCGGCGGTCTCCGGTTTCGAGTCGGTGGTGCTCATCGCCGGCGGTCGCAACAAGGGCCTCGACCTCGGCGAGCTGCGACACGGCACCGATCGCATCCGGGCGGTCGTCGGCATCGGCGAGGCCGGCCCCGACGTGCTCGACGCCCTCGCCGGTCGGCCCGGCCGACCGGCGGACTCCATGGCCGGCGCCGTCGCCGCCGCGGCCGAGATGGCAGAGCCCGGCGACGTCGTGCTCCTGTCGCCGGGCTGCGCGTCGTTCGACTGGTACGGCTCCTACGCCGAGCGCGGCGACGACTTCGCGTCCTGCGTCCGGGCCCGCGCCGACTTCGAGGAGCCGACGTGACCGCCACCCGTCGGCGCAGCCCGACCCGTCCCCGACCGGCGCCGGGGCGATCCCGCAGCGCGACCACGAACCGGAGCGGAACCGGACCCTCGGCGAACAGGGCCCGGACCACCACCAGGTCACGGCCCCGGGCCGCTTCGCCTCGGCGCCCCGAGATCGAGGTCGTCCGGCGTGGGCCGGACCCCTCGACCATGGTCGTGGTCACCGTTGCGCTGCTGTGCGGTCTCGGTGTGGTGATGGTGTACTCGGCCTCGTCGGTCACAGCGGTGCGCACCCTCGGCCACAGCTGGGGGATCGTGATGCGTCAGGCCGTCTGGCTCGTCCTCGGCGTCGCCGCGGCGTTCGGCGCGTCGCGGGTCCCGTGGCGCATCTGGCGCGACCGGGTCGCTCTGCCTCTGATGCTGGTGTCGGTCGCCCTGCTCGGCTACGTCGCGCTCGGCGTGCTGGCGCAGAAGGCCACCGGCTCGGCGCTGCCGTTCGTGATCTCGGTCAACGGCGCCACCCGCTGGGTCGGGGCGGGTTCGATGCAGTTCCAGCCGTCGGACCTGGCCAAGCCCGCCCTGATCCTGTGGTTGGCGCGCCTGCTGTCGGAGAAGGGACGCGACGTGCGCACCTGGGAGGGACTGCGGCCGGTGCTGATCTGGTCCGGGCTGACCTGCGGACTCGTCGTGTTCGGCGACGACCTGGGCACGACCATGCTGCTCGGAGCGGTCACCTTGGCGATGGTGTTCATGGCCGGTGCGCCGCTGCCCAAGCTGGGCGCGATCGCCGGGGTGTCCATCGGCCTGGGCGGCCTTGCGATCGTCGGCCTGGAGCGCTTCCGGGTGACGCGCATCCTGGCGTTCCTCGATCCCGACAAGTACCGCCAGGGCGCGGGTTGGCAGCTGTGGCAATCGCAGATCGGCCTGGCGTCGGGCGGGCTGTTCGGCACCGGGCCCGGCCTGGCGCGCTCCAAGTGGGGGTTCCTTCCCGAAGCGCACACCGACTTCATTCTGGCCGTCATCGGCGAGGAGCTCGGCCTGGTCGGCAGCCTGATCGTGCTCGGCTTGTTCGTCGCGTTCATGGCTGCGGGCTGCGCGATCGGGATGCACGCCCGCAACGGCTTCACCCGACTGGTCGCCTTCGGCATCACGACCTGGATCGGGGTCCAGGCCCTCATCAACATCGGCGTCACCGTCGGCACGCTGCCCACCAAGGGCATCACCCTCCCGTTCGTGTCCTACGGCGGGTCGTCGCTGTTGATGTCGCTGGTCGGGGTCGGGATCCTCCTGTCGGTCGCCCGGGAGGCCTGACCGTGTCGGCCGCGCCCCCTACGTGGGCGATCGTCGCCGGCGGCGGGACCGCCGGCCACGTGCTGCCGGGTCTGGCGGTCGCCCGGGAGCTGGTCGCCCGCGGGCATCGCCCCGAGACGTTGCACTTCGTCGGGGCCGAGCGGGGCATCGAGTCGAGACTCGTCCCCGAGGCCGGCTTCGCCATCACGCTGCTGCCCGGGCGCGGGTTGCAGCGCCGGCTCACCCTCCAGAACGTGGCCGCAGCCTTCGGCCTGGTCGTCGCGCTCGCCCGGGCGATCGTCCTGGTGAGACGTCGTCGGCCGGCGGTGGTCCTGGCCCTCGGCGGCTTCGCCAGCGCGGCGTGCGCGTTGTCCGCGGTGCTGTGGCGGGTGCCGTTGGTGCTCGCCGACCAGAACGCCCGCGCCGGAGCCTCCAACCGGCTCGTCGCTCGCTTCGCCCGGGCCGCGGCGGTGCCCTTCGAGGAGACCGACCTGCCCGGCGCCGTGGTAACCGGAAACCCGGTACGAGAAGAGATCCTGGCCGTCGCGGCCGACCGCGACCCCGTGGCGGCGCGCCGGACGCTCGGCCTGCCCGACGGGCGCACCGTCGTGGTCGTGTTCGCCGGATCGCTCGGATCCCGGCGCATCAACGAGGCGGTCTACGACGCACTGCCGGCGTGGGCCGGGCGCTCCGATCTGGCGGTGCATCACGTGGTCGGCTCCCGGGACTGGGACGACCGTCCCGACGGCGCCCGCAGGGAGCCGTCCTCGGGCGAGCCCGACGGCCTCTGGTACCGGGCGGTGCGATACGAGGACCGCATGGACCTGGTCCTGGCCGCGGCGGACCTGGCGGTGTGTCGGGCCGGCGGCACGACGGTGGCCGAGCTCGCGGTGCTCGGTGTGCCCGCGGTGCTCGTTCCGCTGCCGATCGCGACCCGCGACCACCAGAGCGCGAACGCCGGTCCGCTCGTGCGGGCCGGTGCCGCGGTGCTCGTCCCCGACGCGGAGCTCGACGCCACCCGCCTCGTCGCCGAGGTCGACGGTCTGCTGGCCGGTGACCTCGCCGCCCGCTCCGACGCCGCCCGCTCCCTCGGTCGGCCCGCCGCCGCCGCCGCGGTAGCCGACCTGGTGGAGACCCATGCCCGCCCGCGGTAGGAACGGCGCCGTGGACGGACCGTCCCTGGACCTGTCGGTGCCCCGCCACATCCACATCGTGGCGATCGGCGGTGCCGGGATGAGCGGGATCGCCACGCTGCTGGCGCAGTCGGGCCACACCGTCACCGGCAGCGATGTGGTCGACTCACCCACCCTGGCCCGTCTGGCCGACCTCGGCGTCGCGGTGTGGGTCGGTCACGACCCGGATCGGGTCGCGGCCCTGGACGCGCTCGACGCGGTCGGCATCAGCTCCGCAGTGGGCGACGACGACCCCGAGGTCCTGGCCGCGCTGCGGCGCGGGGTGCCGGTCCTGCGACGCACCGCTCTGCTTCCCGCCCTGGCCGCCCGGGAGCCGCTGCTGTCGGTCGCCGGCACGCACGGCAAGACCACCACCACGTCGCTGCTGGTCGCCGCGTTGCGGGGAGCGGGGGAGGACCCTTCGTTCCTCACCGGCGCCCCGGTCGCCGCCCTCGGGGGCGTGGCGGCCGCGTGGCGGCCGGGCCGGCACCTGGTTCTCGAGGCCGACGAGAGCGACGGGTCGTTCCTGTCCGCTCCCCGCGCCGGGGCGATCGTCACCAACGTGGAGCCGGACCACCTCGAGTTCTGGGGCGGTTGGGAAGAGCTCCGCTCCGGGTTCCGCGAGTTCCTGTCGGGCACCGACGGGCCCCGGGTGGTGTGCGCGGACGACCCGGTCGCCGCCGATCTGGCCGCCCCACTGGGCGCGGTCACCTACGGCACCGCCGAGGGGGCCGATCATCGGGTGGCCGATCTGGTCCTCGGCGCCACCGGCTGCCGTTTCACGCTGGTCGGATCCGCCCGCTCCGATGCCGGAGGGGCAGGCGTGTCGGTCGAGCTGCCGCTTCCGGGACTGCACAACGCGCTCGACGCCGCGGCTGCGCTCGCCCTGGTCGACGAGCTCGGCCTCGACGTGGCTGCCGCCGCGGCCGCCCTGGCCGACTTCGACGGAGTGGCCCGACGCTTCGAGCGCAAGGGGAGCGCGGCGGGCGTCACCGTGGTCGACGACTACGCCCACCTGCCCACCGAGGTCCGCGCCGCGCTCGCCGCGGGAGCCAGCGGCGGCTACGAGCGGGTGGTGGCGGTGTTCCAACCCCACCGCTACTCGCGCACCCAGGCGCTGTGGGAGGAGTTCGGCACCTGCTTCGGCGACGCCGACCTCCTGGTGCTGACCGATATCTACCCGGCGGGGGAGGAGCCGAGGCCCGGTGTGACCGGGCGGCTGCTGGTCGATGCCACCCTCGGAGTCGATCCGGGTCGAGCGCTGGCGTGGATGCCGACCCTCGACGACGTCGTCGAGCACCTGCTCGACGTGCTCGCCCCCGGTGACCTGTTGATGACCATCGGAGCGGGTGACGTCACGACGGTCGGACCACGGGTCCTGCAACGGCTCACCGGGGACCGACCGTGACCGCCGCGGTGACGCCATGGGCGGCGGACGCGCCGATCGGGGCGCTGAGCACCTACCGGGTCGGTGGAACCGCCCGGTGGCTGGTGGTCGCTCACCGCATCGAGGACCTGCACGAGGTCGTGGCGCGGCGGGGTGACCATCCCGTCCTCGTCGTCGGCAAGGGGTCCAACCTGCTCGTCGGCGACGCCGGCTTCGACGGGATCGCCGTGCAGCTCGGCGAGGCCTTCGCCGAGATCGAGGTGCTCGGAGCGGCCGAGACCGGCGGTTCCGACGCTGGAGACGCGACCGAACCGGCTGCCGCGGCGGGGGTGATCGTGCGTGCGGGCGCCGCCGCATCTCTGCCCGTCGTGGCGCGCCGCAGCGTCGCGGCGGGCCTGACCGGCTTCGAGTGGGCGGTCGGCGTTCCGGGCTCGATCGGGGGAGCGGTGCGCATGAACGCCGGCGGTCACGGCGCCGACATGGCCGGGTCGCTGGTGGGGGTCCGCCTGGTCGACCTTCGGACCGGGGAGGATGAGGTGGTGAGCAGCGCCGAGCTCGACCTGGCCTACCGGAGCTCCAGCGTGCGCGCCGAGCAGGTCGTGGTCCACGCCGATCTCCGGCTGAGGCCGGGAGAACGGGCCCGCAGCGAGGAGCTGCTGTCGGAGATCGTGCGGTGGCGGCGCGAGCACCAGCCCGGAGGAGCGAACGCCGGATCGGTGTTCACCAACCCCCCGGGCGACTCGGCCGGACGGTTGATCGACGCCGCGGGCTGCCGCGGCATGAGGGTCGGCACCGCCGAGGTGTCCATCAAGCACGCCAACTTCATCCAGGCCGATGCCGGCGGATCCGCCGACGACGTGTTCGCCCTGATGGTGGCGGTGGCCCGCGAGGTGCGTCGGGTCCACGGCGTCGACCTGCATCCCGAGACGCGCATGGTCGGGCTCCCCCCGTTCGCCGACGCGGTCGAGGCGGACCCGTGACCGACACGCTGAGCCCGCCGCGCCGCGCGAGCCGGGCGCGGTCCGACCGGACTCGGCTCCGGAGCGGCGACGCCACCCCCCGGGTCGTCGACGCCGAGCCTGGCGAGGACCCGCGCATCCGCGATCGGCGCCGGTCGGTCCAGGCCGACCGGCGTCGACGTCGGCGGGCCGTGCTGTTCGTCGCCCTGGCCGTGGTGGTCCTGGTCGCGTCCGCGGTCGCGCTCAGCCGGTCGGCGTGGTTCGACGTCGACCGCATCGTCGTCGACGGGCCCGACGGACTCGACCGCGACGAGCTGCGACAGGCGTCGGGCATCGACCGTGGCGACGCGATGGTCGACGTCGACCTTTCCGCTGCCCGTCGTTCGATCATGGCGCTGCCGTCGGTGGCCTCGGCGCGCGTCGAGCGCGAGTGGCCCGGCACGATCCGCGTCGTGGTCCGCGCCGAGATCCCGTTGGCGGTGCTCGCCGGTGAGGACCGACGCGTCCTGGTCGGCCGGGGTGGTCGGGTCCTGGCTGAGCTGGGCGCCGAGGACCGGGCGCCCGACGGTCTGCCCACGGTCAGCGTCGAGGACCCGTCCGCGTTGTCCGCCCTCGAGGTCGGAGCGACGCTGCCCGAACCGCTGTCGCCGGTGGTGGTCGTGCTCGAGCAGCTGCCGGAGCCGCTGCGCTCGCGCTCCTCCGCTGTCACCCTCGACGCCGCGGGCAACCTGTCGATGGCGCTCCGGGCCGACCCGGCGGTCGACGGATCAGACGGCACCGTCGAGCTCGGCCGGGCGGACGAGCTGCCATCCAAGCTCCTGGCGGCCGCGTCGATCGTCGCCGGTGCGCGGATGGAGTGCCTGGACGTCCTCGACGTGCGTGAGCCGTCCCGGCCGACCATCAGCCGGGACCGGGGATGTGACCCGGGCCCACCGACGGTGGGCGCCACGACCGTGCCAGCCCGGACCGAGCCCGATGGGACCGCCCGGACCGCTGATCCGCGCTCCGGACGGACCTCGACATCGACGACGACCACGACGGGTCGGACCGCCCCGGCGACGACCACGACGGCTCCCGGGTCGACCCGACGGGGAGCCGCGCCGGGAGGGCCGGGGTGAGCATCGTTGCCCCGGTGCCTCGGCCGGCCGTATTGTCACGTGCCGCATCGCCGGGCCGAGAACGCGCCCCGGTTCCTGGAGGTGTCTGAGACCGATGGCCCACAACCCGCAGAACTACCTCGCCGTCATCAAGGTGGTCGGCATCGGTGGAGGTGGCTGCAACGCGGTCAACCGGATGATCGACGCCGGGCTCAAGGGCGTCGAGTTCATCGCCATCAACACCGACGCCCAGGCGTTGCTGATGAGCGACGCCGACATCAAGCTCGACATCGGCCGTGAGCTGACCCGGGGTCTCGGCGCCGGCTCGGACCCCGACGTCGGCCGCCAGGCTGCCGAGGATCACCGCGCCGAGATCGAAGAGGTCCTCCGCGGCGCCGACATGGTGTTCGTCACCGCCGGTGAGGGTGGCGGCACCGGCACCGGCGCCGCTCCGGTGGTCGCCGAGATCGGCAAGTCCCAGGGCGCGTTGACAATCGCAGTGGTCACACGGCCGTTCGGCTTCGAGGGCCGCCGGCGCTCGGTGCAGGCCGACCAGGGCATCGGCAAGCTCAAGGAGAAGGTCGACACCCAGATCGTCATCCCCAACGACCGACTGCTCACCGTCGCCAACGACAAGACCTCGGTGCTCAACGCGTTCAAGATGGCCGACGAGGTGCTGCTGCAGGGCGTCCAGGGCATCACCGACCTCATCACGACCCCGGGCCTGATCAACACCGACTTCGCCGATGTCCGGATGATCATGAACGACGCCGGCTCCGCCCTCATGGGAGTCGGCTACGCCACCGGCGAGGGTCGGTCGCTCAACGCGGCTCGCCAGGCCATCTCGTCGCCGCTGCTCGAGGCGGCCATCGACGGCGCCCGCGGGATCCTGCTCAACATCTCGGGCGGATCGGACCTCGGGTTGTTCGAGGTCAACGAGGCCGCTCAGGTCATCCACGAGGTCGCGCACCCCGAGGCCAACATCATCTTCGGCGCTGTCATCGACGACGAGCTCGGCGACGAGGTCCGCATCACGGTGATCGCGGCGGGCTTCGAACGTTGGGACGAGTCCAAGGGCAGTCGTCGACCGACGGCGTCGGCAGACGGACCTCCCCGGAGCGAGGACCGACCGTCGTCGATCGGCGACGTGTTCGGCGACGACGAGGACGACGAGCTGTTCGGCGGCGACGACGACTTCGACGTCCCGTCCTTCCTCAAGTGAGCTCCCGGGTGCGACCCCCGGCGTCGTGACCCGTCGCGAGGTCCTCCACTCCGACGGTCTGCCGTCGGCGCACATGGCGTTCACCGACGCCGCGGTCGGGTCCTTGCGGGTGCCCGAGGTGGGCTTCACCCCGCCGGTCGAGCTCGAGGGACGTCGGCGACGCCTCTCCCCGCACCCGTGGACGTGGCTGCGCCAGGTCCACGGGGACCGGGTGGTCGAGGTGGACGCACCGGGGGAGTGGACCGGGGCCGAGGCCGACGCCGCGGTCACGACCACGCTCGGGGCGGTGCTGGCGGTGCACACCGCGGACTGCGCCGCGGTGATTCTCATCGGCGACGGCACCGACCCGGTCACCGGGGACCCGGTGCGGGTCATCGGCGCTGCCCACGCCGGGTGGAGGGGACTGGCCGCCGGTGTGGTCGAAGGCACCGTCGAGCACATGCGCCGGATGGGTGCCGACAGGTTCGACTGGGACCTGGGACCGTGCATCTCGCCGGCCGCCTACGCCTTCGGCGCCGAGGAGCTCGACGAGCTGTGCGAACGGCTCGGCCCCGAGCTGGCGGCCACCACGCTCGACGGCGAGCCGGCCCTCGACCTGCGGGCCGGAGTGCGCGCCGCTCTGGCCCGGGCGGGGGTGGACAGCCGGGTGGGGACAGGACCGGCCGTGGTGCCGTGCACCGCCCTCGACGACGGATTCTTCTCGTGGCGGGCCCGGCAGGACGAGGGCCGCCAGGCGGCGGTGGTGTGGCTGGCCCCCGACGACCACGACTACCCGTGGCACCCCTGAACGAGCCCCCGCCGGCGCCGCCGCAGCGTGCGCTGGTCGAACAGATCGCGGAGCGGGGTGCGCAGCTGCGCAGCCGGATCGCCGAGCTCACCGACCGCGACGTCGCCGTGGTCTGCGTCACCAAGGGCCACCCCGTCGAGGTCGCGGTCGCCGCGGTCGCCGCGGGCTTCACCCGCCTGGGCGAGAACTACGCCCAGGAGCTGCGCGACAAGGCCGCTGCGCTCAACGGTCCCACCCCGGAATGGCACTTCATCGGACGGCTGCAGACCAACAAGGTCCGGCTCGTCGATCGGGTCGTGTCGTTGTGGCAGTCGGTCGACCGCGCCGCGCCGGCCGATCGCATCGCCCAGCGGGCGCCCGGCGCTGCCGTGCTCGTGCAGGTGGACCTGGCCGGACTGGCGGGTCGGGGTGGGTGCCCACCCGAGGAGGTTCCCGGGCTGGTCGAGCACTGCCGGGGTCGGGGCCTCGACGTGCGCGGCCTGATGGGGGTCGGGCCGCCCGGCCCGGCCGAGGACGCCCGGCCCGGGTTCCGTCTGCTCACCTCGATCGCGGAGGACCTCGGACTCGAGGAGCGGTCGATGGGGATGTCCGGCGACCTCGACGTCGCCATCGAGGCGGGGTCGACCATGGTGCGCGTGGGGTCCGCGCTGGTGGGTCCCCGCGCCCGGCGTTGAGCCGGTGGGCCTCCGTCGGGTCTCCCGGGGTCGGTCCAGGGGGTCGGAGCCCGACCGGGCGTCCGTCCCGCCGGGTCTGACGCCACTACACTCCGCGGCCGAGGAGCGAGGATGTCGAACTTCATGAAGAACGCACGCTCATGGCTCGGGCTGGGGCAGGACCCCTACTACGACGCCGAGTACGCCGATCCCCCGCTCGACGACGAGTGGGAGGACGACGTCGACGACGAGGACGTCGTCGACGTGTACCCCACCGCGGCCGCGCCGCGCTCCCGTCCGGCCGCCGCGCCACGCCGGAGCGCCAACGGAGGGGCCGGCACCGTGCGGTCCGTCCCCACCCCGGCCGCCGATGAGGGCGACGGTGACGGCGGGGTCCGCGTCATCTCGTCCGCCCCGGGCTCCGACGCGGATTCCGGACGGGGTGTTGTACGCCCCCTGCCGGGTGTCAGCCGACCCCACGTCGTGAACCCCACCGGCTTCAACGACGTCCAGGAGGTGGCCGACACCTTCAAGCGCAGCCAACCGGTCATCCTCAACCTCCAGGGCGTCGACCGCGACCTGTCGCGGCGCCTGATCGATTTCGGCAGCGGCCTCTGCTACGGACTCGAGGGGAACATGGAGCGGGTGACCGACCAGGTCTTCCTGCTGACCCCGGCCGGCGCCCAGGTCTCCGACGACGACCGACGGCGGATCCGCGAAGGCGGGCTGGCCCGCGAGGAGCGCTGAGCGGGTCTCACCCCCGACCCGTGACCTCACCCCCATGGCTCTCAACGGTCTCGCATTGTTGCTCCAAGGCCTGCTCATCCTGCTCATCCTCCGGGCGGTGCTCAGCTGGTTTCCGCCCGGCGGATCCTTCATGGAGCAGGTCAACGGCTTCCTGGTGGTCTGCACCGAGTGGATGCTCGCCCCCGTGCGCCGGGTCGTCCCGCCCCTACGGCTCGGTGGCGCCATGCTCGACATGTCGTTCATGGTCGTCTTCGTCGTGATCATGGTCCTGCAGAACGTGGTGGCCAGCCTGGCCCGGTGAGGTCGGCCGTGGCGCAGTCGCCGTCGAGCCCGTGACGGTTCGGTGACGGACGACCGGTGACGACTAGCATCGCCGGCATGGATCTCACGCCGGAGCTGTTCGAGAAGACCGAGTTCACCGAGCGTCGCAAGGGCTACGACATCGAGCAGGTCGAGACGTTCATGGAGGACGCCGGCACCGCTTTGGCCCAGCTGCTGGTGCGCGTCCGCCACACCGAGGAGCGGGCGTCGGTCGCCGAGGGTCGCCTGGCCGACGCCGAGGCGCGCGCCGCGTCGGCCGAGGAGAAGGCCGGTGAGGTGCAGGCCCGTGCCCAGGCCGCCGTCGCCGAAGCCCAGGCCAGCGCGGTGACCGCCACGGCCATGAGCGAAGAAGCCGAGGTCGAGCAGGCCGCCCGTACGCTGCTGATGGCCCGTCGCACCGCCGAACAGATGGAGGCAGACGCCCGCGGCCAGGCGCAGAACCTCCTGGCCGAGGCCAAGACCCGCGCCGATCGCCAGCTCGCCGAGGCCCAGGCCGAGGCCGAGGAGCTGATCCGCCGAGCCCGCACCCAGGCCGACAGCGAGTTCGCCGACCGTCGCGAGCGTGCCTCGGAAGAGGTGCAGGTGTTGGAGAGCCGGCGTTCGCAGCTCGCGGACGTCATCACGCAGCTCGAGGCCCGCCTGGCCGGCTACCGCGAGGACCTGACCCGCACCGCCGAGGAGCTCACGCTCCTGGCGTCGGACCCCGACCGGCTCGGTGCCCGACCCACCATGTCGATCCCGCCCGACGCGGTCATCTCTCAGCGGGGTGGGCCGTCCGTCGTGTCGCCGTCGACGAAGGAGCCCGAGCCGTCCGCACCTCGAGTCGACGAGGTCGTCGAGGCATCGACGGTGGAGCCGGAGGCCCCCGTCGTCGCCGAGCCGGCCGCTCCCTCCGGGGGCAGCACCACGGCGGCCTCCGCCCCGACCGCGGAGCGGGTCGTCGACTTCGACAAGGGCGCGGACGGCGGACCCGCGACCGAAGCGGTCGACGCGGCGTCCGGTGATTGGGGTCCCGGGAGCTGGTCACGGCTCGAAGCCCAGGGTCCGGCCGACGACGAGCAGACGATCTCGCTCGCCGACGAGCCCTCGCGCCACACGTCGCCCCACATCGTTGCCGAGCCGGTGACCGGCTCGGGTCGTGACCGGTACCTCCAGGATCTCGACGACGCGGTCAACGTGACCGATGACTCCGACGACGAGGCGATGACCGCATTCTTCGAGGGTTCGGGCGATTCCCGCAACCGTCGCTTCGGCTGGCGACGCTGAACCCCGCACCGCCGGTCGTCGCCGATCCCCCGCGTCCCGACGGCGACGAGATCGCGGCGGTCGTCCCCATCCCTGTGACCGAGGTCTCGGGTGGCGGCGGGTGCCGCCTGGTCGAGCTCCCCGGAGTGGACGTCGTCCTGCGCCCGGTGCTGTGCGGTGGCCAGGCTGTGTGGAGCGTGCTCACGCGGGGGTTGGTCGCGCCCCGGTGGGGAGCGCCGCGGCTAAGGTTCCCCGACCATCTGGGCGCCCGGCCCAGCTCATCGACCCGTCAGGGAAGGAGGCCGATGATGGCGACCAAGCGCGCCGGATCGACCACCGCATCGTCCAAGAAGGCCGTACCGGCCAAGAAGGCCGCTCCGGCCAAGAAGGCCGCTCCGGCCAAGAAGGCCGCTCCGGCCAAGAAGGCCGCTCCGGCCAAGAAGGCCGCTCCGGCCAAGAAGGCCGCTCCGGCCAAGAAGGCCGTACCGGCCAAGAAGGCCGCTCCGGCCAAGAAGGCCGTACCGGCCAAGAAGGCCGCTCCGGCTAAGAAGGCCGTACCGGCCAAGAAGGCCGCTCCGGCCAAGAAGGCCGCTCCGGCCAAGAAGGCCGCTCCGGCCAAGAAGGCCGCTCCGGCCAAGAACCCGTTCGACAAGGCATTCCTCGACGAGCAGAGGGCCCTGCTCCTGGAGGAACGGGCGACCCTGCACGAACAGGCCGAGACGCTGCGGGCCGAGGCCGAGGCCCTTGCCTTCGACCGCGAACCGGGCGACGTCCAGTTCGACGACGAGTCGGGCGAGGGCGACACCCTCGCAGTGGAGCGCGACTTCGACCTGGCCCGTGCCGCCCAGGCCCGCCAGACCATCGACGAGATCGACGCCGCCATCGAGCGGATCGGCAAGGGCACCTACGGGATCTGCGAGTACTCGGGGGACCCGATCCCCAAGGAGCGGCTCCGGGCCATCCCATGGGCGCGTGAGCGCGTCGAGTACAAGACGCGCAGCTTCCGCTGACGCCCGGGCGCTGTTTCCGCGTCGATGCGCCGGTCCCGACCATGACGACCCCGTCCACCGTGAGCAGCACCCGCCGCTGGGGCATCGTCGTGGGTGCCGCTCTTGTGGTGCTGGGCCTGGACCAGCTCACCAAGGCGTGGGCGGTCGACCGGCTGAAGGGCCAGTTCCCGATCGACGTCCTGTGGACCCTCCGGTTCAACTACGCCGAGAACACCGGGATGGCGTTCTCGAAGGGGTCGGGAGCCGGTCGGTGGATCTCTCTCGTCGTCCTTGCGATCGTCGTCGCCCTGGTGCTGCTGGCACGCAGCGTCCGCTCGACCGCGGCGCTCGTGCTGATCGGCGTCGTGATCGGCGGTGCGTTCGGCAACCTGTTCGACCGCATCTTCCGGGCCCAGGCGGGTTTCCTGTCGGGAGCGGTCGTCGACTGGATCGACGTCCAGTGGTGGCCGATCTTCAACATCGCCGACGCCGCGGTGGTCGTCGGCGGCATCCTGATCGCCATCTTCCTGCTGCGCGAGCCGGTCGACGACCAACCGGTCCCGGCCGGCGCGGAGCCGGACACTGAGCCGGATACGGAGCCGGTTTCCACTGACTCGGGAGGCAGCGACGCCGGCAGCGACGCCGGCGTCCGACCCTCCTCGGAGGACACGACCGGCACCGGCGAGCCCGGGGCCCGGTGATGGGCGACGGTCCCGCCTTCATGGACGAGACCGTGCCCGATGCCCTCGACGGCGAGCGGATCGATCGTGCGCTGGCCACCCTGGTGCCCTGTTCGCGCTCCGAGGCCGCCGATGTGATCGGTGCCGGCGGGGTGAGCATCGACGGGCAGACGGTCTCGAAGCCCTCGACGAGGGTGGCGGTCGGTCAGCGGCTGGTGCTCACCGTCGGTCCGACCCGCCGCGAGACGGTCGTGGCCGCGGACCCCGACGTCGAGTTCGCCGTCGTACACGCCGACGACGACATCATCGTTGTCGACAAGCCCGCCGGACTCGTCGTCCATCCCGGTCCGGGTCACCGTGGCTCCACCCTGGTCCACGGCCTGGTCGCCCGCTTCCCCGACCTCGACCCCGCCAGCGGGGTGATCGTCGGCGAGCCCGAGCGGCCCGGGCTCGTGCACCGCCTGGACCGGGGCACCTCGGGCCTCCTGGTGGTCGCCCGGACCCCCGACGCGTACGACTCGCTGGTGCACCAGCTGTCGACCCACGCGGTCGAACGCACCTACACGGCGCTGGTGCGGGGACACCCCGAACACCCCCACGGCGTGATCGACGCCCCGATCGGACGATCGCGGCGTGACCCACTGCGGATGACCGTCGCCGCCGACGGTCGGCCGTCACGCACCCACTACCGACTCGAGCACACCTTCAGCACCGACTCGGGCGACCGTCCCACTCCGGTCTCCGCGGTGACCTGCGACCTCGAGACCGGTCGGACCCACCAGATCCGCGTGCACCTGGCCTCGATCGGCCACCCGGTGGTCGGCGATCCGCTGTACGGCGGGCCGGATCGGCGACCTCACGTCGGCCGCCCGTTCCTGCACGCCCGGAGGCTGTCGTTCGTCCACCCGGGGACCGGCGACGACGTCGCCTACGAGGCGGCGCTGCCCGCGGATCTCGCCGCCGTCCTCGCGTCGCTGCGACCTCGGTGGGAGGGGATCCCGGGCGACGACTCCGTCGGGGGTTCCGACGGTGGCATCGACGGTGGCATCGGCCACGTCGTTTGACCCGACGACACCTCACACAGGAGCATGAGCCCATGCGCGCCCTGGTCATCCACGAGAGCCTCACCGGCAACACCCGGACCGCCGCCCGGACGATGGTCGCCGAGCTGCAGCAGGAGGGCTGGGAGGCCAGCGAGTGCTCCAGCCGCCAGGTCGACCTGGCCGCGCTGCAGCAGTCCGACGTGGTGATCGTCGGGACCTGGGTCGACGGCCTCGTCCTGTTCGGTCAGCGTCCGGGCGGGGCCGGCAAGCTGGCCAAGCTCCCGCTTCTCGGCGGCAAGCCCACCTACGTGTTCGTGACCTACGCGATCAACCCCGGTCGGACGCTCGAGAAGCTGACCGCCGAGATCGAGGACCGACGGGGCGACGTGCGCGGCGGCATGGTCATCCGGCGCGGCCAGCTCACCGAGGGCGCCGTCGAGTTCGCCCGCCGGGTCATCGACGCCTCCGCCGAGCTCGCCGCCGACGCCTGACCCGCGTCACCGCTGTCGCGCAGGCAGGCTCAGGCGCCCGGCCAGGGCCGTTCGCCCCGGGCCACCTCGGCCAGGTGCGCCAGGGTGTAGCCCTCGAGCAGTCGGCGCATGTGGCCGCCGACGTCGTGCCACACGGTCAGCAGCACGCACTGGCCCTCGTGGTCGCAGGCGCCGTCGGTGTGGGGCTGTCCGAAGTCGCCGGCCTGGATCGGGCCGTCCACCGCGGAGACGATCTGGGCGAGGTCGATCTCGGAGGGGTCGCGGGCCAGGATGTAGCCGCCGCCGACCCCGCGCTTGGAGCGAACCAGGCCCGCACCCTTGAGGGCCAGCAGGATCTGCTCGAGGTAGGGCTGGGGCAGCCCGGTCCGCTCCGCGATGTCGCGCACCGAGGTCGGCCCGTCGTCGCCGTGCAGCGACAACGACAGCAGGGCGCGACAGGCGTAGTCGCCGCGGGTGGAAACCTTCACGTCGGCCATCGTAGGCACCCGCAGCTCACCGGTCCGTCCCGGGCGGATCGGTGGTGACCGACACGCCCTCGGTGCTCGGGGACCGCTAACTTGGAGTCGGTGACCAGCAAGGAGCCCGCGGTGGTGGACCTCCCCGTGCTGCCCGACTACGAGGGCGCATGCACGTGCAACGTCATGACCCCGTTGGTCGAGGACCCGGATCGGGTGCCGGCCTGGTTCCCCGACGGCGTCGTCGGCGCGGACCAGGTGGTGCTGTGGGTCCTCGACGGCCTGGGCTGGGAGCAGATGCAGGACCGCATCGGCATGCTGCGGGGCCTGTCGTCCATGAACGCCGCTCCGATCACCACGATCGCGCCGACCACCACGGCCACCGCGTTGACCTCGATCGCCACCGGGCTGCCGCCGGGCGAGCACGGGGTGATCGGCTATCGCATGTCGGTCGAGGGCGACGACATCCTGAACGTGCTGCGCTGGACCACCTCCAAGGGCGATGCCCGGGAGTCCATCCCGCCGGAGTCGATCCAGCACGAGCTCGCCTTCGAGGGACACCGCCCCCCGGCAGTGGTGCGCGCCGAGTTCCGTGACACGGGCTTCACCCGGGCGCACCTGGGGGGCTGTCGCCACGTCCCGTACCGGATGCCGTCCACGCTGGTGGCCGAGATCCTGCACCAGGTCCACACGGGCGAGCCGTTCGTGTACGCCTACTACGACGGCATCGACAAGGTGGCCCACGAGTACGGGCTCGGGATGGTCTACGACGCCGAGCTCGTGTTCGTCGACCGCATGGTCGAGTACCTGCTCCACGAGCTGCCCCCCGGTGTGGCGCTGGTGATCACGTCCGATCACGGCCAGGTCGACGTGGGCGAGCGGGTGTTCCCGCCGCACCCCGAGGTGCTCAGCCACGTCCGCCACCAGTCCGGCGAGGCCCGGTTCCGCTGGCTGCACGCCCATCAGGGGGCCGCCACCTCCCTGTACGAGGCGGCCCAGCGCCACCACGGTCACGAGGCGTGGGTCGTGACCCGCGAGCAGGTCGTCGACGACTGCTGGTTCGGCCCCAAGGTCCTGCCCGGGGCGCTGGCCCGCCTCGGCGACGTCGCCCTCGTCGCCCGCGAGCCGATCGCCTTCGAGGACCCGCACGACACCGGGCCGTTCCACCTGCTCGGCCGGCACGGCTCCATGACTTCGGCCGAAGTCATGGTCCCGCTGCTCGTCGCCCGCACGGACTGATCGAGTCGATCCGGTCAGGCCGGCCAGGAACGGGTCGCGGGGTAGGGTCGAACCCATGGCTGACGAAGTGACCACGCCTCCCGAGGTGCTCGAACCCGACGCCGTCCAGCCGCCCCCGGCGTCGCCCGGGGGCATCGCCGGCGGGGCGGCACCGCTGGTGGGAGGGCCCCACGCCGACGGTGCAGGCGACGGGGGCGACTCAGGTGGTGGCGACGAGGACGTCGTGCCCGACGTCAACTCACCGGCCAAGATCATCCGCATCGGGGCCATGGTCAAGCAGCTGCTCGAAGAGCTGCGCAGCGCCTCGCTGGACGAGCCGTCCCGGAGTCAGCTGCGCGACATCTACGAGCGGTCGATCGCCCAGCTCGAGACCGCCCTGTCGCCCGAGCTCGCGGCGGAGCTCAGCGAGCTGTCCTTCGACTTCCCCGAGGGCACGGTTCCCTCCGAGGTCGAGCTCCGCATGGCCCAGTCGCAGCTCGTCGGTTGGCTCGAGGGCCTGTTCCACGGGATCCAGGCAGCGTTGGTCGCCCAGCAGATGTCGGCCCGCCAGCAGCTCGACGGGATGAGGGGTCAGCTGATGCAGGGCCCGAACGGTCCTCAGCCAGCCCCCGGTCCGGGCCCCGGCTACATCTGATCGGCGTCCCCCGCGCAGCCCCAACGGTTCCCGAACTTGTAGTCCACGGTCGTTGTGGTGACCGTTCGGCCACAAGTTCGGCGGCTCCGGGCGATCTTGTAGCCCACGGCCGTTGTGGCGACCGCTCAGCTACAAGTTCGGCGGCTCCGGGCGAACTTGTAGTCCACGGTCGGTTGTGGTGACCGCTCGGCTACAAGTTCGGCGGGTGTCGACCGTGTGACGCAGTGGGGAGTCGTCCCCAGTGATTCGATCCGGCTCACTGAGTACGATCCGCGGCAGGGCGACGAGCGAGGTTCCCATGAGCTGGATCAACCGAACTGAAACGGAGACGGCGCGCGCTGTGGGGGGTGGACATCGACGGGTTCGGGCATCGTTGGCGTTCGGGTTGACAGCCGTTCTGCTGGGAGCCGCGGCGGCGTGTACCGCGCCACCGGAGCCTCCGCCGGCCTGCCCGGCCCGTCAGCAGGTGGTCCTGGAGCCGACCGATCCGGTGGCGTTCTCCCTCGCCCGAGCGGTGTCGCCCAACGGCGCCCACATGGTCCTGTCCCGAGTGCTGGGATCGGACCTGGTGCTGTCGCTGCGGTCGGTGCAGCCCGGGTCGCCCTCGACGGTGGTGGGCTCGATGCCGGCGGCCCCCACTGACCGCAACGTGCTCGTCGGCGTCGACGACGCCGGGAGTCGGGTCGTGTTCGGGCGGGAGGGAACAGCGGCCACGCCCGCCGACCCGCCGAGCGTTCTGCATCGCTGGACCGCGAGCACGGGATCGGTGACCGACATCGCGGCTCCGACGGTGGCGGCCCCACCGCCCGGGGTGGCCTATCCGCCCAACGCTCGGGCGATCAGCGCGGATGGACGCCGGATCGTTTGGACGCAGTCCTTCCGCGAGGGTCCGGAGCCTTACATCTGGCATCTCGTGGTCACGGTGACCGACGCGGGGACCGACGCCGTGACCGCCCAGTGGGAATCATCGGGGTGGGTGCTGTACGCCGGTACCTGGGTGTCCTCGGGCGGACACCAGACCCTCGACGCCGAGACGATGGTGTCGCTCGACACCGGCCAGCGCACCGACCTGGGTCCCGATGTCGCCGCGGCCCGCGCCGCGTTCCCGGGGCCGGGACTCGGCGCCGTCGCCGTCAGCGACGACGGCGTGCACCTCGTCCTGCAGGGCAGGGATTCGTTCGGGAACCCCGGCGTGCTCACGACGGTCCTCTGGGATCGTTCGACCGGCACCGGGGTCAAGGCCCCGGACAGCATGCGGACCTACCGGCCGGAGATCGTCGGTGTGTCCAACTCGGGCGAAGCCGTACAGGCCGTGCCGTTCAACAACCGGAGCGACCTGGCCGACGTCGGAGTGCTAACCCTGGACGGTCGGCTGATCCCGAGCGGGACCGCCGCGCTCCAGGTGTGGCCGGCCGGCTACAGCTCGGTGTACGCGGTCAGCACCCCCGACCTGCGGACAGTGCTTCTGACCTTCGAGATGAACATCGGCTACACGCTGGTCGCCCAGCGCTGCTCCTGAGCCGCCCGCCCGGCTGAGCCATCGGGCGGCGTTGTTGTAGCTGGCGGTCGCTCGGGTGGCGCGTGGACTACAAGTTCGGCGGGAGAGGGCTCGTGGGAGCGGCCCGGAGGACACCGTCGGCGGGTCGCGCGATACTCGGAGGCGGAATCACACGACTGTCGTTTGT
>WBZP01000707.1_pt2 | contig 39821 bp, 28 predicted proteins | sample 5204301 | NCBI WGS metagenome assembly WBZP01 (sample SAMN12412401, study PRJNA552823) | activated sludge metagenome | isolation source: activated sludge from nitrification reactor of wastewater treatment plant... | place: USA: Pennsylvania | collected 2017
GTCCTTCTCTAATTACTTCACTTGCAGAAGCATACCTGCCCGATTTTATGCTTTTTTCTATGATTTGCTCAAAATGTTCTCCTAAGGTAACTGATGTGTTCTTTGGCATATCTGCATTTTCATGCTAAGATACCAATATTTGGTATAAGTGTCAAGTGTTTCTCCTTACTTTTTGATGCCACATATTAAGGTGCCGTCGTAAAGCCGCTGTCCGCCTACCGCTCATCTACCTGGCTAACGCCAGTTTGACAGGCCGTTGGGAGCTCTCTTCTCCCAAAGTGGATTTGTTGTTGCCGCGAGGTTCGCTCGCGGTGCCTCGTGAGGTAGGAAATTTCTAATTTCCGAAACCGAACGATGCTGAGCTTGCCGAAGTATTCACTAAAATGCTCCCTACAATCCTTTGGATCATAGGGATCATTTTTTTGGCTTAGCCAAACCGCTCAGTTATGCTTACCGCTCATCTACCAGGCTAACGCCAGTTAGACAAGCCGCTTACCGCTCGACAGGGGGGTTACTTCATAGTGCATAATAGAATACAATTTTTTTCATGGAGTGAAACCTGATCGCGGGCTTGAAAATTTGATATATTTGTTTGTCCAAGGAAGTATTGTTTAGACTTTAATCACAAAAATTAGTATCTGATGAAATACACTTTATCCAATACCATCAACCGGCCCATGGCGGAGGTAATGCAAAAATTTAAAGATCCTGAAGGGGTGAAACACTGGATGGAGGGGCTTGAAAAGATTGAGCACATTTCGGGTGTGCCGGGAGAAGTAGGGGCAAAGAGCGATTTTTATTTTTTGAACAAGGGCAAAGTAATGAAAATCTCAGAGACTATTTTGGAGCAGAACTTGCCGCGGCAAATTAAGTTTGGCTACCAGAGTGGCATGGGGTATAATGAAGTGGAGATGGTGTTTGAAGAAATAGATGCCAACAGCGTTAAACAGACATCCAACAGTTACTTTGAGATGAGGGGCATCATGAAGGTGCTGGGTTTTTTAATGACAGGCCTGTTTAAAAAACAATCGATGAAGTACATGGATGCATTTAAGGCGTATGTGGAAAAGGGGGTTTAGTTGAAATTGAAAGGTCCAATGAAAAATATTTACCACATCACTTTATTCCTAACCATTATAGGATGGTTAGCTATGGGTTGTATCCAAAGTTCAAAAGCCAACGCTGCGAAAGAAGCAAATAAGTCTGACAGTGCGGTATACCAGTGGACAAAACTCATGGACAGTGCCCAATGGAAGAAGACGTACAACTATCAGATGATGGCCATGGGCGATACCTTGTGGTTGTTGCACCCGGATGGCTTTTGGTTTTCGATGGATGGGAAAGAGTGGCAGCGGTCGGTCATGGATGATATAGTGGGCAACCAGGCATTTCTCGATTATGTAGCATTTAAAGGAGCGGTTTATGGGCTAGGCACCTTTGAAGGCAACATTGAAAAAAATACCTTTACCACCGCCGTGCATAAGACGACGGATCTCAGGAAGTGGGAGAAGGTAGCGGATAAGAGCGAGCTGCCCCACCGATTTTTTTACCACCCTTTTGTATTTCAAGATAAGATATGGGTCATTGGCGGAGAGGATATCAAAGGACAGTATGATGATCTATGGAGTTCTTCTGATGCCATCCATTGGCAGAAGGAGGCAGATCATCTGCCCTTTGGAAAGCGGAGTGGAAGTCAGGTATTGACCTTCCATGAAAAATTGTTTTTATTGGACAACGATGTTTGGGTTTCTGACGATGCCTTGCACTGGCAACCATTGACACCGGAAATATTGCCGGGGCAGCAACTTTTTGGGTACAAGGCTTTGGTCTATGACGATAAAATCTGGTTACTGGGATGCAATCGAAATGGCTTGTTTTCCAACCAGGTGTTGTACAGTGAAGATGGTAAGAACTGGCAAACTCACGATGCACCCTGGTTGCCGCGCGGGGGAGTTGCTGCCGCCGTGTTTAAAGACAAGGTATACCTCACCGGAGGCAAGTATGGTGGCACGCCGGAGCATACTGAATTCAGGTATGACAATGATTTGTGGGTGATGGATAGGAGGTGAGAATGATAGTAGTAAATAAATTTTATAAAGATGATGGTGTGGCTCCGCAGTGTAGCGTTCCTGGACTTGATTGGTTAGGCTCAGTCTATGCTAGAGTCCTTTTTCAAGGTTTGAAGGATCATTTAAATTTCATAGATGCTCATTTGATTAACAATTATGAATGGGTTACTAATATTGAGAAATTTAGGAGCGGTTATGTTCGTGCGAGATATTAGATTTACATTTTTAAATCTTACCATAATTTTATTGAGTTTATTTTCTTGTAGAGATGCAGAAATAGACATAGGGGATAATAGTAGGAGGTATGATGATTATATAAAAAGTGAATTTAAAAAATATCAATATGTGTATTCAGGTTTAAATGATACATTAAATTCCTGGAAGGAAGATTCAGTAGCCTTGTCAAAACCTTATTTCTGTGATAACTTTAATATGCTCGATAGTATGATGGTTTTTAATTCTGATTCAACCAGGTGTTATTGTAACCTTGTTGAACAAAGTGTTTCTGGTCAAATGGATTGCATACAAGGTGTCGGAGGCGCTAAAATACGTGGGAAATGGTATTTCTTTTTTGGAAGTAGTACGGTAATTGATCGTACATCATATCAGGATAGTATGTACAGCCCATTGAGTTTCGAAGAACTAAGTTATCTGGCTCGTGAACACTTGCATAATGCATTTACAATAAATCAAAACGGAGCCATCATTACCAATGATCAATTTTTTGAGTTTATGTACAATAGAAGAGGGTGGGGCTTGCCGGAGAATTCAACGATGCTTCAATTGGATTCTTTAATTGTTGCAAGAACCCAGGAAGAGCGAATGAAAAAAATAGATTTGGAGGAATTGAACGACATTAATAGGCATATTGCTGCTTCAAAAAAGGGGTTAGAGCCAATACAAGATGTATCCCTTTGGCAAAAGTGGTTTGGAGAGAAAAAACTTTTTGAAAGCCAGGAGTGGAAAGATTACTTAAATAAGAAGTATGGCAACTCAAAAAATTAAGTGTTTTATACCCAACAATTGTGAAATGATCTTAGGACCTTGCTAATGAATATATCTCTTTCTCTCCTACCTCACCACCGTCAAATCGCCCTTGTAACTCTTTTTGCTATCATCGCTAAAGAGTACTTCTGCGGTCCATACAAAGCCACCGGGTACAACGGGGGGCAGCCATTGAAGTGGCCGTCAAAGCCTATATTAGAGTAATTGGATGTGGGGGCGATTGAACTATTGGATTGCATAGAGAGGTAAGTAATAGAAATGATATTCCAAAATGAAAATTACTTAGGTTTTTTGGGATAGCGAATGAATCATAAACAGTTTTGCAGGAAATGCGGTGTTTTTATATGGTTAATGTCTAAAAAAAAGCCCCGAACTCAAAAATCCGGGGCTACAGACTACAAAACCGTCAAACGGGTTTTAAGATCGGTTGATGACCAGAAGTTGATTCCAGAGATGGTCTCCATCCTTAATATGTACAATGTAAGTTCCTGTTGGGAATTGCCCCACATCCATTCGCTGGCTGAAAGGGATGTTTAACCAAATTTTGCCATCTGTTCCTATAACAATGACCGTGGCAGAAGGAATGTCTTGCGAAAAATGCACGGCATCCATAGCCGGATTGGGATAAATGCTCATTTTATCCCAGACCCAATCTTTGTTGGAGGTTGTGGAACCTACACATACATCATTTATTTCAGTATAACACCCTGCAGGATCTTCGGCTATTATTTGATAGCATGCCGCATTGAGTCCGCTAAAAGTGCCATGCGCCTGAACAGCTATCGTATCATTGTTTTGCAACAACAAATACTGATAGTTCCCGTGTCCTCCTGTAGCATTGGCAAAAATGCTACCGGCAGCGGCTGATGTTTGCGCCTGAATACTGTCGATGATGATGTTTATGGGTAGTACACCTCCCACAGTAAAGGAGCCATTGGATTCGCACCCAAAATTGTCAGTAACGATCACTTTAAAATTGCCGGGACTTAGAGAATCTATAATGTTTGTATTTTGTCCTGTATTCCATTGGCAAGTAAATGCGCTTATGCCAGCTGTCAGCGAATCTATAGCTATGCTTCCATCCGAATAACCGGCGCAGCTTTCATCTTTTACGGTTGGATAAATGGTAAGAGGAAGACACTCCAATTCTATACAAAGGTTTTGAATTTCGGTGTTACACAGATTGCCATCCCTTATCCTCACAGAATAGCAACCTGGATATAGATTGTCAAAATTGCCTGTTGTGTTTTGATCTACCGTTATATTTCCATCCAACAACTCATAGGTGAGACTGCCGGTGCCACCACTCGCAGCAATAGAAATCATACCGTTTTGGGTAAGATTGGTAAAATTGGTTATGCTTTGACCAGCTGCCTCAATAGCTGGTGGATCTGTGAGGGTGAATGTTGCGGTTTCTGTACAAAAGTCGTTGTCGGTCACTGTAACTGAATAAGTTCCTTCAGTAAGACTATCTATGGCAAAGGTATTTAAGCCTGTATTCCAGTCTACGCTAAAGGAGCTGCTCATATTGCTGAGGCCATCGATTTGCAATGAAGCCGATTGACCGCCTGCGCAATTGTTTTCCTGCTGACTTGCAAAAATATTGAAACCGCTGCAGATATAAGGATCAATAGTGAAATTGGCTGTAGCTTCGCATACACTGCCATCGATTATAGTAACTGTATAAATGCCCGGGCTAAGGTTTTCTAAATCTTCATTATTCGATCCATTAGACCATGAATATTGAGGATTGTTTCCATTCGAGATGATTAAATCAATATTTCCGTTTTGACACTGGTAACACGATTCACCACTGAATTCAGCTTCTATCGCCAGATTGCAGGCGCAGTTTGTAACCAGAGATACAATTTGGGTCTGCCCTGCGAGGGCACAGCCTGTTGGGTCATTGCTGCTTATTACTTCAAAAATAAGATGGGTGTTTTCAGAGGCACCCGGTTCTACCAACAAGCTGAGTGTGCAAGTGCCGGCAACCACAGGACTTATATTTGAGACTTGAATGCCAAGCGTACCTGCCGGTAGGCTGGCACTAAGGATGCCATCAAAACTGCAAGCTGTTTGAACTTGTACAGTGAAACTTCCGCAACTAAAATTCTGTGGCGAAAAGGTGATGTTCAGCGCATTCAGGGTTTGTCCATAAAGGACAAGAAAGTAAAATAAAAAGGTTGAAATGATTGTTTTCATATTTATTTGATTTTGTAGTTATTGAAATTGATAACCATAGGTCAATTGAGCAATGATTTCTGTGTAACTGTCATATTGAGATGAATGGTTGATTAGCATATTAAACCCGGCTTGCAGGGTGTGTCTTTTCAGGGGAATTATGGATGCAGTGAGATTGCCTGAAACCAGACTTCCATCGAATCCGGATTCCAAAAAGCTAAGGTTATAACTAAGAGAAGAAGATACTGTGAGGCTATTGGCTTTATTGCTTTTGTCATAACCAACACTTACCCCCATTCTGCTGGTTCTTAGATCGGGTAAGTCAATGATGTTGTAATTGATACCTGCTGACAACGTAGTTTTTCTCAGCGGCATGCTGTAGCTGTATTGAGCAAGAGCAAACCATGTTTTCATATTGGTATATAATCGTGTATACGGATTGCGATCGTTGAGTTCCTGGTAGTTGACCGATGTTGTCAAAGTTTTAATCAGGGTACTGTCTTTGAGCCACATCCATCTTGGACCCAACATGTAGCTCCTGGTTACCATGGCTACGCGGATAGAATCGGCGAATCTGATCCGGGCTTGTTCCTGATTGATGTTGATGCTGTTGAAGGTGAAATCAATCCCAAATCTTTCATTTGCTTGGAAACTTATATTGCCATTTCCCAATAATCTTTTGGTGGTTTCGCTCCTTGTATTTAGCAGGTTGTTGCGCTGAATGCCCAGCTGGCCGTTGATGCGCAATTTGTAATCAAAGAGAGATAGGTTGGGAAGGATGCTTATGTTTTCCATATCATTCATAAAGAAAAAGGCGCCCATGGTTTCAAATTCGGGCATAATTCGTTCGTATTGCAATTTGCATCTTAGCGCCTGACTGCCTATATCCACTCCTGTTTTCAGTGCATAGTTGGTCTTGGTTGACAATCGAGGCTGAAGAACCTTTCCAAAAAAAGATGAGAGCCCACTTCCCTGATCAATGATCGAAGATTCTATATTTCGGGTGAATGCACTCACCACAAATTCACCGTACCAGCTAAAGTTGGAAGATGCTGCCATTCTCATGTTTATACCGGCAAGAGCATTTTCTGCTGCGGTGAGTGTGCTATCAATCTTGGATTGAGGAAGAGATCCTGAGTCATCTTTTGCCTTCATGAAAATGAGGTCTATGAAGCTATTTTCTGTTCCGTAACCGAGCTTAAAGGCAGTGGCTGTTCTTTTGAATTGTGCACCGTAGTTTTCTCCGGCAAGGGTTCTGGCTGTTGCAGCTTTTCGAAGTCTGCCTGTCATGGCTGCCAGTCTGAGTTTTCCGGGATTAAATTCAAAACCTGCACCGGCAAAGGTATGATCCGAGAGTGTGTAATCTGAAAAACGCATTCTTCGCCAACCGGCGTGCAGCGTAAGCGCCCCCATTTTGGGAGAAACTCCCATTTGCCTAAAACTGGGGTATGTGGCGCTATTGCCTTGTTGGCCCAGGGTAAAAGAAAAAGGTACACTAATTACATTTTTAAAATTGATAGCTGCATTGCCATAAATGTTCCATGCAGGACTGACCACCCGAGGGGTAATGCCATAGACACGGTAAAATTGAGTTCCCAACTGCAGACCGCCTGAAAATTTCCACGGTGAGGGCCTGGACGTGTTGTTTTCCGTTTGTGCCAACACAGGAAAAGTAAACCAAAGACAAAGGCATAGCAGCCCTACTCGAGATAAGGATTTCATCTTTACTATTTTTGTAGGGTTATTTTGTCAACTTACTTTTTCCTGCCATTACTTCGGTGATAGCAGATAGACCAGACTGCCTTCCGTTTTCATCCATGACCACCACGGCATATCTGTATTTTGTACTCTCTGATACATAATTATCGGTAAACTCTGTTGTACCTGCGTTGTCGTAAGTGATAAGAGCTCCATCACCTATGGATCTGTATATGATATATTGAACATTCTTCGTCGGGCAGGACCATTTTAAGGAGATGCTTTTACTTTCTTCATTCCAGATTGCCTGCAGATCATTTACGGCTGCCAATTCCTTTGGTGAACTTTGTACACTTACCGGAGTGGAAAAGTCGGAATACAGACCATCATCATCCCGGCTGCGCAAATAGTAGGTGTAGCTTTGTCCTTCTGCAAGCGTAGTGTCGGTATATGTGGTAGTAGCAGTATCGAAGCTGGCCATTTTTGTTTTTTGAAGTAAGTCGTTTACTCTCCAAAGTTCTTGTAAGACCATATCTGAGGAGGAGCCGGGGGCCCAGGTGAGCATAGCACTTTGGTCGATCACTTCTACACTTTTGAAGCAGCCCGACGCAGGTTTGATTTTATCCGGTTTCTTAAGTTCCAGAGCTGCCGTGGGCAGAGAATGGCCATAACCTATATCTACGGCAGCTACTTTGTAGAGGATTCTCTCACTCAAGGTATTTAAAAATAATTTTTCCTGATAAAAGGTGTCTGTAATGAGGTCCCCACTGCGCATAATAAAGGTATGGTTAGGGCTGTTGGAGTAGTAAACCCTGTAACCAATCAATGCTGGATCCGCCACTTTATTCCATTTCAAGGTGACCAGACCGGTGCTGTCGATGCTTCCTGTAAGCAGGGTAGGAGTTGGAGGTGGCGTGTTGTCTTTGAAGAATGCATAACTGCTCTCAGAGTGGTTTACATTGCCTGCGGTATCCACTACACTCACAAGGTAATAATTGTTGAGTGCCGGATTCGCTGTTGAGTCAATAAACTCCAGGGTATTGAAGGGTAATAGATCTGCATGAAGAGGAGTAAAAGTGGCTTCAAAATCTTCTGCTCTGCTTATTTGATATCCTTTGATGTCCTGGCAAGGAGGTTGTGACCATTCCAGTTTAACCATTTTGTTTTCAATGGTAGTAGCAGTTAAATGTTCAGGGCTAGGAGGTGGGGTGAGGTCCCTGCCCATCCCTGCTACGGCTAATGACGGTATACTTTCTTCGCCAAAAGGATCAATGCCTACCAATCTGTAATAAAAAACTTTATAATTGACGCCAATTGTATCTGTAAAATAACTATACTCAGAACTGTTCCCATTGGGATTTTGCAAATGTAAGAAGGGAGTACTTGTAAGACGCGTATAGGGACCTTCAAGAGACTCTGATCTTTCTACATGGTAGGTAGTATAACCCCATTGATCCGCAGAAGGGTTCCATTTGATGGTAACAGATTTTTCTTTACTGATAGATACCGGTGGAAGGGGACTTACAAGATTGAAAATGGTTTTCGTATCTGCATATGTTGTGGAGTAGTCATTTTTTAGCCCATGGATTCCCACTTTATAAATGTATTGTTTTCCGTTTACTGCGGTTTTGTCTGTAAATTGTAAACCCATGGCATGGGCAGCTTTTTGGGATTGATCGGCTGCCAGCATGGCCACAAAATAAGCCTTATTGAGAATGTCTTCCTGTTGTTTAATTTGTTGGATCAAGTCTCCGGATGATGCTGGTTTTTTTTCATATAACGAGGTCCAGGCTGCCGCGCAATGGATATCTTCATCTACCAACTTTTCCCACTGGGCAGAAGGAAGAGGTAAGATCATGTTTACCAGTGTATCATACGCATAGGATGCCAGACTCAGTGTATCGGTGGGCACTGTAGCTCTCAATAAATAATAACCTTTTACAGTGCTCTCCCTCCAGGTTTCCGCATCGGTAGGAGCCCATCTTAGTTTGATCTCATTTTTTTGTACCCTTGATATCAAGTGTACGTTGGATGGTTGATTTTGGGCCGGAAGTGTTCCGGCTGTCAACAACCCCAACAATAAGGTCATGAAATTAAATTGCCGTCTCATAGTCTGTAGTATTTGATGAGACAAAATTGCGTCTCAAAGCACGAGTAAACATGTAAGCAAAAAATAAAAAGTGTAAAAAAGTATTAAATTGGAAACCCAGTCACTGTTTTATTCAATCCCGTGATTTAAATAATAGTCAAATAGGACGCCCGGAATGCATTTGTTCTGCAAATTAAAAAGCCGTCTGAAATCAATCAGACGGCTTTTATTTTACAATTTCCAGGTTTTGCGGTAGTGGTAAGCCGGATCCCGGTGAAGGACTAAATGGTAGCTTCCTTTTACCGGTGGTTTAAATGCATTGCGGAAATCAGCATCAAACATAAAGCTCATGAAAAAGGTATAAAGTTTGGGTTTGCCCATAATATTGTTTAGGGCAGCTTTTCCCTTGGTTTCAGGGTCCAGCATTTTAGCCATGAACTGGTTGTATTGCATGTGTGCTATGCCACAATCTGTCATCATGATTTCCTGACTTACCACAGCAGGTGGAGAGGCTATGTTGAAGCCCGGATTAGCAGGCTGTTTTAGCATAGCATTAATTTCCTGTTGACTGATCAGGGGCTGTGCATTCAAAATATAGGCATTGTAGTTTATTTTTAGAGGTTGCAGATTAGGGTAAGCTTCCGGGATTAAAATTTCATTCCACGGCTTGATTATCTTTTCGTATTGATAATTTACGGCAAAAGTCTTTCCTTTGTCAGTTACCGGAATGGCGGGACCACCGGTTGTTTGACCCAGATACCACTCTGGATGCAATTGTGCAACATCGGCTGCATCAAAAGCTTCCATTCCACCGGAAAAAGTAGCTTTGATGGCGGTGGCATTTTGACCAATCCACTGCAGCTGACCTGTTCCTTCATTGATTTTAGACAATTTGTCATTCAGGCTGTTGTACATAGATGTCCTGAAGATAAACTTATAAATTTCTTTTTCCTTGATGGATGTTTTTAATTCATTCAATAATTTTTGTTCCTGTGTTAAATTGGTTTTGAATTCTGCAGCTGTGAATTGAAGTTCTTTCTTTTCTATGTTTTCGTTACTGGTAAATGTACCGCCCAAATTGACTTTGATAAGCTGGAATACATAGGTTTTGTTGTTGGCTAGTTTGGGATGTGAAAAGGATACGCGATTGTTTTGATATCCCTCAAATTTGCCTTCCAACACCTGTCCTCCTCCGACCGGTATCAACTTTACTTTGAATGCTGGCGCCATCATGGCAGGGCCATTGGATACAAAAATATTGTCCTGATCATCTTTCAGTTGAATGTACCCCTTTTGGAATCGATCATTCTGGAGGTAGTATCTTTGACCGTTAGCCGGATAGAGTTCTTCGATGTTTTCATCCACAATTCTATCGGGATCCTCGGCGGTGGTAAATACCAATTCTTTTTTGGTTCCATTCGCTTCGATGGATTTGAAATTGCCACCTATATTTTCCCAAACTTCAACTTCGGCAATTACACGGATCTTGGTTTTTGGAGGTAATGCTTTTTTGGAATAGTAACTTAAAATATCACCTGTATTATTCGTTTTCCAATACCCTTCGTATGAAGCATTGTCGCCCCATTTAGCCAGTATTTTGCCATTTTCTTTGCTGGAAGCATCATCAATTTTTACGACTGCCTGTTTGACCGGGAAGCGGAATTTGCGTTCTATGAGTTTGTCGTTTTCGTATTCCTGTAATGTATAAATTTTATTTTCTTTGCTGCTGAACAAAAGTGAAATTTCAGGATCGGTGAATACTTTTACATTATTGCCCTTTGGACTAATGTCCTGTACATACTTCAACCCTTCGAGGGCATCTGTATTTTTAGGGTTTGGATTGTAGCTGCATTTAGTACCATAATCCACTTCAAAGGTAAATTTTCCTTTAATGATGCCAAGGAAGGTAGCTTCTCCGAATACAGTGCCATGGAACCAGGTGGGATTGGGCAAAGCTGCATCTGCTATGATTCCGGCTGTCAGTGAGGCGACTTTGAATTTTCTCTCTTTTTTGAAAATTTTAGCTTTGATGCCTACTTCTGCAGAAAGCATGGCATAGGCCCTGCCTTCGATGTACCAGCTGTTGAAACCACAATCTCCCCAGCCGTTGCTCATGGCAACATCATACCCCATGATGGCGGCGAAGTTGGCGTAAAAAATCCAGGCATTCAAATCACCTGTACTGAAATCCATTAAACTGCCCAAAGCAAATCGCAAATTTTCGTTTTCTCCATCTGATACATCGGTACGGTCTCCAATATAGGGTTTGTCCAGTTTTTCTTGTATTTCCTGGGGTATAGGAGGCATGCCCGGCAAATTGTACCCTGCCATAAAATAATGTTTTTTCTTTACAGGCAGGAAAGTGAGTTTTACCCCAATATTGGTGGAAGGTCCGGGTTCACCAATTTTTATATACCATTTTTTTGACCCGGCTACATGCATTTTGATGCTGCCCTCAGCTTCAATCAGCGGATGAGCTACCGGGTATTTTATAGAAATTCCACTATCAAAATCGAATACTTTTTTCTTAAAGTCCAATTTGGCATTCATGCTGATGTGAATAGGGGTAGTACTTTCATCGTAAGGAATGAAGGTGGGCTGCCACTCTGTAAAGGCATAGGCATCACCAAATATCTGTATGATGTCAAGTCCTGACTGTGTTCCGAATTGCACTTTAAATTGAGGTTTGGCATGGAAAGCGCGTTTGGCAACAAGACCAATATCTACTCCAGCCAACAAACCAAATTTGGAATCGGCATTGGATTCTTTATAGGGTACCGGATCTACCCATGGGTCATCCTGGGTCATATTGTAATAGATGCCACCCATCAAGCCATACATTCTCAAAGAGGCAGTAAGGGGTATACCGTTACCTGCAAACATTTCACCTTTAAAGAAGAAATAACGGTAGGGATCTACATTGTTAAGGGCAGGCATTTTGCCAAAGATGATGTTCACCGACCCTCCAATTGAGCTACCCTTTTCTCCAAGATTTAATTTTACGGAAACATTTCCTTTGAAGCCATCACCATAGATGGGATCATCTTCCATGATGACAATTTTGCCATCAATGGTTGCTACGGAAATATCTCCATGGATGCCTATTTCCTGCAATTGTATGGCTCCTGTCATCATGTGGTCGGGTTGATAGGAGGTGTTGACAGTTAATCCTGCATTCCCCCCCACTGCATTGTCTTCACCTACCAACGAAATGGAAAAGCCCACATACATTTGGTTTTTCTTTTTGAAATAGAACGTATCTATGCTTATGTCAAAGCCGTTCAGGCTTCGCTGGTCGGATTCATAACTGTGCGAAAACCCTCCATTGGGTCCCATGGCAACACCATCTTTAGAAATGATCAGGTCTTGCACCTCTACATCTGAAATATCGAAATTGAAACCCTGGATTTCGTAGCTGTAGGTTCGGTTAAATGTAAGGGTCGCATAAAGATGCAGTTCGGGATCGAAACCATTGCCTTCGTCTTTCAGTTGCAGTTCTGTATCCGGATTGATGCTGCCCTTGGCGAATATGGCAGGGAAGGTAATGTCATTTTGATTGGTCAGAGTAAGATTATATAGTAGTTTATTATTGGCATTCAGGCTCATGCTGGCGTGATACGTCAGATACAAATCTTTTGAAGTTACAGGCACCCTGATTTCCCCGTTGAATTTGCCTTCATTGAATTGATTTTTAATGATCTTGATGTAAAGACCTTTCATGGAGTATTTCCACTTTTTCTCTCCCATTTCTCCTTTGTTCTTATCAAAAACCACCGGCACGTCCACCATTCCGCTGAAACCTGCCTGGTCAATGACAAAATGCTGGCAGCTTATGGTTTGATTGTTGTGAAACTTGGATGGAATTTTGACAGTAATATTTTTAAGGTAAAAGCCTTGCCATAGATTGCCTTTATCATTGTATCCCGGTGATGGAAAGGTAATGCCATCAGGATTTTGGAGGTCTGAATGATCAATAGAAAGACCGGAAACTGTCATTTGGAATTCCGGCAATTTCACCAGGGTGAAAGGGGTTACACTGATGTTGTTGAGAATAAAATTTGATGGGTTCTCAACGGTAATCTTAAACGCCGCATCCACTGATGAAAGTTGGGGGTCTACCGGTTTGGCAACCTTGCTGTCAATTACAAATTTTCCATCCAACTGCATGCCGGCGAACCCTTTGGTATCCATTTTGAGGTAGGTCCCTTTTTGGAGATTGCCCGGTTCTCCTTCGAATAATTTGAGTTTAAGATTGCCGTTTTGATTGAGGGTCAGTTCTTCGATCAAATACAATAAAGCTTCTTTGGTAAAGCCTTTTTCGTCGATGCAAACTCCGGATGCTGCTACAGAGATTTTCTGATTGTAAGCAGGCACTTTGACCTGTGAAACCGCATTTAAACCTGCACCCTTGGCAGAAAACACCATACCTACGATGGCTATTGTCTGGTCGGCTCCTCCAAAATTTCTTTTTATGCCTATGGGCATGCCGAGTCCAATGCTATCCATGTTTTCATAAGGCCAGGTCATTACTCTTTGCGGGCTGCCCAAAAGTTTGTTGAATAAAGCTTCGATCTGGGGCCCTCCAAAGGAGATATTGCCCAGATCATTGATCCAGTCTGAAGGCACATTGTTGTCATTTCTGCCAATAGCGCTGCCGTCAATTACAATTTTATTTTTATTGATTTTCAGATCGGTAAATTCTACCAGGATGGGAACTTTGAACCAGGATTGTATGATTTTTCCTTTACCTGACAGCGTTGTGTTGTTCCAGTTGACTTCTGTCAATTTAAGTTTAAACTGACCGATGGTTATAACATCGTATTTTTTTATAATGCCATTGCCGGCTATAGCTACGTTGTCGGCAATGTTGATATTTTGCTGACAGGAAGCCAGGCTATATACATTCTGGTTGTTGTTTTTAACATCAAAATTCCCGGGCTCCAGTCCATTGTTCTTAGGAGGATTGTTGTTGATCTCAGGAAATTTATAAAGAAAAGAAATGACAGGGCTTTTTCCTTTGTTTTTGTAATTCAATTTGTTTTGTGGATCATAGGCTGTGACGCGCATGGCATATTGATGGCCGGGGGTCAACTTGGGCAGCGAGGCATCGTAAACGAAATTGGTGGTAATTAAATTATCCTTTTTAAAATGCAGGATAATGGCCGGATTGTCGAATGCTTCGTTGGGATTGAGCAGGTGATTGAGATCCATGTCTACCAATTCCATTTTATATCGGGTTGTTCCGGGAATGCCTGAGGGAGTCCAACTCATGGTGGTGAAGGAGGGTTGTGACGCATGGACAGTGCCATTGTGCGTTGGAAGCAAAATCATCGGAGGGTCGTATTGAGAGACCATGATGGTGGTGCATCCCCCAAAGGAAGAGGATAACAATACACCGGTATTGTAATCGTAAGCTTTCACGCAAATAGTATAGACGCCTTCCGGAAGTTTTTCAGTTTGTAGAATGGTATTTTTGGTAACACCACTGTATTGAAGGTGATTTTCAGTCAGATTGGCATAATGGGCATTTAACATGGATCCTGTTAAAACCTTGCTCTCTCCGGCACCGAGGGTGATGATGGTGGAGGGAACATAGTCATTGGTCATATTGGCTTTTACACCGTTGTTTCCATCCAGGCTTACCAGTAATTTCAGGCTCTGGCTTTGTGCACCTGCATTCGACAAGGTAACAATGGCTTGTCCGTTGAGTTTTACAAGTGCTTCTACAGAACTGGGTGCAGGAGGGGGAAATATCAGGCTTACATTAATGTTTTGGCTAACCAACAAAGTGGGCAGCAACAGTAAGGAAATCAGTCCCAACTTAAAAATTGTTTGTAATCGCATGACAGTTGATGTTTGTAGTTAATTGCAAGGCAAAGTTGGCAAAGGCTGATGCAGGAAATGTGTTAGGAAAAGGTAAAAAGTGTAAAAAAGTATTAAAACACGGCTCTTTGATTATTTTTGTATTTCAACAGCCTCTGCTTATGACAAGAATTTTAATGGTTGACGACGATCGTACCCTGAGTCCACTGGTGAAAGAATACCTTGAAGCCAAGGGTTTTAGTTGTGATCTTTTCCACAATGCATTTGAAGGTCTTGAATCATTTAAAAAGCAATCCTATGGTCTTTGTATCCTGGATGTGCGTATGCCGTTAAAAACAGGATTTGAATTGGCATCAGAAATGAAATTGCTTCAGCCAGAGATCCCATTTTTATTTCTCACCGGAGAGATTGAAAAGGAAAAGAGAATACAGGGATTGGAATTGGGAGCGGATGATTACATTACAAAACCCTTTAGTATGCAGGAATTACATCTGAGGGTGCAGGCTATATTGAGAAGGGTAGAGGCCCCTTCCCGCAAAAAGGGGGAGGCGCAAATTTATAAAATAGGAGGTTACGAATTTAATGCTTCAACCCGCGAATTAAAAAATGATGTCAGAATTCAACGAATGAGCGCAATTGAGGCCAAGCTACTGAAGCTTTTTTGTGATGCTGCGGATGGTATCATTGAAAGGGACATGGCATTGAAACTCATTTGGGATGATGAGCACAATTTCAGGGAGCGCAGTTTAAATGTTTATGTAAGCAAGCTTAGGACTTACTTGGGTGAAGATGGGCGGATTTCTTTTCTCAACATCCATGGCAGTGGCTATCAGATGGTTGTTAAGGCTTGACATTCTTTACTCCGTTTAGCCAGTTTTGAGTGCACAGCAGTACCAAAGTAATTTCTTTTTTCAATGCCTCCAGTGTTTCCAGCTGTTTTTCTACTGAATAACCCGCGTCAGGTTCACATGCATGCTCAAGACTTTCTGCCAGGTTTATGGCTTGGGTGGCCCCAAGATATTTGAGCTGACTTTTTATAGTATGTGCATTGATATTGGCTTTTTCCGGTTCCTTATCTAAAATATTATTTTCCAGTTGAACCAATAACAATGGCACTTCTTTTTGAAACAATGAAAGGAACTTAAACACTAAGGCTTCATCATCAAATAAACCAAAAAGCGTTGAGAGATCAATCACGGTTTACCAGGGCTTGTATTTTTTCCACTAATTCCCCTATTTTAATGGGTTTGGTTGTACTTTCATCCATACCTGCTTTTTTACATTCCTCCAGCTGTTGGGGTATGGCATTAGCAGTTAATCCCAGTATGGGAAAACTGTATCCCATCTTACGCAATTGACGCGTTGCCTCTAAGCCATCCATAACCGGCATTTTAACATCCATTAAAACTACATCATATCGGGTAGTACTGCATTTTTTCAAGGCTTCCTCTCCATTGGAAACAATATCCAGATTTAAGCCTTCAAAGTGTTTGTAAAGCAATTCTGAGGCCACCAATTGGTTTAGAAGGGCATCTTCTACCAGTAAAATATGGAGTCCATACATGGTCTTTGCTTTGGTCTTGCCCTCCTGGATAATATTATGCTGACTTGCAAATTCGAAAGGCAGGATTAAAGTAAAGTTGGATCCCTGACCGTGGGTTGACTCTACGCTGATTTTACCACCCAACAAAGAGCACAACTGTTTCACAATAGACAAGCCAAGTCCGGTTCCCTGATTACCCGTATTTTCTAATTCCTGAATCTGGCTAAAGCTATCAAAAATTTCTTCCAGCTTTTCTCTGGGTATGCCAATGCCGGTATCTCTTACATCAAATCGCAATTCACAACCATTGGAGAAGGTCTGGTAAATACCTACCTGTAAATTTACTTTGCCTTGGTTGGTGAACTTAATAGCATTACCCAGAAGATTGGCAAGAATTTGAAATAAACGCACCTGATCTCCTTTCAATAAGAGAGGGACATCGTTATCTATCGTCAGATCAAAAACCAAATCCTTTTCGCCCGCCCTGGCCGCAAATAAAGTTCTGATCTGTTCCAACATTTGCATCAGGTTGAAATCTTTGTGAACAATGGTGTATTTACCGCTTTCAATTTTGGCCTGATCCAGAATGTCATTAATTATCCATAGCATATTTTCACATGAAATATTGATGGCCTTCACATATTCCATTTGTTTGGGTGACAAAGGCGTGTCCATCAACAGTTGATTCAGGCCAACAATGGCATTCATGGGTGTGCGTATTTCATGGCTCATATTGGCCATAAACATAGATTTGTAATTGGCATTTTGTTCTGCCAGCTCTCTCTTCTTTTCCGCTTCAGCGGCTTTCTTTCTTATATCGTAAAAAAGATAAGAAAGCAATGCAATAAGGAAAGCGATCAAAGAATAGAAGGCCCATGTTCGGTGAAAAGGAGCTTCTATAATGATGGTAATTTTTAATGGCATTTTAGAACTTATCCCATCTTCAGTTGTGGCAATCGCTTCAAAGGTATATGTTCCCGGTGAGAGATTGGTGTAGGTGACCCTTCTTTTACTTCCCCCGTAAATCCAGTCCTTGTCGAAGCCCAGAAGCCTGTAGTGATAACGAATGGCTTCTCTGTTGATAAAATGCAAAGCAGCGTAATTGAGAGAAAATGTTTTTTGGTTGTGCTTCAGGCGGAATGTGCTTACGTATTCATTTTGTATGCCAAGGTCTTCAGCTTTGTTGGCAATTTCAAGGCCTGTAAATATTATTTTAGGTGCAATCGTATCTTTGAAGTATCGTTCAGGATGAAATATCACACCCCCTTCATTGCCTCCAAAAAACAACGTACCATCCCTGCCTTGTGCATTGTTTCCATTTGTAAATCCTGTGGGAGAGTGATAGTGGTGTGTTACCTTTCCATTCGGATCAATCCTACTGATTTCGGAATCAGTAATACTCCAAATGTAACCCTGTTTGTCTATTTCCAAACCCGCAGAAGGAAGACGTGATCCGTCATCCTTGCGAACTACATTTTTCCATGTATTATTATTTATATTATAAATGTATATTTGATAGGTGCTGGCAATCCACAGTTGGTTGTTGTTTTTCTTAATATTAAAAATTGTGCCCTTTATGGGATAAGGCGAGGATACGGATCGCATTGTCTTCTTATCCCAGTCATAGACACAAAGTTTTTCTGTATTAATAAAATAAAATTGATTTCCATCAGGAGAATAGAATCGCCCCACATAATTTCCCGAAAGTCTTTGATCCATGCGCTTGGGCCGCAGCCAGGTTGTATCACCGGATAAAAGATCCAGCATGCAAAGTCCCTGCACACATCCCATAAAAAGAGCAGTAGGTTTTTTTGGGTGTATTTCAAATTTTTGCACTACCAATTCCCCCAGCTTTTTATCAGGGGCCATGGCTTCTATGGTTTTCTTTGAAAAAGAATAAGCAAAAATACCCTTGTTGAGTATGCTGAAATACAATTTTTGATTGTCGGAAAATATGGGTTTCAAATTATTAAAGCCCTGTGAGAATTGAGGGGGGCTTAACATTGAAATATAGGGTGAACTGGAATCCTTTATATAAAAGAGTCCCTTCATCGTGTTGTTCCAGATGCCACCATAGTTGTCCTGGTGCAACAACAAACTATAATTGGTCAGGTTGTGTATGCCCGGAGCATGTGTCATCAATGGAAATCTATCGCTGCCCGGATTTATTTTATTGACCCCATAAAATAAGCCTAACCATAGATTGTTTTGTTTGTCAACATACATGCTGTAAATGGATGACCCGCTAATACCCCCGGGATCTGAGGGAGAATAATTGTATTGCTTAACGATTTTTCTTTCTTTAAGCGAATAAATGATTAATCCATCTCCGTGAGTGCCAATCGCCAGTGTTCCTTTCGGGTATTCCAGTACTTGGGATACATCGAGCCCATTTTTTCCAATGGGAGGTAAGGTAAAACTGCGGCTCTCTGTATTGAATAGTGCCAAACACCTGTTGAAGCCCACCCACAAATTGCCTTGAGAATCTTCATAAAACTTCCTTCCTTCCAAAGGTATTTCAGATTTAACGGCAGGTTGCCCTATATATTCAAGGCTTTGTCTGGATTCATTTACCCAAAAAACGCCTTTGGTGCCAGTAACCCAAATTCGATTTTTGCGGTCAATAAAAACATGTCCGGAATGTCGGCTGATTTCAAAATCATGATGTAAAAAGTGGACAAATTTTTCTGTCTGAGGATCAAAACAATCAATACCATCATTATGTACGATCCATATTTTCCCATCCTTTCTTTCTGCCAGTCCTTTTGTTTTATTGTGGCCCAGGCTGTTGACATCATTATCATTGTGCAAATACCTCTTGAATTTGCCTGTTTTGCGATCCATTTGGTTAAAGCCATTCAAGGTGCCAACCCAAAACCTGTGTTTGCTGTCTTCCAGAATCTGGTCAATGTAGGAGGCAGATACGGTGGTTGAATCCTGCTCGTCAAATGTGAAATTGGTGAATTGAAAGCCATCGTACTTGGCTAATCCACCCATGGTGCAAAACCAAATAAACCCATCACTGTCCTGTGATACACTAAACACATGATTTTGAGGAAGTCCTTGATCATCACTCAAGTATTCAAATCGTGTCTTAAAGGACTGACCATTGAGCGTTGACTCAAAGAAACATCCAACTATGAAATAAATGATGAATTGAAGCCTCAAAATTTGCACTTTAATGCAATATACTGTCAAATTGACAATTGGACTAGCTTCACTGCCTACTACACCGGCTTTTTAATACTTTTTTACACTCTTGAGGGATTTCTTCAATGGTAAGAAAAAAACTGAAGTTTAATAATAGGAGCTTTTTAAAAAGGAAAGGCTTCCAATCCTGCCTTTTCAGAAGGAGATTTGAAGCCTTCACTCATTATAACTTCCTGCTCAAAACAAGAAGTCATTACATTATTTGTGTTTTAGAACTTTACACCATTGCAAGAGGTTCATGCACAGTTGCCAAAATATCTTGCAATACTTCTTCCATTCCTTTATTTACGTTATCCGTGAGATAAATACCCTGCTGTTGAATACTCTCTATACTGATCACGTATAACGTGATTTCCGGCAGGCGACCCGATAGATGCAAGGCGCTTACCAGATCCTTAAGGCCAATGTCGTGGGTACTCATGGCTCGTGGGAAGTCGTTTGCATACCTGGGAGTGATTTTTCGCCAGCTACCTGTGGTTTTATCATCGAGGGTAGCGTCGATCATGACCACATGCCTGTATTTTTCGAAATATTCGAGCAGGTGAAAACCTCCGGTACCTCCGTCTAGGATATCCATCCATTCGGGGATATCAAAGGTTTCTGCCCGCTCGATGGCATGTACGCCTACACCTTCATCGCCCATGAGTATGTTGCCGATGCCGAGCAGGAGTACAGGCTTGTTGTTGGGATTGATCATGGTTCCGGATTGGGTGTGTGTGACTTATTCTTTTTGAAAAAGTCTTCTTCAATAAATTTCCAGCCGCCTCCCATGCTGCTGATTTCTCCCCTGCCTTCTACGTAGTCGTGGTAAAATACCAGGTATACATGGATGACAGCAAAAAGAATAAAGAACCACATGGTCCAGTGGTGAATCTGTCTGGTGAGAATATCTCCACCCAGAAGGAAAGGCACCCAGGCAAACAGCTTGGGAAACCACCATGATGCCATTGATGCATAGAGACCAAAGCCGGTAAGACATTGGAGCAGGAAGGCGAGGAAGGTACCAAAGTAGGTCAGACCGGCAAGCGCATTGTGACCTATACTCAGGTGTTCTCTCTCTTCTTTGTCTCCTTTCATCTGTAATATATCTATTTTCAATACCGTCTTTAATTCTTTCCAGAATGCTTTGGATGTGGGAATAAATTGTTTCCAGTTGGCGTATTTATTGCCCACAAAACCCCAGTAGATTCTGAACACAAAGTTGAAAAAGAAGATATATGCGGCTGCAAAGTGAAGAAACCTGAACCAGCCCATTGTGTATACTTCAGATGCTTCTTTGCCACTCATCAAAGCCAATGGGTTGCCTATGTAAAATCCGGTGACCACCAGTACCAGCAAAACCAGTACATTGATCCAGTGGTATATTCTTACGGGTAGTTCCCAAACGTAAATGCGCCTGAGCCGGTGTACCCTTAATAGTTTTTCTGCCATTGTTTTACATTTTTAAGGTTAATCACCTACTACGTTTACACGGCTGACAGTTGTACCTTCTTCATCGTAAAGGTGTACACTGCATGCCATACAAGGGTCGAAGCTGTGGATGGTTCTGATGATCTCCAGTGGTTGTGTTTCATCGGCCACCGGTGTATCTATCAGCGATGATTCGTAAGCCGACATCTGACCTCTGGTGTCCCTTGGAGATGCATTCCAGGTGGTAGGTACTACCAATTGATAGTTGGCAATCTTTTGATCCTCGATGTTAATCCAGTGTGCCAGTGCCCCTCTTGGCGCTTCTGCAAAGCCTACTCCAAAAGCTGTTTTAGGCCAGGTTTCCGGATTGAACAGACTAGTGTCTGCCATTCGTGTATCTCCGTTTTTAATGTTGCTGATCAGTTGGTCGAAAAATTCTCTGCCCCATTGTGCGGTCAGGGCACATTCAAAACCGCGGGCTGCAGTTCTTCCCAGCGTTGAGAATAGAGCGGTTACAGGCACATTCAGGTCTGTAAGGGCCTTATCCACAACGGCACGGTATTCTTCAATACCTTTGGCATATCCAACCAGTACGCGTGCCAGTGGACCTACTTCCATGGCATTGCCATTCCATCGTGGCGTCTTAAGGTATGAGTACTTATCCTTTACATCAAGGTGCTCGAACGGGGGTTTTGGACCTGTATAATTGATCTTGCTTTCGCCTTTCCAAGGGTGAAGGCCTTGCTCATCACCACCGCTGTAGTCATACCATGAATGTTTGATAAATTCCTGAATTTCGTCATCTTTTTTCAGGTCAACGTCGTAAACCTTGCTGATATCTTTGTTGAGGATGGCACCGCCTGGAAACTTAAATGATGAAGGATCGTTGATGCCTTTGGTGGGCAGGTCACCGTATACAAGATAGTTGCCCAGACCACCTCCTATGCCTCCCCAGTCTTTGTAAAACGAAGCAATGGCCATCAGATCCGGTATATAAACCTGTTCGATAAATTGTTTTCCTTCCTCCAGTAAGCGATCTACCATGGCAAGTCTCTCTGCATTGATACCACTTACATCATCGAGTCCGATAGAGCATGCCATACCACCCACCAAATAATTGGGGTGTGGATTTTTACCTCCAAAGATGGCATGAATTTTCACAATCTCTTTTTGCCATTCTAATGCTTCCAGATAGTGCGCCAGGCCAATGAGGTTTACTTCTGCAGGCAATTTGTAAGCGGGGTGTCCCCAATAACCATTGGCAAAAATGCCGAGCTGACCGCTAGCTACAAACTTGCCAATGCGTGCCTGAATGTCGCTGAAATAACCGGGTGAACTCTTGGGCCAATGTGAAAGGCTCTGCGCAAGCTCCGATGTTTTTTTAGGGTCTGCCTTCAATGCATTCACTACATCTACCCAATCCATAGCATGCAGGTGGTAAAAGTGTACCACGTGGTCGTGCATATACAAGGTACAGTGCATGATGTTTCTCACCAGTTCTGCATTGGCGGGTATATTGATCTTTAAAGCATCTTCAACGGTACGCACAGAAGTGAGTGAGTGGGTGGATGTGCATACTCCGCAAACCCGACCTACATAGGCCCAGGCATCGCGTGGATCGCGTCCCTTTAATATTTCTTCGATCAGACGCACCATCGTTCCCGAGCTGTAGGCGTCTTTGATTTTACCATTTTCAATATCGGCTTCAATCCTCAAGTGACCCTCGATACGGGTGATAGGATCGACAACTATTCTTTTTCCCATTATACCTGGTTTTTATGGTTTATTCAATTACATCTACATCACCGGCTTCGCCTTCAGCAGTAAGGGTGTTGATGTCTTTTCTTTTATTAATGTTGGTTAGAATGGCGTGTCCTGCCAAAGCTACCCCTGTGGCGCCCAATGCATATTTGCCCAGGGTGTCTGCATCTGACTCAATACCAAAGCCGGCAAATGAAGATGCTCTTTGATACAATCTGCCATTGTCCCAGTAGTTTTCTTCGCTGCAACCAATGCAGGGGTGACCGGACTGGATGGGATAGCTGGTGCCTTCATTCCATTTCATAACACCACAGGCATTGTAAGTAGTCGGTCCTTTACAACCCACTTTGTATAGACAATATCCTTTTTTAGCATTTTCGTCATCGAAACTTTCCACAAAGAGGCCGGCATCGTAAAATGGACGTCTGTAGCAGGTATCGTGAACGCGTTTGCTGTAAAATGCTTTAGGTCTGCCCAATCTGTCGAGTTCAGGAATGGTTCCGAAGGTAAGGTAGTGTACGATGACCCCGGCCATTACTTCTCCGATAGGCGGACAGCCGGGAACTTTGATCACAGGTTTGCCTTTAACCAGTTTGTGTATTGGAGTTGCCGATGTTGGGTTCGGTTTGGCGGATTGTACGCAACCGTTGCTGGCGCAACTACCCCACGCAATAACTGCTGCTGCATTTTCAGAAACTTCTTCCAGAATCTGCATAGAAGTCTTACCTCCAATCATACAATATACACCATCGGCACCGGTAGGCACACTGCCTTCGATGCACAATATATATTGGCCCTTGTATTTTTCAAGTGTATTTTTTAAAGCGGCTTCCGCTTGTGTACCCGATGCTGCCATCAATGTCTCAGAATAGTCGAGAGAAATTTTATCCAGTAAGATATCCGCTACGATAGGATGGGAAGAACGGATGAAACTCTCGCTGCAGCAGGTACATTCCTGAAAGTGCAGCCAAATAACCGGTAGCCTGGGCTTGGTTTCCATCGCTTTTGCTACCTGGCCAATGGCCGAAGATTCCAAGCCTATAAATGCTGCCATCATGCTGGCGAATTTCATAAAATCCCGTCGGGTATATCCTTTGAAGCGGATCTCATCGTAATAAGTGGGTTGTTCAAACCACTTTCCCTCGGATAACTTGTGTTTTGACATTGGCCTTTTGATTTGAAGGTTAAAAAACTTCGGAAAATTAGAAACAGGTTTACCGGATTCTGTTGATTATGATCAGTGCAGAATATGATTTGGGTCATATCAAGGGTAAGCCATGCTATATACTTTCGTTGCATGGTTTTTTAATACTATTTGATACTCTCATTTTTAATCAATCTAAATAAACATGAAAGGAATATTCAATTTTCTGAAAGCAGCCTTGATGTTGATCATTGTGTCTTTGCCCGGCTTAGCCAGTGCCCATCCGGGCCATGGGGATCATTCACATGACGGTTGGAGTGTGATTCACTATTTTACGCAGCCTGAGCATGCTGTGCTTTCAATAGCCATCGTTATTTCGTTGGTGCTTGCTTTTGTTTTTCGTCCAAAATCAAAAACGACCAACGCCTAAATCATGCACGAGTTATCCATTGCTATGGGCATCGTTGAAATAGCTGACAAAGAGGCGCTCAAAGCCGGAGTCAGCAAGTTCAATGGCATTGAACTGGTTATTGGAGAACTCAGTGGAGTAGAGTTGGCTTCCTTTGATTTCGCCTGGCAGCAGGCCATCAAAGGCACTGTGTTGGATGCTTCCAAACTCGAAATCATAAGACCCCCAGGCATGGGTAAATGCCTGGACTGTGGCTGCGAATTTCCGATGCAACAGATTTATGACATCTGTCCTTCGTGCCATAGTTATTTTAAAGATATTACATCAGGAAAGGAACTCAGGGTAAAGTCTCTGCTCCTGGATTGATAAAACCATAAATATTACAAATATGTGTGTAAGCTGCGGCTGCGGAGGCGGCCATTCCCACGATCACGAGCACATAGATTCCGGTAAGATCATTGATGTAGAAAAAGACATTCTACACCAAAACAATCTTTTGGCAGAACGTAACCGAGGTTATTTTGATGCCAAAGAAATCCTATGCTTGAATCTTGTGAGTTCCCCCGGCTCAGGTAAGACTTCCTTATTGGAAAAGACCCTGACCGATCTCAAAGATACCATTCCCTTTGCTGTCATTGAAGGCGATCAGCAGACGACCAATGATGCAGACCGCATCCATGCCACCGGCACTAAGGTTACCCAGATTAACACCGGTAAAGGCTGTCATTTGGATGCCCATATGGTTTATCATGCATTACAAGGACTGAAACCCGTTTCAGAATCCATCCTGTTTATTGAAAACGTAGGAAACTTAGTTTGTCCGGCCATGTTTGATCTGGGTGAGAAATACCGCGTTGTTGTGATGAGTGTTACAGAGGGTGATGATAAACCCTTGAAATATCCTGATATGTTTTATTCTTCTCACCTTTGTGTGATTAATAAAATTGATCTTTTACCCTATGTACCTTTCAGTATTGAAAAAGCCAAAGAAAATGCGCGCAGGGTAAATCCGAATCTCGAAATCATAGAAGTAAGCAGTCTTACCGGCGAAGGTATGCATCAATGGTACGATTGGCTCAAAGTGAAACAACAACAGACCGCCGAGGTCTGACGACATCAGAGAAATGAAAACCCTCCATATACATATTAGCGGCAGGGTTCAGGGTGTGGGCTTTCGTCCAGCCGTGTATCGCATTGCCACGGAGATGCATCTCTCAGGTTCCGTTTCCAATACTACGGATGGTGTACACATTTACCTCAATGCAGACAACCGGGAGCTGGAATCGTTTCTGCGCAAACTGAATGAATGCAAACCGGAGATGTCTATCATTTCCAGCATTGTTACCGAAGAACAACCATTCAGAGATTTCGAGGGATTTTCTATAGCCCGGGAGGATGCTCATACTCAGTTTAATATGTGGATCACCCCCGATCTGGCGCTGTGCGCCGATTGCAGACAAGCCATTCACGATCCTGCCAACCACCGCTTTGGCTATGCCTTTACTACTTGCTTGAATTGCGGACCCCGTTATTCCATCCTCAGGAAACTTCCCTACGAAAGAGAAAATACTGCCATGCAGTACCTGACGATGTGTCCATCTTGTAATCGGGAATACAATCGAAGTGATGATATACGTTTTTACAGTCAAACCAATTCATGCCCCGATTGCGGGGTAAAAATGTCCTGGCTGGATGCAAAGGGGCAAGTGATTTCTACCGATCAGGCTGCCATTATTGCAGATGCGATGGATAAGTTGCGCAATGGCGCCATCGTTGCTGTAAAAGGAATAGGCGGCTACCTCCTTCTTTGTGACGCTACATCACCTGGTGTTGTTGAAAAATTGCGACACCGCAAACACAGACCTGCCAAACCGCTGGCCTTATTGTATCCTGATTTGAATGCCGTTCTGGGCGATGTTTTATTAAGTCAAAAGGAAATAGAATGGCTACAATCTCCGGCAGCTCCTATTGTGTTGGGTAGAATAAAAGATCAGCCTGTGAGTGGCATAGCTGTGGATAAAGTAGCGCCATCGTTGGCTCATCAGGGAGTGATGCTGCCTTATAGTCCCCTGCTGGAATTGATTGGTACCGGTTTTGGTAAACCGCTGGTGGCTACAAGTGCCAATGTCAGTGGCTGTCCGATCGAATACAACGATGATTCGGCGATTGAAAAGCTCGGTGACATAGCAGACTACTTTCTGATCAATGACCGCGAGATTGTAGTGCCTCAGGATGATAGTGTACTGAGAGTTTCCACAAAAGGGAAGACCATCATGATCAGACGCAGCAGGGGATTTGCCCCTGCAGTAGTGACTGAACTTTTGCCTTCAGCTCAGGAAGGTATTCTTGCAATGGGGGCTGATATGAAAAACAGTTTTGCTGTTCATTTCGGAAAAAACCTGAATGTAAGTCAGTATTTGGGCAAACTGGGTTCATATGAAAGCCTGGTCCAGGTGGATAAGGTTTTGAAACATATCCTGGGTCTTACTGCTCCTGATATAGAGCATGTGCTTACAGATGCTCATCCCAACTACCACAGCACTTTGATGGGAGCGGCCATAGCCCGGGAAAAAAAAGTGAAACTTCATTTGTTTCAGCACCACAAAGCCCATTTCGCTTCAGTCCTGGCAGAAAACCACTTGTTGGAAAGTAGGGAACCCGTTCTGGGATTCGTATGGGATGGTACCGGATATGGCGACGATGGCCAGATATGGGGTGGCGAAACCTTTTTATTCAATAATGGCGATATTACCAGGCTCACTTCTTTGCAATATTTCCCCCAATTGGCAGGAGATAAGATGAGCAGGGAACCCCGCCTGAGCGCATTGGCATTGGCAGGAGGTATTCCGGTCGCAAAAGAAATAGTTCAACAACTATTTTCGGCAGAGGAGTTTCAATACTATATGCGATTAGTTAATAACAGCCCATTGCACACCTCTTCAATGGGTCGACTTATAGATGGCTTTGCGTCACTGCTCGGATTGTGTGATATTCAGACTTATGAAGGAGAAGCTGCCATGAAATTGGAAGCGCTGGCCTGGCGGGCAGCAAAGGGTCAACCCAACGACTTTTACCAATTTGGATTGACGGATAAGGGCATTGATTATACTCCGGCACTTGTTCAGTGGATCCATGAATTTCAATGTGGTTGTGATCCACATGAGATGTCCAAAAAATTCTGGTACAGCCTGGCTAATCTGATTGTACAACAGTCAAGACACTACAACTGTGCACAAATGGCCTTGAGTGGAGGCGTCTTTCAAAATGCCTTTTTGGTTGATGCGCTATTTGAATTGAGCCGGGGACAACATCAGATTTACCTCCACAACCAATTTAGCCCCAATGATGAAAACGTGGCTGTGGGCCAGCTTGCCTTGTTTCATCTGCATAATAGTAAAATCAAACATTCAAACATTAAAACAACTGTCACATGTGCTTAGCCATTCCCGGCAAGATCCTGGAGATCACCGCCCAACTCGATGACACTTTTCGGACCGCCAAAGCTTCTTTTGGTGGAATTTGCAAAGAAGTAAATCTGTATATGACACCAGAGGCAAAGATTGGCGATTACGTCATGGTTCACGTAGGCGTTGCCATCAGCGTGGTGGATGAAGAAGAGGCTCGGCGTACCTTTGATTATTTGTTGCAGATGGGAGAAGTAACAGAACAACTGGAAGGCACTGATTAGTCATGTTTATTTATATTCCACGATAATGATATAAAGATGAAACACTTAGATGAATACCGCGATCCGCATCTTTTTGATGTGTTGATGCAGGAGATACATAAAAAAGTAAGCAAGCCCTGGACTTTGATGGAGATCTGTGGCGGACAGACACACAGCCTTGTGAAAAATGGGATAGTGGATTTGTTACCGAAAGAAATCACCCTGGTGCATGGTCCCGGCTGTCCGGTATGTGTTACGAGTTTGGGCGTCATTGATGAAGCCATCCACCTTGCTTTGCGACACGATGTGATTTTGTGTTCCTACGGAGATATGCTGCGTGTACCTGGCAGTCATCTGAGCCTGCTGGAAGTTAAGGCCAAAGGCGCCGATGTACGCATACTCTATTCACCCTTAGAAGCAGTACAACTCGCCCTGGCCAATCCGGAAAAACAGGTTGTGTTTTTTGCCGTAGGTTTTGAAACCACTGCTCCTGCCAATGCGCTGGCAGTTGTACACGCGGATAAGGTAAACGCAGAGAACTTTAGTATCCTGGCATCCCATGTGTTGGTGCCACCTGCCATGGAAGCCATTCTGTCGGATCCCGAAAATAAAATCGATGGTTTTTTGGCTGCAGGTCACGTTTGTACCATTATGGGTTTGGATGAATATTACCCCATTGCAGAAAAATATAAATGTCCGATCGTGGTTACCGGTTTTGAGCCCATTGATTTATTGCAAGGCATACTCATGACGGTAACACAGTTGGAGGAGGGTAGGTACGAGGTAGAAAACCAGTACGTACGCAGTGTTCAGCAGGAGGGTAATCTGGTAGCGCGACAGACCTTAAAAGATGTATTTGAAGTTTCTGATAAAGTATGGAGGGGCATAGGACCCATTCCGATGAGTGGCTTTGAGGTGAGGGACAGATACAAACGATTTAATGCACGGGTAAAATTTGATTTGAATTTAGACACAGTTGATGAAGACAAGGATTGTATCAGCGGAGCCATTATGAAAGGATTGAAAAAACCAATGGACTGTCCCAATTTCGGGGTGAGATGCAAACCTGAACATCCCCTGGGTGCTCCTATGGTGAGCAGCGAAGGAGCCTGTGCTGCCTACTATCACTATTCTTCAGCGTGGAACAATGCCAAAATCGAAGTACAATGAAAATGAATCTTGAATGTCCGGTACCCCAATTTGATTTTGACCACATCAACCTGGGCCATGGCAGTGGGGGAATCCTTACCCACAAATTGCTAAACAGTGGCGTATTTGAAGTATTAAAAAATCCCTTGCTGGATCAGCAGCACGATGGTGCCATCATTGACCTCCATGGCAAGTTGGCCATCAGCACTGATTCCTATGTAGTTTCGCCCATTTTTTTTCCGGGAGGTAATATCGGAGATCTGGCCATCAATGGCACGGTCAACGATCTGGCCATGTGTGGCGCCTCGGCAAGGTACCTTACCTTATCTTTTATCCTGGAAGAAGGCTTATCTATGGAAGAGTTCAAACAAGTTTTGATGTCCATTAAAAATGCCGCCGATCTCAGTGGTGTAGATATCGTAACCGGGGATACCAAAGTAGTGCAAAAAGGCAAAGGAGATAAAATATTTATCAATACCACAGGAGTGGGTGTGGTTCATCCACATACCGACATCCGTCACCAGCGGGTAGAAGAAGGGGATGTGGTATTACTCAGCGGCCCCATCGCAGCCCATGGTGTGGCCATTATGAGTCTTCGCGAAGGACTGGAGTTTGAAACCACAGTAGAAAGTGACACCTGTTCACTCAAAAATCCGGTACTTGCCTTACTCGATTATTTAGGCAAAGATGTACATTTTCTGCGTGACGCTACCCGCGGTGGACTGGCTTCTGTGCTCAACGAATTAAGTGAGATTACAGGACTGGGCATCGACATCCGACAAGGAGACATCGCCGTGGCAGAAGAGGTGAGCGGTGCCTGTGAAATGTTGGGCCTGGATCCCCTCTACGTAGCCAACGAGGGCGTTTTTGTAGCTGTTGTGAAAGCTGAGAGGGCAGAGGAGGCATTGACCATATTAAAGATCCATAACAGTTGCACCAAAGCAGCAGCCATCGGCAGTATTACCTCAGAACATCGCGGCAAAGTAGTCATGAAAAGCAAGATTGGCGGCAGTCGGGTTGTCAATTTTTTGCAGGGAGAGCAGTTGCCTAGGATTTGTTGAAAAGAGAGAAGGGTCAATTTTTTAATTATCAATTATCAATTATCAATTTTCATTGTTTGAATGTTCAATTGTTCAGTTTGTTTGGGATTAATGATTGGTGATTATAGAAGAGGGGAGTGATTGGATTTCGGAGATTTTGGGTGCTGAATCAGAAAATTGTGTAAATTGGAATCGATTTGTGAAGGGGTGTAGGGATACTCCAAATTATAAATTTTATCAAATTTGCACATGAAACAGAGAATCGTATTGGGTTGCCTATTCTGCTTATTGTTGTTTTTGGCAATGGGCTGTGGCCATGAGGCAGGGCAGACTTGTGAAAAAATGGCAGCTTACTTTATCTATCCGGCTGAATATGATGCTTCCGGGGTGCGGAGGGTGCCCATTACCACACCGGTGGGCAACTTTGAAGTTTGGGTGAAACGATTTGGCAATAATCCCAAAATCAAGATTCTGTTGCTCCACGGTGGACCTGCCATGACCCATGAGTACATGGAGTGTTTTGAACTGCCTTTTCTGAAAGAGGGGTATGAGTTTTACCAATATGATCAATTGGGTTCATATTACAGTGATCAACCCACTGATAGCTCGCTTTGGACGACCGAAAGGTTTGTTGAAGAGGTGGAGCAGGTGCGGAAGGCCATAGGTGCCGACAGTAGCAATTTTATTGTTTTGGGCAATTCCTGGGGCGGCATCCTGGCTATGGAGTATGCGCTTAAATACCAAAAAAACCTAAAGGCATTGGTTGTTGCCAATATGATGGCCAGTGCCCCGGAATATGGTAAATATGCTGCTGAGGTTCTGGCACCTCAAATGGATGCGGCGGTATTAAAAGAAATAAGAGCCATTGAAGCAGTAAAGGATTTTGGAAATCCTAGATATATGGAGCTTCTGATTCCTCATTTTTACAAACAACACATTTGCAGGCTCGAAAAATGGCCGGACGGTTTTAACAGAGCCATGAAGCACGCGAATGGCACGATTTATACGCTGATGCAGGGACCTTCCGAATTTGGCATCAGTGGCCGACTTGCCACCTGGGATATACGTAATCGCTTGCCAGAAATTGAAGTGCCCACCCTCATGATCGGTGCCAAACACGATACCATGGACCCAAAAGCCATGGAGGCGCAAAGCAAGATGGTTAAGAAGGGTCAATACCTGTATTGTCCCAATGGCAGCCACCTTTCCATGTGGGACGATCAAAAAATATTTATGGAAGGTGTGATCAAGTTTATCAATTCCGTCAACCATTAATTCAATGAAAGCAGCTGTTATTGGAGCCTCCGGCTTGATTGGAGGACACATAGTGAATATATTGGCAAAGCAGGATCACTTCCAGGAAGTGGTCATATTGGTAAGAAAAAATATTCCGGTCTCATCACCGAAAATAAGACAGGTCATTGTCGATTTCGAAGATTACAAGCAGTTTCAACAAGCTATGGAGGGCTGTGAAATAGTGTTTTGTTCAGTAGGTACCACCCAGGCGAAGGTCAAAGGTGATATGCAGGCATACCGTAAGGTGGATTATGATATACCCGTCAATGCGGCTCGTTTTGCCTCAGATTTGGGTTGTCGTCACTTTTTATTGGTATCGTCGGTCGGTGCAGATGCCAATTCTTCCAATTTTTACCTCAAATTGAAGGGGGAGGTAGAAAATGAAATCTCTGCTTTTGTCCTTCCTGCTTTTTCGGTTTTTCGTCCCTCCATGTTGCTGGGTCAGCGATCCGAATTTCGATTGGGCGAGAGAATCGGTCAGTTTTTGATGAAGGCGCTATCATTCTTAATACCTTCCAAATACAAGCCCATTGAAGCTGCTGATGTTGCTCTGGCTATGGTCAATGCGTCACTTAAACCGTCCATTACCGGCAAAACTATATTTGAATATAAAGAGATGAGATCGCTTCTGGCTCATTAAAATTTATAATATAAATTAAGCCTTACTTTACAAGACTTTCCTTATTGAGTTTAAACATTAAGAGAATGGAGGTAATTAAGTTGGAATCTCGCCATAGATAAACAGCCCTTAATTTTCTTAATTCCCTTAATGATAAAAAGTATAGACAAATTTCTTCTCTTGAAATAATCTCTTTATTTGGAAAAACATTTTCATTACAAACATTAAGAGAATGAAGGTAATTAAGATGGAATCTCGTCATAGGTAAATACTCCTTAATTTTCTTAATTCCCTTAATGTTATAAAGGATTGACAAATTTCTTCCTTTGGAGTAATGTATTTCTCCTGAAAACAATTTAATTACAAACATTAAGAGAATGAAGGTAATAAAGATGGAATCTCGTCATAGGTAAATAGTCCTTAATTTTCTTAATTCCCATAATGCCGTGTGCCTATAAAACGTAGTTTTGTAGTGCAATGAAAAGGATTGACAAATTTCTTCCTTTTGAGTAATGTGTGTGTCTGGAAAAACAAATTAATTACAAACATTAAGAAAATGAAGGTAATTAAGTTGGTAGAACGAACATTGTAACATCCCTAGCCCCTAACCCCTATCTAACCACGGTGACATCCCCCGTCAACGCCTCCTCGCTGCCATCTTTGTATTGAATGGTGGCGGCCCACACAAATACACCGGGTGCGACAGGACTGCTGTTGAAGGTGCCATCCCAGCCCAGATCCGGTTGACTGTCTTCAAAGTTATCCCGCTGAAAAACGAGGTTGCCCCAACGGTCAAAAATACTCAGCTTTTGAATGGCACGAATCGACCCATATCGGTTGTACAAGGTAAAGCGCTGGTTGGTGCCGCCATCGATTTTGAGAATATTGGGACTCGTTACCCCTTTGTCAAACCTGACGCGAAGGGTGACTTCATCGGTTTCCACACAGCCATTTTGATTGACCAGTTCAATCACATAAGTCGTTTGGCCTTCAGGGGTAGCGATGGGGTTTAGGCACCGCGTGCAACTGAGGCTGCTGTTGTCGTGCCAGAAGATATCTTTGATTTCATTGCCATTCAAAACATAGCCGGGTTGAAGTTCATATTGACCGAACAACTGGATGACCGTATCCTGACCTGCATCTACACTGAAGGGATAGTTTTCCTGCACCTGAAATGCGGTATCCAATACACAGCCGTTGACATCGGTGATGCGCACCTGATGGTCCCCCGGTGTGACCACAGTTCTTTTATCGACGGCAATGCCCTTCTGGTTGAGTTGCAACTGATAAGGTGGCTGTCCACCTACTATATTGTTCATGGAAACAGACGACTCTTCCCCGTAACACAGAGCTTGTTGCAGATCTATTTCTATTTTTTCTGGTGTACCTTGCTGTAATACTTCTATGCTTTCAGTAGCACTGCAACCATTGGCTGTGTCCAGGACTTTCACGCTGTACGTTCCGGCTGCTCTGGCCACCCAGCTTGAAGAAGAAGCCACTGCTTGCCCCAGGCTGTTGTACCACTGGTATTGAAAGGCACCAGTAGTTGGTTCGATGCCAATCCACACCGAATCCGCCGTGCAGAGAATGGTATGCTGCTGCCCAAATGTGATAGCAGGGGTCACGAAATTTTCTGTGATGACGGATGTATCCGATTGTTCACAGCCCCATTGGTTGGTAGCCCATAAGATGGCTTTGCCTGCTTCAAAAACCCGGAGAGTATCGCCGTAGGAGATTCTGTTGTTGTACCACCAGCGGTGTTGGATGGTATCCGTGGAAGTATTGGAGGCTTTGTTGCGCAACAGCTTTGTAGGCAAGTTGCAGTTGAGGTCTGCGTTTTCGATCTGGTTGTTGGGTTTGTTGAAGTGGCCGGTCACCGTAAATTGCAAGGTAGTGTCACAGCCATTGTTTCCGGTAGCTTTGAGTTGGTAGGTCCCTGCATTTTGTAGCATAAAGCCAGTGGTCACTGTTTCCTGCGTGATTCCGTAGTTGAGTTGGTATGTGTACTGTGGCTTGCCATTGATCAATAAGGGACTGCTTGTTTTTGCGCAGCTGAGGTCAGCATAGCTCACACCCACTAGGGGTTTTTGGTAGTCAGCCACAACAAGAATAGCTGCGTTGTTTTTGCAACCATTGGCGCCTTCGAGGGTAAGTTGATAGTTGCCTGCTTTCGTGATGGCCGGTATCAGAGATGTTGACGATACGCCCGACCAGCTATGTTTTACGTAATTATTGGCTTGCACTGACGGATAGACCACAGGGGTGCGACAATCCAGCGTATCATTCACACTCAATTGCAAAGTAGGATGAAGGGTGTCGACGGTAATGCCCATTTCTGCCGTTGATACGCAACCTTTATCAGAAGTAGCGGTGATGGTATACACAGCTGCTTCGTTGGCAATGATATCTTGTCCGCTGCCGGCTTGACCGAGGGTAGTTAGCCAGGTGACCGATACCGGAATGCTTGAACCGATATGGATATGTCCCTGGGGCCTGGCACAAGTGATGGTATCGGCAGTCAAGGTCAGTGAAGGAAAGTCAATATCAGATGGCAGGTTGTATTGCAGGGTGTCTTCACAACCATTTTTGCCGGTAATCAAGAGCGTATATAGGCCTGAAGCAGAAAACTGACAATTGGTTTGGTTGCTGCTGGTGCCACCCGGCCCTGCCCATTGCCAGTTGACCGCATTGGTAGAATCCAGCGTGAAGCCACCAAAATTGGTAATACAGTCGATGGTATCTGTGGATACGACTGCATTGGGTTTTGTGTAATCAGCTGCTACCAGCAGGCTATCGGTTTTTAGGCAGCCGTGGCTGTCTTTGATTTGTGCCTTATACCAACCTGGCTGCCTTGCCTGGGGTAAGGGCAGGAGGGTGCTGTTAAAATACCACTGTACGGTTGTGCCGGGCATTGTACTAAAAGGCAAAACTACCTGATGGGTCGTACAGGTGAGTGTGTCGGCCGGACTTAGGCTGTATTGAAAGTTGGGTGCAATCACTTGCACGGAAATCATATCAGTGTAGACACAGCTTTCTCCGTTATGAAAAGTAAAGTTATACGTACCCGCTTGATTGACCGTAACTGTTTTTCCATCCGGTGATACCATTTGTATGCCGGGGCCTGTCCAGCTTATGCTATCGTATTGTGAATTGCTTTCGATGGTCAGCACCACGGTAGTATCCTCACATGTAAGCATGCCGGATGCACTGGCATTGTAGACAAATTGTGTATTGAGGTATTCCACATAAAATGAATCTATACCCGTACAACCATGCTCATTGTTGGCTTGTATATAATGCCAGCCGGGTAGATCGGTAGTTATCAGTACACCGGTTGTGGTACTACCATCAGGCAAATGCCACACAAATTCGTCTATGGGTTCAGAGGCATTGGCTTCGAGGATGCCGGTAGGTTCTGCGCATGACAGCTCATCATCACCTGTGATTTGCAGTTCCGGTAAATCCAGGTAGGCATCAACGTAAGCAAACTGACTGAGGGTGCAACCCAATTCATCAGTAACCGTCACATTGTAGAGTCCCGCCTCTGAAACTTCAATGGCAGCCTGGAAAGGATCCGATTCTATTTGTCCATTGACCGTATGCCATTCATAGGTGTAATTGTTGTTGGCCGGTGTGGCTGTTACCTCTAGCAGGGTGGTCGGAGTAGTACAATCTATGAGGCCATCTGCCGGGGCTTCCAATTCCATATCAGATACATAGACCGTAAATTCCATTGAATCTTTACAGATAGGACCAAAAAAGATATCATCCAAGGCAAAATCATTGCCCCCAACAGCGGTATTTTGATTGGTAATACAAATTTCGATGCTAGTATTAGATCCCGAATTCCATATCTCATAAAATTCCTGCCAGTTACATGTAGTGGCAGACAAAGCAAACGGAGATCCCAACAAGGTGCCATCGATGGCAAACTGCAGGATAGCAGGACTACTACTCTCTATGGAGGTGGCGAACGCTTGAAAAACATAGTCCGTATTGGGCATCACGGCAATGGTCTGGCACCAAAGTTCCTGCAATGAATTGGCCCCATTGAGCATCATCATATTGTTGCCACCATGGGGGGTACAGTTGGCAAAATTGGTATGCACTGCCGATGAGCTGGGTCCCACAAAATAAGTACCTTCGCAGCCCAGCATGCCCCACACCTGATTGCCATTGGGGCAGGTATAGCCCGGAAAGGTAAGCGCATACTGGGTAGTAAAGCCCGTTGCCCCATCCTCAAAATCGCCATTGTCGATCAGATTGGTGGTGGAGTTGTACCCTGCCGCCAGCGTAAAAGTAGTGGTCTCTGTCACCCAAACATTGGGGTTGAGGTTTTGGTCATTGTAGTATCCATCGCTTCCACTCCAGTGAAAGTTGAGATAATCACCCGCGATCTGTCCGTTGAGATTGACAAATCCTTCATTACATAGGGTAATGTCGTCCGGCACCGTGATGGTAAAGTTGCAGTTTTGGGCTATTGTGGTTGAAGTAGACAAAAGCAGCCAGGTTCCAATCATGATGATGGTCCTACCGCTTGTAATAATGTGCTTCATTCCCAGAATACTGTATTGGTATACAATGATACGGAAAAAGTTGGGAATTGGGGGTGGGGGGAGAAGGTAATAACAGTTTTATGAACACAATAATTAAATTATTAAATACTGTAATGTGTAATAAATGCATAAACAATAAGATATGTATTATTTTTTCACCTTATAGTAAATCTAAAAATTGAGATTCACCTGTGGTAGAATATTTCATAATTTGAATGTCAGCCTACAAAAAAACAATCTTAAGATATGCAATGGTAGGCCCCACTGTATTGGACAAGTCTAATAATGTGTAGTTACCTTGGGATTGAAAATGGACATGATTGTTAATTTAATTTAACATAAAGCATACTTTAAATCGGTTCATAGCAAAATGATATATGCTAAAGTTTTTTCCTATCAAGCATGTTATTAAAAACTTAAGGGTCTTGCGCTGTGTAAAAGATTCACCTAACTTTGAATAAAAATAACGCGCTATGAGTACTTACACACAGATTTTATATCAAATTGTTTTTGTCACAAAACACAGGCGCCCTTGTCTTTTGAAGGAGGGCCGGGAGGATTTATTCAGGTATATTTCTGGTGTATTAAAAAGCAAAAACTGTCATTTGTATAGAATAAATGGAGTGGAAGATCATATTCATATTCTAACTCATATTCACCCAACGGTTGCCCTTTCCACACTGGTACAGAGTATTAAGGTATCATCCAGCATATTTATCAAAGAATCCCAGATCTTTCCGGGCTTTGATGAATGGCAGCCTGGATATTGTGCCATAACCTACAGCAATTCGGCTTTAAACAATCTGATTGAGTATGTTAAGAATCAGGAAGCGCACCATAAAAAGCTCACCTCCAAAGATGAGCTGAAGAAAGCATTGGAAGAACACAACATTTCATATGATGAAAGATACCTTGAGTAGCAGTGGGGAAGATCATATACAAGCCCTACAGGCTTGAAGTATTTTTCCTTTATTGGCCCCGCATTGCATACGGGGTAATTCACCTTCATGCCCTTCAGGCTTGCGAGTGATTCTGCACTTCACACTAGTTTCTCAAATTTCGAGCCCTTTGTTTTTATTTTAAAATGGAAGGCACATAAAAAAAGAACAATAACAAAGAAGCCTGAAAGGCTTCAAAGTGAGTAACACAGTACGAAGTGCTGTGTAAAGAAGAAGACACAATCCACAAGCCTGTAGGGCTTGAATGTAAAAAACGCAAGTCAAAAGTGTATACAACTTCCTAAATTTACAATCTAAGATAGAGATGGATGACCGACCGGTTTTGCCTGCAAGGCAAAAATCGAGTGCCACGAAGGCACTCGCTAGGGAGGGAACTGCGACCAACCGGATCGCAGCATCGACCAAGTCAATTGGGGATGGACAAATGACGGCCATGACATCTCCTTCATTAGTTTATAGGGAGGGAACTGCGACCAACCGGATCGCAGCATAGACAAATATTCTTGGGGACTGAAAACTTATTTTTACATCAAATGCTATTGGAATCAAAGGATAACAACTATCTGTACAACTACAAAGAACTCAACACCGACCATGACCTCAAGTGGTATGACTATGGTGCCAGGTTTTATGATGCGGTGATAGGGAGGTGGCATGTGGTGGATCCGATGGGGGAGAAGGCACCTTCATGGACTTCATATCGTTATGCATATAATAATCCAATACGAATTATTGATCTTTTTGGGTTAATAGAAGAAGATGTTGATCTAGCAAAAACATATGCTAGAAAAACTAACAGAGGATCAATTTTTCAACACATTGAGGAAGGAGTAAATTTAAGTGAATCTAAAGATAATGAAAATTCAGATTGGGTCCCTGATTCTAAAGGAAATTTAGTGGCTGAAAAAGGGGATAATGCAAAAACGATGGCAAAAAATTACGGGTATACAGAAAAACAAGCTTCAGAAATGATTAAAGATTCTAAAGTTAAATTGGATAAAGATGGAAATGTTGTTGAGGGACAGAATGTAAAAGTCAGTAATAGATTTACAGAAATAGTTGCTAAGAGTTTTACAATTGAAATTGGTGAAGTAATGAGTAATGGGGTAGTACAAAATTGCCATGGAATGACCTGTAATGAAGGTGGTTACTTGTTTGAAGCAGGTATGGATTATCATTTAGATAATTCTTATGTTGATGCAAGTGGAAAAATGAAACCTCTAGAGACAGTTATTCGATGGGGAGGTAGAAACTTGTTCTCTGGAACTAATAACAATAATGTCAATAATCATACTGCAACTGTATATGGATTCAGTAAAAATGGAACAATGTATTTAGCAACAGTCAATGGAGCTGGAGCTCATTTGCAATTTATTAAATTTGAAGATGTTAAAAGTTATTTTAATGAGTCTACAATTAAAGGTACACAAAGGAATCCAACTTTTTCTGGGTATTATAATCTTAAGCGCAACTAGTTGTGTAAAATCTGGAAATCAGAATAATTATACGTACGGTCTTCAAAGTCGCTTAGTTCAGGCATTGATTCCTATGCAATGTACCGAAGATAATTTAGCGGTGTATAATGAATATGTAGTTTATAGATTAGGTAGTGATGATTATAAATTAATTGGATTTTCTGATAGCATTGGATCTACAGAGAAGGTTTTCGCTATACAATTTGATAAATATGGACCTGATATAAGGGATTTAGAAAATGCTAGAATTTCAATATGTTATAAGCAAAAAATTTATATCGGACTTCCTGTGTTAAAGGGCATGGCAAGTTACCCTCCCGAATGTCATTTTATGCTTAATTATGATTCAAGGAATTGTTTGAAAGTTGATGAGAATGGTATATTAAATTTGCGTTCTGTAGAATTTGTATCTATGGCAGAATACCAGAAAAAATTAGGTGTGAGTGAGTAGCCTAAAGGAAGTGAGTGTTTTTAGAATGTTTATATGAAAGCGGAGGATATTCTGTTTAGAAATGGAAAAGTGTTTAACCATGTCGTTGAAATTTGGTGCTTCAATTAGATTTAAGGCTCAGAACATTACTTGTTGGAACAGCAAACCTCTCTGAATATTATTCAAAGGTAGACTTTCACGTAACAGTAGAATCAAGGTATAATTTAGTGTGATTTTATAATAAGTTTATTTTGCTTTCATTTTTAAGTATGAATATTCTGGTATATC
>WBZP01000856.1_pt1 | contig 39811 bp, 34 predicted proteins | sample 5204301 | NCBI WGS metagenome assembly WBZP01 (sample SAMN12412401, study PRJNA552823) | activated sludge metagenome | isolation source: activated sludge from nitrification reactor of wastewater treatment plant... | place: USA: Pennsylvania | collected 2017
TCCGGTACCGGTCCATCAGGGATTGCTGTTCATCCGTTCTCGGCAGGAAATACTCCGAGCAGAATTCATTCATCAACATGGGGTCATCTTTAGCAATTACCTAAAGATACGACCCGATTTTAGCCTCCCAGCCTTCATTTTTGACGAAGGAATGGTTTTTTTGGGTGGGATGGGGGGGATTAGAGTTACAGTGTTGCAGAGTTTCAGAGTTTCGGGGTTTCAGAGTTTCGGGGTTTTGAAGTTTCTGAGTTTCGAAGTTTCTGAGTTTCGAAGTTTCTGAGTTTCGGGGTTTCTGAGTTGCGAAGTTTCTTACCGTAGTGGCAAGCCACGATGGACCATGGGCCAATAACCCCTCAAGCCTCAAACCTCAAGCCACAAGCCTCAAGCCACAAGCCTCAAGCCTCAAGCCACAAGCCTCAAAACCCTGAGGCTACGCTCAGGGCGCTAGCGCCCTTAAAACCCTCGAAACATTTAAAACACTTAAAACACTTAAAACACTTAAAACATTTAAAACACTTAAAACACTTAAAACACTTAAAACATTTAAAACATTTAAAACATTCAAAACATTCAAAACATTTAAAACATCTTTAACTCCCGCCAAGCTTCGCTTGCGGGATTAACATTTTAACCTTGAGGCATCACTCTAAAACGCTATACCTCTGCATCCCGCATTGCAAAGCAATGACGGGACTGCATCTCTGCAGCTTTACTACCGGACTCCCGTCCACTGAACAAAAAGATTCTCGGGAATGGATTGCGTATTGTTGCGGAAATAAAATTGTCCGCCCCAGTTATAATTGACTCTGCTGTATTCGGTGGCGACACCATTTTTGATGACTTTAATTTTAGTGATCACCCTGTTTTTTTCTACGATGTCTTCCCGTGTCACTCTGTCCGATTCGGTAAACTGAGCGACAGGTGGTGGTGCATCGGTCGATTGTGATGTGAATAAAGCGCGTGGTGGAATATCTGAACCTTCTTTTCTGGAGGCCTGTACTGACGGACGGTCTTGTCCAGCGTTCATGCCGGCTTTTTTACGGGTATCTTCACCGGCAGCAGCTACAGCTTTCCGTTTTGGCTGTTCGTCACCCGAGGCTGCTGGTTTTGCCGGCGGCGGTGTTTCTCCTGCTGAAGCTTTTGCGACCGGCTTGGGCGTTTCCTCTGCCTGCGACGGTGCCTGAGCAGGTTTTTCTTCTTCAACTGCAGGAGCAGGCGGCGGTGTGGGTTGAATAGCCACTGCCGGGGCAGGAGGAGGGGGAGGAGGTGTTTCCACCATGGGTTTCACTTCCGGCTGCCGGATTTCTTCCGCGCCGGAGGATGGTGCTGCTGATTTGCTGACTGCTGTTTCACTGGCGGCCATGGGTGCTGCCGGTACCGGTTTGGGTGGTTCAGGCGCAGATGCCGGCGCAGGTGCCGGTGCCGGAGCAGTCTCACTACCCGTTACGGGCTCAGCCTTCGGCGCTGGTGGCGGGGGCTGTGCCGGTTTGTTTTCGTCGTCTGAGTTATCACGGGAGATGGCCGATAATATCGACTTGGAGTAATCCGTGTCGAAATTAAACTCATCGATATTTGCGTCGTACTTGATCTGTGCTACGGGCTGATTATAGACCACCATATTCTCCGCATTCTGCAAAAAGAGTTTTACACCGATCTTATAGGGCTCAAAACCCGTGCTGATACGGGCTGAAGGTGCCGATGTATTGATTTCTATCGTTTTTGTAATATACCCGGGTTTGGTAAATACGAGCGTATATTTCTTGTTGAAATCGAGTTTGAAGCGCATTTTACTCGCTCCGCTTTGCGTAAAAGCATCTTTGCCGTCTTTTTTAACCTTAACAACGACCTCTGATAAATCTCCTTTCTCGACCTCCAGTTTTACCGGGATCTCCAAAAAGGTCTGGGCCGATACGCTGACAGAAAGGACCATCAGCACGGCCAATAGCTGGAAATACAGCCTCAAAGAATTTGGCATACACTTAAACATCAGGCACTAGTTGGTTGGACACAGCAACCTGCTCCCTGTTACGGGAACATTTTGATGTGGTTTGAAGTAAAAAGCTGAAATTTGACGTCATGATATATGATCATTTCGCGGCTTTCGGCCGGTTACTCCTGAGGGGCAAACTACAATACCTGGTGGCTGTAATGAGTCTTTTTTGCCTGGAATCTTACAGTCAGACTCCTTCGAAGCAGGAAACTGTTGCGTACATCAACCGTATCCTTGGTGATAAAACACAGGTGGAGCTGAAAGGCGGAAATCTGCTCATTACCTTCTTCAACGATCAGCAACAGGTAGTTCGGGAAGATAAAGTGCCGACGCCCGATCTGGAATTAAAGATCAGCTATGAGAAAGAAGGCGGATTACTCTGTATTCCCTGCTTTCGTGATCAGCCGGAATGCGTAACCCGTGTGCTCACCGTTCAGAAAATAAAAAGAGGGTATGGGCGTTTGAGTATTCCCGTTACCGATGAAAAACAATATGAAGCCTTACGGAAAGCACTCGATCATCTTATCCGTATTACTTCTGAAGAAGGATATAAAGATGCGATTACTCTGGATTAGCCTGCTGGCTTTGCTTCCACTGGTTTCTGCTGCTCAGGATAAGAAGAAATCAAATGAAGCGTATAATAAGGGGATTCAGCTGTTTGCTCAGGGGAAACCCAAGGACGCTATTCGTTACTTCGATCATGCTATTATGAACGACAGCCTCAACTACGATGCCTGGATCAAGCGAGGATTTATCAAAAGCATGGTTGGAGATTTTGAAGGAGAGATGAATGATTACAATTATGTGATTCTTCATGCTCCCGACCATGTTCATGCGTATATTTCACGCGGCAGTGCCTACAACCGGCTCAAGGAATACCAGAAAGGAATGGATGATTTTAATACAGCACTTAAGCTGGATCCCGAAAATCAGGAAGCGTACAACAATCGTGGCTTTGCCAAGAAAGCGATGGGAGATACCGAAGGAGCCTGCGACGACTGGACAAAATCGAAGAAACTGGGCAATGCCGAAGCGGCCATCATCTTGAAAAACAATCACTGTAAATGAAAAAAGCACTCTCTTTCTCCTTAACCGGACTCCTCTTATTTACCATTCTGCTTTGCGTGATCAGCATAGGTAAGGGTGAGGAAAATATAAACGAATGTCTGGTGAAGTACCGTAGTGAATGGTATAAACCCTGTTCACAATGCCTCGATTACAGCAAAAGTTACCGGGTGTATTTCCGTAATGTCTGCAAGGAACCGCTGGATGTAAAAGTAGCAGCGCAGGAATCGGATAAACGCTGGAAAACCTATTCCCGTCTGAATATGGCTCCGAACGATTCCATTATTGCCTATGCCTGTAAAGGAACCGGTAAACATATGATGTGGGTGCGCAAGGCAGGCGATAATGTGATTGTATTTCCATCAGACGAAGAGATCAATCAGCAGTACGCAAACTGATCAGTTGCCGAATTTTTCATTGATACCTAACCCATAAAGGGCGAAATCGTATTTCACCGGATCCATCTGGTCCATTCGTCGCAATTCTTCGGTTAATTCAATGACGGCTTTCCAGTCATCCTGCTTACGGCGTAGTAACCCAAGCATGCGCGAAACCCGACCGGAGTGAAGGTCCAGCGGGCAATAGAGAGCCGATGCTGGTATGCCCTTCCAGATTCCGAAATCAACCCCATTCTGATCTTTCCGTACCATCCATCTCAGAAACATATTTATACGTTTGGCGGATGAATTGGCCATCGGATCCGCCAGATGTTTCCGGAAACGTTCGGGAGCACGAAAGGAAAGAAGTTCTTTTCTGGCAGCTGAGATCGCAATTCCCATATCATTGCTTTGACAATATGCAAGAGTGAAGACGCTCTCCAGCCCACCTTTTTGAGTATAGATACCCTGAAGTGCTTTGAGCAGATAAATGGCATCTGCACCCTGAAAAGTGCGATGAACGAAATCTCCGAAAGTCCTGCGTTCGGAAATGGAATGAGTTTTAATAAATTGAGCGGGGCGATGGTCCATTCGTTCCATCAGTAATCGTGCATTTTTGAGAATGACAGGACGTTGTCCCCAGGCTAGCAATGCTGTGATAAAACCGCTGATTTCCCGGTCCTCTTTATTGGTAAATAGATGAGGTATCGAAACCGGATCTGTTTCAATGAAGCGGGGTTCATTGAATAATCGGACTTTCTCATCCAGAAAGTCTTTGAGTTCATGAGGTTGAAGTGCATGCATGGCTGCGCAAAGCTACAGAACCAGGAAGGGGTATAAAAAGTGGAAGGCTTCCTTTCGGAAGCCTTCTCACTGCCAGCCGGTTTTACCCAGGCGGACAACAAAACCCTTACAGGAGTCAAAAGTATATCAGTGAGCAGTTGCCATCAAGGGACAAAAAACCGGGAAAACAGACCTGTCTTTCGATTTATTTCCGCTTTTTGATATTTGCGTGTATTTGAAAATTGTTGAATATTAATTATTTATAGATGTATTTGATGGAATTATATAGGAAAGGAAACGAATGGATGGCGAATATAAGCAGTACAGTTCGATAGCTTAACTAATACAATATCAAATGGTTATGATTATTTAGGAGACGGGTAGAAACGACGAAGTCCCGCCGAAGCGGGACCTGGTCGACACAGAAAAGCCAAAACAATTACTGTTTGAACAACAAAAACCCTTTACACTTACGAAAGTAGTGGGTTCAATTCTAAGATCAAGGGACAAACAAGGTTAGGGTGGAAACTAAAAAGAGGGGTTTTTTACCCCTCTTTTTAGTTTGTGTTTCGTTATGTGTTGATTATCAGTCAGTATAAATTGCAGAAAAATGGTGCAATTTGGAGATTAATAACCTATTTTGGTATCAGATAATACTTCCCGTCCTCGTCTTGACAAAGAATATAGGTGGAAGGTTCAATCTCAGAGTTAATTACAGTAACATTATTTCCCACGCCGTAAACTTCTCCAGTTCGTTCGTTAACAACGTTGACAGCTTCTTTATCTAGGTTGAGACCCATAGCAAGTAATAGGGCAATGATAATTTCAATCATAGTATAAGGGACATTTATACAAATGTATAAAAAATATGAATACATACAAATTTATAACAGATTTGGCTTCTGATTTATCTGAAATAGAAGAGAGGGTTCTATTAAGGACTATTAAAGGTCAATTTAGAAAATCCACAAGAATACAGGAAATGTATAACTTGCTTGTTGTGAAAAAAAAGACAGATGAAGAATATGTAATTAGGAAAATATATGGTGAAGTAAGTAAGAATTCCCAGGATGCTTTTCGAAAGTTGTGTGAACGATTTTTGGATATATTGTTTACAGCTGCAGTTGCACAAGAAATTTATGATCAAGAAACAGATAAATATTCAGAGATTTTCTCAAATAGGAAATGGGTTCGGAGAAGGATAGATATTCTATTAGTTATTGGCTTGAAAAAACTAAGGACAGAAGATAGAATTAGATTTGCAAAGGAGATTGAAGCTGTTTGTAGAAAGTTTGAGTTTCTAGAGGAGTTGATTTTGGTTTTGTATGAACTTAAAGGGGCATCTTACACTTTTAGTACAGAAAAAGAAAGAGGGATGTACGAACAAGAATTGATCAAACAGTCGGTTAATCTATCTAATAGAATAATTGCAGACCTGTACGTGGATAAATTTATTACTTCAGTGCAGCATTCTTCAGTTGATGACAAAAGAGTGATTCAAGACCTATCGAAAGCAATTGACCACGTAGATGCTTTAATAAAAATCTCACCTTTAATCAATATTCAATATTCACTTTTAATGTTGAAATTACAATACAATCATTTTATTGAGGATTTTGCAACGGCAGAAAAAATCATGTACGATATAATTAACTTAACGAATAATAATATTTGTATAAGGTATTTTTTTCGGATAGGGCAGAACTATATGAATCTAGCATACACACAGTTTTTTTTGAGTAAATTTGATGATGCATACTTTAGTGCCAAATTGGCAAGTGAAAAGTCAGTAAGGTCAGTTATCAATATGAACTTATACCGCGAATCCTGCGTTTTTGCACTTATTTATTTGAAGAAGTACGAAGAAGCGGATGAGTTGGTAGCAGATATATTGTCCAGTAAGGATACCGGTAATTACCCTGGTGAGTATTCGAAGCGAAAATTGATGCATGCTTATATTAAATTTCTTCGGGACGAGTATAAAGCAGCATTTCTTTTATTGCAGGATACCAAGGAAATAGAGACCGACCGGGAAGGCTGGAATCTGGGTATCCGGATGCTGAATATTTTTCTTACTTTATCAACGGCCAAGGTGGATCTGGCCGATCAGCGTATAGGCAGTATGCGTAAGCATATCGAACGTACCTCAAAAATGCGTAACCTGAGAAAGCGGGATATCATTATCTTCCGGATTCTCAGTCACCTTTCCCGCTCCGGCTTTGATTTCAGGGAAACATGGGAGGAGCGTCAGAAGGATTTTGAATTGCTGCGAAACGGTGGTGGCGACTATCGATGGATTCCCAGGAGTCATGAATTGGTCATCTTTGATCAATGGTTTGAATCCAAAATGCTTGGTTTGCCATATGATCCTGTTTTCCCGAAACCCGCAGAATCAACCAGCGTTGAAAAGATATCTGAAAATTAGCAGATTCTGCTCCGGATTATTTACTACTTTTATTGTGAATAATTCCTATGAAACAAAAACGCATCTCATTAGCTACCCTCTTTCTTTTTATCAGCACTGTACTCCAGGCTGGTGAATGGAAAGGTGTTCAACATCCTTCTCCGGCTGCCACTCATCCGGTTGTGACTTCATCAGATATTTCATCTACAAGGATCCGTCTTGATCTGAAAGGTTATTTTCTGGAGCAGGTTTCTACTCCTCAGGGATCTGCGTTGGTGGTGAAGTCGCCCGGAGCATCTCCGATGCTTGAGCAAGGGTTGCCTGACTTACCGCAATTTGCCCTTTCGGTGATCATCCCTGACGATGCAGTAACAGAAGTGGTAGTGATTTCAGGAAGGTTTGAGGATATTCCGAACGTGAGTATCGCCCCTTCGAAAGGTAATATCTATCGGAATACCCTGCCGGAATCCGTACCTTTTACGTATGGTGGTAATTATTCGAAAGATGTTTTCTGGCCTTCAGAAGCAGCCGCTTTGCGCAACCCGTATGTGCTGAGGGATTTGAGAGGTCAGACAGTGCTGCTGCGTCCTTTTTCCTATAACGCTGTAACGAAAATATTACGTGTTTATTCAGAGTTGGAGGTGGAAGTCCGTACTGTGAAACAAACAGGTAGCCTTAATAGGCTTCAGCGAAGTAAACCTTTTACTTCCGCAGATCCGGCTTTTCTCTCGGTGTATAAGAATCATTTCGGAAACTTTCCCGCCCTGACCTACGCACCTGTAGCTGAAACACCGAAATTGCTGGTGATCTGTCCATCCGGCTGGATGCCTTTGATGCAACCTTTTGTCGACTGGAAGAAACGAAAAGGAATTTCTACTGAAATGGTGGATGTGCTGGCAGCCGGAGGAACGGCTTCTTCTATTCAGGCGTATATCGCTAACCAATATCTTACTAACGGTATCGGCTATGTGTTACTCGTGGGTGATGCAGCTCAGTTGCCTACACTGACTGCACAGGGGGGCGCCTCAGATCCATCATATGGTTATGTAGTAGGGAGTGATTCCTATGCTGAAGTGATGATCGGACGCTTCTCTGCAGAAACGGATGATGATGTGCGTACTCAAGTGCAGCGTGTTCTGGATTATGAACTCTATGCGGATACCACCTGGCATCACCTTTCGAATGGAGTGGCGATCGGCAGTAACCAGGGACCGGGTGATGATGGTGAAATGGATTGGGAGCATGAACAGAACATCCGTACCGACCTGCTGAATTTTACTTATACACAAGTGTCGGAATTATATGATGGTACACACCCCGGTACAACGGATCTTCCAGGTGATCCATCACATACCGATTTATTTAATCTCTTCCAGAGTGGTCTGGGACTGATGACCTATACCGGTCATGGCAGCAATCAAGCTTGTAGTACAACCGGACTCTCAACTTCGGATATTAGTCTGATGACCAATACCGGTAAATTACCTTTTATCTGGTCAGTTGCCTGTGTCAATGGTGAATTCTCAGATCCGGGTACCCCTTGTTTTGCAGAGAAGTTTTTGCGGGCGCAATACAACGGTCAGCCGACCGGAGCAATTGCGACTTTCATGTCATCCATCAATCAGAGCTGGGATCCTCCAATGGATGCGCAGGATGAAATGGTGGACCTCCTGATCCAGTCAGTTCCTTCCAATGTGAAATTTACTTTTGGTGGAATGTCGGTGAATGGTTGCCTTCATATGAACGATAATTATGGTGCAGCCGGAGATGAAATGACCGATACCTGGCATTGCTTCGGTGATCCTACCCTGAATGTGCGAACCGCGACACCTGCTTTAATGACCATCAGTCATCCCGCAACAATAATTGTTGGCGCAGCAGGTGTTGTGATAAACGGGAATTTTGATGGCGCTACCGCGGCATTGACTATGAATGGGGAAATTCTCTCTACGGGTTCAATTACTGGCGGACTCGCATCTCTGACATTTGATCCGGTAACAATGCCGGATACAATTTTTGTTACGGTGACCGGATTCAATCAGGTGACTTATACGGGAAGTATTCTCATTATTCCCGCAGCTGGCCCTTACGTGATTTACCAGACGGATAATTGTAATGATCCTGCGGGTAATAATGATGGTCTGATTGATTTTGGAGAGCAGATTGATGTCGATCTTACTGTTAAAAATGTTGGTCTGGCAGATGCAGTAAACGTGGGTGCTGTGTTGAGTACCACTGATCCGTACATCACGGTCAATTCAGCGAATGCAGCATTGGGCACAATTGCTACCGGAAGTACACAAACACAAAACAGTGCCTTTGGGTTCACAGTGGCTAACAATGTACCGGATCAGCATCTGGTTCAGTTTATCATCACCGCTTCGGACCAATCCGGTAATTCATGGAACTCTTCGTTCTTTAAAACGATGCAGGCTCCCGTATTGAAAGGAGGTTTGCTGACTATTGATGATTCTGCAGGTGGTGATGGTGATGGGCTACTGGAACCGGGTGAGTCTGCAACCATCATCATCCGTTGTGAAAATACCGGACACAGCGATGCCTTGCTTTCAGCAGCCGGAATTTCCACTATAAGCCCTTATCTGACACTTATAACTAATACCTTCACAACGGGGACTATTGCCAAGCAGCAATTTGTAGATGCCAGTTTTCAGGTGAGTCTGGCTTCCAATGTAACCATTGGAACCAGCTGGGATATTACCTTAAGCCTGGGAGCCGGAGCCTATCAGGTTACGCAACTCTATACCGGCACAGCAGGGTTGATTCTGGAAGATTTTGAAACCGGCGATTTCAGTAAGTTTAACTGGCAGATGGCAGGTACCGGAAGTTGGTTTGCAACAACAAATAATCCGTATGAAGGGACCTACTGCTCGCAGAGCGGAAGTATCAGCGATGATGAACATGTCACATTATCACTGGCATTGACTACGCTAGCGGATGATTCGCTGAGTTTCTGGTATCGCCTCAGCAGTGAACAGGATTATGATTTTCTGAGGTTTGAAGTGGATGGCGCCACTTTGGGAAATTGGAGCGGAGACATTCCCGATTGGTCTTATTTTGGTGCATTGCTTGGTTCCGGTACGCACCTAGTTACATTTACGTATGAGAAAGATCTTTCTTACGCATATGGCAGTGATTGTGCATGGCTTGATAATATCCGTTTGCCTATTGGTACTCAGGTAACAGCATTGGATGATATGATCAGTGGATATAACTGGAGTATGTGGCCAAATCCAGCCGGCGAGCAATTACAAATCATCTGGAAGGAGAAGCAGCTGAACAATGAGGTATATTGGTGCTTCAGCAGTGTGGATGGAAAAAAAGTTGATCAGGGTATTCTCGATTTTGCACCTGTGATGCAATTGAATACAACCAACCTGAATGAAGGGTTGTATCTCCTGACCCTGCAATCAGCCGGTAAATCAGTCACGATGAAAGTAATGGTACGCCATTGATCTGAGAGGCTAAGAAGTACAAAAGGCGGATTCCTCCAGGAGTCCGCCTTTTATTTTTGTTTCTGATTTGAAATCAGTCTTTCCCGCCTTTCTCTCCTACAAAATGATCCTTGTCGTCTTTGAACAGGACATTGAAAGTGGTCAGACTGCCGTAAATCCGCGTCAGATACTGTTGCAGATTGATTTTTTCTTCTTCTGAGAGCTTATCGTGGGCGTTTATCCTCTGTTCCATCACGCGTAAACGGTCACGAAGCATTATGATCTTGTTGAAGAACACATCAATTGGCACTTCTTTCGACGATAAGCCGGAATTGCCCGGTTGAAGAATCATTTTTCCGCCGATCCATTTCTGTCCCAGCGGAACAGTTTCCTGCAAATCACTATGCCGTTTGATAATCTGCGTCAGAATGCGTTCGACATCCGATAAACTGACCAGATCAGTATCGGGTTCTACCGCATCGGTCACTTCCAGTGCATTGAAGTTCTTTGAAATTTCTACCGGACCTTTCTCGATGAAGACTACCGAATATGTTTTGTTCTTTACATTAATCACTACACCTGAACCAAATTCCGGGTGTTTTACGCGTGAGCCGATACCAATATCTCCTTCGTGCATTGTATGTATATTTGTATTGCTGCAAATGTAAAAGTTTCACAGATGATTCTGACCATCCATCCACGTAATCCTGAACCGAGAAAAATTACAGAAATTGTTCATCTGCTAAAGAAAGGAGGGGTGGCTGTTGTTCCCACTGATACTATTTATGCGTTCATATGTGACATCCGGCAATACCGGGCTTTTGAAAAAATCTGCCGGTTGAAAGGCGTAAAACCTGAGAAAGCGAATTTTTCAATGATGTGTGGAGATCTGAGTAATATCAGCGTTTATGCAAAACCGTTTGACCGTAGTGTGTATAAAATATTAAACAAAGCATTACCCGGCCCCTATACATTTATTCTGGAGGCCAGCCATGAAGTTCCTTCGCTTTTCCGGTCCAGAAGGAAGACGATCGGCCTACGCGTTCCCGATCATCCGATTATACAGGCTATTGTGAACGGACTTGGAAATCCGTTAATCGTTACCTCCTTGCATGACCTTGACAGTATTCGTGAATATCCGACGGACCCCTTAGAAATTGCGGAAGAATGGGAGAATACGGTAGATGTAGTGGTAGATGGGGGTGCAGGAAGTATTATACCATCCACGGTGATTGATTGCACAGGTGATGCGCCTGAACTGGTGAGGGCAGGGGCAGGGGATACCGGTATTTTGTAAAGGCTGCTTGTGAATTTATTTTATCCGGGGGATACCCGGTTATAGATTATTTTTCTTTCTTGCAATCAAAATACACCCCATGATCAGAAGAATCTTATCCCTTGTTATGCTGATTCTCCCTTTGGTAGTATCCGCTCAAATCCCCTGTAATACCACTGCTAAATTCCGGGTAATCGGAGATGGACCTAATATTTTCAGTACTTCCAACAACCGGCTGAATCCATTGTCTTATGACTCAATAACGCAGTCGTTACTGTTCATTCACAGAACAAATCCACTTGTCAGTGGCGGAAACAGCAGTGATCTGCGGTATGATTTGTCGGTCGATACCGGCAATACCTGGGTGGTCAACAAAGGGGTGTTGAACCCAACAAACACTAATTCGAATGGTGCCCGCTATCCTCAGGTGGTGAATCATCATCCTTCCGGTAGCAGTTCTATCAACAATAACTATGCGCTGTATTATGCCCCTACGGTAGGTACAACCTGGAATGGTTATGTATCGGGCGTTCGTAAACTTGATAATTCAGTGAATACCGAAGTCTATAATCAAGTGGGTAATCTGCCGAATACGCTTATCCCGGGAGGACTTTGTAAAGGAACAAGTACTGCATTCTGGACCGTCGATGCAGTCGCTACAACCACCACCAATGTGTTTTCAGGCTTACGCGTGATGAAAGGTACCTGGAGTGCCGGTAACATCACCTGGGCTCTTAAAACGACGCTAACACCTGCTTCCACGTTTCAGATGGCTGATTGGAATATTGCATTTGATCCTTCCGGTAAAAAAGGATGGATAGTTTTCCTTTCCAAGCTGACTGGAATCGATCTGCAATACACCACCGTTTTTTATAAGACAACCGATGGCGGTAATAACTGGACTGGACCGATTCAGGTGGATTTATCCGCATTTCCGGCTGTACAGTCACAGGTGCCAGCCGGTTTATGGGCAACCACCGCCTTTCAAACGGATCTTGCAGTAGATCAGTTTGGAAATCCGCATGCATTGGTTCAATGTGGCAGTGGAGATGGTACCAACTATTCTATTTTTACTTCCAATGCGATGGCGATGTTTGATATTCACTACAACGGTTCAGCCTGGCAAGCACAGTTTCTCGCTACAGCGTACACGCTCAGAGGGAAAGTTGGGAATAGTATCGAAAATAATACACACGATACCGAACCACAGGTAAGCCGCTCTCTCAATGGTGATATTCTTGCTTTCTCCTGGACAGATTCTTACGGAGCATTAGGTGGTGATAACCTGACACCGGATTTGTATACAGTGTATTATTCTGCTACCAATAATTCCTACTCGAACCTGTACGACTACACCAGTTGCACCTCTGAAGCCGGCCAGATTTATTTTCCCAGGGTGTCTCCAACGATGATACGAAAAGGTGCCGGGAGATATCAGTTGCCGGTGGTCTATACTCGTCTGAATGCGTCCGGTAGTGAACTCGACCCGGTGCAGTATATCTTCCTGGATGATCTCTATGTGGACGTTTGTTCATTTGCACCGGTTAATGCCACATTGAATTCTACATTACCGGTAAGTGTTTGTCAGGGAGATACCACATCGTTAACCACGATACTTCCGTACAGGAGTTATCAATGGTCGAATGGGTACACAAAATCCAAACTGTTTACTACCACTTCAGGTGCATTTAATGTTACCGTAACGAATGGTTCCGGTTGCAAAGGAACAACGTCGGTGATTGACGTAACGGTTCAGCCTTCTCCAGCCGTGTCGATCGCTGCGAATGGCAATCTAACTTTTTGTACTGGTGGAAATGTTGTATTGACGGCAACACTTTCACCGGGTACATCCTGCCAATGGAAAAAGAACAATGTAAATATAGCCGGCGCAACTGCTACCAGCTTTACAGCTACTGCTTCCGGAACTTATACCTGCCTGGCTACTAACACATGCGGTTCAACAACATCCAATTCGCTTACTGCTGTTAAGAAAGCGAGCCCAACAGCAACAGTTTCTCCATCTCCATCAGTCAGTATATGTGCAGGAGATACTGCTGTGCTCACTGCTAATACGGTCAATAATGCAACTTATCAATGGTTAAAAGGTGTGAACCTGATTGCCGGAGCAACAGCCACTGTTTTCAAGGCTACCGCAGCAGGAAGCTATAAAGTCAGAATTACATCATCGGCCGGATGCAGTAAAACCTCAACGGCTACTACTGTTTCTATCAACTGCAGGGAAATGGAGCAGATGTCTGATGTTGGTGTTGAATTTTATCCGAATCCTGCATATGACGAACTTACGTTTGATGTAAAAAACAGATCATCCGTTGGTGAACTTATGGTCACGAATGCACTAGGTCAGGTGGTTTACCGTATGAAGATGGATGCGGAGAAGCCGGAACGGATTTCTGTCGCTACTTGGGCATCAGGTGTTTATTTTGTGAGTGTCATCGGTGATCGTGAGTTCGCTCCGCAAAAGCTGATTATCTCACATTGATGTCAAGACTTGAAAATTGGTTACAGGGCGCAGCAATGCGCCTTTTTTATTGTTCCAGTTGCCTGTAGGCAGCAGCAAGATATTTTACGATATCTCCGGACTGCATGGCATAGGCAGAATGATCTTCCTTGCAAAGGTCGCCCGCTAATCCATGCAGATACACTCCGAGTAAGGCTGCTTTCATCGGTGAGAGTCCTTGTGCAAGGAGTCCTCCCAATATTCCGGTGAGTACATCACCGCTTCCTGCTTTTGCCATGCCGTTATTCCCGGTTGGGTTGAAAAACAATTGTCCGTCGGGACACGCGATGGCAGTGAATCTTCCCTTAAGCACCAGAAAGCAATTATAGCGTTTGGCAAATTCACACTGAAGTTGCGTTCGGCTGAATGGGCTCGCTGTTTTTCCAACCAGTCTGGCAAATTCACCGGGATGGGGGGTGAGGATACTTCCGGCAGGGAGAAAACCAAGCCAGGTAGGATTGTCGGCGAGAAGATTCAATGCATCAGCATCTATCACAAGAGGTGAATCAGCATCCTGTATCAGCCGTTTGAGCACATTACCGGTTTCTTTTTCACGGCCGATTCCAGGGCCTATCGCAATACCGGTAAACCGACCGGTTTGTACAGGCTCTTCCAGGTATTCTGTGCCGGGATCAGCCATCACCATCGCTTCGGGAACGGCTGTCTGTAGAGGGATCACTGCACATTCCGGCGTCCTGACTGTGACCATTGCGGCTCCGCTTCTCAGTGCAGCTCTGGCAGCAAGCACTGCGGCACCTGCCTTACCCTTCGATCCGGCTAACAGTAACGTATGTCCGAAGGTGCCTTTGTGACCGGACTGAGGTCGGAAAGGTAGCAGTGCCTGTATCGAGTTTTCGTCGGGTATAAAACCGAATGCCGGTGCATTCGCCAGGGAAGTTGGGTCCAGACCAATGTCAATGACTTCAAATCGTCCGATGTAGGGTTCGTATTCCGCGTACAGGAATACAGGCCGGGGCGATTGGAAAACGAGTGTGGTATGGGCTCTGATTACCGGTGCTTTTATGTCAGTATCCTGGTCGGCAAATAATCCGCTGGGAATGTCTATCGATAACACCATGCAGCCGGAACGGTTTATTGCTTCGATCATTTCCTGCGCGCTGCCTTGGGGTTGGCGGTTTAATCCTGAACCAAAAATCGCATCGATGATTAGCGTTCCCGGTTCAAACTGTGCGACAGGTTGCTGATGTGTGGATTGGGGCGTGATACTGGTTTCCTGAAGAAGTCGCTGTAGATTTTCGCTGAAACCGGCTGAAGGATTTCCTGTATCTTCGGTAATCCATACCGTTATATCTTTCCCTCTCTTCCACAGCTGTCGCGCAATGGCCAGTCCATCACCACCGTTATTACCTTTTCCGCAAACAATGCTGATGGGCCATCCTGCAGGAACCTGTTGCAGAATAAACGCTGTACAGGCGGAGGCTGCTCTTTCCATGAGTGCCAGCGATGAAACAGGTTCATGAAGAATGGTTGCCTGGTCGGCAAGACGAATCTGTTCTGATGTCAGTACTTTAATCACGCGTTGAGTTCATGGAGTTGTACTCCGGATAGTTCCGGTGCGGTAGCCAGTGCTTTTCCATCCCCATGGATGGTATACACCAGAGCGGCACGGGATTCAAGTATCGTATGGATCAGTGCAGGCCAGTCGGCATGGTCGCTCATCGGAAATGCGAAATCATAGCGACTGTGTTTTTCTTCCCAACCGGTAGCGAACGCCCGTAAAAAGTGTTTGCCCGGCCGGAAATTCAGTAACACCGGCGGTGGAACCAGATAAATTATTTTCTGCTGGTGTTTGAAAGCTTCACGCTTATAGGGTTCCCATGTTCCGAGTGAAAATCCCTGCTGTTCGTAGACTTTATGGTAAGGAACTATTTTCGGGTGAACCATAATCCGTACTTCCGGAAAATGTGTGCTGATCAGCCGGGTGAGCCGTTGTGCTTTGCCCAGACTGTATGCTCCGATCATAAGGTTTACATCATTTACTTTATTTAACAACGGAAGTAGTGATTCATCGTCAGGGTGGCGTTTCCCCGGCTGGGCAAAAGTGGTTTCAGTGATGAAAACATCACAGGGCACCAATTCAAATGGTTCGCAGCTTGGATCAGGCTGGCGTTTATAATCGCCGGTATAAATCAGCGATTTCCCCTCTCTCATCCATTTGACCTGTGATGAACCCAGCATATGGCCTGCGGCATGCAGGCTGAAGGGAATACCCTCGAGGTCGAATGATTCACCAAAGTTTTTTGTATGGAGACGGCGGGCAGGATATCTGAACCTGCTCAGGATAAGCGCTGCTGTTCCAGGACTGCAATAAACATTTTCATGACCATCTACGGCATGATCTCCGTGGGCATGGCTAATGATAGCATGCGCAACAGGTACGAGAGGGTCAATATAAATTTCGGTTCCGGGGATCCGGTAACCATGGATGGTATGAATTAAAGGCAGGTTGCTCACTGTTCGGGAGTTGTTAAAGACCTGTGAATGGTCAATATATGGGGAATGATTAGAGTGCTGTTGTCGTTGTCAATGATATCGGTGGCAAGTGTACGCTTTTTTTCGGAGGGCCATTGCCGTGAGATGATCTTTCTTATCTCTTCTGATGTTCTTCCATCACGTTTTCTCACCCGTTCAATACGTATTTCCTCAGGAGCATCTACCAGAATAATCCGGTCACAATCCTTCCAGTGCCCTGATTCAAAAAGTATCGCTGCTTCCCGCAGTACATAACGAGATGAAGTTTGTTTCTTTTTCCAAGTGTCAAAGTCACTGGCAACAAAGGGATGTATAATCGCATTCAGCTGCTGCAGTTCCGTTTCATTCTGAAAAACCCTGGATGCTATCAGTGATCGGTCCAAACGTCCGTTCACATCATAGGACGATTTTCCGAATAGCCCGGTCACCGCTGTGCGAATGGTTGTGTTTTCTTCGGTCAGTCGTCGGGCAACATCATCTGCATAATAAACAGGTACTCCCAACAGGGAAAATACACGGCAAACCGTACTTTTTCCACTACCGATTCCACCAGTTATGCCAACTGTTTTCATTCTTCAATAACCCGCTTTTATCACTCTGTTTACAACGAATGGTTCGATGGAGATGGATGAAGCCCAGTAAGGTGCATGAGTAACCTGTACAAGAACCTTGTCTCCGTTTACTGATGTGTCACCCGGGGTGATCAGAAAGAGATCCGGATGTGTTAACCTGAACTTACTCAATGGAACCTTGCAGTTTAAGCGCACCGTGGATGGAAGATACTGTTCATTTACGGCTTTTTGTTTATTGCGGACAGGCACATCCAGACTCATTTCTGTAGCTTTTTCAACCGGTAAATAATACCAGAAGGTAGTAGCAGCTAAATGGTATTCAGTGCCGGGCAATTGAACTTTCACTTGACGGAAAATGTCGCGGTCAATCTGATTTATTGTAAAAGGTACAGTCAACAAGTTGTTCAAAGAGTCCGGTATTGGTAAGGAAGAAAACAAGGTGACTGTATCAGGCTGAATAACGGCTGGACCACCGGCAAGATGAGTGGGTTTAAACAATAACCGGGCAGCGGGCTTCACGCTGACTTTCTTTGAAAATAACAGACGTCCGGATAATAGTATTTGTTCAGGGGCATAGGATGTAATCTGCAGGTTTCCATTAAAATCTTCCAGTACAGGCCGTAGAACGTCAACGGAAGAAATAACGGTGTCTCTGCTTTGAACAGACATACTTTTTGGAACAATACGAAAGCCTCTTAATGCAGAAGAAAGACGCATGAGGTAAAAGCCCTTGCCTTGAACAGTAATGCGGAGTTTTGAAGGAAGGGATTGATCAGCAGTCGTTTCGGTGGTTTTAAAATAGCGGATCGGAATTTCAAAGGTGGTTGTATGTTCCTTGCTTAGTGCATTTATCGTCCAGATTACTGTTGAAAGCAGAACAAAGAGCAGGAAGGTGGCTGCCTGTTTGTTACCACCTGAAAGCTGGGAGAAATAGTTCCGGATACTCATACGGGCCTAAATTACCGAAAGAGCAAGGATAATTGACATAGATTAAAAGGAAATAAAAACGGGACCTTGTTGAAAGTCCCGTTTCACCATCATGGGTTATGAGAGGGTTATTTTTTCTCTGGTGCCGGACTGCTATACTGCTTTGTGGCTTCAGCCGAAATCGCCGTCTTTTCTATTTTAACCTTTGTATTGGTATCTATTTCAAGGATAAAGGTGGTTTCATTAACTTCCAGTACTTTACCATGTACACCTCCGATGGTGACCACTTTATCGCCTTTTTTAATGCTTTCCTTGAATTCTTTTTCCTGCTTGGCCTTCTTCATTTGCGGGCGAATCATAAAGAAGTAAAACACAACGATAATCATTACAATCATGATCAATTGTTGTGCGGCGCCGCCTCCGGCTGGGGCCTGTAGTAGAATGTGAAGTAGGTTCATTGTTTTATGGTAAGGGGTTAAGGATTGATTTTTTCGTTGATTTTAATAACCTCTCCACTGATTGTCAGTACTTTGGTGGTGGGAGAAGTATTGGCGAGGATAGTAATGTCTTTGACTACCTGACCGGCGATACCTGCGCTGCGAAAGGTTACAGAGATAACACCTTCATCACCCGGTGCTACCGGTTTTTCGGGGTATTTGGGTTGCGTACATCCACAGGAGCCTTTTGCCTGAGTGATTATAAGGTCAGCATTACCAACGTTTTTGAATTTGAAATCGTGGGTAATTTCATCGCCTGAATTAATAGTACCGAAGTCAAAATTACTTTCAGCGAACTCAAATTTCGGGTGTTTTTCTTCGGTTTCGTTACCGCTTGCGGTTGCTGAAATATTCACAACATCCGGAGAGATTTTCTCCTTTTCTCCTTGCTCTGTTTCGTTTTTACAAGACAGGATGAACGTGCTGATGAGACAACAATAAGTGATGATTCTTTTCATGGTTTTCATTCTACAAGTCCGCGTCCGGATTTTTGAATTTTCCCTTGTTCTTTTAACTCAATAACCAGTTTGTCAATGACACCGTTGATGAATGCTTTGCTGTTTGGTGTACTGTAATCTTTTGAAATATCGATATATTCGTTTATGCTCACTTTCACCGGAATAGAAGCGATATTTATAATTTCGCATAAAGCCATCTTCATCAGAATAATATCTACCATGGCAATCCTTTCGGCGTCCCAGTTTTTTGTTTTTTCAGAGATCAGCTGCTGGAAATAACTGTCATCACGTATCGTCTTCTGAACCAACTCCTGCATAAAACGAATATCATCTTCTTCGTCTTTAAAAAGTGGAAGCAATTGAAACTGACCTTCCGCTTTTCCTGTATCCAGTGTCCGGTTGATCATGGTTTCAATCATATCCATACTCTCTGCCCAGTAAATATTTTTTTCCTCGAGCAGATGAGGGATGAAATCTGTTTTACTGAAGAACTCCCTGCTCATCCATTTTACAAAGGAGGTTTCCTCTTCTTTTGAATGGTTGCCCCGGGAACTGAAAGAGACATATTCTTCCTGTTGGCGCAGATGAGTGAATGCTTTTTTAACCGCATCGGTATCCTGCTGCCAGCTGATCTTTTTCTTTTTTATGTGGTCTGAAAAAGCCTTATTCGTTTCCAGCCATTGAATCAGCGAAAGTTGCTTTAAGGTGCTGGTTGCGGTTTTCTTTTTACCGGTTACAACAGAGGCCGGGACATCATCATAATACATCTGTTCCTGATGGGAAACCTCCAGGAAGAATTGTAAAATGGTAAGATAAAGTTCAAATATTTTTTCTGTTCCGTTGAGCAGTTCCTGTTCGGTTCGCCGGATATCTTTCGGATCGGATTGGTAATAGGCATACAATGCCTGCATGACGCGTATGCGTAGGTGCCTTCTGCTTAACATGGAATGGAAGAACGTGGTTGTGAACGGAGATTCCGCAATTACATACTGGATTTCACTTTGCCAATGTCGGCGATACGCTTCTCCGCCATTGCCTGAGCAGCAGCTTGCGTATAGGTGCCTTCTTCTCTCGCTTTTTTGTGGATTTCAAGAGTAACATCGTAAATATGCTCGGTTTGAGAGAGGGCACGCTGACGATTGTAACCGATGAGTTCTGAATAAACGTTGATAAGACCACCTGCATTAATCAGGAAATCGGGAGCATAGATAATCCCTTTTTCTACCAGCATTGGACCATGGATCGTTTCTTCAGCGAGCTGATTGTTCGCCGCTCCGGAAATGATCTGGCAACGTAAACGGGAGATATTTTCGGTGTTCAATGTCGCACCAAGCGCACATGGAGCATAGATATCCATTTCCATGTCGTATACTTTGTCAGGAGCGATGACCTGCGCACCATATTCTGTGCTTACTTTCTTCAGTTGTTCTTCGTTAAGATCGGTAATGAAAACCACAGCACCTTCTTTGCGGAGGTTTTTGACAAGGTTTTCACCTACATGGCCAACTCCCTGAACGACTACCTTTTTACCGTTGAGGCTATCATTTCCCCAGGCAAAATGTGCGGAGGCCTTCATACCCATATAAACCCCATAGGCAGTTACCGGAGAAGGGTCTCCACCACCACCCATTGATTCAGGTAAGCCTGTTACGTGTTTGGTTTCCATCGACACATACTCCATGTCTTTTGTGCTGGTGCCCACATCTTCCGCAGTAATGTATTTGCCACTCAGGCTATTAACAAATCGTCCAAACTTACGAAAGAGTGCTTCTGATTTATCCTTCCGGCTATCTCCGATAATTACCGCTTTGCCACCACCCAGGTTCAATCCTGAAATTGCGGCTTTGTATGTCATTCCGCGAGATAGACGTAGAACGTCATTAACGGCTTCACCTTCAGAACTATACATCCACATACGGGTGCCTCCGAGTGCAGGTCCTAATACCGTGTTGTGGATGGCAATGATGGCGCGAAGGCCTGTTTCAGGATCGTTACAAAAAACAACCTGCTCGTGCCGGCTGCCTGATATACTATTAAAAACATTGGTGTTTACAGGCGCTGACGCTGCCTTTACTTCTTTCACATCGATCATGAAACTTCTGTGTTTTGAGAGGGGCAAAGGTAGGTTTTTTCTGCTGTAAGAGACAAAATAAATGTTGCAGAACTGATATATCTTATCTCTCTTGTCGCCCCACCCGTTGAAACAGGTCTTTTTTATTCTTTGATAGAACGATTGATGTGAAAGGAATTGTTCAGGTTTCGTTGGTGAGAGGAAATTAAAATCATTTAGAAATCAACTATATGTAATATCCTAAGTTAGGCTGGAATAAGAATCCCTCAACAGCCGTTGAAGCTTTTGGGTGTTTCTACCGGGAATATCGGGAATAAGTATCTTTGAACCGGTATCGTGAATTCAGGCAGAAGAATGACGCTTGTATTTGAAAATCAACTGGAAAGTGAAGGAGTTAAGGTCGCTCAACGCATATTTTCTGAAGTATAAATGGCATTTGCTGGGTGGAATCGTGTTCGTTACCATCTCTAATCTGTTTGGAATTTTCCCTGCTCAACTGACCCGGAATGCTCTGGATGTAGTGGCCGCAAATATTGATACTTACCGGCTTGCCGGTGGATTTGAGGTGAGTCAGGAATTGTACAAGTCTCTAATTTACAATGTTTTATTGTTTGGGGTGTTGGTGATTTCTATGGCTCTGGCAAAAGGGTTGTTTATGTTTTTTATGCGCCAGACAATAATTGTTATGTCGAGGCACATAGAATATGATATGAAAAATGAAATTTTTGCTCAATACCAGAAACTGGGTCTTGATTTTTATACCAGAAACAATACCGGCGATTTGATGAATCGAATTTCAGAGGATGTTGGAAGAGTAAGGATGTATGTTGGGCCTGCCATCATGTACTCAATCAACATGATTGTTTTATTCATTCTGGTGATCTGGGCCATGTATAGTGTTAATGCGAGGTTGGCAACGTATGTGTTGATTCCATTGCCGCTTATGTCTCTTTTGGTTTATTATGTACATGACAGGATCAATAAGAAGAGTGAAGCGGTGCAGGAGCAGCTATCGTCTTTATCAACATTTGTTCAGGAGGCATTTTCAGGTATCCGTCTTATCAAAGCTTTTGCACGTGAAAAGCAGTTTGCAGCAGCTTACCGAAAGCAAACGGACAACTATCATCACTTGTCGATGGAACTGGTCAGGGTAAATGCGATGTTTATGCCTTTGCTTTTATTACTCGTTGGTGTGAGTACCATTCTTACGATTTACATTGGCGGACTTGAAGTTATCAGAGGAAATATAACTGTAGGTAATATTGCTGAATTTGTTATTTATGTAAATATGCTGACCTGGCCGGTTGCAGCCCTGGGCTGGGTGATTTCCATAATTCAGCGCGCTGCTGCATCTCAGCAACGAATCAATGAGTTTTTACAGGCAGTGCCTTCCGTGATAAGTGGAGAGCAGGTGAGTGAGAAGATTAACGGGCAAATCCGGTTTTCAAATGTTACGATCCGGTACGAATCAGACCGGCTTCCGGCGTTGAAAAATATCAGCTTTGAAATTCAACCGGGGGAATCTATTGGCATCATCGGTCGGACCGGAGCAGGAAAATCGTCGGTGGTAAATGCGTTGTTGCGCCTTACTGATCCGGTGGAAGGGGAGGTCTATGTAGATGGTCATGATCTTAGGTCCCTTGACCTGGCTTCCTATCGGAAAAGAATTGGGGTCGTTCCGCAAGATGTCTTTCTGTTTTCAGATACAATACGTGAAAATATCGCTTTTGGTGTTGACTCGAAGGTGTCACAGGAAGAGATTGAAACGGCAGCTAAAAAGGCCGTGGTGTTGGATAATATACTCGGTTTTCCCAATGGGTTTGATACCATGGTAGGCGAGCGAGGTATTACTCTTTCGGGTGGACAGAAACAAAGGGTGTCTATTGCCCGTGCGATTATCCGCCAGCCTGATTTGTTGATTTTTGATGATTGCCTTTCTGCTGTTGATACTTTGACGGAAGAAAAAATACTTACGAATCTTAAATTAGTCATGGAAGGCCGTACAACGTTGTTAATTAGTCACCGTGTATCAACAGTAAAAGCGTGTTCCAGGATCTTTGTGATTGAAGAAGGGCAACTGGCAGAGCAGGGTACACACGATGAGCTTTTGTCAAAAGACGGAATATATGCACAGCTGTATGATATGCAGCTGGCTGATCATGATCAGTTTTTGAAGGATAGCGAACAACAGATTTAAATGGAAATGCACTTTGTTTAAAGTTATTAATTGAGGTAAAATCCGGCTTTGATTTTTTGATTCAAAAATTTTTATTAATCTTGCTTCACCGATCAAACAAACGCATATGAACGAATTTGATAACCAGCCCGGCAGGGATGCCCATTTCTCGAAGCGTATTCGGGCAGGTAAAAGAACCTATTACTTCGATGTAAAATCAACACGCAGCAATGACTTTTACATTACGATTACGGAGAGTAAAAAGAAGCCCGGAGAATCGGATGATCGCCCGTTTTATGAGAAGCATAAATTGTTTCTTTACAAGGAAGATTTTGAAAAATTTACGGATGGGTTGAACGAAGCGCTGACCTATATTCGCCAACGCCGTGATTCCGGCGAACCTGTAGCTGCCACACATCAGGAGTATGCAGCACCAGCCACCGGATTCTCCAATATTGATTTCGATGATCTGGGTAAATAATCCCAACAGACATAAAAACAGAAAAGCCTCCGACCGGAGGCTTTTCTGTTTTTATGTCTGTTGGGAGTAAGAACAATTTCAGGATTGAGTTTTTTCAATCGTTGTATTAATCTGCATCATTACTGCGGTGAGTTCTTTGTCGAATTCGATAAATGAGGTAAGCTGCACCAGTTCCGGATTGGAACGGAGTGTTTCAGTAAACATCGCAAACCGTTCGCTGAAGGCTGGTGTGGTCATCAGTTTGACTGGCGATTTTAACTTATGTGCTGCATTATAGGCTTTGTCAATGGCACCTGCTGTCAATCCTTCACGGATCTCCTGTATCAATACCGGCAATTGCTGTTGGAGCATTTTTAGAAACTGTAAAACATCCGCCTCCTGATGATTAAAAACGGCATATACCTTTTCGATTCCAAAATCACGGCCGGCTTGCATTTCTTCCATCACTATCGGTCGCACATTCCCGGCGTTTTTCTGAAGGACTTCAAGTAAATCCTGAGGGCTGTAAGGCTTGGTCAGATAGTCGTCTATTCCCGCTGCAGTTGCCTGAGCACGGTCCTCATCAGAGGCATTGGCAGTCAGCGCAATAATGATATGGCGTTTATCGTCTATTTCACTTGCCCTGATTTTTCTGCAGAGGTCATAACCTGTCATTCCCGGCATTTCAACATCGGTCAGAATAATATCAAATTGTCCGGTCGTGGCTTTTGTATATGCTTCTTCTCCACTGGAAGCAACCTCAACTTTTGTGATACCCAGATTACTGAGGATACGTTTTCCTAAAAACTGATTGACTTTATTGTCATCAACCAATAAAACAACCCTTTCAGACAATGAGGTCTGCCCGTTGGTTATGGCTTGTCCTTCGTTATTCACCATACACTTATCTGATCAGCGTTACTGTACCTAAAATTTTCTTTTTGACTTTAACACCATCGCTGTCAAATCCCTGGTAATTCAAACGATATACATACACTCCGATAGGTGCCGGTTTGCCTTCAAAGTTGCCATCCCACCCTTCATCAGGATTTTCAGAATAGAAAATAGTCTGACCCCGCCGGTTTACAACTCTGAAATTATAGAGAACTACATTCTTTACAACTGCACGAAAAAGATCATTCACTCCATCATCATCCGGAGTAAATGCATTTGGAACGAAAACATTCGGTTCACATACCTCTGCAACTTCAAGCGCAGCAATACGATGACAACCATTAGGCCGCGTAACGTATACACTGTAAGTGCCCGGATAATAAATAGTAATCTCCCGGGTAATTTCATTTGTTGGTGACCACAGGTAGTTGGTTCCATCACCCGCATCCAGAGTCAGCGTATCTTCATAGAAAAAGCAATACAATGAATCGGTGCCTAAGGATAATGGTGGGTTATCCAGAAAGCCAGGGATATGAATGCTGTCTTCACGCGCACATCCAATGTTATCAACCAGTACGGTGTAGGTTCCGGTATCAGTTACAGAAATAACAGCGGAAGTATCTCCCGTTGACCAGGTGTACAGTATACCATCCGGAGCCGTTGCATCCAGATCTATGGTGTCTCCTTCACAAATCAAAGTGTCGGGACCCAGGTCAAATGAGGGAGGATTTACAATGTCAACAAGTACACTATCCGTTCCGAATACCGTGTTCAGATAATAAGTGGTTGGGACAGGAGGGGTGATAATTATATCCGTTGAAAGGGATAAAGTGTCATTGGGATTATTGGAATCACTCCACCAGAAGGGCAGGTTGGTGTTAGCTGTTAGAACGGTTGTTTCATTCGGGCAGATGATGGTGTCTCCTTCAATGTCAACGCTTTGGTCTACCGGAATGACTGCGATATCATCCACGTAGTAATATGCAGTAGTTCCCAATGCACTGCAGCCCGGATTTTGATTGCCACGGTCAGTTTTGGTGAATACAGGATCCGTATCAGTTCGGAAAATGCCAATGGTGACATAGTTTTCTCCTCCGGTCGCAGAATAAACACCATTGACCAATACCCAGTTGGCAGTGTCAGTAATCTGTGAAGCGGCCTCAAGTTGTGGGATGAAATTAATCACTCCAGTACTGGGTTGAACAGGAATGTTATTAGTGAGTAACAGGCCTAACCGGTTACAACTGTATCGTGAACTGTCAGCCAGCTGTACATAGAACTCAAGACGATAAATGGAACCTGCGGTAAGAGGAGTGGTTAGTGGTACCGTAAGATATTCACGGTAGGAGTTGTTAGGATCAATTTGTAGCCCCATATAATGCGCAGACCCCGTTCTTTCCGGACAATACCCTCCCGAATTAAAAGGGATATCGATATCATCACACGGTAATGCCGGTAAACTGGGGCCACCCAGTACATACAAATCCGGACTTCCGTTCAGCCCCTGCCAGGGAGAAGCCAGATTCCATTGACCTGCAGCGGTTGGTGTTCCAATGGTGGTTTCAAAGCCAGGATTGGCAACAAGATTCTGTGCCCCCGTTATTCGCGGAAGCAGAATGAAAGCAGCAATCAGGCTGACCTTATAAATGAGGTTCATGGAATCAGTTCAATAGCGGTCAATTCAATTCTTCGTTCAAGTGCTGCGTCTCTGCTATACACTGAATTTGAGGGGTCTCTCCGGTCGTCACTTACTCCGGCAGCAGATTGTGCTTCTCCTGCAGGAATGAAATGAATAACAAGCTTCAGATGATCAATAGCATCTTTCAATTTGCCTCCTACCTTTTGTACCCAGTAGTTCTCCAGACTCACAATCCGGCGATTCGACAAAATTACGTTATAACGGCTTTCCGCCAAAGGACTGGCACTCCCTGTAATGGTGATTTTTAACCGTCCCGGATATTGACGTAACATCAGTTCCAGTAAGGAACTGAATGTTTCCAGACGTTCAATGTTTTGCCGCACTGAATCCTGGAAAAAGGCGATAATCGCGCTTTCTTTTTGAGCGGACCCCTGCTGTTTTCGATAATCCTCTTCACGTTCCAGATAATTTTCCGCCAGTATATCGTATCGCTGTCGGGTGGTTTTTGAGATTGTACGCGGGTCAGGTTGGTCGTTGTCAAAGTAAAGCCGGATGGGCAGATAGGAAGAGAGCGTGTTCTGTTGTTCCAGAAGTGTTTGGTTCAGGAAGCCTTGTTCCAATCGTATGGAATCGCTTGTTTCATCGGGTGCTGATGTAACCATCAATCCTGAGTCTGCCGGAATGGTAATAACGGTATCGGCTTTCACCAGTATTTCCTTTAACCGGAAGATGTCGTAACAACAGGAAGAGCCATTGAGTTGTTGGGCCGGAGGCCGGTTACTGACCAGCAATCTGCTGACAGGGTCCCCAAAGCTTCTGATGAAATACAAATCATTGTACCCGCTGTTGTATGGTCGCGGTAAATGCTGAAGTCCGGAAGTTGAGGATGGCCAGTCAGTCTGCCAGAGGTCGAGTCCTCCGAGACCAGAATCCCGTTCACTGCTGAACGTGATTCTTCCGTTTTCGGGATCCAGAAATGGACTCCATTCATCATTTGCCGAGTTGATTACCATCCCCGCATTCTCTGGTTTCTGCCAGCTGCCATTGACTGGTTTTTGTGTCCACCAGATATCCATTCCGCCATTGCCACCTTTCCGGTTACTGGCGAAAAACAAAAGGTACCCCAAGGATTTATTAGAGGTAATACAAGGTTGGGTGGTGGTGGAAAGTGAAGCATTGATCTGTTCAGGCAGTTTTGAGGCTTCAGTCCACTTGCCATTCTCGTATTTTGATTCATACAATGAACATATCAGTTTCCCGTCATCGTTGTACATGCAACGGGTGAAGATCATGATTTTGCCATCCGGACTTATGGAAGCGTTGGCATCATTGAAGGAAATTTTGTTGATGGTTTCTTCCAGTAATTTTGATTTTACAGTCCCTGCAGCGTTCAACGGAAGCATCGCTATTCTGGAGGTGGCGGTTTTTGACTTCCCATCCGCAATCTGATAGCGCATGGATGAAAAAACCAGGATGGAGTCCTTAAATAACGTGGGTGCGAAATCGGAATAGGCGGTGTTTACATCTCCTTCCAGCGGTATCGCCTGCAATGCGATACTGTCTGCAGCATAGCGGGCTGCGGTTTTATAGGCGGCATTTAGCTGATGCCACCGTTCTTGTTGCCCGGGGAGGTACAAAAGTAGTGTGTCGATATACCGGAAGGCAGTGGGATAATCTCCCATTCGTTTGTAAAGATCCGAAGCTTTTAGACAGATCTCTGTTTTAAGATCAGTCGTTGTCACGGACATCATGGATTTTCGAATCCACTGCTCCGCATTCCGATAATTGAAAAGTGCTTTTTCTGTTTCCGATAGCCGGAGGAAAACAAGGGCATCATCACCATAATCCAGTGCCTGACGGTAATAAGCCATCGCGCAATAAGGATCCTGTTTCTGCAAGCAATCATCTCCCGCCTGCAGGTAAGCATTTCTGGATTGGGCCGGCATCTCTCCCGTCAGGAATACCAGCAGACCGGAATAAATAATCAGATATTTTAATAGACGGGGCATACGATACTGCGTTGCGGTTTGGATCTTATTTTACGTGTAATGTAGGTCAGACTGAATTCCGGGCCTCCCCGACCGTTACTAACGGTGCGGAGAGGAGAAATATTGACATCATAGCTGATGCCCAGCCGGATTTTGCTCCAGTAAAGCGCGATCTCAGGGATAACAGCATCGTCAAAGCGGTAAAAGACCCCGGCACCAACAGCATATTTTTTCATTTCTTCTTTCTGAAATGACCAGCGGATTTCGGCTCCTGCATTGAGCGCTCTGAATTTCTCCTGAGCCATCCAAATGATATCGGGTTGAAGTGAAATGTTTTCTCCCACGTTGAGGAGGGCTCCTGCTGTAAACTGCCAGAGTACCGGACGTCGTACAGCTTCTGAATAAAATCCCTGGTCAGGACGATTGAGATGAGCGGCAGAGATACCGGCATGCCAACGGGTGTTTTCTTGTCTCATCTCCCAGCCGATTCCCAGTCCTGCATCAAACCAGCCGGTCTTGTTCCTGTTGTAGTTTTCACCATTCCCGGCCAGCGGATCCCAGATGTCTCCGTTAAACTGTTCGTCAAAACTCAGTGCATTGAAATCCACGCTGCGCTGACTATATCCTGTCATCAAACCACCCGTAATAAAATGAACAGAGTCGGAGGAGAGTGGATAGCGGGCGGAAAAGAAGAAACGGAAATCCAGTGTCCTCAGATGTCCGTCACCGGCATCATCATGGTTAATGAGTACACCTGCACCAAATGATTTCAGCTGTTCGCTGAAAAGATTCAGCGATGCGTCAGCACTGCCTGAAAATGTTTTGTAAGGTATCGTAACGGCGCCCCATTGCCGGCGATGCACTGCTGTTAACCGAAGGTCACCCTCAAACATGGCGGTATGTTGTGCACCGGTATTTAATGGCGACCAGGGGAATTGAGAAAAGTGTATATCCTGTCCGTCCGATGGCAAACCGGTTATCAGGAGCAGAGATATCAGAAGGAAACGCTTCATTTATTTCAGAAGTGATATGTTTCCTTGTTTTTTGAATTCGGATCTGTCATAGCAGATGATCTCGAGATAGTAGGTATAGACATCCGGTGTCGCAGGTTTCCCTTTGTACCAGCCATCCCAGCCTTTGTCTTTCGAACGGGTTTCGAAAACCAGTTCGCCCCACCGGTTATATATCGCGAGATACATACTGAGTATCGTATTTCCTCTGACATATAAAATATCATTATGCTGGTCATTGTTGGGTGTAAATGCGGATGGAATGAACAATTCGGGCTCTCTGCATAATACATCCTTTACAAGAATCATAATACTGTCGGTAACGGCACAGCCGTTCTTGTCAGTCATGGTTATCTCATAGGTTGTCGTCACCGGTGGTGTGGTGACTGGATCAGATATATTGACGGAATTCAGCCAGGAAGATGGTAACCATGCATAGAGATTTCCGGATGCAGATGGTGTCGCATGAAGTACGGTGCTTTGACCCTGATAAAGAATGGTTGTATCGGCACTTGCCTCTACCGTTGGAAATGAATCAATATATCCGACCAGAATACTGTCAAGGATAGTACAGCCGTATAAATCGGAGATAACAACGGTGTATATTCCGGAACAGAGTTTTTCTGCAACAGAAGTGGTTTGCACTAAAGGATCGTTCCAGCTGTAAGTGAAATTGCCATAACCTCCGGAGGGTAGTGCCGATGCAGTCCCGCCGCAGATCGAGTCGCAGTAGTCTGGCGTAGCCAGAAGTTGCAATTGTAACGGAGCAGGTTCGGTAATTTGTATAGTCGCTGTGTCGGAACAGCCTCGGGTATCCTGCACAATGACCTGATAATTACCGGGACACAAACTATCTGCCGTCGCCGTTTGCGATAATGACGGGTCATTCCAGCTGTAGTAATATGGCGGGAGTCCGTTTACTGCAATTGCCTCCGAGCGGCCATTGCATTCGCCTGTACAGCGAACCGGTATCGTTGCTTGTATTTGCACATCGAGCAGTGGTGGGAGATAAAGTGTTTTACGAATCGTATCTATGCAACCTCTGCTCGATTCGGTAATAAGACGAACTTCGTATGTCCCGGAGGTGTTGTAGTGATGTATGGGATTTGATACAGTTGCACCGGTACCATCCCCAAACCTCCATTTTCTGGTGCTGATGATTCCGCTGACTGTATTTGAGGTGTCTTTAAATGTAACGGTGTTATTGCAACTGTCAATTACCCATGTGAAATCAGTTTGAAAATCCTCGAGTATGGTGACTATTCCGGTTGTGGTATCCGCACATCCCGGATCAATGAGCGAATAAGCAATGAGTGTTACAGTGTACTGGCCTGTGTCAGGGTATGTGTAAGAAGGGGTGGTTTGATAAGAGATATCGGAGGTTGTACCCGGGTCACCAAAATCCCAGAAATACATTCCCGCATTATAACTCAGGTTTTCAAAGGTGACGGTGTTGCTTCCACAGCTGATCAGTGGATTCTGTAGGGCTGCCACAACATATGAAGGACAAGGGACAACATTCAGCTGAAAATCACGTCGTGTATATCCTACGGCGATTCCACCTCTGTATTCTTTCGCGATGACTCCAATCACAAACTGGCCAATGGTATTCGGAAAACAAGTGAGTACACCGGTGTATCTGTCAATTGACATGGGAGGAGTACCTCCGATCATATCATTTACCGAGTAAAGTGGATTGAAAGAGACGTTCGGATAGGGTGGAGGTGCAGGAGGCTGAGGCATTGGTGTTGTTGCGGTACCTCCGTCAAAGGGTGTTATCAGTTCGTAAATTATACTATCACCTTCGATATCCAGCGCCGAATGATCAAATATGAAGGGGATGCCAACACAAATGAAAGGTGGTGGCCAGTTGGTAAATACCGGGTTAGAATTTTGTGAGAAGGTTGGTGTTCCCGGAATCCAGGCTTCATAAGTGGCTCCGGTATTGGATGGATCAACCAGATTGATGATCGTTTGGTTCCGGCAACAACGCTGATAGGCAAGTATATAACCCTGTGCAGAGGGTGGCAGAATGATCGTGTCGGTATATACAGTCCGCTCATAACAAATATCGGTTGGAGGAATAAAACACGGAGAATTAATGGTAGGAGGAACCGTATCAATATCCTGAAGTGTAAACAGTTTTTCTCGTATAAACTGATTGGTTAGTGCGTTGAAGACACCTAACGATGCAGGATTATCAAAGGGAGGTACTCCATTGTAGCAATCACGGTAAACCGTAAGGCTGAGCCTGTAAATATTATTGCCCAGGTAATGATAATTCAGCTCACCACCCACAATATGTGTGGCGTTTCCTCTGAGGGAAAGGCCAACAAAAAAGACAGTAATCAGCAGAAATACACTTCCTCGAAGGAACCGGTTCATACCTCAATTTTAGAGAAAAATAGAATGTAAAATGGTAATTCGGGTGTAAAACATTTCAACGGCAGGTTGTTGGCTTTATCTGACTTTTACTTGCAGCAACTGTTCGCCTTCGAGACTGGCATCAATCACATCTCCGGGTTTTACCGGTCCTACACCTTGTGGTGTTCCGGTAAAGATCAGATCACCGATTTTAAGGGTGTAAAATGTTGAAACAAATGCGATGATTTTATCCACTGAGAAAATCATATCTGCAGTATGCCCGGATTGTTTTTCTTCGCCGTTGAGGAGCATAGTGAAGCGAAGGTCGCTTACTGGTTTTCCTATACTGTCTTTATGGATAAATTTCCCAACGGGCGCAGATCCGTCAAATCCTTTCGCAAGTTCCCAGGGGAGTCCTTTGGTTTTTAATTCCTGTTGCAGATCACGTGCGGTAAAATCTATGCCGAGTGTTATTTCCTCGTAGTAGCGGTGCGCGAACTTCTCAGCAATATTCTTACCTACTTTACAAATGCGGATTACCAGCTCGGTTTCATAATGAACGTCAGTGGAGAAAGCCGGATAAAAGAATGGCTGCCTGCCCGGGATCAGAGCTGTTTCCGGTTTGAGGAAAATAACCGGTTTTTCTTCAACCGTATTATTGAGTTCTCGGGCATGAGCCGCGTAATTGCGTCCAACACAAATGATTTTCATATCTAACTGAATTTATCAGGATCTAAGTCTCTGAAATATTTCTTTCTTCCAAGATAATATTCTACAGCGATGCTTTTATGATAAATGCCTTTGGATGGATGGACTTTCACTCTGCGCTGCCGGTGAATACGTGCTCCGGCATGTGTAAGTACAAAACGGTAAAAGGCAAAGTGTGCTTTTACCACTGCCCAGGTGTCCATTCGGTCTCCGTCGAAGAAGAATTTGATACCCGCCAGTCCATCAAGGATGAGACGCACAGGTATCAGCCAGATCAACCGGTGTCCGGGAAGATTTTTGAAAAGCATCATGAGATTGTTTCTGAAATTGTAATAGGTTTTGCGGGGATTACTCTTGGGCAGGGTACCACCGCCAACATGATACACCGTACTGGAGGGAAGTACGAAGATCTCTTTGCCGCTTTGCTGTAATCGCCAGCAGAGGTCGATTTCTTCCATGTGTGCGAAGAATCGTTCGTCGAAACCTTCTGCTTCCAGAAAGGAGGAGGAGCGAATCATCAGGCAGGCACCGGTAGCCCAGAAAACCTGCATGGGTTGTTCGTATTGTCCTTTGTCTTCTTCGAGCGTATTGTAGATGCGACCGCGGCAAAAGGGATATCCGAGATAATCAATGAATCCGCCGCAGGCTCCTGCATGTTCAAATAATTGACGGTCGGAATAGGAGCGGATCTTGGGCTGACAGGCAGCTACATTCGGAAACTGTTCCATGAAGGCCACCAGCGGATCGAGCCATCCTTCGGTTACTTCGACATCTGAATTCAGCAGGACAAAGTATCGGGCATTTACCTGGCGAAGTGCGCGGTTATAACCACCGGTGAATCCATAGTTCTTATCAAGCAGGATGAGTTCAACTTCCGGGAAACGCTCTTTTATCAACGCTACTGACTCATCGGTAGATGCATTGTCGGCTACGATGATGCGTGCCAGATGCCTGCAGGTAGCAATTACCGGAGGGAGGAATTTTTCGAGAAACCCTCTTCCGTTCCAGTTCAGGATGACAATAGCCGTTTGATGCATAATAAACAGGGCCGCGTTGCGGCCCTGCAAAACTAACTCTTTATTTCAGCTCCGGAAGTGAAACCGGCATTTCCTGATTATCGTGGGTTCTGGAACAGGTTTTCATATTGATTTCCAAAGGTACTCCGTGCTTTGTCTTTGTCCACGTCATTGAAAGTTTCCGTACGACGTTTTAGAATCACCATCCACTGTCCTTCAAAAATCTCTCCGCGGGCATCACTGTGAAGAAGTCGGAAATCATTTCCTCCGATCTCCGGATTGTAAAAGACGAATTTCCGGTTGCTTTGATTTCCCAGGGTGTAATACTGCCAGATTTCATAAGGATAGGTACTGGGCTCATTGTACGCTTTTGAAATCTGATTAGGGGTTCCGTATTTAAGATAGACCCGCCCCCGTTCTGTCATGTATCCTTTCTTCTTTCCGGCCGTGTAAACAGCATTAACTTTTTCAACTTCTGCTTTGTAATTCATCCAGGCCAGCTGCGGGTTCTGTGTGTTTCTCCGTTGCCAGAAATCATAAAAAAACTGTTGCATCATTTTGGTGTCAGCCATTTCCAGCTGGTTTAATGCAAAAGTGTTTTCCTGTGGTGAACTGATCGGCCAAAGGCATTTGATGTATTCTTTTAACGTGTCCTTGTTAGTGATCTGTGCGGTAAACGTATTGGAAACGTCCAGTTGCTGATAGTTAAGAGACTTGTTTTCATCTGCCAGTGTAAGCATTTTACTGCGCTGGAAGAAACATTCTTTCATGGCCAGCAAATTGTTGTCTTTGTCGCGGATGGTGATGGTCAGATTGTAATTTCCCGATGGGAGATCGGTGATGTCGAAATCGGTGAGAAGGATTCCCACTTCTTTGGGTTTCTGACGGGAGAAACTGGAATTTGCATCAACGATTTTATGACTTTCAAAGTTCACAATCTGATAGTTCAGCAGAAAATCTGAACTCCCCAGCACGGCATTGGTGAAATAATACTCACAGTAGAAACTGAGTTTGTTCTGTTCCTGCCCATAGAAATTATCAACGAGTGGAACAATTTCATATCCGTTTTTATTTAATGAAGATGGTTTCTCTTCCGGTTTATAATTGCTAACGAGCTCAATGTCGGAAATAGCAATAACATTGTTGAAATAGGAAATGGTAATTTGTTGTTTAACAATATAAGGCTTTGCTTCGGAATTGTTTTTGTCCTTGATGATTAATTCCATCTGATAATTTCCATTGGATAAACTAACACGATGCAGATCAGTGAAGTTATTCACGGAATTCAGGGTGTCCACTGTTTCAGGACTCAGAAGATTGAATTTGTCGAAATAACGGATACTATCGCCATCTCTGAAAACGAGGGTTGCTTCGATGGAAGACTGATAGATGCCTTTTTGGGTTTCTTTGAAATGAGCGCTGTGTCCTTCAACGGTCAGGTATGTTTCGATGTACGGACCATTTCCGGGGGAGTAGAAGGTGCAATAGGAGAGTCGTGCCTGTAGGTTTTTACCATACATGGCATGCGTTATTGATAAAAGTAGCGCAAGGGATACGAGTACAGCTTTTTTCATGGCCGGGTTTGTTAGGTATGTCAAAAATACATGAAAAACAGGCATTGATCGTCACCCAATTGCAACACTGTTGCTTTATAGTCAGATTTTTGTCAGTTGATCTCCGTCCATTGTCTGCGACGGTATTCCCCCGGCGACATACCTGTTATTTTTCTGAACATCCGGCAAAAATAGTTGGGATCAGAGCAACCAATAGCAAACCCAACGTCCTTGATCGACATAGTTTCATTCGTAAGTAGCACTTTGGCCCGGTTGACTTTCTCCAGCTGAAGCATTTGGTTGGGGGTGATACCAAATTCATTCGAAAATGCACGATAGAAAGACGATTTACTCATATATGCCAGTTGACTTAGCTGGCCCACATTGAGTTCATGGGTGCAGACATTTCGCCTGATGAATTCGATGACCGCCTTAAATCGTTCATTAACTGGTCGGTCATTTAGTGTTTCAGCCTGCGTTAATTGCAGATTCTGAAGACGTACGATCGACAAAATGAGTTCTTTCAGCTTAATATCCACCATGATTTCTTTCAGAGGGTCGTTTCCGGTGAAAATCTTAATGATCCGGTTGCCCAGTTGCACGATTTGTTCATCGTTTTGCAATAACGCCTGATCGGTCTTCAACGTCCACTCGGTCCCGAACTCCTTTTCACGGGGAAACATCTCATTGATATATTCAAGATGCTTATTCAGATAATCGGAGGAAAGAACCAATGCCGTGCATTGCGTTGGCGAGTGATACCTGGCTTCCGGAAAATCGATGATCATATCTGAATGGTCAGGAAGCATGAGAGTTTGTCCCGGTATGTAATCAAAAGCGGATGTATCCATACCATGAATTACTTTCTTGCCCCGGAGCATCGATGTGATCGTAAATCCTTCGAAATGCAACTTGACCTTTTCCGCCTTTCGATGTGTTTCAAAGATGTTGAACTCGCATTTATCAAGGCAGAATTTAGTACGATGCTCCACTTCGGTGGTTAGTTTTTCCGGATGGGTTAGTTTGTATGGATGGAGTACATGCATTCTGTTATCAAATATAGGATGCCCTTATCATTAATCAAAGGGGATTCGCCGAATTGGGAAAATTGTGCTATTCAATTGGAGAATAGTGAAGCAGAATATTCCTGTTTAATAGCCTCTTTGTGTCAATCAAAACCTATTAAATCCAAAATCATGGTAAGAAAACCTGAATTCAAAGCCTGTTACGGCAATTACATCGGTGGAAAATTCGTAGCACCGGTAAAGGGAGAATATTTCGATAATATCTCTCCGGTCGATGGTAAGGCATTTACAAAAGCCGCGCGATCCACAAAAGAAGATATTGAAGCTGCGCTCGATGCTGCACATGCTGCATTTCCGGCGTGGAGTAAAACCTCTCCAGCCTACCGCAGCAACATCCTTTTAAAAGTGGCTCAGGTTATTGAAGACAACCTCGATTATCTGGCAGCTGTTGAAACGATGGATAACGGCAAGCCTATCCGAGAAACCATGGCCGCCGACCTTCCGCTGGTAGTAGATCATTTCAGGTATTTTGCCGGTGTGATCCGCAGTGAAGAGGGTACTATTTCTGAACACGATGAATTTACGGTTTCGGTTAACCTGCATGAGCCATTGGGTGTTGTTGGGCAGATTATTCCCTGGAATTTCCCTCTGCTGATGGCTGCCTGGAAAATTGCTCCTGCACTTGCTGCCGGTTGCTGTACAGTAGTGAAACCTGCCGAGCAAACACCGACGTCGCTGATCGTATTGATGGAATTAATTGGTGATCTCATTCCCGCTGGTGTACTGAATGTAGTAACCGGTTTTGGTCCCGAAGCCGGAAAACCCCTGGCAACGTCATCACGCATCTCGAAAGTAGCCTTTACCGGCGAAACAACAACCGGCCGCCTGATCATGCAATACGCGAGTGAAAATCTGATTCCGGTTACGATGGAGCTCGGTGGTAAGTCGCCCAATATTTTCTTCCCTTCTGTGGCCGAAAAAGATGATGAGTTTTTTGATAAAGCAGTGGAAGGTGCAGTGCTCTTTGCATTGAATCAGGGAGAAGTGTGTACCTGTCCTTCACGTATCCTTGTGCATGAAAGTATCTACGACGTATTCATGAAGCGGGTGATTGAGCGAACAAAAGCCATCATTGCCGGTAATCCGCTTGACCCTAAAGTGATGATTGGCGCTCAGGCATCTAATGATCAGTATGAGAAGATTCTGAATTATATCAATATCGGAAAAGAAGAGGGCGCAACGGTTTTATGCGGTGGCGGAGCGAATAAGTTCGAAGGGGAGATCGAAAACGGCTATTATATTCAGCCAACTATCCTGAAAGGAAAGAATACGATGCGTGTGTTTCAGGAAGAGATTTTTGGTCCTGTTACCTGTGTTACTACGTTCAAGACTACAGAAGAGGCCATTGCTATTGCAAATGATACTTTGTATGGTTTAGGTGCCGGTGTGTGGACACGTGATGCGCATGAATTGTATCAGGTTCCCCGGGCCATTCAGGCTGGCCGGGTTTGGGTGAATTGCTATCATGCGTATCCTGCTCATGCTCCCTTCGGTGGTTATAAAAAATCAGGGTTTGGCCGTGAAACGCATAAAATGATGTTGGGGCATTACCGGCAGACTAAAAACATGCTGATATCCTATAATAAAAATAAACTTGGATTCTTTTAATCAAATTATTCGGGTCGGATTGTTTTCAAAGGCAATCCGGCCCTTTTAAATAGATGATAAATCGTATTGATGCTTCACCTGCAGCTCTTGCATTGCTCACCGATCTACAGCATCGGTACGGTGCGCTTGTGTTCCATCAAAGCGGTGGTTGTTGTGACGGCTCTGCGCCGATGTGTTTTGAGAAGGATGATTTTATCATAGGTTATAGTGATGTGTGTCTGGGAGAAATACAAGGGGCGGAATTCTGGATGAGTAAGGATCAATTTGTTTACTGGCAACATACACACCTGACACTGGATGTGGTGAAGGGACGTGGCTCCAGTTTTTCGCTCGAAATTCCAACCGGAAACCGATTCGTAATTATCAGCCGCTTGTTTAGTGAAGAGGAACTGATGCAACTGACACCTGTAAGAGTGAAAGAAGATTAGTTGTTGGCCAGCATTTGCCTACCCGTGAGATATTGAACGGTGCCAATACTTCCCATGATAATGTGCAGAAAGTTGATATCTCTCACCATGATCATCTGAATCAGAATCCATCCTGTAAGCAGTAGGCCATTCCATTTTAGCAGACGTGATGCTATTGGTTTTTTCCTCAACAAGTATATGGTTGTGATCAGATTGCCGATTCCGATTACCGTGAATAGCGTTAGTCCGGGAATGAGGTAGGAGGTGAAGGGTGATGATTGAAGATACGCTACGGATAAACCAAGCTTGTCTCCACTCGGGTCAATGATAAATAGGAATCCGGCTATTAACGCATTGAGTCCTGTAAACAGCGTTAAAGAAATGGCAAGTTTTTGGGAAATGTTTAACGTAGTTTTCATAGCCAACAACGTTCATTTTACTTTTTTATACATGCTTGAACAGGATTACCTTATAACCATGGTTATATTGAATAAAGCAGTTGTATACACCACTTTTGAAGAACAAATTTAAGCAACTATGAAAACCATTCATTCCATCCTGATGAGCATCATGTTCATCTTAACAGTTAGTGTTTGCAATGCACAAACTGCGTACGAAAAGAAAGTGTTTGAAGAAGCAAAAGTTTCCTTCAAACTGTTTTATGGCAAAGAGTTAAAAGTTAGCCAGGTAAAACAATTGAGTCGGGCCGACATGGCAAAATTTTTAAAAACAATGGATCCTGTGGATTTGAAGAATCCTCCTTGTGAAATCTCCGGTTTGCCAGGGTCAGATCGGAAATGGTACTCAATCGTGCGCACATACCTGCAAATGCCGAATGTTATGCAATGGAATCGGAGATTGCTCGATGTGCCCATGATGTTAAAAAGCACAATAAAATGGGAGGTCCAAACGGAATTCCCATTTTTTGATGTTGGTGAAATGGAAATTACTCATTCCGGAGATCGGGGCTGTGGTTTTGTATAATGCAATGGTAATAAATCTTTTGCGTGTGGGAGTAGGTACTGTTTTATAACAGGTGCAAGCCAATGATAGCTGGTGAAATTGTTGCTGACCATTCGAATTTTTAAAAAGCTCAACGGCTGGATGAATTAATTAAGTCATTCTTCTCGCGACCGATAGATCAGGTTCAGATAGAAAGTTGTTGCGTTTTTCGTAATTGGTTTATATTCAAAAGTATGCGTTGGTTTTACAAGAACTTTTCGGCTCGCATTCATTAATGTGGATTGGTTACTTAGGTTAGAGGCAAATGCATGATCACAGACAATATGGAAAAAAGTTCGTTATGGTTCGACTTCTAAATTTATTGGTCAATTGTTGCCCACGTTTCTCTCCAAATCAATGTTTTTGTGTTGACTTTTAAAGAATTAGAAGGGCGGATTTTATTTGAAATAGCTACATGCGATTGTCATTCAAGATTTTTAAAATGTCTGGAATTTGACTGGTTCTATCCATTACATCCAGTAAAAATTCAGATTACTTAAGTGAAAACGCACGCTCCATAATCGGAAAAATGTCATGTGATTTAATCAGCAATGACTACTTCCTCCCACGGGTTAAATTACAAATCTGTCAGAATCATGTAATTAAAAAGTGCAAAAAAGTCATTCTCCCTTTCCATTTTATTATAATTTCGCCCCCGGAGAGATGGCAGAGCGGTCGATTGCGGCGGTCTTGAAAACCGTTGACTGTTAAAGGTCCGGGGGTTCGAATCCCTCTCTCTCCGCCAAAGCAAAACCAAACCCCGCGACAGCGGGGTTTTTTATTTTCAATGCTAACCATGCAAGCTCGCTTGCAAATGGTTGGCAGGAAAATAAAAATAACCCGAAGGGTTTGGTTTTGCTTTGAAGCCCCCCCCCGAGGGATCACGGTGAAGCAAAGCGAAGCAAGCTTCACCGTACTCCCGTGAATAGTACGTGTATTTCAATGCTAACCATGCAAGCTCGCTTGCAAATGGTTGGCAGGAAAATAAAAATAACCCGAAGGGTATGGTTTTGCTTTG
>WBZP01000857.1_pt1 | contig 39788 bp, 37 predicted proteins | sample 5204301 | NCBI WGS metagenome assembly WBZP01 (sample SAMN12412401, study PRJNA552823) | activated sludge metagenome | isolation source: activated sludge from nitrification reactor of wastewater treatment plant... | place: USA: Pennsylvania | collected 2017
CTCCTGTCTGACGGCTATTTGGCCAACGGCTCCGAGCCTTGGCGGATCCCAGACGTGGAAGACCTTCCCAAGATCGAGGCCAACTTCGCCACCGAGCCCAACCACACCAATCCCGACGGCACCGAGGCATTTTGGCCCTACACGCGCGACGAGGAGACCCTGGCTCGCCCATGGGCTGTCCCGGGTACGGCGGGGTTGGAGCACCGCATCGGCGGCCTCGAGAAGGGCGATGGTCACGGCAACATCTCCTACGATCCCCGCAACCACGAACTCATGGTCCGCACCCGCCAGGCGAAGGTCGACCGGGTTGCCGACTCCTTGCCGCCACTGGTGGTCGATGACCCATCCGGACAGGCCAAGGTCCTGGTGCTGGGCTGGGGCTCCACCTATGGCCCGATTGGTGCCGCATGCCGTCGCGTGCGCAAAGCCGGCAACGACGTGGCTCAGGTGCACCTGCGTCATCTCAATCCCTTCCCCAACGACTTGGGGGAGATCATCAAGGGCTATGAAAAGGTCCTGGTGCCGGAGATGAATCTCGGCCAACTCTCGCTGCTGCTACGCGCGAAATATCTTGTCGATGTCGTCGGCTACAACCAGGTCAACGGCATGCCTCTTAAGGCTGCTGAGCTCGCTGACGCAATCAACAACTTGATCTCGTCCACGGACGTCTCGTCCGCCAACAACACGGAGCTAGCCCGATGAGTGTCGATCTGCCCATGCCCACCAACTTCGCCGGCACCAAGGGAGTGCCCGCCGCAGAAGGCAAGCAGACGGCCAAGGAGTTTTCATCCGACCAAGAGGTGCGTTGGTGCCCTGGCTGTGGAGACTATGCCGTGCTCAAGGCTGTGCAGTCGTTCCTGCCTGATCTGGGCCTGCGCCGCGAGAACATCGTCTTCGTGTCCGGTATCGGGTGCTCTTCACGCTTCCCCTATTACCTCGACACCTACGGGATGCACTCGATCCATGGACGGGCCCCGGCGATTGCAACCGGTTTGGCAACCGCGCGTGAAGACCTGTCGGTGTGGGTCGTGACCGGCGACGGTGACGCCCTCTCCATCGGAGGCAACCACCTGATCCACGCCATGCGGCGCAATATCAACTTGAAGATCTTGCTCTTCAACAACCGGATCTACGGCCTGACCAAGGGGCAGTACTCCCCCACTTCAGAGGCAGGCAAGATCACCAAGTCAACGCCCATGGGGTCGGTCGACCACCCATTCAACCCGGTGTCCTTGGCGTTGGGAGCTGAAGCGAGCTTTGTGGCCCGCACCATCGACTCTGACCGCAAGCATCTCACTTCGGTGTTGGCTGCCGCCGCCGCTCATCGTGGTACCGCGTTGGTCGAGATATACCAGAACTGCCCGATCTTCAACGACGGCGCCTTCGAGTCACTGAAGGACAGCGACACCAAGGCTGATGCGATCATCCCGCTGCAACAGGGCGAAAAGATCACCTTCGGCGTCGACGGCAGCAAGTGCGTGATCCATTCGAAGACCGGTGGTGTCGAGGTGGCCAACACCTCTGCAGTGAGTGAAGACCAAATCGTGGTCTTCGATGCTCACAACCCCGATCCGACCTTGGCCTTCGCGGTCTCGCGCCTCACCGACGCTGGCGTGCTACACCAGTCGCCGATCGGCATCTTCCGCGACGTGCCACGCCCGACCTACGACGACCAGGCTCGCGCACAGGTCGCAGACGCTGCCAAGGATCTCGGAGACCCCGCCACGAAGCTTGCCGCCCTAGTTACCGGCGCTGACACGTGGACGATCGTCTAGAAGATCCCGCCACGAGCACCAAAGGCCAATCGGCTGGCCTGATCTACGGCACCGGCGCCTACCTCCTGTGGGGGCTGTTCCCGCTGTTCTTCTGGCTGCTTCGCGACACCCCGCCACTGGAGATTTTGGCCCATCGGGTGTTGTGGTCGGCCATCGGCATGACCGTCGTACTGTTGATCACAAGGCCTGGTCAAAGACTCAGGGAACTCCTGAAAAATTCCACGGCCCGCAACTACTTGCTGCTGGCCGCAGTTGTGATCACGGTCAACTGGGGGATGTACATCTATGCCGTCACCACGGATCGCGTGGTCGAGGCCTCCCTTGGCTATTTCATAAACCCTTTGGTGACAGTGCTCCTTGGGATCCTGGTGCTGGGTGAGAGCCTGAGGCGTGCGCAGTGGTTGGCCATGGCGATCGCGACGGTCGCAGTGGGCATCATGACAGTTGACTATGGACATCCTCCCTGGATCGCGCTCACCTTGGCATTCTCATTTGCCTGTTATGGCTATGCCAAGAAGAAGGCCGACATGGGCGCCGTGGTGAGCTTGACCTTCGAGACTCTCAGCATCGCGCCACTGGCCATCATCTATTTGCAGTTCTTGTCCCCGGGCGCAAAGAACACCTTCTTTGACCAAGGCATCCAACACGCTCTACTGCTGGTTTCCACTGGCGTAGTCACCGCGGTGCCGCTCTTGCTCTTTGGAGCTGCAGCCACACGACTCAGCTTGACCTCTTTGGGGATCTTGCAATATCTAGGGCCAGTCATTCAGTTCGTGATCGGCGTCTGGGTGCTCCAAGAGCAGATGTCTGCACTGCGCTGGGTGGGCTTTGCCCTGATCTGGATCGCATTGGTGATCTTCACCTTCGAGGCGATCCGACAACACCGACGTACGCTCCTCGACGCGGCCCAGAGCGCCGCCCTGTAGCGCCAACGAGCATTCGGCGCGCGTCTGCTCACCGACAAATACAAAACCGAGTTGGCAACGGGCCTACGCCGTCAGATCAGTCGACATCGATTAGGAGGAATGCCGCACCGACCTGGGCCCGTTGCCATCTCGGTTGGTCTTGAGTTTGCTGGCCAGTTGACCTGCTCTGCCCGATCAGGGGATCAGGAAGGCGCCGCGCCAGACCTTCTCGTTGCGCTTGCCCAACAGGCCGACCTCACGAATGAAGGCCACCGACTTTGCGCCCCACTCATTGAGGGTCTGTTGGTAGTTGGGATTGCTGCGAGCAGCAGCGAGACCGACCTTGGGATCAATGCCGACCGAGGCATAGACCTGGCTGTTGACCAGTGCCTTGGTCACCAAGGTGACCACGTGGGCGACCATGGCCCGCTGAGTCATGAGTTGACGACGTGACAGCCCATGCATGCCGCGACGTACCTCTTCGCGGGCAAATGACATGTGGCGAGCCTCTTCGATGACATGGATACGGGAGATCTGACGCATCAGCGGTTGGACCCGCTCGTCATTCATCATCTCGCGCTGCCAGACATCGAGGATCTCTTCGACAACCAAGATGCCAGCGAAGGCAGCCGGGCCCTTGACATGCTTGACGTAGAGACGGCCGGCAGCGTGGATCTTCGGGGCCGGGCCATAAGCAGGCACATCCAGCTTCGTGGTGGTCTTGCCAAACATGGTGGAGTGGCGGCACTCATCGGCAACTTCGGTGAGCGCGTAGTGCATGTGCGCGCCCTTCATGTCGTCGTCGTACAGGTCACGCAACATCACCTGCATCAACATGAGTTCGAACCAAACCGCTGCGCTGACCATTGAGCCGGCCTCGTGATTGGACAGGGTGATCTGCTGCTCCAAGGTGAGCGAATCCCACAGCTCGGTGCCATAGATCGAGATCCGCTCCGGGGTGATGCCCCACTTGCCATCGACCAGGGGCGCATCCCAGTCGACGTCGACCTCGGGGTCATAGGATTGCTTGGCCGAGCCACGCAGCAAGCGCTCGAAGATGGCGTTGTCTTGATCAGGAAGTGTTGCAGTCATGTTCGATGAGCCTCCCAACTCATAGAAGTTTCGCCCTGAGAGGATGCAACTTTCTCGCACCTCCACAAAGATGGGAAATCCCACGAGCGAATTCACAGTTTCTGGTCTGCATCACCAACGGAATCGCTCGCTATAAGTCACATAATGCCCCTTTTGTGGACCCAAATTGGTCCAGTCCACTTTACGAGGCGTTAACGAACGTAAAGAATCAGAATGTAGCCGGCTGGGCCTCGATGGCCAGGAGGATAGAGCTTGCGAATCAGGCGGATCGCGTTGCAACGACGTCGGCAAATGCGTCCAATGCCGCTCGCACAGGGCCATCCGGAAGCACCTTGAGCAATTCCTTGGCCTCGTTGGCCAACCCACTGACATAGCGCCGAGCCTCGTCCATCGCGGGGTGCTGCCGAATTAGTGCCAATGTCTCGGCATGCAAGTCATCGTCACTCAGGTCTTGAGACAACAGTGTCTTGAGTCGGTGGTCCGCGGGGTCCTGGGAACGCATGGCAATCAAGGTGGGGAGGGTCAGCACGCCCTCACGCAGATCTGTGCCCGGAGTCTTGCCTGACTCGTGCGACTCGCTGGCTATGTCGAGGATGTCGTCGGAGAGCTGGAAGGCCACCCCGACCTTCTCGCCGTACTCCGTCAGGGCCGCCTCAACATCGGAGGTGGCTCCTGAGTAGATGGCCCCATATTGAGCAGAGGTTGCAATCAGCGAACCGGTCTTGCCCGCAACCACCCGCAAGTAGTGCTCCAAGGGGTCATCACCCTCCCCTGGCCCCAAGGTCTCCAGGATCTGGCCCTCCACAAGCCGGGTGAAGGTCTGCGCCTGGATCCGCACTCCACCAGGCCCTAGGCCCGCGGTGAGCTCGGACGACTTGGAAAACAAGAAGTCGCCGGTGAGGATGGCCACATGGTTGTCCCACCGGGCATTGGCTGAGGCAGCACCTCGACGCAAATCGGCTTCGTCCATGACGTCGTCGTGGTAGAGCGAAGCGAGGTGGGTCAGCTCAACAACGCATGCAGCAGTGATGATGTCGTCAGAATCCGCCTGGTCACCCGTCTCGGCCGCCAACAAGACCAGCAGTGGGCGGAATCGCTTGCCCCCTGCCTGCATGAGGTGACGAGCGGCTTCGGTCACGAATGCTGCTTCGCTCCGGACGTACGAGTCCAGAGCCTCCTCGACCACAGCCATCCGAGCCCTTAGTCGCGCCTCCAACTCAGGGTCGGTGACCGGCAAGGCAAGTGAACTCACCGGATAAACACTCCCACGCGACTAAGGAGATCAAGCAGCGGCCCCGGGATCAAACCAAGTGCCAAGGTCACCGCCGTGCCAATCATGATCACCGTCGACGTGAGCGGCGATGGAATCGCGACACTGACGCCATTGTCTTCGCTGTCTGCGAAGAACATGACCACGATGATACGGATGTAGAAGACCAAGGCAACAACAGAGATCAGCACAGCCACCACGACCAGCGGCCAAGCTCCTGCTGACATCGCCGCCGCGAACACAACCCACTTGCCAGTGAATCCACTGGTCAGCGGGAGTCCGGCCATGGCGAGCAACAAGAAGGCAAAGACACCAGCAACCAGCGGCGACTTCTTCCCCAGGCCGGCCCAGTGCTTCATCGAAGTTGCCTCACCGTTGGCATCCCTGACCAAGGTCACAATTGTGAAGGCCGCCAAGGTCATGAAGCCATAGGTCGTGAGATAGAAGAGCACTGCGGTCACGCCGTCTGCATCTTGAGGGCCAACCTCACCCAAGGCTCGGATGCCGAGCAGTCCCACAAGGATGAAGCCGGCGTGTGCGACCGAGGAATACGCCAGCAGACGCTTCACGTCGGTCTGGGCAACAGCCACCACGGATCCGATGACCATCGTCAAGATCGCCACGATCCAGATCATCGGTGCCCAGTTGACGTGGATGGCACCGAAGGCGACGTACATCAAGCGCAGCAGCGCCACGAAGGCCGCTACCTTGGTGCCTGCAGCCATGAAGGCAGTGACAGCGGTGGGCGCGCCCTGATAGACGTCTGGGGTCCAGTTGTGGAAGGGCACGGCACCAACCTTGAACAACAGGCCCGCCACCATCAACCCAAGTCCGCCATAGAGCAAGACCTTGGAGTCACTGCTACCCGCGACCGCCTGAGCAATCCCGGCATAAGACATCGATCCGGCAAAGCCGTAAACCAAGGAAATGCCATAGACGAAGAATGCGGAGGAAAAGGCCCCGAGCAGGAAGTACTTCAGCGCAGCCTCTTGGCTGAGCAAACGACGACGCCGTGCCAAACCGCAAAGCAGGTAGAGGGGCAGCGAGAAGACCTCGAGTGCCACGAAGAGCGCCAACATGTCGGTGGAGGCAGGAAACATCATCATGCCGCCGACTGCGAACAACAGCAGTGGGAAGACCTCGGTGTGCTCCAGTCCTCGGCTCGATGCCTCACGCTCGGCCTCGGTGCCCGGCATGGCTGCAGCCTGACCGGCAAAGGCGAGCACACCACCTTCGAGGTGACGCTCCGCGAAGATCATCAACGCCAAGAGACCGAAGATCAACACCAGTGCCCAGGTGAACAGGGTCGGTCCATCGATGGCCAGCGAACCCATCGCCACAACTTGGCCACGCTTGGGAGACAAGGAGTTGGGATCAAGACGCTTGAAGACGAACACGGCCATCACCAGCGCGCTGAGCAGACCCACAAACGAGATTGCCACCTGAGCCAGATAGCGCTGTCTACGCGGCAAGATCGCCTCGGCGAGCACGCCGATCACCGCAGCCCCCAACACGATCAGCATCGGAGCGACCTGGAAGTAGTCGATCTGGGGAGTTGGAATGGTGTTCATTTGACTTCCTCCCCGCCAACCTTGGCCGGTGGATCCTGGAGATGGACCTCACTCATCGTGTGGTCAACCGAAGGATTCAAGACGTCTTGCAACGGTTTGGGGAAGAATCCCAACACCACGATCAACAAGAACAACGGCGCCACTGCGGCGATCTCCCTGATGTTGAGATCGGGCATCCCGATCACACCCTCACCGGGCTCACCGGTCATGACTCGTTGATACATCCACAAGATGTAGATCGCTGCCAACACGATCGCTGGGATCGCAAAGGCTGCTGCCCACGGCGACCAGACGAATGACCCGGCAATCACCAGCATTTCAGAGACAAATGGCGCCAGGCCGGGCAGGGACAGCGAAGACAGACCAGCGACAAGGAAGAGTCCAGCCAAGATTGGAGCTACCTTTTCGACTCCCCCAAAACTGGCAATCAGAGCCGAGCCACGCCTGGAGATCAGATAGCCCGCCACCAGGAACAAAGCCGCAGTCGAAAGCCCGTGGTTGAACATGTACAGGTTGGCACCAGAGAGTCCTTGACTGTTCATCACGAAGATGCCCATCACAATGAAGCCGAAGTGCGACACCGACGTATATGCGATCAGTCGCATGATGTCCTTCGAGCCGATCGCCATCAACGCGCCGTACAAGATCGAGATGATCGCGAGTACGACGACCACTGGCGTGGCCCAACGCGATGCCTCAGGGAAGAGCTCCAGGCAGAAACGGATCATCCCGAAGGTGCCGATCTTGTCGAGCACGCTGACCAGCATCACCGAGGTGCCGGGGGTGGCTTGCTCAGTGGTGTCGGGTAGCCAGGTGTGCACTGGAAACATTGGCGCCTTGATCGCAAACGCGATGAAGAAGGCCACAAACATCCAGCGGCCCACCGAAGTACCGAAGTCGATATTGGCCAGGTCACTGAGCAAATAGGTGGGAGTGCCGGTGATCTTGGCGGATTGCCAATACAGAGCGACCACGCCCGCCAGCATGATGAGGCCGCCAGCCAAGGAGTAGATCAAGAACTTCAAGGCGGCCTTGACCCGATCGGGTCCGCCAAAGCCAGAGACCAAGAAGTAGACCGGGATCAGGGTGGCTTCGAAGAAGACGTAGAACAAGAACACGTCGGTCGCCATGAACACGCCGAGCGAGAGCGCTTCGAGGATGAGCAGCCAGGCAAAAAAGGCTCGCTCGCCGAAGCGACCGTTGGCGCCGTCATTCCAACCGGCAAGGATGACCACAGGGGTGAGGATCGCGGTGAGTACGACGAGGCTCAGCCCCAAGCCGTCAACTCCGAGCGCGTAGTGGGCACCGAAGAGACGGATCCACATCGTTTCTTCGGTGAACTGATAGCCGCCGTCTGCCTGGAAGCGTACGGCGATCACGATCGCGAGCACGAGGGTCAACAACGAGACGAGCAGTGCAGCACGCTTGGCTGTCTCCGCGGAGCCGTCCTGCCGGTTGGGCAGGATGGCGACCACGAGGCCACCCAACAAGGGCAGCAGGAACAAGATTGTTAGCCACGGCAAACTCATCAGAGGTTCACCACCAACAGGGCGAGCAGCACTAGGACTGCACCTCCAACCAGAGAAAGGGCATAAGAGCGAACGAAGCCGTTTTGCAGTTTGCGCGACACTTCAGCGAGACCACCCACGGCCGAGGCGCCACCCATGACCGCGCCGTCGACGACTCCGTCGTCAAAGGCATGCAATCCCTTAATCATCTTGAGACCAGGTTGGGCAATCACTTCGTCGTTGAAAGCATCGGCGAAGAACTCGTTGCGGGCCAAGGTGACGAATGGTGAGACGTCTTCTGGGGCTTCACGAGGCACGTCCTTCTTGCCTACCAGGAACCACGCCAGCGCCACCCCGACGGCGACCACGAGTACGGCGATCACCGACACTGCCACCGCAGGGATCGGCGGGTGATGCTCGTGCACTTCGCCTACGACCGGTGCCAAGAACTTCACGATCCAGTCGTTGATCAGGAGCAGCCCGCCAAGCACGGACAAGGCTGCCAGCACGATCAGTGGCACGGTCATCACCTTGGGCGACTCGTGCGGGTGCACGTCTTCTTCCCAGCGCGGCTTGGTGAAGAAGGTCATCAGCATCAGGCGGGTCATGTAGAAGCCGGTGACTGCAGCGCCGATGATGGCGCAAATGCCGACCAGGAGGTTTTCACCCAGGGCAGCCTCGATGATCTTGTCCTTCGACCAGAAACCGGAGAAGCCCGGGAAGCCGATGATCGCTAAGTAGCCCATCGCAAAGGTCAAGAAGGTGACCGGCATTGCCTTGCGAAGTGCACCGTAGTGCCGCATGTCGACGTCGTCATTGGTGCCATGCATCACCGAGCCGGCCCCTAGGAACATATTGGCCTTGAAGAAGCCGTGGGTGAGCAGGTGGAAGATGGCGAAGGCATAGCCGACAGTGCCCAGGCCACTGGCCATGATCATGTAGCCGATCTGGCTCATGGTCGAGCCGGCCAGCACCTTCTTGATGTCGTCCTTGGCGCAACCGATCGCAGCACCCATCAGCAGGGTGATCGTGCCAACGGCGACCACGGCTGAACGAGCATCAGGAGCCAGATCGAAGATGAAGTTGGACCTGACGATGAGGTAGACACCTGCGGTCACCATGGTGGCAGCGTGGATCAGCGCTGACACCGGCGTGGGGCCCTCCATGGCGTCAAGCAACCAGGTCTGCAAGGGGAACTGCGCCGATTTGCCACAAGCGGCCAGCAGCAGGAGCAGCCCGATCGCGGTGAGCACACCGGTATTGGCTTCGTGGGCCAGCTCAGAGACCTGGGCAAATGACGTCGTACCGAAGGTGGCCAAGATCAAGCTGATCCCAAGCGAGAGACCAATGTCGCCGACCCTGTTGATCACGAAGGCCTTCTTCTGGGCGGCCGCAGCGGTTGGCTTGTGTTGCCAGAAGCCAATCAGCAAGTACGACGCCAAGCCGACGCCTTCCCAGCCGAGGAAGAGGCCGACGAAGTCACTGGCCAGCACCAACATCAGCATTGCCGCCACGAAGAGGTTCAGGTAGGCGAAGAAGCGCCGACGCCGATCATCGTGGGCCATGTAGCCGATCGAGTAGACATGGATCAGGGATCCGACGCCGGTGATCAACAACAAGAAGAGCGCGGAGAGTTGGTCATAGAGCAGACCGAGCTCAACTTGCCACCTTCCGGCACTGAACCAAGTCCACAGGTCGACCTGGATCGCACGTGAGTCAGCGGGCTGCCCCAACAGATTGAAAAAGAGCACCAGGGCACAAACGAAGGAACCCAAGGCTGCTGCAGTGCCGACCAGATGTCCAAAACGGTCAGTACGCCGCCCACCAAGAAGCAGGATCGCCGCACCTGCAGCTGGCAGGGCCAACACCAAGATCAACGGGATGGTCATGTCCCCCGCACCTTGGGGTGCAACCACAGGGCTCTGGCTGGAGAGCACGGAAAGCGAATTCAGCATGATTGTCCTTGGCTCCCTAATACTTCAGCAAGCTTGCGTCATCGACAGAAGCCGAGCGTCGGGTGCGGAAGATGGTCATGATGATGGCCAGGCCGACCACAACTTCAGCTGCGGCGACGACCATCACGAAGAAGGCAGCGACTTGGCCTTCCAGATTGCCATTGGTGCGGGCAAAGGTGATCAGCGACAAGTTGGTGGCGTTGAGCATCAACTCGACACACATGAACACCACGATGGCATTGCGGCGGATCAACACCCCGACCGCTCCAATTGAGAACAAGATCGCTGACAGGGCAATGAAGGGCGTGGAAATCATGCTTCCTCCCTTGGCTTCGAAGCCGACTCGGTGGGCGCTTCGTCAGCATCTTCGAGTTGGGCTTGGACCAAGTCGCCAAACTCCGCCGCGGCCGCCGCGGCATTGCGGACATCTCCGCGTGCCAACAGCACGCGCGACACCGAAGCCGACGAAGGAGTGCCGTCTGGCAGCAGGGCCGGGGTCTCCACAGAGTTGTGCCTGGCGAAGGTGCCCGGCGCCGGGAGATTGCCCGGGTGCTTGCCGGTCTCGGCATAGTCACGCATGCGTTGCTTCGCCTGATCTGCCTGGGTGACCTTGGGGAAGAGCCGCTCACGATGCGCCAACACCATGGCTCCCAACGCGGCTGTGATCAACAGCGCCGAGGTCACCTCAAAGGCATACACATTCTCTGAGAACAACACCTTGGCGATGGCCTGAACATTGCCACCCTTGTTGGCCTCAGACAGGCCCACAGCGGTGCCGATGCCGGCTTGGAGTACGCCGATCACCAGCAGGCCACCGAAGGCAAGGCCCAAGATCGCAGCACCGATGCGCTGACCGGGGATCGTCTCGACAACCGAGTCGCTGGCATCAACACCGATCAGCATGACGACAAACAAGAAGAGCATCAGGATCGCGCCGGTGTAGACGATGATCTGCACCGCAAACAAGAACGGCGCCTCTTGCACGGCGTACAGGATCGCCAAGCTGATCATCACCACGGCGAGCAGCAGTGCGCAGTGCACGGCCTTGCGCACGAAGAGCAGCCCCAGTGCACTCAGCACCATGATTGGGGCCAGTATCCAAAAGGCAGTCACTGCTGGTTGCCTCCTTGTTCGCCGGCAGTCGTGTTGTCGACTGCACCAGTGGCATTGCGGTAGTAGTCGCCGTCGGTCTCACCCAAGCGCATCGGATGGGGCGGTTGCTCCATGCCTGGCAGTAGTGGCGCCAAGAGGTCGGACTTTTCGTAGATCAAGTCGGACCGGTTGTTGTCTGCCAACTCGTATTCGTTGGTCATGGTGAGGGCTCGGGTCGGGCAGGCCTCGACACACAACCCACAAAGGATGCAGCGCAGGTAGTTGATCTGATAGACGCGGCCATATCGCTCACCCGGGCTGAAGCGCTCGTCTTCGGTGTTGGAGTCGGCCTCGACATAGATCGCATCTGCGGGACAGGCCCAGGCACACAGCTCACAACCGATGCACTTCTCCAGCCCGTCGGGCCAGCGGTTGAGTTGGTGACGACCGTGGAAGCGCGGCGCTGTGGGCTCCTTCTCGAAGGGATATTGCTCGGTGACCGGCTTGCGGAACATGGTCCGGAAGGTGACCCCGAATCCCGCAATCGGATCCCAGAACGACTCTTTCAGAGTGGGCATCAGCGCTCCTCGCCTTCAGCTGCGCCCCCACCTTGGCTACTGCTTGCCATGGGGGCCGTGGTGTCGCGTCCGGTCTTGCCGGTGGTGGAGAAGGTCGGCATCGGGGGCACGGGATATCCACCCGCGAAGGCATCGAACTCGCCTTCCTCGGCCAGGGTATCGACTTGCTCGGGCTCGTCCTTGCTGTCGAGCAGGAGCAGCCCCACGATCAAGATGACCAAGACCGCCATGATCACGTAGATGACCGAACGGTTGATGCCGCCAGTGTTTTCGATGGCGCGATAGGTGGCCAACACCAAAAGCCAGACGATCGAGATCGGGATCAGGACCTTCCAGCCGAAGTGCATGAACTGGTCATAGCGCAACCGCGGCAGGGTGCCTCGCAGCCAGACAAACATGAAGATGAAAGCCATCACCTTGCCGAAGAACCACAAGACTGGCCAGTAGCCCTCATTGGCGCCGGGCCAAATGGTGCCGATCCCGAATGGCGCTCGCCAGCCACCCAGGAAGAGCGTGGTGGCGATGGCACTCACGGTGGCCATGTTGACGTATTCGGCCAAGAAGAAGAGCGCGAACTTCAAGGAGGAGTACTCCGTGTGGAAGCCGCCGACCAGTTCACCCTCGGCTTCAGGCAGGTCGAAGGGTGCTCGGTTGGTTTCCCCGACCATGGAGATCACATAGATGATGAATGAGGGCAGCAACGGGAACAAGAACCAGACCTTGGTCTGTGCCTCGACGATCTCCGAGGTCGACATCGATCCGGCATACAAGAAGACCACGACGAATGAAAGCCCCATGGCCACTTCGTAAGAGATCATCTGGGCGCTGGATCGCAGACCGCCGAGAAGTGAATATGTCGAGCCACTCGACCAGCCGCCGAGCACGATGCCATAGATGCCGATCGAGGCAATCGCCAGCACGAAGAGCACCGCCACCGGCATGTCGGTCAACTGCAGAGGCGTGGTGATATCGGTGAACGGGATCTTGGCCTCTGGCCCGAACGGGATCACTGCCCAGGTGACGAAGGCAGGCACCACAACCAAAACCGGCGCGATCAAGAAGACCACCTTGTCGGCAGCCTTGGGGATGAGGTCTTCCTTCAAAGCGAGCTTCACGCCATCGGCGAGGCTCTGCAACAGTCCGAAGGGGCCGTTGACATTGGGTCCGATGCGATGCTGCATCCGGCCCACAACGCGCCGCTCGAACCAGATGTTGAACAGCGTCAACAAAACCAGCAGGACGAAGATGAGCACGGCCTTGAGGATGACCACCCACACCGAGTCATTGCCAAACTGGCTCAGTGGGTCGGTGGCCGCAGGGGTCAGCAGTGGATTCACTGGGCGCCTCCATCAATCAGATCTCCCATGGCCGCGCCGGTCACGGTGACTTCACAGCCTTCTGGGCCCACCAACCGGAGTACGTCGTGCCCGGGGCTCGTCGCAGGCGCAAACACTGTGCCCGGGGCGAGGTCGGCTACGGCGATCGGCAAGCCAATCGACCCGCGGGGCCCCGTGAGGGTCACCTCGGCATCATGAGCGACCCCGAGTTTGTCGAAGGTCTCTTGGTCGACGAGCAGACGTGGCTTGCGCACACACTCACGCATCACCGGCGAACCGTCTTGCATGCGACCCGAATCAATCAAAGGCTTCCAGGATGCCAAGATGAGCGACCCCTTGCGCAATGGATTGGGTTTGGTCGCCGGCACGGCCGCTGCTTGAGCTCGTTGGCCATCCCAAGGACCCAACTCCTCGATCTCAGCTGCAGCCTGCTCGGAGGTGCGCACGCCGATCGGCCGACCCATCTCCTCGGAGATGCCAGCCAGGACACGCACATCAGGCAAGGAAGCCGGCAGGTCGAAGACCTTGCCGAAGGAGCGCACCCGCCCCTCCCAGTTGATGAAGCTACCGGCCCGGTCACTCACCGGAGCGACGGGGAAGACCACGTCGGCATTCTGGGTGATCTCCGACTCTCTGATCTCCAGGGCGACCACGAAGGCAGCCTTGTCGATGGCCTTGTTGGCCAGCTCAGGGTCGGGTAGGTCAGCGAGCTCAACGCCACCGATGACCAATGCCTTCAACTTGCCACTGGCAGCAGCCTTGATGATCTCGGCGCTGTCTCGTCCGATGCCGTCGGGCAGCTCGGTGACTCCCCAAGCAGCAGCCAGATCAACCCTGGCTGCGGGATCGGCGACAGGCCGTCCACCGGGATAGAGATTTGGCATGGCGCCGCTCTCTACAGCGCCTCGATCACCAGCTCGTCGAGGCACCCACGCCAGCTTGGCTCCCGTGCGCTCAGCAAGGGCGACCGCCGCGCTGAGTGCGCCAGGCACTGTGGCGAGTCGTTCACCAACCAGGATCACCGAATCGGCAGCCAGCTTCACCTCACTCGGCAGCTTCTCGAGCACGCTTGCCTCAGCACCTGGGGCAGCCGGCACCAGGGTGCCGCCCATGCGGCGTACGCCAGGAGTGGTGAAGGGGCCAACTGAGTAGACCTTGAGCCCTGATGCGCGATTGGCCTTGCGCAGGCGCAAGAAGATCGTGGCGGCTTCGTCTTCGGCCTCCAGGCCAGCGAGCAGCACGGACGAGGCGGCTTCCAGATCTGCATAGGTCGCAGATTGGTTGAGCACGACGTGGGCTGCCAAGAAGTCGGTCTCTTCGGTGGAGATTGCTCGCGCCCTGAAGTCGATGTCATTGGTGCCAAGAGCCACGCGAGCGAACTTGGCATAGGCATAGGCATCTTCGCGGGTCAGGCGACCACCTGGGAGTACGCCGACCGACTTGGCTGCAGACAGGCCGCGAGCCGCGACCACGAATGCTTCAGGCCAACTCGCCGGACGCAGGGCGCCGGTGTCTTCGTCACGCACGAGTGGGTGGGTGAGTCGATCGTCTTCTCGGGTGTAGTTGAAGGAGAAGCGGTCTTTGTCGCTGATCCATTCTTCGTTGACCTCAGGATCATTGCCCGACAGGCGCCGCATCACGCGACCACGCCGGTGATCGACACGGATCGCAGCACCACAGGCATCAAACTCGCCAATCGCCGGAGTCGAGACGAGATCGAAGGGGCGAGAGCGGAAGCGATAGTCAGAAGAGGTCAAAGCCCCCACTGGACAGATCTGGATGGTATTGCCAGCGAAGTAGGAGGAGAACTCCCGGCCCTCGGCTGTCCCGACATATTGCATCGGGCCCCGCTCGATGAACACAATGAATGGGTCGCCGGCGATCTCCTGGGCGAAGCGAGTGCAACGCTGACAGGAGATGCAGCGTTCACGGTCGATCAAGACCATCGGCGAAAGGTTGATCGGCTTGGCGAAGGTGCGCTTGTGATCGACATAGCGAGTCTCGCTGCGGCCATTGCTCATGGCTTGGTTTTGCAGCGGGCACTCGCCGCCCTTGTCGCAGACCGGGCAGTCGAGCGGGTGGTTGATCAGCAAGAACTCCATGACCCCGTGCTGGGCCTTGTCGGCCACGGGTGAAGTCGCTTGGGTGTGGACCACCATGCCCTCATCAACGGGCAGGGTGCAGGATGCTTGTGGCTTGGGGAAGCCGCGACCATTGCCGGCGTCCGGCACGTCGACCAGACACTGACGACAGGCGCCGACTGGGGCCAGCAACGGGTGGTCACAAAAGCGCGGGATGTGGATGCCGACCTGCTCCGCGGCTCGGATCACCAAGGTGCCCTTGGGCACGGACACCTCGACACCGTCGATGGTGAGACTGACTTCGTCGGACTTCTCCGGCGTAGTCTGCGTGGACTTCTCCGGGGTCGAGGTCACGCCTTGCCTCCCGTCTGCTTGGAGTTGGTTGCGAAGATCGCTGACTTGCTCGGGTCGAAGGGGCAGCCGCCCTGCTCGAAGTGCGCCAGATATTCATCACGGAAGTATTGAATCGACGACACGACCGGGCTGGTAGCACCATCGCCGAGGGCACAAAAGGCTCGCCCGAAGATGTTGTCACAGATGTCGTCGAGCAGAGCCAGGTCAGACTCGTCGCCGATACCCTCTTCGATCTTGGTCAGCCGCTTGGCCAACCACCAGGTGCCTTCGCGGCAGGGCGTGCATTTGCCGCAGGACTCGTGCTTGTAGAACTCCGTCCAGCGGAGTACGGCGCGCACCACGCAAGTGGTCTCATCGAAGATCTGCAGAGCCCGGGTGCCGAGCATCGAGCCCGCCGCAGCAACTTCTTCGAAGTCGAGGGGGATGTCGAGGTGTTGGTCAGTGAACAGTGGAGTTGAGGAGCCGCCGGGGGTCCAGAACTTCAATTGGTGGCCATTGCGCATGCCACCAGCCAGTTCGATCAGCTCACGCAGGGTGATGCCCAAGGGAGCTTCGTATTGACCCGGCTTGTTGACATGACCAGAGAGCGAGAAGATGCCAAAGCCCTTGGACTTCTCGGTGCCCATGGACGAGAACCAGCGCGCACCGTTGCCGATGATGCTGGGCACCGAGGCGATCGACTCGACATTGTTGATCACGGTCGGGCTGGCATAAAGACCCGCTACCGCCGGGAAGGGCGGCCGCAAGCGGGGTTGCCCGCGACGACCTTCCAAGGAGTCGAGCAAAGCGGTCTCTTCACCACAGATGTAGGCGCCTGCCCCGGCATGGACAACCAGGTCAAGATCGAAGCCAGAGCCGTTGATGTTCTTGCCCAACTTGCCGGCGTCGTAGGCCTCCTTGACCGCAGCTTGCAGCCGACGGATCACGTGGAGGACCTCGCCACGCACATAGATGAACGCGTGATTGGCCCTGATCGCATAGGAGGCGATGATGACGCCCTCGATGAGGGTGTGCGGACTGGCCATCATCAGCGGGATGTCCTTGCAGGTGCCCGGCTCGGACTCGTCGGCGTTGACGACCAGGTATTTCGGCTTGGGGTTGTCTTGCGGGATGAATCCCCACTTCATGCCGGTTGGGAAGCCCGCACCACCGCGCCCGCGGAGATTGGCATCCTTGACCTCGCCGATCACCTCGTCGGGCTGCATCTTCAGCGCCTTCTCCAGCGCTTGATAGCCACCTTGTTGGGTGTACGCCGCGATGGTCCAGGCGCGCTCTTGGTCCCAGTTGTCGGTGAGGACCGGGGTCAGGGTGTCGATCTGGTCGTTCACTTCGCCTCCCCCTCTTGGTCGGTCTTGGCTTCGCCGGCTGCGAGCGCCTTGCCTACTGCGGGCGCCTTCCAGTCGCGCTCTCGGGCAATCTCGAGCCCGACCAGCGATGCTGGGCCAGCCGCAGGGCCTTCGTCAGCGCGACCGTCATTGAAGCCTGCGAGCACCCGCTCTGCCTCACGCCAGGTCGAGATCTTCGGTCCGCGAGTCGAGCAGACCTCCTTGCCTGCGCGTAGGTCATCGACGACCTCGACGGCAGACTCAGGGGTCTGGTTGTCCATGAACTCCCAGTTGACCATCATCACCGGGGCGTAGTCACAGGCCGCATTGCACTCAACGCGCTCCAAGGTGATCTTGCCGTCGTCGGTGGTCTCGTCGTTACCGACGTCAAGGTGATCCTTGAGTGTGTCGAAAATGGCGTCGCCACCCATTACCGCGCAGAGCGTGTTGGTGCAGACGCCGACGTGATAATCGCCAACCGGGCGGCGCTTGTACATCGTGTAGAAGGTGGCAACGGCATTGACCTCTGCGGGGGTCAACTCCAAGATCTCCGCGCAGGTCTCGATGCCGGTGGTGGTGATCCGACCTTCGACGCTCTGCACCAGGTGCAGCATTGGCAACAGCCCCGAGCGCTTGTGTGGATAGCGCGCAGCGATCTCACGCAACTCCGCAATGGTCTTGTCATCGATCACCGGTCAACGCCTCCCATCACTGGGTCGAGTGAGGCGACCGCGACGATCACATCCGCCACAGCACCTCCCTCGCTCATCACCGCGGTGCCCTGCAGGTTGGTGAAGGAGGGATCGCGGAAGTGCACCCGGAATGGCCTGGTGCCGCCATCAGAAACCACGTGTGCACCGAGCTCACCGCGCGGCGACTCGATCGGCACATAGGCCTGACCGGGTGGCACCCGAAAGCCCTCGGTCACGAGCTTGAAGTGGTGGATCAACGCCTCCATCGACTCACCCATGATGTGCTTGATGTGTTGGGGCGAGTTGCCCATGCCGTCGCTACCGATCGCCAACTGGCTGGGCCAGGCGATCTTCTTGTCAGCCACCATCACCGGCGCGCCCTCCAAGCCCGCCAGGCGATCAACGCACTGCTCGACGATCCTCAAGGACTGCCACATCTCCTCGAGGCGGATCCTGAATCGGCCGTAGGCATCTGGAGTGTCCCAAGTGACCACGTCGAAGTCGTAGTCCTCATAACCCGAGTAAGGCTGCGCCTTACGAAGATCCCATGGATAGCCGGTTGATCGAAGCACCGGACCACTGATGCCAAGGGCCAAGCAACCTGCGAGGTCAAGGATGCCGACATCGCAAAGGCGAGCTTTGACGACTGGGTTTTCGTTGCACAGATCGGCGTACTCCGGGAGCCGCTTGCGCATGAGCTTGACGTAGTCACGCAGCTTCTCCAAGGAGCCTGCGGGCATGTCTTGGGCGACACCACCTGGGCGAATGAAGGCGTGGTTCATCCGGAGACCGGTGATCTCCTCGAACATGTCGAGGGTCAACTCGCGCTCGCGGAAACCGATCGTCATCACGGTCAAGGCGCCGATCTCCATGCCGCCGGTGGCAATGGCCACCAGGTGTGAAGAGATGCGGTTGAGCTCCATCAGCAAGACCCGCATGACCTGGGCCTTTTCGGTGATTTGGTCTTCGATGTCGAGGAGCCGCTCGACACCCAAGCAATAGGTCATTTCGTTGTGGAATGGGCTCAGGTAGTCCATCCGGGTGCAGAAGGTGACCCCTTGCACCCAGGAGCGGAACTCCATGTTCTTCTCGATGCCGGTGTGGAGATAACCGATGCCGGCACGGGCTTCCTTGACGGTCTCGCCTTCGAGCTCAAGGATCAATCGGAGTACGCCGTGGGTCGATGGGTGCTGTGGGCCCATGTTGACGACGATCTTGTCGTCGTGTGACTCCGCGACGCCGGTGACGACTTCGTCCCAGTCTTGGCCGGTTACGTTGTAGACGCGACCTTCGGTGGTTTGAGATCCCGGCGCATAGGCGTCGGCGCCCACTGACGTGGGTTGATCGTTTTGTGAGGTGGTCATCAGTTGTAGGACCTCCGCTTGTCGGGCGAGGGCACGGTGCCGCCCTTGTATTCCACGTCGATACCGCCCAAGGGGTAGTCCTTGCGCTGGGGATGTCCGGGCCAGTCATCGGGCATCTGGATGCGAGTCAGCGCCGGATGTCCGTCAAAGATGATGCCGAAGAAGTCGAAGGCTTCACGCTCGTGCCAGTCGTTGGTCGGATAGACGCTCACCACGCTGGGGATGTGCGGATCAGCATCAGGGCAGGTGACCTCAAGTCGGATGCGTCGGTTGTGCGTCATCGACAGCAGGTGGTAGACCGCATGAAGCTCACGGCCTTCGTCTTCGAGATAGTGCACGCCATTGACGCCGGCACAGAACTCAAAGCGCAGTGCTTCTTCATCACGCAGCAACTTGGCCACAGCCAACAGTTGCTCACGGCGGATGAAGAAGGTGATCTCGCCCCTGTGGACCACGATCTTTTCGATCGCATCACCCAGCGAGGCCTCGTCGACGGCCTCACGCAAGGCATTGGCAACTTCGTCGAGCCAGCCGCCGAACGGGCCTTCGGAAGCCTGCGGCATCACAGTGGGGGTGACGAGGCCGCCATAACCGGAGGTGTCTCCGGCGTCGCTGACCCCGAACATCCCCCGTCGTACGCCGATCACCTCACGGGCCGTTTGGGCCGACGCGTCAACCTGCTCCAGGTCGGCCTGGCTCGAATCGGGTTGGTCTGGGGCCTGATCGTTCACGGGGTCGCTCACCTCATCAGGCCCTTCAGTTGACTGGTGGGCAAGGCATTGAGAGCCACTTCTTCATGGGCCTCGATCTCGGCCAGTCGATTGACGCCGAGCTTTGTGTGCTGCACCTGGTCGTGGAGTTTGAGGATCGCGTCGATCAACATCTCTGGGCGTGGCGGACACCCGGGGAGATACATGTCGACCGGCACGATGTGGTCAACGCCCTGCACGATTGCGTAGTTGTTGAACATGCCGCCGGAGCTGGCGCAAACGCCCATGGCCAAGACCCACTTGGGCTCGGCCATCTGGTCATAGATCTGCCGCAGCACGGGTGCCATCTTCTGGCTGACGCGCCCCGCGACGATCATCAGATCTGCCTGCCTTGGGCTGGCCCGGAAGACCTCCATGCCAAAACGCGCCAGGTCATATCGAGGAGCACCCGTGGTCATCATCTCGATGGCACAACAGGCCAAGCCAAAAGTGGCTGGCCAAAATGATGCCTTGCGCATATAGCCGGCGACACCCTCAACTGTGGTGAGGAGTACTCCCGACGGAAGCTTTTCTTCCAGACCCATGTGAATTTGCTCCGATCAGCCCTGGTCAGTCCCAGTCCAAGCCGCCGCGTCGCCATACATATACGTATGCGACGAACACCGGCACGATGAAAAGCACCATCTCGATGAGGCCGAACAGCTTCATCTGGTCAAAGGAGACCGCGAGCGGCACCAAGAAAATGGTTTCGATGTCGAAGAGGATGAACATCATCGCCACGATGTAGTAGCGGATCGGGAAGCGACCGCCACCGATCGCGTGAGGGGTCGGCTCAATGCCGCATTCGTAGGAATCAACCCGGGCCCGGTTGTAACGCTTGGGGCCGACGAAGGCGCTCATGGCCACTGAACCAACGGCAAAGAGTCCAGCAAGAATGATTAGCGCCAAGACTGGCGTATACAGCGACATGATCCTCCTTGAAGGGCTCAAAGGGCCCGTGCAGCCAGCGTCTAGTGAATGACTTCACGATCTCTGAACCTTGCCCAGCATAGAGCGCGTGGTGCCCCTTGGCTAACCCAACCCCATGGTGTCTGAAAGCCGCTCTGAACAGGGCATTTAGGCAACACAAACGTGCTCTAAATCAGCATGGGCGGCACTCCGTTCGTGACCACCTGATTCACGGCCAACTGCCGCCGGGCCCCACCCCTTTCGTAGAGTGGCGTCCGTGACCCGCGCTGACCTCGACAAGAATCCCTCTGAAGTACAGGCGATGTTTGATGCCGTAGCCAAGCGCTATGACCTGACCAATGACGTGCTCTCGCTGGGCCAAGACCGCCGCTGGCGCCGCGAAGTGGTCAAGGCGATCGCGGCCGGGCCCGGTGAGACCATCCTGGATCTTGCCGCTGGCACTGGCACCTCATCTGAGCCCTTTCGCGATCTCGGCGCAACCGTCATCCCGTGCGACTTCTCCGTAGGCATGCTGAGACAGGGCAAGTCGGTAAAGCCCCACCTGCCCTTCGTCGCTGGCGATGGCACCAAACTCCCTTTTCCAGATGACAGCTTTGATGCGGTCACGATCTCCTTCGGACTTCGCAATATCGTCAACCCCGATGCTGGCTTGGCTGAGTTGGCCCGAGTCACCAAACCTGGCGGCCGGATCGTGGTTTGCGAGTTTTCCCACCCGACTTGGGCTCCGTTCCGCAAGGTGTACGTCGAATACCTCATGCGAGCCCTGCCCGCCGTGGCCAAGGCGGTTTCATCCTCACCGGATGCCTACGTGTACTTGGCAGAGTCGATCCGAGCTTGGCCCGATCAGGCCGGGCTGGCCCGCCGCCTCCAGTCAGCAGGATGGAGCAAGGTGCGCTGGAAGAACCTCTCCGGCGGGATCGTCACCTTGCACCACGCAGTCAAGCCGCCCCACGGCAAGTAGTTGATTCAGTTCAGCGTTGATTTGGCTCAGCGTTGATTTGGCTCAGCGTCCGGAGATCAGGATCACTTTGGCCAGCGCCTACTCCTGAGAGACAATCACTTTGTGAGACCAACCATTCGTGCCCTCGCCCTTACCGCCTTCAGCGCTCTGCTGCTCGGCTTGTTCACCTTTGTCCCCAGCACCGCGCAGGCGACGGCCAATGCCCCCACGAACTCACAGGTGGTGGCCAAGAAGCACCCCAAGAAGAAGGCCAACAAGAACAAGCGGGCCAAGAAGGGCAAGAAGAAGGCCGCATCGGTGACCTGGCCGATTGGCCCCGGACAGTCTGGCCCCACGGTCAAAGACATCCAGTCGCGCCTCAAGCTCCGCGACTTGTACGCCGGCAAGACCACCGGCTTCTACAACCCCGCCACCCAGCAGGCGGTCTTGGCCTTCCAGACCAATCAAGGCCTGCCCGCAACCGGCCTGACCGATCGGGTCACCTACCAGAAGCTGAGCGAGCTGACTGATGCGATGGCTCCCGGAGCAGATCCGCGCTGCCGCAGCGGCAGGGCCCTGTGCATCGACAAGCGCAGTCGTTCGCTGCGTTGGATGATCGGCGGCCGGGTGATCAAGACGGTCGACGTGCGCTTCGGTTCGAGGTACACCCCAACCCGCGAAGGCAGCTTCCGCGTCTTCAAGAAGTCGCGCAATCACGTGTCTTCGATCTACCACACCGCGATGCCGTTCTCGATGTTCTTCTCCGGCGGACAGGCCGTGCACTACTCCAGCGACTTTGCCCGCAAGGGCTACAACGGCGCCTCCCATGGTTGTGTCAATGTGCGTGACTACGGCGCCTTGCGCTCGATCTTCGACCAAGTCCGCACCGGCGACAAAGTGATCGTCTACTGGTCAAAGCAGCAGTGACGGCGGCAACCGCGCCGATCGGCGCGTAGGCTGACTGCCGTGGCATTGGTGGCCCGAACCCGCGAGATAGCCGACCCAGGCCCACTGGTCGGCCTCTTGCCGACCGACCATCCGATGACTTGGCTGCGCAATGGCGAAGGCATTGTGTGCTGGGGAACAGCCCTGACCCATCAGACCTCCGGTCCGACTCGTTTCACCGATGCCAGCGCTTGGTGGCAGGAGGTCTGCGATGAGGCCCAGGTTGACGACGAACTCCAGCTACCTGGCACGGGTCTGATCTGCATGGGCAGTTTCGCCTTCGCCGACGCACCCGGTGCGTCTACGGTCGTGGTGCCAAGGGTCGTGGTGGGCAGGCGTGGTGATCACACCTGGCTGACCTTGATCGGCCCGGAGACCGAGACCTCCCCGGAGTTGATGCAGCGCCCGGAGTTGATGCAGTACGACGAACCACCCGCGCCGGCGAGCGTGGCCTTTGCAGATGGCTCACGCAGCGCAGCCGACTGGGAGGGCGCGGTGTGGGAGGCAGTGATCCGGATCAATGCCGGAGAGTTGGAAAAGGTGGTGATGGCCCGCGACCTGATCGCGACGGCCACCAACGACATCGACGTACGCTGGCCGATCCGCAGATTGGCTGAGGCATATGACATGTGCTGGACCTTCCATGTCGACGGCATGGTGGGAGCCACACCAGAACTCTTGGTTCGCCGTGAGCGTGGCCTGGTCACGTCAAGGGTGCTGGCTGGCACGATCAGGCGCACGGGAGACGACGTACGCGACGTGGCGCTGGCTGGTCAATTGGCAAGGTCGTCAAAGGATCTCGAAGAACACGAGTACGCCGTGCGCTCTGTCGCTGAGGCCCTGCAACCTCACTGCACGTCAATGAATGTGCCCGAAGTGCCCTTCGTGTTGCATCTACCAAATGTGATGCACCTGGCGACCGATGTCACCGGCGTGGTCGACCCGAGCGGGGCAAATCTCCTCGAACTCGCTGCGGCTCTGCACCCATCGGCTGCCGTAGGGGGCACGCCCACCAAGACGGCGGTCGACCTGATCGACCAGATCGAAGGCATGGACCGAGGCCGCTACGCCGGCCCCGTGGGCTGGTTTGATGTCAATGGTGATGGCGAGTTCGGCATCGCCCTACGCTCGGCTCACGTGTCAGGTAACAAGGCGCGGCTATTCGCCGGCTGCGGCATCGTCGCCAACTCTGACCCCGAGGCTGAGTTGGCGGAGTCGCAGGCCAAGCTCGTGCCCGTGCGTGATGCCCTGAGTGGCTGAGGAGTCCCTTCGAGAAGGTGAACTCCTCTAGAAATTGAACTCACTGCCGGGCTCGACACGCGAGTAGGACAAACCCTTGGGCTCCAAGAATCGCTGCAAGTGCCCGGCTGCAATGTCTAGGGCCGCATCGGTGTAGATCTTGTCGTGGATAGCCAGTGACTTCGCCGCCCCCACGGCACGGGCATAGTCGATGCACTCGGAGATCTTCAACCAAGGCGCACTCACCGGTAGGCAGAGCAGGTCAACTGGACGTGGCGGCAAGGTGAGGGCGTCGCCGGGGTGAAAGAGCACTCGACCAGCTATCTCAATCAGATAGCCGCTGTTGTCGAAATGCGGCAGCTCATCATGGATGATCGCGTGCTTTTGACCCACCACACTCACTGGAAGTCCCGGTGTGAAGTCTTGACCGGGGCCAACCACCGTGACTCGCTCGAGCACGCTCCTTGCGGATTGCTCAATCTGGTGGGCCACTGCAGCAATCGTGTAGATGGGCGCATCAGTGCGGCGAAGTTGGTCTGGAGTCCAGTGATCTGGGTGTTCGTGGGTGATCAGGATCGCCGTGGCACCTGCCACCGCCTCAGGCTCGGTGAAGACCCCCGGGTCAATCACCACGGTCTGATCAGCATGCTCAATCCTGATGCAGGCATGGCCGAACTTCGTCAGACGCATGGATGTCACCCTAGCCCCAGTGTTGGTTCAGGTGCTGGGCTGATTCAAGTACGTCGCCAAGCCCTGCGCCTGGCTCAACTCGACGTCCTTGGTCGCCGTCAGCAAGGTCAGGCCCGTGCTGACTCGAGCCTTGAGCGACTCAAGCGCAGCTGCATGAGCCGGGTCAGCCAGCTCGGCGAGATAGCGCTCGGTGAACTCCGCCAACTTCGCCGGGTCGTGGGCATACCACTTGCGAAGCTCGGCTGATGGCGCGATCTCGCGACACCATTCATCCATCTCGGCCTTGGCCTTCGCCAGTCCACGTGGCCACAGCCTGTCGACCAGCACGCGGTAGCCGTCTTCGGCCTCTGCTGGGTCGTAGATGCGTCGTACGCGCACTGAGTCGGCCATCACGATCCGTCAATCATGTGGATGGCGCAGACTCCCGGCCCCGCAAATGGCTGCAAGCTCAACCCGGCATCTTGCCCGCCTTCTGGGTTGATCACATCTGCACCCCAGATGCCGTCGAGAAGGCCTTGGTGAATCGCACAAACCACGGGCTGATGCTCGTCGACCAACTCGCGGAACGGGCAGTTGTGCAACTCGATCTGCTTTGGCTGGCGCTTGGGCTTTGCTTCTGGCTCGAAACCCATTTCTTCAAGGAGCGCGACCACCTCGCCTACAGGAGATCGACGACGACGGGTCGGCGCGTAGGTGGTGGCCAAGGCCTCACCCCAGGATCGGCCAGCTGATCTGGCCAATGGCAATGGCTCAGTAGACATCTGAGCCAAGTGATCAACGAGTACGGCAGCGAGCAGTTGATAGTTGCGGGCACCAGTGCGGGCACCCTCGGTGGTTGGCACAAAGACAGCCCGCGGACGCCCCTTGTTGCCGGTCTGCTCACGCCCCTGCTCGATCAGCCCGGCTTCTTCCAGGGCACTGGTGTGAAAGCGCACGGTGTTGGGATGCAAGTCGAGCTCGGCTGCGAGCGACTCAATCGACACCGGCGCACCAGCAGCTCGAATGGCAGAGAGCACCCGACCGCGACGACCGCTCAGGTCGGTCGTCGTACGGCCAATTCCGGCTTGACTGCTCTCCTCTGGCATCACTGATCCTTGTCTGTCGTGCGTCTGGGCTGCTGACTTTCTGGGCTGCTGTGCGTCTTGGCTGCTCAGTCGTTCACATTGGGCGGCTGGGCGGCGACCAGCGGCGCATCGATGTCGAGCTCGCCGATCCGTGCTGCACCACCCGGAGAGCCAAGCGGCTCACTGCGCCCGGGCAAGGTGTCTTCGAAGAAGGCGGCATTGTCAGCGAGGTAGCCGTCCCACTGCGAAGGCACATCGTCTTCATAATAGATCGCCTCAACCGGGCAGACTGGCTCGCAGGCGCCACAATCGACACACTCGTCGGGATGGATGTAGAGAGCACGGGCACCCTCATAGATGCAATCAACCGGACACTCGTCGACACACGCGCGATCCTTGACGTCAACACAAGGTTGCGCAATTACATAAGTCACCAGGACTCCTTCCGTGACAAACTTGAGTGGTTGCTATTTTATCCAAAAAGCATGTGAAATACTACGGCGCAGCGGAGGTTTGCGGCAGTGACGGACTCACCCAGTGGGACCACAACCACCAAGGGCCCCGCGCGGCTCAAGTACGCCCCCACGGCATTCCTACTCCCAGGCGGCTTGGCTCTGCTGGCCGGTCTTGACGCCGGACTCCTCCTCGCTGGACTACCCTCCCCCGTCGACCAACCAAGCCTCACCGCACGCCACGGCATGCTCATGGTGCTTGGCTTCCTCGGCACGCTCATCGCCTTGGAGCGAGCGGTGGCGCTGCGTCGTACTTGGGGATTGGCCGCACCAGGCTTCCTCGGCCTCGGCGGCATCCTGCTCACCGTAGGGGCACCACAGTGGCTGGGCACGATCGCGCTCGTGAACGGCTGTGTCGTGCTCGTGGCGGTCTATGTGCAACTTTTTGCCCGACAGTACGACGAGGCCACCGCGGTCGAGCTGCTCGGCGCCGTATCGGCCATGACCGCTGCGCTGTTGTGGCTGCGCCTTGAAGTCTCGGTATTGCTGCCCTGGTTGGTCACCTTCATCTTGTTGACGATCATCGCCGAGCGGGTCGAACTCGCCCGCCTGCATCGCCCACCTGGCAGTGAGCGCATCCTGCTGATCCTGAGTTCGGTGGTGATCATCGGCGCTCTGGCGTCACTCATCGCGCCAAGACTCGGGGCACACGTGTTTGGAGCCACCGTGCTTGTCCTGACTCTCTGGTCGGCCAACGGCGACGTCGCCCGCAAGACGATCAAACTGACCGGGCTGCCTCGCTTCTCGGCTGCAGCGCTCCTCCTCGGATATGCCTGGCTCACCGTGGGGGCACTCATCTGGCTGATCAAGGGTGAGCCCAACACCTTCAACAGCTATGACGCGGCCGTGCATTCGGTCTTCCTCGGCTTCGCAATGTCGATGGTGATCGCCCACGCACCTGTCATCCTGCCCGCCGTGATCAGGCGCCCCCTGCCCTATCACCCCTCAATGTGGGTGACTCTGATCGTGCTCCAGATCGGACTGATCTTCCGGGTCGCCATCGGCGACGGGCTCGGCGTACAACTCGCATGGGAGGTCGGCATCTGGATCACCGTCGCCGCGCTCCTGCTCCTGCCTCTCACCGCGGTGACGCTGGTGATCACCGCCAGTCGCAAGAGAAGTTGACTTATGGTCCCTACATGCGGCGTGGGGTCGGCGTTGTTGGCCTCCAGGTAGGCCTCGAATCTCGTGATCAAGTCAAGGGTCAAAGGTGACCGAGCGCTATCACGTTGACGCCGTCGGGGCGGGTGTAGCTTTTGGCGCCGGCGGTCACCACGTTCAACGTCACGAGCTGCCGTGCACGCTGCTCGGAGACCTTGGCCTTCAGTGCCCGAAACCGTCGAGGTCGTCGGCTTCGCGGCCCCGGTAAGTCATGACGAGAGAGCATCATGTTTGCGTTTCGCACGGTATTACGTTTGCGCTCAACGAAAGATCACACTTGCGCTAATCCAGGTAGCTGATTTGCGGCTTCATCCGACCTTGTGGCCGTATCGCTGACTGGCCGCCTTCCTCGAGGTGCCAACGAAGACTCCGATGACTGACCACGCCATGTCCAGCAACTCCCGCTGCCCTGATTGCTTCCAGGACGTGGCGCTCGGCGTAGGAACGCTCCTGGATCGCGGCACTTCGGGCAGTGCAAGTGCTAGCTTGAGCGCTCCATGAGCTCTTCGGTCATCGCCGCGCGCACAGTGACCGGATGCGGCGTCCAATCGTGGATGACCGCGGTGTGGGCAAGCAGGTCATGCAGCCCACGACGCTGTGGCTGCACCACCATGAGCAGCATCCCGAGACCGGCCAGCGCAAGGCTCAGCGGCCAGCAAATTGTGCGGACAAATGCAGACCAAGCCCGCAGATCTTGACCGTCCTGCTCAGTGACTCGCAGACCGAGTAGCAGCTTGCCCGGCGTACGGCCGGCGATGGCCAAGCCAAAATAGGAATAGCCGGCAGAGACCAGGATCAACCCAACGATCCACCAGCCACTTTGGCCGAAATCAAAGGTCCAACCGAATAGCCGCGCATTGAGATAATCAAAACCAGCAAGAAGCAGGGTTGAGGAGATCGAGATCAGCCAGAGGTCTACGATCACGGCTGCCAGTCGGGGAATCGCACCGGCATAGCGAGCACTGAGATCAAGTCGGCGATCGTAGATGTGTGCTTGCTCAGGGCGAAGTGCGGCTGGCGTGAATGCCCACTCCACCCGACGGCGGCGCAAGAGCCGATCAATCACGAATCCGGTGACCAGGTCGATATTGAGAAACTGACGACGCAAAGCGTTCAACGCCGAGCCAGCAAAATGAGTGGTGCTTTGCTCGATGATCTTGGGCACGCCCGAACGCATCACCAAGGCTTCCAAATCAACACGGTCCAAGATCGAATCCAGATCCACTCTCTCGATCAACTCGTCGACATTGACTCGAGCCATCAGCGCATCGATGTCAACGCGGTCCAAGAGAGCGTCAATGTCGACTCGTTCCAGGAGCGCATCAATGTCGACATTGGCCAAGATCACATTGGGGTCAACCTGCTCCAAGACCTCGTTGGTTGCTTTTCCCGTGACCTTGCGCACGAAGCTTCCTGGAATCGACGACGGCACCATTCGAGCATCCTCTCACCTTGCAGCTGCGGAGTTGTCACACATGGACTGATCTTGCTGCCGGCGACGTCAGGCCCAGCCGCGTGCCGCCCCAGCAAAGTTACGTCGGGGGCTCGGATTCGAAGGCCAACACGACGCCGTCGAGCCACACCAAAGTCCTTGGTTCCACTAGCCTTCAAACATGGTGGAAATCATCCTTGGCTTGGTCGCGATCGTGGTAGGTCTGCTTTTCTGTTTCGGAGGAGCCCCGCTGATGCGGATCGTGATCACGATCTGGGGCGCGCTGGCTGGATTCGGACTCGGCTCGGGCCTGATCACCCACTTCACTGGTGATCATTTCTTGGGCACCGCCTTGGGCTGGATCGTTGGCCTCGGCTTGGCCCTGATTTTCGCGGTCCTGGCCTATCTCTACTATTTCGTGGCCGTCACCATCGCTATGGCTGGCGTCGGTTTCGCACTCGGAGGTGCGATCATGGCCGCAATCGGGGTCACCTGGAATTGGGTGGTCATCTTGATTGCGGTCGCTTTCGGCTTGGTCTTCGCGGTAGTCGCGATCGTGGCCGATCTCCCCTTGGTCTTTCTCCAAGTCTTCAGCGCGATGGGCGGAGCCGCAGTTGCGGTCGCTGGCCTGATGCTGCTCTTCGGCTCGATCGATATCGAGACATTCACTGGTGGCGGATACTTGGCCATCGTCCGCGAACACTGGTGGTGGTGGATTGTCTACGCCATCGCGGCAGTCCTTGGGATCCTCGCCCAAGGTCGGGCCGCTCATGAGCAGCGCGAGAGCATCCGACGTAACTGGGCCACAACCAGTTAGAGCCACTCACAGACTCGTCGCCAAAGCCTTGAGCGCCTGATCCCAATCGCGTCGGTCGGCTCGGCCGACTCGAGCTTCGATGACCCTGATCCCACGCGTTGACCCAGCCAAGGCGGCTGCCAGATCTGCTGCGCTGCGTACCTCCTGATGGGCCACCCCAAAGCCCTTGCACAGGCTCGCCAAGTCAGCACCATGTGGAGTGGCGAAGAGTTCCTCGTGCGCAGCGGCGTAATCAGGAGCACCCTGCTCCAGAGTCGCGAAGATCGAGCCACCGTCATCGTTGGCGACCACGATGCTCAGATCGGGCCGAGTCTGCGCCGGGCCGATCAGGAGTCCGTTGAGGTCGTGGAGGAAGGTCACATCGCCCACATAGGCGATCGCACGTGTTGAGTGTGGGCGCCCGAGCGCGGCGCCGATCGCCGTAGAGATGGTGCCGTCGATGCCGGCCAATCCCCGGTTGGCGATCACCATCCGGCGCTCATGCACTGGAGTGGGCACGCCCATGATGTCGAGATCTCGGATCGGATTGCTCGCCCCGACCACCAAGAGCCCACCGGGAGGCAGGGCCGCGATCACCTCGCGAGCCACGTCGTACGGCGTGAAACCCCACCCAGCAATCGTCTCGTCAACCGCTGCGCCCAGTACTGCATCAGCAGCCCGCCAGCGCGCAAGCCACGCCGGGTCATCGGCACCAGCGTGCAATGCGGCGTACTCCGCAGCAATCGCGAAGGGCCGAATAGGCCAACGCCCCTTGGCCTGCACCGAGATCACCTCCACGTCTTCACGGGAGAGCAGACTGGCGACCGGCCGCGAGAGCGTGGGATGACCGAAGACAACGACCCGCTCTACCTCGTGCCCCAGAGTGGGCAATAGCAGGCGATAGGTGCGCAGTGCCGAACTGCCCGTGCGGGCTCCGCTGGTCGGCTCGGCCATTAGCGGCCAGTGCGCGGCCTCAGCGAGGATGCGGGCAGCAGGACCTGCGTCGTCACCAGCAACGACCACGGTGCGCTTGCCGAGCGGCAACTCGACTCCCACCGGCTCAGACCCAGCAACACTCACCCCACCAATCGGCGCGAAGGTCAACTCACCATCAGGCATGAGTGGTTCAGCCAGACACACGTTGAGATGCACCGGCCCATCAGCACGCCACATATCGTCCAGCCCCTGTTGATCAACATCTTCGAGATCAACGAAGGTCGCCGCGTCGCCGTACAACTCGCGTTGATCGGTGGTCTGATTGGCACCGGTGCCGCGCAAAGCAGCAGGCCGGTCAGCGGTGAGTACGACGAGTGGCACGCCCGCGTGTGCGGCCTCCAGCACCGCGGGGTGCAGGTTTGCTGCAGCAGTGCCGCTCGTGGTCACCACCGCCACCGGGCGTCGCGAGGTCTTGGCAATGCCCAGGGCCAAGAAGCCTGCGGTGCGCTCGTCGATGCGGCTGTGGATCTGGATCGGCGAGCGCTCGAACGCAAACAGCAGCGGAGCATTGCGTGAACCCGGGCAGATCACGGCTTGCTCGACCCCACGTTGAATCAACTCATTGATCAGCCAGGCGGCCAAAGTGGTCGAGGGGTTCACAAGAGTTGATCATCCCTGATCGCGCGTACCCGGGCGACGCGCGCCTCCCAGGCTGCAGGCTCAGGATGCGCCCACGCCCGCGCCAAATCAGGGTCGACGGCGGGTCGGCGTACTTCAATCGACCCGCCAACAGGCACCAACGAATCGGCACTCACATCCCCCTCAAGCAATTGCATCGTTGCCAGCCCGCAGGCATAGGGCAGCTCAGGCAGAGCAGCAGCCAGCGCCAATCCCGCCGCGATCCCGATGCTGCTTTCCACTGCGCTGGATACCACAACCGGGAGTTTGATCTCCTCGGCAATCTGCAGGCAACGGCGCACCCCACCCAGCGGCTGCACCTTGAGTACGGCGATATCGGCAGCGGCCAGGTCGCGCACCCGATAGGGGTCTTCGACTCGCCGGATCGACTCATCGGCAGCGATCGGCACCCGCACCCGACGCCGCACCTGGGCCAACTCCTCGACCGTGGCACAGGGCTGCTCGACATATTCGAGCCCACCCGCTGCGCGCTCCAGGATCGGGATCGCCCGCAAGGCCTCATCAACAGACCAAGCACCATTGACATCAATGCGGATCAAGCCAGCCCCCATGCCGTCACGGACCGCCTCAAGACGCGTCTGGTCGTCAGCCAGCGATTGCCCCGGCTCGGCGACCTTGACCTTTGCGGTGGCAGCACCTTGCCGGGCCGACACGATCTCCTGGGCCCGCTCTGGGGAGCAAGCAGGCACCGTGACATTGATCGGCACTTCATCGCGCACGGGCTGCGGCCAGCCCTCCTCCGCAGCCTCGAGGGCACAGCCGAGCCACGGGGCGCTGACCTGATCGTCGTACTCAACGAAGGGGCTGAACTCCCCCCAGCCAGCGGGCCCTTCGATGAGCACCCCTTCACGATGGGTGAGCCCGCGAAAGCGCGTGCGCAAGGGGATCCGGAAGACGATCACGAGAGTTGCTCACCCGCAATCTGCTCCAAGGCCTGCCGATCTACCTTGCCATTGGGCAACTCCGGCAACTCGGGGAGTACGACGAGCTGGCGCGGCGCCCACTGCCGGGGATGGCTATCGGCCACCAAGTCTCGGGCCTGGGGCAGGTTGAGCTCACCAACGACGAAGGCGACCACCCGTTGTCCCCACTCCGGATCAGGCACCCCGAGGACGGCCACATCAGTGACGCGGGGTGCTTCTTTTAGGCATTGGGCCACCACTAGCGCCGGGATCTTCACGCCACCGCTATTGATCAAGTCATCCTTGCGACCCGTGATCGTGAGTCGACCGTCTCTCAACTCACCCAAGTCGCCAGTGCGGAACCAACCGTCCTGCAAAACCTCGGCGGTGTGGGACTCATCGCCCACATAGCCCTCGAACAGCATCGGGGCCGAGATCTGCACCTCACCCGACTCGATCCGCAGTTGTACGCCGTCGAGCGGGAGACCGTCGTACACGCAGCCACCACAGGTCTCGCTCATGCCATAGGTGGCGACTACTGGGACTCCGAGTGCTTCTGCTCGTTGGCGCAGGTCTGGTGGGAAGGCCGCGCCACCAATGAGTACTGCGGCAAAGCCGCGCAACGCCTGCACCGCTGCAGTGTCGTCGAGCATGCGGTGGAGTTGGGTGGGCACCAATGACAGGTAGGCCCGCCCGCCGGCAGCACCAATGCGATCTGCCGGAGCGATGCCACTGACTACCGAACGGAAGAGCACCATCAGGCCAGCGACATTGGTGGGCGGCAGGTTGAGCACCCATTGCCCTGGGCCGCCAAGGCGCTCGTGGGTGGCGGCCACTGCGGCTCGCATGGCGTCGCGCGAGAGCACAACCCGCTTGGGCTGGCCGGTCGAGCCGGAGGTCAGGACGTGCAATGGCTCAGCCGTGGTCGCTTGGTGCCAGTCGGTGAGCTGTGCATGGATCTCTGCTGCGCTGCCCGAGACTGGCCAAAGATTGCTCACCCGCCCAACGCTACCCACAAGTGCCGACGTCTGGGCGCCCTGCCACAATCAGCGCGTGGCAACGGCAGCGCAATGGATCGAAGGGGCTCGGCCCCGCACTCTCCCCGCGGCAATCGCGCCGGTGCTCGCCGGCACTGGCATCGCAGTTTTTGAGGGCGAGCCGGTCTGGTGGAAGGCAGCCTTGGCCCTATTGGTGGCCCTCTTCTTGCAAATCGGCGTCAACTACGCCAACGACTATTCAGATGGGATCCGAGGCACCGACCAAGATCGGGTAGGCCCCATGCGACTGGTCGGCTCAGGGGCCGCCTCGGCCAAGTCGGTGAAGTTGGCTGCCTTGGCAACGCTAGGTCTAGCAGGGGTCTTCGGGTTGGCGCTCGCAGCCACCACCGCCTGGTGGTTGGTCGCAGTGGGAGCAGTGTGCATCTTGGCCGCGTGGTACTACACCGGCGGCTCCAAGCCCTATGGATATCTTGGGCTGGGCGAAGTGATGGTCTTCATCTTCTTCGGCCTGGTCGCAGTGCTCGGCACCACCTATGTGCAGACCCTGACCTTTGAACTGGGGTCACTTTTTGCAGCCATCGGGATCGGCTCCCTTGCTTGCGCGATCCTGGTCGCCAACAACCTGCGCGACATCCCCACCGACATCACCGCCGGCAAGCACACTTTGGCTGTCGTACTCGGCGATGATCGCACTCGCCAACTGTTTGTCTTGCTCCAGCGCGGAGCCATGCTGATGCTGATCGGTGTCGCCGTCACCACCAGCAGATGGTCTTTGCTGGCGCTCGTGGCAGTGGTGCCGATGGTGCTGTCGAACCTGCGGGTGCAGCGTGGGGCCAACGGACCCGAACTCATCCCGGTGTTGAAGCTGGCTGGGATCACCGAACTGCTCTACGGCCTAGGCATTTTTGTTGGTTGCGCTCTGGCCGTCGTACTTAGCTGAGCGAGCAGCCGTTGTCGATCAGTCGACGTCTTCTTTGGCCTTCATCTCGGCAAACTTCGACGACGCCTTCTCAGCACGGGTCTGCACTCGACCCGCGAGTACGTCGCGCTGCTTGCGCAACACCCTGAATGACAACAACATCGACAAGATCAGTGCGGCCACCGCCGGCATGAACAAGATGCCGTCAGTGCCGTTGAACGCAAACCAAACGCCAGCCATCAGGGCATAGCAGGCCAAGAACAGGCCCAAGCGAGCCGCAGAGTAGATCAAGACTTCCTTCACGGGTTCAAGCGTAATGCTCACCTGACTGACTTGACTCGCTGGGATCAGGGCTTCGCCGGGGGAGTCGGCACCAACAGTGACGCAACTATGCCAGGCGCCATCACGGCAGGCGCATTGGCAAATGGCAACTCCCCAATCACGGGGGGATTTGCCTCGCTGAAGGCAGTGGCTGAGGACTCAGTGCTCTGTTGATCGCGGCTGGGGATCGGGAAGACATTGTTGAGTTGGGTCGCTCCATTTGTCCATGGGTAGAACACCCGAGCCACAGCCTCGTTGCCATCATAAAGCCAACTGGTGCAGTCATCGACGACGTTACCTTGGTCAATCACCTCCACTCGACCACGAACTGACACGCATTGGCTGTCTGGCACCACATCGAGCGGCTTGCCGGATTGGTCAAAAAGCTGCACTCCTACCAAGGGGTTACCTGCTGCGTCATAGGGATAGATGTTGGTCACCCACTTGCCGTGTGAATAGATCCCAGGCTTCTTGCTCGCCCCGGCAAGCTCATCTCGGGCCGCGTTGTATCCCGACTGCCAGTCGCTCCCAGTGCCATATCCGTCTCCTATCAGCGCACCGGACATCAGAAGCGGCGTGCATAAGATCGCAAAACCATTGAGTGCGACCAGGAGCAGGCGCAGGCTAGCCGATCGCTTCCAGAGGTCGCCGGGCCACAGCTTGCCCCGACCCAACTGCACACTGAGCACTACCGCCACGACTGCCGCCATGAGCCCAGCCACCCCACCTGTGCCGATGGTCACCCCGAAGACCAACGCAACGAGGTTGGTCGCGACTAGTGCTCGAAGACCCCACCAGATGGGGCGTGCGCTCTCAAAGAATCCTGCGAAATCGCCCGGCAGACCGGCCACGGCTCGTTGCCAGCGCCTGGTTGAGCTATCCAGCCAAGCGTGGATGCGCTGACTCAGGGTGCCGCGCTGCTTGCCTCCTCCGCCAGCCCGCCCCAGGCCCGCCGCGAGCCGCAACTCCTCGGCGTACTCAGTGGGGTCACCGAGCGCCCCCTCGCCCTGATCGGCCACCAACTCGACCAGATCGGCCTCCAGACCATCAAGCAACTCGCGCTGCTCCTCATCAGTGAGATCGCTCAGCTCAGCACGCACGGCCTTGATGAAGTCGGACAGGTCGAGTCCGTTGGCCAGACCATTCATCGGGTTGCTCCTTGCATCAGGGTGGTCACGGTGGTGGAGAACTTTTCCCAGTCCTCACGTTGGGTCTTCAGCTGGCTACGCCCCGTCGGAGTGATGCCGTAGTACTTGCGATGCGGACCCGACTCGGAGGGCACCACGTAGGAAGTAAGGGCACCTGCGGAGTAGAGGCGACGCAGGGTGCCGTAAACCGAGGCATCTCCGACCTCATCCAGGCCGCCGTCTCGCAATCGCCGCACGATGTCATAGCCATAGCCGTCCTCGCCGTCGACAACTGCCAACACGGCCAGGTCGAGGACTCCCTTTAGGAGTTGTGTCGTATCCACGGTTTGCATACTACTACGCTAACCGCATTACTGCGCAAGTCGCAACACCTATCCCCACTGTCATTGCTCTCAGCGAACTTCAAGGCGCATCGGTTACCGTTACCCCATGGCCGAATCCGAGATTTCACTCACCTTCCCCGCTGACGGCGACCGTCGCCCCTCAACCCCGGTGTTGAAGGCGATCTTGGCCCAGGCTGCCCAACCAGTCGACGCTGACCTGGCCAAAGACATCACCGCAGATAAGGACTGGCGCAATGACTATGTCGACCTCTTCGGCAGAGCCACTTTGGCTGCAGCATCCTCCAAGGAGGCTGCAATCGAGATGGCCCGTGCCGGCCTGGAAGCCATGCACGACACCTTGGTGCTGGCCAAGGATGCCGAGCACCCCAATGCCGCAAATGAAGTCGTCCTGAGCAAGACCGAACTCAACGCAACCCGAGCCTTGGAGTCGCAGACAATCCCCGGCACCGCAGCCGCAGAGCGCGAGCTACGAGTGCCCTACAAGGGCAAGCAACTCAGTGGCCAGCAGTTGATCGACCAACTCGGCGACTGGGTCGAGCGCCAGATCGTCGAACCAAGTTTTGCCGCCGCGATCAGCGAAGTAGTGCGCAACCCAGAGTGGCTGTCACTTCCCGGCAAGCGCGTCGCGATGATCGGTGCGGGCTCAGAAATGGGGCCGCTTGAACCACTACTGCGCTGGGGGGTCGACGTACTCGCGATCGACCTGCCCCTGGATCGGGTCTGGGATCGGATCCGCGCCAAGGCTCAACGCGGAGCGGGCAGTGTGACCGCGGCGGTGGATGCCGACGGCACCTTGGGCATCGACTTGCGTAGTCACGCCGGAGATGCACTCGGCTGGCTCAGCGATGCCGGCGAAGGCGCCGACCTGGTGATCGGCATGTATGCATATGCCGACAGCGCAGCCCACGTGCAAGTGACCTCGGCCGCGGACTTGGTGATCGAACGGATGCTGGCCGCGCGGCCTGACACCGCTTTGTCCTGGTTGGCCACGCCCACCGACGCCTATTTGGTGCCCGCCGATGTGGTGGAGGTCGGCCACCGGGCCTGGGCGGAACGCAACTGGGTGAAATATCTCCAGAAGCCAGTCAACCTCGCCAGCCGGGGCATGTTCTTCGAACCGTCGTACTCACGGGTTGCCGCCGACGGCCGCGGACTGGCCGACATCCTGGTGCCCCAGCAAGGCCCCAACTACGCCGTGGCCAAGCGCCTGCAGCGTTGGCGCGGCGTACTCGCCGAGTCTGAAGGGCACCGCGTGTCGTTCAATGTCGCCCCAGCCACTTGGACCCACTCGGTGACCAAGAACCAAGTCCTCGCAGCGGCGTACGCCGGTGCTGGGTCATTTGGCGTGGAGATCTTCGAGCCGGACACCGCGCGCAGCCTCATGGCCGCACTGCTCGTCCACGACTTGAGCGCCCCTGCCCCAGAGCGTGCCCACCCTGAAGACCTGTTCAGCGATCAGGCCGCCCACGGCGGTCTGTGGCGGGTGGGCTACGAACCTCGTACGGCGCTCCCCTTCGCCGCCATCGGCGGCCTCCCCCTCCTGGGCCTCCGCAGCGCCAAGAAAAAGGTGTTCGGATAGCCGCAGGTTTCCCAAGTGCGCTTGGTGTACCTGCACGTTCAACGGTGTGCAACCCATTGAACGTGCAGGTACACCATTGAACGTGAGGGCCTATACACCTGTGTATGACGCAACTCGGGTCAGCGAGCGCCACGCAGGTACGACGATCAGCCCGCAGCGCGGTCAGGCGTAGGAGTGCATGCTCCCGCTGCCGAAGAAGAAGTTGATCCCGACGAAGTTGAACCACAGTGTGGCCAAGCCGATCAGCGCGACGATTGCGGCGGCTTTGCCCTTCCAGCCTGCGGTTGCGCGAGCGTGCAGGTAGGCGGCGTACACCACCCAGGTGACGAATGCCCAGACCTCTTTGGGGTCCCAGTTCCAGTAGCGCCCCCATGCGGCGTGAGCCCAGATCGGGCCTGCGATCAGGGCCGCGAAGGTCCACACGGGGAAGCCGAAGGCGTGCGTGCGGTAGGCCATCTGGTCAAGCGACTTCAGCGATGGGAGTCGGGCGAGATAGCCGCCGCGTGAGCCGCCCTTGTCTTCACGGGTGGCCTGCTTGTCCTCCCAACGAGCTTTGATCAGGTAGAGAATCGAGCACATGCCGCCGATGGTGAAGGCGCCGGTTGCGATGATCGCCGCGATCACGTGGATCACCAGCCAATAGGACTGGAGCGCATCCCGCAATGGCGTGACTGGCTGGTAGAGCACCAGCACCGAGACCATCAGCATGATCACGGCAAACCAGGTCACGATCGGGGCCAGCCAGCCCAACGAATAGCGCTTGTAGAGCAACAGATAGCCGGCCACCACCACCCAGGTGGCGGTGATCGTGAACTCATACATGTTGCCCCAGGGCACCCGCACGGGGTCCGAAGCGAGCCCACGTGCGACCAGCGCGATCAGGTGGATGCTCGCCGCCAAGATCGTGAGCGAGAGCCCGATGCGCGACCAGAGATCCATCTTGTCGGCGTCACCGACCTCGGGATCCGGCGTACTCTGCGCCGGCGAATCTGCCCCAACCAGGACGGCCTCGCGCGCGGAGGCAGCAATCACCTTGCGTCCTGCCGCCCAAGCTGCGAGAGTCGCCATCGCGGCGAGGAAGTAGACGACTCCAGCACCAGCGATCGCTTGGTCGCTGATCGCTTCGAATTGCTCTTTGGTCATGCCTGATCTCCTTGTTGCTCGGCCAGGTCCGCGACCAAGTCGTCGAGCTCGGCACCGAGATTGCCGCCGTATGACCGATCCAGCCCGGCGACCTCGGCAAGACTACCTTCGCCCTCACGCCGCAGCCGCACCCAGATCCGTCGCGGCCGGATGAACAGCGAGCCGAGCATCCCGATCAGCGCCAGGATCACCCCGAGCAGCGTGACCCACTGCGCAGGGGTCTTGCTCACCTGGAGCTTCACGAAACGGTCGATCGAGTCGAAGGTGACCGTGCCCAATCCATCAGGCAATTCCGTGGTGGCACCCATCGGAAGATCGACGCGGTATTGGGCCTTCTCGCTCTTCATCACCTTGTCGAGCTTGGCTTTGTCAAGGGCGTAGACCGACTGCGGTTTGCCGGAGTCGAGGCCAAGATCACCGGTCCACAGCACCATCGAGATGAACGGCGACTTCGCATCGGGGTACGCCGAGAATGGCCCGGTTTCGTTGCTGAAGCCGTAGGTCGGATAGAGCTCCCCCTCCAGGCCAATCTGGGTGTCTGTCGGATTGGAGGCATCAGGCACCTTGAGTACGCCGAAGGATCTGAAGGAGGAGTCTTCGGGCAGGAAGACCACCGGGCCAGAGAAGGCAATCGAGCCATCGGCGTTGCGCACGGTGATGTGCGGGGCGTAGCCGTGCCCGATCAAGAAGACATTGGTGCCGTTGACATTGAGCGGATGGTTGACCGAGACGGTGCGCTCCTGCGGCTCGGCTTGCGGGTCATCGCGATAGGTCAGGCGCGCCTTGAACTTCTCAGCGGTGCCTGCTTGCCGCCCCTCGGTGATGAACTCCACCTTGAAGTCATCCACGGTGAATGAGATTGGTTCGAGTGAGTTGGGGGCAAACAACCGCCCACCTTGGAAGTCGTCGTACTGGCTCAAGGTGTTGGCGAAGCCATCGCCGGTCACCACGATCACTCCCCCGCGATAACCCCACAGCGATCCGATCGCAAAGCCGACCAACACGATCAGGATCGAGAAGTGGAAGAGCAGGTTGCCAGCCTCACGCAGATAGCCACGCTCGGCGGCGATGGAGTCTTCGTGTACGTCGACCCGATAGCGCCGCTTGCGCAAGATCGCGGCCACATCATCGAGCGAAGCCGAGGTCACGACCTGGCGACTCTCAGGCAGGCGCAGAAGATTCTTCGGGGTCTTGGGTGGTCGACTGCGCAGCGCCCGCGCGTAGACGGCCAATCGCGGCAGGATGCAACCGATCAGCGAGACCATCAACAAGATGTAGATCGCTGCAAACCAGGCCGAGCCATAGACATTGAACAACCCGAGCTTTTCGTAGATCGGGGTGAGCTTGGGGTGTTGGTCCTGCCAGCGGAACATCCGCTGCGAGTCCACCTGTGCTTGCGGGATGACCGACCCCGGGATCGACCCCAGAGCCAATAGGAACAG
>WBZP01000858.1_pt1 | contig 39772 bp, 38 predicted proteins | sample 5204301 | NCBI WGS metagenome assembly WBZP01 (sample SAMN12412401, study PRJNA552823) | activated sludge metagenome | isolation source: activated sludge from nitrification reactor of wastewater treatment plant... | place: USA: Pennsylvania | collected 2017
CCATGGAAACCAGCGATGAATGGGAGACCGGAAAAGTGTATCTGTCCATGACACCCTAATCGCTGTCCGGCAGCTGCCGTTGCCGAGGAGCGCCCCCAAAAGTACAGAAGAGATGTTGACTAATCTCCGCTTGCTCCATCAATCGAATGAATACGTCATCGAAGGGCGGTACATATTTATCGGCCTGTTGTACTGTGATCTCGGGATGCTCGCCCATGGTAGTAAAAATCTGGGGCAGTGCTTCGCTTGCATCGGCCACATTAATGAGGAGTAGGCCAGGCTGTTCGGGCGAACGCCGCACGCTGGTAACGAACGGCTGGCTTTGTAGAATGTTCGTGGCTTCATATGCCTGGGCAGGGTCAACAACAATTTGCACCATATCGCCGCCAAACGCTTTACGCCGTAGATTTTCGGGTGTGTCGACATGCAAGAGCCGGCCTGCCCGCATAACACCAACCATGTCGCAATACATTGCTTCGCCAACATACTGCGTGGTAATAAAGAGTGTGCGACCTTCATCGCGCAGGTTGCGGAAGTGGTCCCAGAATTTGCCGCGCAGCACCGGGTCGATACCAGCGGTTGGCTCGTCGGCAAAAATGAGCGAGGGGTTATGCACTAATGTACAAGCTAGCTCAAGGCGGCGCTGCATTCCGCCAGAGAGCTGGCTGCCTAACCGGCTTTTTGCATTGCTTAGTTCAACAAAATCGAGCGCCTGATTAAGCCACTTGCGGCGGCTGATATAGCCCATACCATACAACGAGGCCACAAAATTGAGGTTCTCCCAGACGGTAAGGTTGGGGTAGAGCACAAAGTGTTGTGGCATGTAGCCTAGCCGTTCGCGGGTACGCAGGCTAAACTTGCTTGGGTCGCGCCCTAACACCCATAGGTTGCCGCTATCGCGGCGATACAGCCCGGTCATCAAGCGCACGGTAGTCGTTTTGCCGCAACCACTCGGGCCAATCATGCCAAAGATCGTTCCTGCAGGAACCTCGAAACTTAAATCGAAAACCCCAGCTTCATTGCCAAATTGTTTTTCAACCTGTTCGACCTTAATCATCATACTCGGCGTTTCTTGTTTACGCCGAAATCGCGAGCTTTTCGGGGTCTGCTGCGATTGTGGTATTTCCATGCGCTTCCTCTCGGTAGAATAAAACATGTGGTACTGTGTAAACCGTTTTATAATGAATTACTTAGCTCGATGAGCTTTTCGCGGAGCCGATCGAGCAGCGGTGCCACCTGTTCAGAACCCAGATCGATACGAATTGGGACATCGAGCTTAATCGGGACGTTGGTATTAATCGCTACAGTCTGGTCAAAGGCTATTGGCACGGTCGTGCTGATTGGAATATTTGCGTCGATTGGTACGGGGATCGTAAAGTTGCCAAGGGCGGTCTGTACGGGCAGATCGATATTTTGTTTAATGCGAACTGCAGTATCAATCGGTACCTCTAAAGAACGCTTGATCGGCACGTCGATATTCACTGGTAGCTGCTGGTCGATGGTGAGCGTGTAGGTTAGTTGGTCGTTTTTGGCCTGTGTTACGCCATCGGCCAGGAGATTAATCTGGTCGTGCAGGGTGTTACGCACCGCAAATAAGCGACCAATTGTAAGCGCATGCAAGAGTAGCGAAGCGCCAAGCAATACGAGCAGTGTTATTTCAAGTGGGCGCAGCTTGCCCCAGCCCTGTTTTGCAATGTGCTCGGCTGCCCTGGTGGCGCGAAGCTCGGCGACTGCCGACGCAATCTCGGCAACCTGTTCAGCCAGGCTTGCATCGGCTTGTGGCGCTGTGCTGCCTGAATGGGGAGAAGGTTGTGGCGGAACCGACATGATGCTCCCTTTCTACCTCTTGCACTGGCCGCTGCACCCTGAATTGCTGCGATGGCTAAAGCAAGAAGTGTACCAGCATAAGCTTGTTGCGAATATGCTACTATAGCATGACCATATGTATTGTGAACCAGGCCCTGAAACGTAGGCAGGGCATTTTCCTACCATCACGTAATAGTGAGCATCTATGCAGCAACCATCATTTCAAAACCAGCTCGGCGCGAGCATCGAAATATTAACTGGGCTGAACCAGCACGCTGCGCTGATTGAACAAATTGCCGCGCGTGTGCGTGATACTATATTACAGGGTCATTTGTTACTTACTTGTGGGAATGGCGGCAGCGCCACCGATGCACAGCACCTCGCTGAAGAATTGGTAGGGCGCTATCGTGGCAATCGGCGCGCATTACCGGCCGTTTCGCTGGCGTCCGATGTTTCGGCGATTACCTGTATTGCCAATGATTTTGGCTACGATGCTATATTTGCGCGCCAGCTGCAGGGCTTAAGCAAGCCCGGCGACGTGTTAGTGTGTTTTAGCACGAGCGGCAATTCGCCTAATATTATTGCCGCCCTCCACGCTGCGCGTGAACACGGTGTATTTAGCATTGCGCTGCTGGGCAAAGATGGTGGTATCGCGCGCACACTCGCCGACCTTGCACTGGTGGTGGCTGCTAACGATAGTGCGCGCATCCAGGAGGCGCACCTGCAAGTTCTGCACTATATCTGCGAGGTGATTGAGCAGGCGGTAATTGCCGAGCCAGGCAGTGCGCATTAGGGTTGTGTTGTCGCCGGGCAGTGCAGTCCGCCAACTGGTGTGAGGCATGTAGAAGTGTAGCACTGCGATTGCGCTAGCTTTTTGTATCTAGCTTGCCTTCGGCGCAAGCCTATGCTATAATCTGCCCCGGTTTTGAATGGGGAAATCCCTGGTGGGGGACGCCACGGCCACCCCTGGCGGCCCCCGCTCTTTGTGTACAAAAGGAGCGGCGGCGCTATGTCGCAGGAAATTCTAAACGAGATTGAGAGTCGGCAATTTAAAGAAGGCTTGCCGACGTTTCGCGTTGGCGATACGGTGCGCGTCGGCGTGCGTGTGGTAGAAGGTAACCGCGAGCGTACCCAGGAATTTGAGGGCGTGTGCATTCGCCGCCGCAGCAGTGGTGTGAACGAGAACTTCACGGTTCGCCGTATTGCTTCACACGGCATCGGCGTAGAGCGCACCTTCTTGTTGCACTCACCGCGCCTCGATTCGATTAAAGTGGTGCGCACCGGTAAAGTTCGCCGCTCGAAGCTGTACTACCTGCGCGGGCTCACGGGCAAGGCGGCACGCATCAAAGAGCGCCGGTAAGCCGTGATGTGTAAGGCGCTGCGTTTGGCCTGCTGGTATGAATGATGCCAGTGCAAGCATACAACGCAAGCTTTGTAACACGTTTGCAGCGAGCTTATCAACAGTTCGTTCGGTGGGGCTTCGCGCGCTTCTATCGCGAGTTCGCCTGGACGTATGACACAGTCGCCGCGCTGGTCTCAGGGGGCCAATGGGCCAATTGGGGTCGCGCGGCGTTGCCATTTCTGGCGGGGCACACGCTTGAGCTTGGCTGTGGCACAGGCACCTTGCAGCGTACACTCGCCAGCACCGGGCACAGCGCAATCGGCCTCGACGCCTCGCCGCAAATGCTTAAGCGCACCCGCAATAAACTGTGCCAGGCAGGCTTACCCTTGCGGCTTGTGCGTGGCGTGGCGCAGTCGCTGCCATTTTCCTCTGCGTCCTTCGACACTATTGTAGCCACGTTCCCAACCGAATATATTCTCGACCCTGCGACCGTAGGCGAGCTTGAGCGCGTGCTGCGCCCCGGCGGGCGCGCGGTGATTGTGCTGGCGGCTACGTTTGGGCACGATGGCATGTATCAGCGTGTGCTTGATCTGCTGTATCGCCTGACGCTTCAGCGCTCGCCAAGGCAGCCTGTTGGCCCGGCACCTGAGTCGATGCTCGGGCGCGCGTTGCAGGCGCAGGGCTTGGCGGTGCGCGAGCAATGGGTGCCGCTCGATTCACATGCAATTCATCTGGTGCTCGCCGAAGGTTCGGGCTGAGGCAAGTGTATGGCTTCCAGCGTTGAGTTTGAACGTGCGCTACGCGCGGCGGGGCATGGGCATATTGCGGGCATTGATGAAGTGGGGCGCGGCTGCTGGGCCGGCCCAGTAGTTGCGGCGGCAGTAGTATTGCCGAACGATGTGCTTAATACCCCGGCGCTGCTCAATGGGGTCGATGACTCGAAAGCGCTTTCGGCTGCGCAGCGCGAACGCCTGGCCGAGCGTATTCTGCTGGTGGCCGCCGATTGGGGCATTGGGGCGGTACCAGCGCATGTAATCGACACACACGGCATACTGGTTGCCACGCGTCTGGCAATGCAAATCGCCCTGTTACGGCTGGCACAGCCCGCCGATGCGCTGCTGATCGACGCGGTGCGCTTCGAGCACTGGCCTTGCGCCCAGCAGGCATTGATCAAAGGCGATGCGCGCTGCCTCTCGATTGCCGCCGCGTCGATTCTTGCCAAGGTTGCGCGCGACCGGCTAATGTGCGCGCTCGACCAGGCCCTGCCTGCGTATGGGCTTGCGCTCCATAAGGGCTATGGTACGGCATTGCATCAGCATGCGCTACAAACCTACGGCCCGACTATACACCACCGGCGCAGCTTTCGCCCGCTGGCAACCTTCCTCGCGGAAGGCACCTGGCCGGTGCGCGCTGCCGATGTAGTATCACAAGCTGAGTAAGTTCGGCACAAGCGCGTGCATTATGTGTTGAAGGAGCTTGAACATGGTTCTTGAGCTTGGCGTCGCCGATAAAGTCAAGCAGCTGCGCCGCGAAGGCTTGCGCCCCGCCGAAAAGCTTGTCGCGCAGATTTTGCGCGCTGGCGATGCGGCCTTTCGCCCGCTGCTTGAGCTGGCTACCGATACGGCATTACTACACGAAGATGAACCAGAGTGCTATGCGCCGCTGCACGCGCTCCGTCTACTAAGTGAGCTTGGTTCGCTCGATATGATTGAACCTGTGCTGCGCTGCTATCCACTTGAGCTTGAATATGAAGATGAGCGCTTGCCGCAAGTGTGGGCGGAAGAGGCGCCGCAGCTGATTGGGCACCTGGGCGCGCCCGCAATTGCTCCGCTCTGGGCGATTGCCGACGATACGACATGGGCACCGGCGGCGCGCAGTAGCGCGCTGCGCGCACTTACCTACGTGACGGCGGTTGCACCTGAGCTGCGTGCGCCAATTATTACCGGGCTGCGCGAGCGGCTGGCTGCAGCCAATGATTCCACGCTGGCGGCATTTCTGATCGCCGCGCTGAGTAGCCTTGGGGTCGCCGCGCTCTATTCCGAGCTGATGGCGCTCTATCGCACTGGCAAAGTTGACACTGAAATCATCCCGGCTGGCGCAATGCGGCAGTTGCTTCTGAGCGATAGCACTAAGCGCCTGGCTTGCGCGCTTCACCCGCTCTGGGAGCGCTACGATCAGCATGGCCCATTTGCCAAGGAGCGGGAAGCGTAGCGATTGTGGTCGCCTGGCTCGGGTTCGTTCGATTGGATCGTCTGCATGCAGGTCACTCCGCTCACCTCTGAAAATCAAGCGGCGGCGCTCGCTTACCTGCGGGCGATGCCCTATCGCAATGCGCTGCCGCTCTCGAACGCGACGCAGCTGCGCACGGCCTGCGACGTGCTGGTAGCCCAGGAGCATGGGCGAATTTTTGGTGTTGCCTCAACCTACCACGATCTGCCAATCGCCAACCTGACTTTCGCCGCCGAATCGAGTGCGATCGTCGGGGCGCTGATTACAGCGTTAGCCGAGCGTAATACCCGCCTTCGCGAAGGCATCGTGTGGTCGTTACTGCCCTCTGATCGCGCTGCGCAGCTAGCACAGCACGTTCAGCTCGTGGCTGCCGAAACCGAATATCAGATGGTTGTGGAACCCGAACAGCTTAAGGTTTCACTACGGCATGCGCCGCGCCGCCTGATTGAGGCCGATGTGCCGCAGATGAATGTATTGGCCGGGACTGCTGGCCTCGAAGTGTGGCACCAGAGCGCGCTGGCGCTTGGCCCGGCCTTCGGCTGTTTTGAAGGAACGCAGCTGGTGGCGATGGCTGCAACCCACTTTATTACCCCGGAGGTTATTGAGATTGGGCATGTCGCTACGCACCCGGCGTTCCGGCGTAGGGGGTATGCGGCGGCCTGTACATCTGCGCTTACTCAGGCGGCCTTTGCCCTTGCCCCGCGTGTCTTTCTGATGGTGCTTGAGCATAATACGGCTGCGCTGGCGGCGTATAAACAGCTTGGCTTTCGTGTGCTGGATCGCATGCGCATGGCTCAATTTCGGCTATAAGCTATGCCACACGCGTAACCCGGGCGTTGTGTCAAAAGTGTGTCATGCGCGCCTGCTGCGCCTTCAGCTGGGCCCGATGTGCGCATATACTACTGTACCTTCGTAAGGAATACTATGCGCCTGCGTACTCATGTTCTTTCTTCACTGCTTGCTGGCGTAGCCCTCTACCCGCGTGCGCCGCGCCGGGTTGCACTTCTGGTGGCTGGCGGTGTTGGGCTTGATATTGACCACTACCTCATCTACGCGCTGCGTAGCGGCAACTGGAAACCGCTGAGCGCCTGGCGCTATGACGGATGGCGCCACATGGCGCGCGCAGCCAGCGATACCCGCCGCCGCTATGGGCCGCTACGCTCGGCGTTTCACCACGCCGGGGTTACGCTGCCAATCGTGTGGGGCTTACAGCTTGTGTGGCCGGTGCTCCGCCCGCTAGCGCTCGGCGTAACGCTGCACCTCGCGCTCGATCTGCCGTTTCTGCGCCTTGATTGGCGCGTGTGGCGGCGCGCGGCAGGCCATTGCGAGCGCTGCGGTACGACCAAGCGGCGGCTCGATGTGGTGTACCTGGTGCCGCCGCGCCATGGTGGGGCGAGCTGGGCGCTTGAAAATCGCGCACTCTGGTGCCGCCGCTGCCGCCTGCAAGTATTTGGCTAACAGTTCGGGCTATCGTTGCGCGCCCCAATCGCAAATGCTATACTTACCGCAATCGGCCCACACCAGCAGAACTCGGCAGCGCTATGCCTACGCTTGAAGGCATCCTCGAACGCATCACCTTCCATAGCGAGCACGATGGCTATACGGTGGCGCGCGTCCAGCCGCACGACAAGAACCACCTTGTGACGATTGTTGGCAAGCTGCTGGGTATACAAGTCGGCGAATCGCTTGAGCTAGAAGGTCACTGGGTCGATCATCCCGAGCATGGCCGCCAATTCGAAGTCGAGCGCTACCGCACAGTGCTGCCCGCCACCGTCGAGGGCATTCGCCGCTACCTTGGCTCGGGCTTGATCAAAGGCATCGGGCCGGTAATGGCGCGGCGCATTGCCGAAACATTTGGCACCTACACCCTGCATGTCCTCGATCACGAGCCACTGCGCCTACGGGAAGTCGCTGGCCTGGGGCCGAAGCGTGTCGACCGCATCAGGCACGCCTGGGAAGAGCAGCAGCAGATCAAGGCGATTATGCTGTTCTTACAAGACCTTGAGATTGTGCCAGGGCTGGCGGTGCGGATCTACAAGCAGTATGGCGAGCAATCGCTTAGTGTTGTGCAGGCTACGCCCTACCGCCTGGCCGACGATGTGTATGGAATTGGCTTTCTCACTGCCGATAAAATTGCCCAGGCACTCGGCATTCCCCACGACTCGCCGCAGCGCGTAGGTGCTGGGTTGCGCTACACCCTGAGCCAAGCTACTGAAGAAGGGCATTGCTTCTTGCCCTGGGATGAGCTGGCCGCGCGCGGATCCGTACTCTTGGCGGTTGAACCTTCGGTGGTTGAGGCGACCCTTGGCGCAATTGCCATTACTCGCGAGGTGCATGTTGAGGAGTGGGACGGCCAGCGAATGGTGTATCTCCAGCCATTTTATCGGGCCGAGCGTGGTGTAGCCGAACGCATTCACGAGTTGCTGCGTACCCCCTCGCAGATCGCGCCCTTTTATCGCACGGCAAACTGGGCGCGCGTCTTCGATTTTCTGGCCGACCGCCGCGGTGTGATATTAACCGAGCAGCAGCGCGAAGCCGTGCAGATGGCGCTGACGAATAAGGTAAGCGTGCTAACAGGCGGGCCAGGCACCGGTAAAACCACCTCATTGCGCACGATTATTCAAGCATTGCAACAGCGCGGCGATCCATTCTTACTCGCCTCGCCAACTGGTCGCGCGGCCAAGCGCCTGAGCGAGGCTACGGGTGCAGACGCCGTCACGATTCACCGGCTGCTCGAATTTTCGCCCGCTGGGGGGCCGCATTTTAAGCGCAATGCCGACTTCCCGCTTGAGGCAAGTGTGGTAGTCATCGACGAAGTGAGCATGCTCGATATTTTGCTGGCAAATAACCTGTTTAAGGCTATTCCTTCACATGCGCATGTACTACTGGTTGGCGATGCTGATCAGCTACCGAGCGTGGGGCCTGGCCGGGTGTTGCACGATATGCTGGATAGTCTGGCCGTGCCGAGCATACATCTTGACATGATTTTTCGCCAGGCCGAAGGTAGCGGCATTGTGACCAATGCGCATCGCATCAACCGTGGCGATTTCCCACACCTGCGCGAGCTAAACGATTTTTACTTTTTCCCCCGCCCTGAACCAGAGCCATGCGCTGAGCTAGTGGTTGACTTGGTGGTCAATCGCATTCCGCAACGGTTTGGCCTCGACCCGTGCCGTGACGTGCAGGTGCTTACCCCCACCCATCGCGGCCCAGCAGGTGTGGCAAACCTCAATGCGCTATTACAGGCAGCGCTGAATCCATTCGACCAGCTACGGCCTGAACATCGTTTTGGGTCAACGGTATTTCGCCTGGGCGACCGGGTATTACAACTCCGTAATAATTATGATCTCGAAGTATATAATGGCGATATTGGTGAAGTTGTCGCAATCGCTCCGGTTGAGCAACTGCTAACTGTGCGCTACGACGATGCGCGTGACGTGATGTACGACTTTGGCCTGCTCGATGAGCTAACTCTGTCCTACGCAATTTCGGTACATAAATCCCAGGGTGCTGAGTACGCCTGCGTGGTTATTCCCTTACTGACGCAGCATTTCACGCTACTACAGCGCAACTTACTGTACACGGCGGTCACACGCGCCAGGCGCCTCGTAGTATTAGCTGGCGACCGGCGGGCAATTGCGATTGCGGTGAAGAATAACCGTGTTGCTACCCGCTATACCGGCCTTGCGCGCCGCTTGAAGGGAAATTAAGCCCTAGTTTCTGAATGAATTGTCATCGTAGAAATACGTAAAATAACGTATTGTCATTTGAATACGGTATAGAATAGTATTAGTGTATGTATGTTTTCGTGCGATCGGGTTAGCAATTGCGCTTGACGCGCATACGATCTTATGTCATAATCCTCGGCACTTCTGAATCCGAAATAGCGTCCAGCGGAAATACACGTTTTTATCTCAAGACCGTTACTACGTATGGAAACGGTTACCGCCTTGCCTGCGGTTTCCAGACTATGCTGCACCGTACAGCGTGGGCCATGTCGCTGTCTCTTTTGAACTGGTAGCCATCACAAGGAGGATTCATGTTCGCTGAAAACCATGTGCATACCAAGCGATGGAGTTTAGGAATTGGGCGTGTGGTAGTTACGCTTGTAGCGCTGCTGCTCCTAAGTTCGGTTGCGCTGGCGGCGGTACCAACCACAGGCACCTTCGCGGGCGTTGATACTGCTCGTGCGCAGCGTGTTACCTTCACTTTACCTGGCAGAACCACCACGGTCACTGATTGGGCGGGCGCGTTGAACTTGCAGCTCGACAAAGATACCAAAGGTGATCGGCAAGGGCCGTTGGTGAAGGTCTTCTGTATTCAGCTATTCGTTGTTGTTGGTCGGCCTGGTAGTGTTGATACTTATTACAGCAATGGTTCGGTCACCGCGATTCAGCCTGGTGGGTGCTATATTCGCTATATCGTAGGGCGCTACCCTGCATCGAATATAACCACGCAGGCAGAAGGTGCTGCGCGCCAATTGGCGATCTGGCACTTCTCGGATGGATTGGATCTGAGTACTGTGACGGATGCTGCCATCCGCGTGCGGGCGCAGGCGCTCGCCGATGAGGCCCAGACACAAGTTGATACCAATGGCTGCCCAGGCACAAATTCGGGCTTGGCATCGCTGACGCTTACCCCAGCGAACGCAACCGTGCCGCAAGGCCAGCCGGTGCAGTACACAGTCCAGCTCTCACCGGCGAGTGCCGCCTCATCTGTAACGATTACGGTTGACAGCCCTGCAACGCTGGATAATGGCACGCAGAGCGCGACATTGACACTCAACAATGGCGCGGCAACCTTCACCGTGACTAACTCCACCCCGGGCGTCATTAATGTAACGGCGCAAGTAGATAATGTGATGGATGAGGGCACGGTTTTCGAATCGGATAAGCAGCCCAAAACACAGCGGTTGGTGCTGGGGCAGAGCATTACGTTGACGGCGAGTGCCCAGGTACAAGTTGTTTTCCAAGAGGCAACCGCGACGGCAACCGCCACCCCCACTGAGACACAGGCGGCTACGCAAACACCAACTGCAACGAGCACGCCCGGCGGTGCGACGGAAACTGCAACAACGATTCCGACTTCAACCAGCACGCCAGTCATCTCGACTGAGACGGCGACACCGCGCCGCCCAACCCGCACGCCAGGGCAAGGTGGAGATGCGACGCCAACCAGTACGCAAACCACTGACGTTACTGTAACGCCTACCACGCCAACGAACAATGGTGGTGAAGTGACACCAACGATTGTTTCAAATGAAGAGTTGACACCTTCGCCTGTGACGGGCGACCAGGGAACACCAACCGTGTCAGCAGGCGAGGTTACTCCTACCACTAATCAGAATCAGGCATTACAACCCAAGGGAACCAAGCCACGGAGCTTGCCCAACACCGGAGATACCAGTGCAAATCATCTGGCCGAGTGGCTGTTAGCGATTGCAATCTCACTCGTTCTTGCAGGCATTGCACTACAGCGACGTGGTGCGCGGCGTTAATCGGGCACTACGTCGGTAGGAATACTATCAGGTGGGGTGGTGCGGCGAAACCGCACCACCCCACCTTGTTGCTCAGCGCTTTTGCCGGTCGTTTCCTAAAACAGAGGTAATTATGCTGGCTGGGTAGCGAGGCGCCGGGCACGCAGTAGCGAGGCAATGACCGCTACAATGAGAATGCCAGCTACCACCCCAAGCGACACCAGGGTTGGGATTTTGTAGGAGATACCTGTAAGGAGGGCGCTCAGGTCGGGCATCAGCATCTTCACCCCCACAAACGTAAGCACCACCGATAGCCCTAATTTGAGGTAATAGAACTTATCCATCACCCCGGCCAGCAAAAAGTAGAGTGAACGTAGTCCCAGGATGGCAAATACATTTGAGGTGTACACAATAAATGGTTCTTGTGTTACTGCGAAAATCGCCGGGATTGAGTCGACTGCGAAAATGAGGTCGGTACTTTCGATCATCAGTAGCACAAGAAAGAGCGGTGTCGCCATAAGTTTACCGGCTTGCCGTACAAAGAATCGCGAACCCTCATAGGTGTTGGTTACCGGCATGAGACGACGGAATAGCTTGATCAGCGGGTTTTGCTCGGGATGAAGCTCTTCATTCTTATGAAAGGCCATCTTAATGCCGGTAAAGATTAAGAATGCACCGAATACCCAGATAATCCAGTGGAATTCCTTAATCAGCGTCGCCCCGACAAGAATAAGCGCGGCGCGCATCAATAGGGCACCGATAATACCCCAGAAGAGAATGCGGTGCTGGTATTGCGGGGGGACACTAAAATAGCTGAATATCAGCACAAAAACGAAGATATTATCGACGCTGAGGGATTTTTCGATCAGGTAGCCGGTGAAGAATGACAGCGCTGCGTCGCTATTACTGTATGCACTGGTGGGGACAAGTTGCTGCCAGAAGAAATAGATACCTGCATTGAAGACGAGTGCCAGGCTGATCCACACCACACTCCAGATCGTGGCTTCTTTGACTGAAACTGTGTGCGCGTGGCGATGAAATACACCCAGATCAAGTGCCAGCATGGCAAGAACAAAGAGATTAAAGCCAATCCACATCCAGATCATCGGTCTATACTCCTTGAAGGCATAGACCGTGGGGCACTAAAAAAGCGAGTCCCCCACGGCAAACGAATGTCGTGGTGGTCTCGCCAGTAGTGCTATCACACATACAACCGGCCGAGGGCAATACCGTAAGTGGTAAAGACCCTGTACTGACGACCGGCTGACTCGCTGCTGCGAGTGGCTACTCCCCTACCTGCAAAAAGAGTAACATACTTTTTAAGGCTTGTCAATCACTTATTTATACTGTATTCTGGCACGAATATTGCTAGATACATAATTTTCACTACATTTTTTGATTCAAAACGGTACAGTATTAGTAGGGACTACGCAGGTGCGCAATACCACACTTCAATAATGAATGTACTTCCTGTGGTAGCCCGGTGCGTTTGATCTGTGTATAGAACATGTTGATGAAGTGGTGGGATGTGACGGAGGCATTTTATGCGCGGGCAGCCCATTCTTGTGATAGACGATGACGAAGCTATTCGTTTGACAGTGACAGATGCGCTTGAACTAGAGGGGTATACAGTTGTAACCGCTGTAAATGGTGCTGATGGTTTGGCTGTGCTTGATAAAACTAGCCCGGCGCTGGTGCTTCTGGATATGAGGATGCCGGTACTTGATGGATGGGGGTTTGCGCGGGCCTTACGCGAGCGAGGGCAGAAAATTCCGATTATTGTAGTGACTGCAGCGCACGATGCCCACCGCTGGGGGCGCGAGGTTAACGCAGCCGATGTGGTGCCAAAACCATTCGATTTAACCGACCTGCTTGATACCGTTGAGCGACACTACCCCTTGTGAGAAGGATGTGTGCATGAGCCACAGCCGCATAGAGCGATAATCGTAACAATAATAGGATTTTTGCTTGTTATGTCTGTGCCTGCGGCAGCATACTCCGTTGTTTCTTCTATCGCTGAATGCACTGTATGAGAAGGAATGCGCAATGGCATCTAAAACGCTGCCTCATTGGAATCTGGACGTGGTGTATCCCGGGCTTGATTCGCCAGAATTTAGGAATGATTTTGCAAATGCGCTCGCTGCGATAGATACAACAGTTGCAGTATTCGATCGGCTTGGGATTACAAAGCACCCTCCCCTGCAGCTTGATGATGCGACAATTGCTGCCTTTGAACAGGTAGTAGCTACAATAAACCCTTTGCTTGAGCAGCTTGGCACACTGCAATCGTATATTTATAGCTTTGTAACGACTGATTCGCGCAATACCCAGGCTCAGGCTCGCTTGAGCGAATATCAACAAGGGGCGGTAAAACTCACGCAGCTCACTGCGCGCCTGACAGCCTGGCTTGGCTCTATTGATGTCGATGCACTGCTTGAGCGTTCGGCGATTGCGCGCGAATATCAATTTGTTGTGACGCAAGCCCAGCGGCAGGCGCGGCATCTCATGTCGCCTGCCGAGGAGGTACTAGCCGCCGAGTTGAATCCAAGTGGCGGTGGGGCATGGAATCGGCTCTATAGTAATGTTACATCACAGCTGTTGGTGCCGTTAACACACGGCGATCAGGCGCATGAACTGCCCATGAGTGCGCTGCGCAATTATGCGTACAATGCCGATCGCGCATTGCGCCAGCAGGCATATATCGCTGAATTAGCCGCCTGGCAGCGCACCGCGGTGCCGCTTGCAGCCGCAATGAATAGTATCAAAGGTGAAGTACTTACTCTGGCACGTCGGCGTGGCTGGAGTTCGCCGCTTGAACAGTCGCTGTTCAACAATAATATTGGCCAGGATGCCTTTAATGCAATGATGGCCGCCGCGCGCGAGTCATTTCCCGATTTTCGCCGCTACCTGCAGGCCAAAGCGCGCATGCTCGGGTTAGAACGACTGGCCTGGTATGATCTGTTTGCGCCGGTTGGGAGTAGTGGACGAACCTGGGATTATGCCGTGGCGACGGAGTTTATTGAGCAGCAATTTGGCCGCTATTCTGCCCGTTTGCACGAATTTGCTGCGCGCGCCTTCCGCGAACATTGGATCGATGCCGAGCCGCGCCCAGGCAAGCGCGATGGGGCTTTTTGTATGCCGCTGCGCGCCGATGAGTCACGAATTCTTTCGAATTATGAGCCTAGCTTCAAGAGTGTGTCGACGCTGGCACACGAGCTCGGGCATGCCTACCATAATAGCAATCTTGCGCGCCAGCCCGAGCTTAATCGTAGTACCCCCATGACATTGGCCGAAACGGCCAGTATTTTTTGTGAGACTCTTGTGCGTAAAGCGGCGATGGAGACCGTACTGGCTGCCGAGCAAATAGAGATTCTTGAGGGCTCATTGATGAATGCCTGCCAGGTGGTGGTTGATATTACCAGCCGCTTTTTATTTGAGCAGCAGGTATTTACGCAGCGTGCAGCACGCGAGCTCTCGGTCGATGAGCTTTGCGCCGCCATGCGCGCCGCGCAGCGCGACACTTACGGCGATGCGCTTGAGCCTGAGGCGTTGCATCCATATATGTGGGCGGCTAAACCGCATTACTATAGCGCCACGTCGTTCTATAACTACCCATATATGTTTGGGCTGCTCTTCGGGTTGGGGCTGTACGCACGTTATCAGCGCGAGCCATCTGACTTTAAGGCCACATACGATGAGTTGCTGGCGTCGACGGGCCTGGCCGATGCCGCAACGCTTGCACGCCGCATGGATGTTGATATTCGCTCAATTGATTTTTGGCGTGCAAGCCTCGATACCATTCGGGCCGATGTCGAGCGGTTTGTGGCATTGACATAAGGTTGAAGCGGAACAGTAATGCGCGGGGTGGCGTATCTGCTAACCTGCTCGCATCAAACCACTGATATAACACCAAGGGCCGGAAGAAGTTACGATGCTTCTCCCGGCCCCTGATGTGTAGTTGCGAATTACTCGCTGGTTTTACTGCTTACTGTGAACAATCAGCACCGGGCAGTGCGCGCGCTGTGCGACAACATTGCTTACACTACCAAGTAACATACCAGTGAGCTGCCCATACCCACGCGAGCCAAGCACAATGAGATCACATCCCTCTTCATCGGCTACGCGCAAAATTGCTGGGGCGGCTGGCCCTTCGAGCAGTTGCTGCTCAACAACAAGCGAAGCCGGGAGTTGTTTGCGAGTTGCTTCGAGTAGCTGGTTGCCGATTGCGCTGCGTGCTTCGAGCAAGTGCTCGTATTGCGGCGTGCCGAGTAGATCGGATACATGCGGGAACGCATGCAATAGGCAGATACTTGCGTTATAGCGCTGCGCCAGATCGGTGGCCATGGTCATTGCCTGGTGTGAGTTTGGCGAGCCATCGACGGCGACAAGAATTTTGTGGAACATTGCAGCCTCCTTGCGGCACTATGCACCGTTACCAAGCGATGCGTTTGGTTGCTCCACGGCGGCCAACATTGGCGGCCAGAACTTCCCTATTACAAGCATAGCATAGCCGGGCAGGCCCAGAGGGAAGCCCTACTTTCTGCAGGAAAAGAAATCACAACACAGGGCGTATGCGAAGATAGCGTGCTGACAAACACCAGCGAGCTGTTTTGCACTTCACTATCGTGCAACTACTTTGCTACTTCGGTAGAAATGACGGCCTGTTTGTTCGGCACAAAGCGTGAAAGGAGAATGCCCAGCTCGTACAGCAGGTACATCGGCACGGCGAGCAGCATAAGGTTGTAGGGGTCACCAGTCGGGGTGATAATTGCCGCCACAATCACAATCACGACAATCGCATAGCGACGAGTGCGGCCAAGCGTTGCAGTATTGACAATTCCCAGGCGGGCGAGTAAGTAGATTACCGCTGGCAGCTCGAAGATAAGTCCATTCCACAGCAAGAGGGTTGCAACGGTTGAAATAAAGCTTTCGAAAGTTGGTTGGGCCTCGACACGAGTGCTGGTGCCGAACGAGAATAAGAAATTGAGCGCGGCCGGAATGGTGAAGAACCAGCCAAAAGCTAGCCCCGCAATAAATAGCTCGGTGACGAACGGCAGTGCAGTGAACAAAATCCGCTTTTCGTTTGGTAGCAGCCCCGGCACGAAAAAAGCCACGAGCTGATACACGAGCACAGGAATAGAGAGCGCCACCCCAATCACCAGTGCAACCCGCATATAGCTTACGAACGCCTCGGCTGGTTCAATAAACTGCAGCTTGATACTCGGATCGGTGACGAAATGATTGATTAGCAAATTGGGAATCGTATCGCCCAGCAGCGTTTTACTGTTGACCAGCCAGAAGCCGATAATGGTACCAGCGAGGATTGCTAGCAGCGATTTGGTTAATCGGCCGCGTAGCTCGACAAGGTGCGGGGCCAGGTCAGTCCAGAAGGCACCCAACGATTCAAATTGTGCGAGTGTTTCGGATGTGTGTGGCTCAGGCGCGGGTGCTACTGATGGCGTATCGCGAATGACCATGCGCACAATGAGGGCGATGATCAGCGGGGTAATGAGTAATGCCAGCAATACCCCAACGACAATAAAGAACTCCGTATTGCTCATGACGATGCCTCTTCGGCTGCGACGGCGGGGGCCGAGTGATCAGGCAGTTGTACGCCCCACGAAGGTGGTTGCCAGTCGTCGTCGAGCACATTGTGCTTGCGTAGCTGTTCTTGCAGTGCGAATAGGTCGCTCATAATCGCTTGCAGGCGCAGGTCGATCGTTTCCAACTGTGTATGATCGGCGGCAAACGCTGGTAAAGCGAGCGGTGTGTTGGTGTGTATGGGTCGGTGTTCGGCGACCGCAAAGGTACCAGGTTGCATATTGGGCGTCGGGTCGAATAGTTCCACAGGCGGTTCGGCCATCGGATCAGGGTCGAATTCTGCCAGCGGTGTGTTCTCGTTCACTGGCGGGCTGGCGAGGCTGGGTGGGGCAATTGATCCAATATCATTTAGCTCTGTTCGTGCTGCAGAGGTAAACGATTCGACTGATTCTTCAATCTGGCGTGCCGCCCCCATTACTTCATCGCGGACGCTCTGTACTTCGCGCAAGCTCGCGCGCAGGTTGACAATCTCTTGTTCAAGTTCCTGGCGTGCGCGTATGACCATCGCGGCATCTGGTGAGCTTTGGATCCAGTTACGCGCCCGTACCAGTAAGCCCCCGGCCTTGCGCGCCAGATCGGGCAGCCGCTCGGGGCCAACCACCACCAGCAGTATCACCAGAATAAAAACAAATTCGCCTGGCCCAATGCCCAGAATTTCCATGATGCGCCTTACCGTCTAGCAGTCTGCGCGTGGGAATAGTGAGCGACGTACTCATTACTCACAATCGCCGACACCGTGTGGAGATGATTGTAGCCGAAAAAAGCGACCGCCGAGGCGCAAAGAATGCCAAAGCCGCTCGCTTTGCGCTCTTTACGTTCTCTGCGGTCGTGTATCCGTGTAGCCGGATGCAGTTTACTCTTGTGGCTTGTGCGTGTCGATATAATCAATCGCATCTTGAACAGTGAGGATTTTCTCGGCATCCTCATCGGGGATTTCAACACCGAACTCTTCTTCAAGCGACATAATCATTTCGACGAGGTCGAGTGAGTCGGCTTTGAGATCTTCGCTGAATCGTGCGCCCGGTACAATTGCAACCTGTTCGACACCGAGCTGCTCGGCGACAATTTGCTTTAGACGGTCAACCATTTCAGGCGATGGCATTAGCGATGCTCCTTTCAACAACCTGGTTGAGAACATACAAGCGCAAAGATTCTGGCAGATACGGGTTTCTGCCCTGCCAGCACAAGAACCTACTCGCTATATCCCTCAATATAGCGTGTGACAACGGTGCCAAGGACGCCATTCACAAAGCGGCTGGAGTTGTCGCTGCCAAATTGCTTTGCTAGCTCAACTGCCTCGTTGATTACGGCTTTCACCGGGGGTTTTTCGCTCTCTTCAATAAGAATCTCATAGAGGGCGATACGCAAAATAGCCTTATCGACGCCGGGCATCTGGTTTACCGGCCAGCTTGGCGCCGCTTCTTCGATGATACGATCAAGATAGGAATAATGTTCCCATACCCCGAATACAAGCCGCCGAAAGAAGCGTTCACCTTCTGCGGGTAACATTTCATCTGCGACCCAGCGCGCTACAACTTCGTCGGGTGCATGGTCGGTCGCGTCGAGCTCGAACAGAACTTGGAGCGCGATGGTTCGCACGCGATGGCGCAGGCTAGCCATGTCCTGCCTCCACGTCTTGAATATAGACGTTTACCTCGCGTACTGCCAGGCCCGCCAGTTCCTGGATTACGGCCGCAACAGTTGCCTGAACGGCAATCCCTAGATCCAACAGGTTCGTATCGGGCAGGGCAATTAAGTAGCAGTCGGCGCTTACGCCCTCGGGTTCGATCTGTAAGGTTACCCCTTCGCCGCGTAGCGTGGGCCGTGTTCGTGGGCCGCTCCCGAGGCGGGCGATGCCTGGCACTTCGCGTATGGCCATTACTACCAGGTGCGTGAGCACGTGGGGAGCCACAAATACGGTGCCGGTTGCCTGGGTCACAGTCAGTTCTACTCTCTCTGGCGCTGCATCAGGTTAGGGAGAAAGCTTAAGTCAATCTCGCCGCGCCGGAAATCCGGTTCGTTGAGCAGCGCAAGTTGAAATGGCATTGTTGTTTTTACACCGGTGACGATACATTCGCTGAGCGCGCGGCGCATCCGCGCCAGGGCTTCATCGCGATCGCTGCCCCAGGTAATCACTTTTGCCAGCAGCGAATCATATGTTCCGGGCGGGGTATACCCTGCATAAATATGCGAGTCGACCCGTACACCGGGGCCGCCAGGCGGAAGGAAGAATTCGACTTCACCGGCTGAGGGTAAGAAATCGCGTTCGGGATCTTCCGCATTAATACGGCACTCTATCGCGTGCCCGCGTATTCTAACGTCTTTCTGAGACAGCGTCAAGCGTTCGCCAGCGGCGATCCGCAGCTGCCATTTCACCAGATCAACGCCGGTAATAAGCTCGGTGACTGGGTGTTCGACCTGGATGCGGGTGTTCATTTCCATAAAATAGAAATGTCCATTGGGGGCAAGTAGACATTCCATGGTGCCAGCGTTGGTGTAGCCAATCGCTTGCACGCCGCGCATTGCTGCTTCACCCATAGCGGTGCGCAGCTCGGGGGTAACTGCTGGGGAAGGCCCTTCTTCGATAATCTTCTGGTGGCGGCGTTGGATAGAGCAGTCGCGCTCGCCGAGGTAAATTGCGTTGCCGTAGTTGTCGGCCAGCACTTGAATTTCGACGTGGCGCATCCCGGTGAGGTAGCGCTCAAGGTACAGGTCGCCCTGTCCGAACGCGGCTTCGGCTTCGGCTTTCGCCGTGGCATAGGCGCGGGCAAGCTCGCTCTCTTCCTGCACAACGCGCATGCCGCGTCCGCCGCCGCCCGCCACAGCTTTCAGCAGTACCGGGTACCCGATCGTTATCGCAAGCTCGGTTGCTTCGTCGACATTGCGAAGGGCACCATCGGAGCCGGGAATAACTGGCATACCAGCGGCGCGCATCGTTTGCCGCGCGATTGCTTTATCGCCCATCAGGCGAATGGCTTCGGGCGACGGGCCGATGAATGTAAGCGTGCATTCCTGGCAGATCTCAGCGAAGTAAGGATTTTCCGATAGGAAGCCGTAGCCAGGGTGGATGGCATCGCAGCCAGTAATAAGCGCAGCCGTGATCAGTGCTGGTGGGTTGAGGTACGAGCGCGCCGGTGCGGCCGGGCCAATGCACACTGCTTCGTCGGCCAGGCGCACCGCCAGCGAATCACGATCGGCTTGTGAGTAGGCGACCACCGCGCGCACGCCCAGTTCCTGGCAGGCGCGCACCACACGCACGGCAATTTCGCCGCGATTGGCAATCAGAACTTTATCGAACATAGCTGTTTACGATTTATGCCTGCTGATTGAGGAAGTACGATAGTTGCGCGCCGTACCCCATCCATACTACTGCATCACCATTCCACCATCAACCGTCAAAGTTTGGCCGGTGATGTACGCGGCGGCATCGGAAGCCAGGAAGCACACGAGATTTGCAACATCTTGCGGGGTGCCCATGCGCCCGAGCGGGATGTTTTCGAGAATAGCGCCCCGAATTTGTTCGCTCAGTACGCCTGTCAGTTCGGTTTCGATATAACCAGGAGCCACGGCGTTGACCGTAATGCTGCGCGAGGCCATTTCGCGCGCGGTGGATTTGGTGAAGCCAATAATGCCTGCCTTTGCCGCTGCATAGTTTGCTTGCCCGGCGTTACCCATCAGGCCCACCACCGAGGTAATATTAATGATTCGCCCACCGCGCGCTTTACTCATTGGGCGCAGCGCCGCTTTGGTGCATAAGAAAATGCCGCGTAGGTTTGTATTCAGCACGGCGTCGAAATCATCTTCTTTCATCCGTAAGAGCAGGGTATCGCGGGTAATTCCAGCATTATTTACCAGAATATCTAGCCGCCCGTACTTCTCGATCACAGCTTTGAACAGCTGGTCGACCTCGCCACCCTGGCTTACATCGGCCTGGAATGCGCTGGCAGTGCCATCGTGACCGATAATCTCGTATATGACCGCATCGGCAGCTGCCTGGTTGCCTTTGTAATTCACGGCTACGGTCGCACCCGCACTGGCGAGTGTGAGCGCAATCGCCCGCCCGATGCCGCGTGAGCCACCTGTCACGAGCGCAACCTTGTCCTTCAGGTCGATTTGCATGCATACTCCACGTTAGTAGGTAAGTGGGCGGATCAGGCGGCGTATAAGCTTCGCGTGGCCTGCTAGCAGCCGATTACTTTTCGGCCATATCAAACAGCGTTTGCCCGTCGATGAGCACCACGGGCCGCCCGCGTGCCGTTTTGGCGGCATTAGGCTGAAATTCGGTTGAAACCACTACCACGCCTTTGCGGCAGCCTTCCCGTTTCATATCCTGCAGCAGGCTCTCGATGGTGCCAACGCCCACTTTATCGGCGACACTCAGGCGCAGGTGCCATGGCTCACCCTCATGTTCAAACCACAGATCGAGATGCTTATCTTTGTCGATAAAGCGATGATCTTTGAAGGTGAAGCCCTGTTTGGTGAACACATTTTTGACATAGCTGCCAAATTGTGGCAGCGAAAGCCCCTGGATGTCGCTTAGCTCGCGGATGGTGCCCGGGCGCTGCAATTGCCCGCCGCGCTCGTCGACTTGTTCGCGCAGTTTGCGGTTGCGCTCTTCGGTGCGCCCGGCCATTGTTGTGCCGAAGGTGCAGAATGCTACTAGCGACAGCGCGGTAAACCCGGCCAGCTGCCCCCAGATTTGCAGCAGGGTAAAGGTTGCAGCTTGCGGGCCAAGTGCGGCTTGCACCGAGGCGCGTAGCGGGGTAAGGAAAATGAGCGCTGCTAGTGCCACTGCACCAGCAATACCGCCGATTAGCCCCGTCATGAAGCCGTGCAGTGCGTAGTGATTTTGCACGCGCCGACCAAGCAGCAGGCCCGTACCAACTGGCACGATACCGGCGATGAGCGAAAGGGTTGGGCCTTGTAGAAAGGCGAAGCTCATTAAGACACCGGCGATTGTGCCGTACAGAAGCACAACCTGCCAATTTAGCTCGCGCAGGCCAACCGACAGCAAGGACATTGATCGCGCAATCAGGCCTTTTGGCGGCTCCGTTATCGCTGGCAACGCGGGGGTATCAGATTCTACCTGTTTGCGCTGCTTGGCCGCTTTCGCGGGCTGCGGTTCGCGTTGCTCCGACACATCGACTCCCATCTATCTCTCCATGTAGGTGTAGTGCTTCAGAAATGCGGTGAACGAAACTGTTCCTAGTTCGGTTTGAGTGGCTCCTGCTCAAGCAGTTCATCGACTGCCTCACGCAGTTTGCCAATATCGGCGAATGAACGATATACCGAGGCGAATCGAATGTAGGCGACATCGTCGATCTCGCGCAGGTGGGCCATCACAATATCGCCAATTGTGGACGATGGCACTTCTTGCTCGTCGAGCGCCATCAGCGCGGCCTCGACATCGTTTGCCACATGCTCAAGCTGCTGGGCCGACACTGGGCGGCGGTAGCAGGCGGTACGCACGCCGCGCATCATCTTTTCGCGGTCGTAAGGTTCGCGCTCGCCATTCTTTTTTACCACCGTCATACTCACCGATTCAACCCGCTCGTAGGTGGTGAAGCGTTTGCTGCACGCCGGGCATTTGCGCCGCCGCCGGATCGACTCGCCGCCATTGAGCTTGCGCGTGTCGATAACATCGCTATCGGGATGTTGGCAGAATGGACAGCGCATGGCCTTCCAATCGAATCAGGGTGTTGCAGCGCGTGTGCTGGTGATACGGCATCGCGGCGCATTATAGCATAGGCATGCGCCCGCGCCAAACATTGTTCCGCTTCCTGGCGCGGCAGCAGCGAAACTTAGCAGATCGTTAATTGAGTCCTAATGATGGTCGCCTATACTTCGTGCTGTTATCCTGAAGCATTCTGCAATCGCATTATAGAGAGGAGCCTGGTTTGCATCGTTCGCCTTCTTCTACGCTGTCGCGCCCCGCCGCGCCCGCGGATACGACACGTTCGCCACGCCTGCCACTGCTGGCATTGGCTGGATTAGCTGGTACGGTAGCGCTGGCTATGCTGCTGCCATTTTCGTATCGCGAGGCAGTTATATTGGGGATTGTACAGGGGCTTGGTGAGTTTCTGCCGATTTCATCTTCGGCGCACCTCGTTCTTACCCCGTGGTTTTTAGGCTGGTCCGACCCCGGCCTGACGTTCGATGTCGCTCTGCACCTTGGGACGCTGGTTGCTGTGGTGGTGTATTTCTGGCGCGATCTGGTGAAGCTGGCGGTGGCACTTCCGCGCCCACGCACGCCCGATGGCAAACTCGCCTGGCTGTTGCTCATCGGCGCGATACCTGGTGGTATTGCCGGGGTACTGTTCGATGATCTGGCCGAGCAGGCGTTCCGTAACCCCCTGCTGATTGCCCTCACGCTTTCGCTGATGGGGTTGGTGCTCTATGCCGCCGACCGCTGGGGGCCGCAGGCACGCACCGAGCGCGACCTGGGTATCGTTGATGCGCTGGCGATTGGTGTGGCGCAGGCGGTGGCGATCGTTCCGGGCGTGTCGCGCTCGGGTATGACGATTGCGGTGGCGCGGTGGCGTGGCCTTGAGCGCGCGGCGGCGGCGCGCTTCTCCTTCTTGCTCGGCACGCCGCTGATTGCTGGCGCGGCGGTGTTTAAGCTGCGCCACCTGCTGGGCGAGCCGGGCGTGTTCACCGGGCCGTTTATCGCCGGGATTATTGTGGCGGCGGTGGTAGGGGCGCTAAGTATTGCGTTTCTGATGCGGTATTTGCAGCGTGCTGGCCTGGGCGTGTTTGTAATCTACCGCTTACTCCTGGCAGGTTTAGTTGTCAGCACGGTATTGCTCGGGCTGCGCGGCGTGTAACGCTACTACGTATTGGCATACAAGACGAAGGGCGAACGTCGTATCATCGATGTTTCGTCCTTTTGTTATTGATATAAGTTACCCGGTCGCCCACGTTTGAGAATAGTGCCTGCGGCAGCATGGTACCGAACTGTTTTTTGTGCTCCGCTGTTGGCGCGAAGCGCCAACAGCGGAGCACAATGATAAAAAAGTACCGCTCTGCCGAAGGCTACAAACGTCCACTGTATAACTCGTGTTATTTACTGCGCCGCCAGGTAGCGCGCCCAGCACCAGAGGAGATAGGCAGCTGCGGTATTTCGCGCAATGCCAAGCGGCTGTGCGCCTTGCCCGCCCTCAATGCGAAGCGTTGATAGAATGGCGCGACCACTCCCCACCTGAAGTTCGGCAGCGTATTCGTGTACGAACATGGTGCGTGCATCGAGCCGCCGCAGAAGCGGCTGCCACTGCCCGGTGTAGCCTACCAGATCGAGGGCGCAATCGGCGGCACAGCCAAACATCTGGGTCGCCAGCGCATCATCTAGCGGGAAGTCGCCCCAGGCGGCGTGTGGCTCGGCCAGGCGAATGGCTTCGCGCCAGAAGGGCATGGCTCGCACCGGCACCGGGCCTGGCGCTGCCGCATCTGCCAGTAAGATAATCGCTCGTCCGCCCCGCTCGATCCACGCGCTGATGTCGTTGTTCCACACTGTACTGATAAGTACTACGGAGGTGGCAGGCAGCGTATGCGGGGTATTACGATTTACACTGATGCCAGGCGCAATTCGCGGCAGGTAGTGCAGCCGCCCGGCCGGGTCGTGCAGAGCAATGCCGCTGGCAGTGCGCCAGCCATCGCGCGGGAAGAACCAGAGCTGCCAGGTGTTATAAATCACTGTGCCGCCCAGATCGGCTTCAGCTGTCAGTAATACCTTTTGTGGCTGGGAAACATATGGCGCGGCAAACTCGGCTACCGCTAGCTCGCGCAGATCGCCGGGCGTGAGCGCGAAGGCACTTTCGTGCGTGCCCTGAGCAAAGGGGGCATGAGTTGCCAGCGCTGCCTGCCAGCGCAACACGAGCGGGCCGCGCTCCGCGCCGTAATGCGACAGCATAAAATGTGCGCGCACCATTGTGCCCATCGGGTAGTTCCAGGTATCCCACGGCGCAGCGCGGTCGCCGCCCGCCACCCAATCGCGCCGCCGATCCCACCCGACCAGCAGTACGGTGTCGGCGTTGAAGGCGCGAAAGGCCGCTGGCTCGAATTTCAGCTGGTCGCGCGCATCCCACATCCCGGCGGTGCTAATTGGTGTATCAGCCTCGCCCGTCACGACATACCCGGCAATCTCGTGGAATAGCCGCGTCTGCTCGATCGTGTATTTGCGGTGCCACAGCCCCTGTGCGAATGAAATGCGCTCTAGCTCGGCGGCGCGTGCGTTCATCCCAGTGGCATGTAGACGTACGGCCTGGTACGGCAGATCGTATTGCCAGCGCGCGCCCTGTGGGTTGATGCCTGGGTCGTCGGAAGCCCACCATGACTGCGCCGTTTGTCCGAGCGGTAGAGGATCGCGGAAGGTGTCGTAGTCGCAGAATTCGCCAAACAGCCAGGGTTGTGGCAGCCTGCCACGCGGCGCGAAATAATCGAGCAGCGGGCGGAAGTGGTGCAGCTCGCTATAGAAATGGTAATCATAGAATTCGGCAAATTCGTTCAGCAGCCCGCCGTAGGCTTCGCCCGAGCCGCTATTGTCGCGTACCAGTGCGTCGCCAGCGTGGCGCTTCACCAGCGCAAACAACGGTGCCAGCATCTGCGCATCGACTACGTGGCTCAATTCGCAGCCTAGAGTGTACAGAATAACTGACGGGTGCTGGCGCGCCTGACGCATCAGCCGATCGTACTCGGCAGGCACTTGCGCACGGAAGAATGCCGATGGCTGCGGAATCCACATCGGCAGTTCAACCCACAGCAGCATGCCCAGCTCGTCGGCCAGGTCGAAGTAATATTGTGGCGGGAACCACAGGCAGAGCTTCACACCATTGTAGCCCAGCGCCTTCAGCCGCGCGAAGTCGGCGCGCGCGCGCGCGGGGCCAGGGTTGCTATGCAATGTTTCGGGGTACCAGCCCCACGAAAGTGCCATGCGCACCGAAAGCGGCGCATCATTGAGCAGCAGGCGACTGCCATCGGCGTGCAGCGAGCGCAGCCCAAAGCGGATGGTGCGCTCGTCGCCATCGTTCAGTACCAGGCGTGCAGTATACAGCGCCGGGCTGGCAGGCGACCAGGGGCGTGGCGTCGTGATGTGTAGCTGATGGGTGACAGATGCCGTCGCTGAATGTGGCTCGTGTGCGCTGGTGTGTAGCTCAGTCGTCAGGATTTCCCGCCCATCGGGATCATAAAGTGTGAGCTGGAGAACTGCGGGCGCGGAAGTTGTGGCGTTCAGCTCAACGGTACCGTCGGCGGCACCGCGCACCAGCACATCTTCGAATACAACCGTGCCAGTGGCCCGCAGCGCTACCGGCTGCCAGATGCCGCCAAACATATGGCCCCAGACATACGGCAAAAAACCGGCGAGGGTTTCGCGCAGCCGGAAACGGCCTGGCGTTGCGAGCGAATCGGGGCCAGCCGTGAGCGAGGCGGGCTTTTCGATGTGTAGTAACAACTCGCTGGATGTTCCGGGCGTAACCGCAGCGGTGATTTCTAGCTCGAAGGCATCCCACAGCCCGGTATGCTCACCAACCGGCTGCCCATTCACAAACACAGCGCAGTGGTAGCTCACACCGCCAAAGCATAGCCAGGTACGTCGCCCGACCCAATCGGCTGGAATATGTATCGTGGTGCGGTACCAGCACGGCCCGGCGTACTCAAGCGGTATGCCAAGCTGCTCCCAGCAGCCTGGGACGGGAATAGGCTGCCAGTTGGCGGTGTCGTTGGAGCGGAATTCCCAACCCTGGTCGAGTACTATTTGCTGCATCACAGGTTACGCATCTGCTTTACTGACTTGTTCGTAGCCGATCACCGCCCAGTAGATCGCCAGCAATATGCACAGCCCGAAGCTGGCATAGACATTCACAAACGATAATGCGAACGCGATGGAATAGCTGATCAGGCTGAAGCGCTGGTTATGGGTTATTCCTGCTTGCTGCGCAGGACTCAAATTGCGTATTAGCAGATGATTATTCTGCGAAATATAGGATGAGAGAACGCTGAAGGACAGGGCGAGTAACACAAAGGTAGCGGTGTACAGCGCACAGGCTACCCAAGCCGCCGGGCGGTCGAGGTATTCGGCGAGCAGGGCGGTGGGGAATGGTATGGTCGTCACAACCAGTAAGATCAGCCCATTGAGGAACAGAAGCCGTGAGTCTGAGCGACCAATCAGCACGAACAAACGATGGTGGTTCACCCACACAATCAGGATGAAGAGGAAGCTGACCAGATAGGCCAGGTATGAAGGCCAGCGACTGAGCAGCGCGATCCACAGTTCGGTGCCGCTAGCCACTTCGTCGAGCTGCGGTACCTTGAGTTCGAGCACCAGCAATGTCATCGCAATTGCGAACACGCCATCGCTGAAGGCTTCAATTCGGGCGGTTTCTTTTTTGTCGGTGGTCTCTTCGCTCATAGGGCCTCGCAGGTGCGTTTTGCAAAAACGAGAATACAACCGGGCTTTGCCGTCGGCGCTGCACGCCAACTGCGGAATCTATACTCGATCTTGATGCTATGTGCTCGGCAACTATAGCGTTTCGCAGCCTGATTTGTCAATTCGTGTGAGCACTTGGTACCGAGTAACGGGTGTTATAATGCGCGTTGCCCGTAACGGCGAGTGCGTAATACTGTACCGCCCAGTGCGCCGGGCGCATCACGCGAGGAGATAAGGGAGATGATCGACGACAAGCCCCAGCACGAATGCGGCATTTTTGGGATCTATGCGCCCGATGAAGATGTGGCGCGGCTCACATTTTTTGGGCTGTATTCGCTGCAGCATCGCGGGCAGGAAAGCGCTGGGATTGCGGTGTCGAATGGGCGGCGCATTCATTTACATAAAGAAATGGGCTTGGTGGCGCAGGTGTTCGATGAATCCAGCTTGCGCCCGCTCCAGGGTCATCTGGCGATCGGTCATACTCGCTATTCCACCACTGGCTCCTCGAAGCTGCAAAATGCCCAGCCGTTTGTGGTTGAAAGCGCACTCGGGCCGCTGGCCGTGGGCCATAATGGTAACCTGACGAATGCCCCGGCTTTGCGCCAGGAGCTGCTGAATCGCGGCGTGGGACTAACTTCGACCAGCGATAGCGAAGTAATAACCCAGATGCTGGCGGGCGGCGAGGGCCGAAGCTGGGAAGAAAAACTGCGCGTGTTTATGGTGCGCGCTCAGGGTGCCTATTGCCTCACCGTGCTCACCCGCGATGCGCTGTTTGCCGTGCGCGACCCATGGGGGCTGCACCCTCTGTGCCTGGGGCGCGTGGGCGAAACCGGCTGGGTTGTGGCTTCGGAAAGCTGCGCGCTGGCAACGATTGGCGCTGAGTTCGAGCGCGAAATTGCACCGGGCGAAATTATTGCGGTTGGCGAAGACGGCCCGCGCACCGTGGCGCGCATGCCTGCGTCGAATCGGGCGATGTGCTTGTTCGAATATATTTACTTTGCACGGCCCGACAGCCTGGTTGAAGGGCAGACATTGCACGCGGCGCGTGTGGCGCAGGGGCGCGAGCTGGCGCGTGAGTCGCCCGCGGCTGCCGATGTGGTGATTCCTGTGCCCGATAGTGCTGTGCCAGCAGCAATCGGCTATGCGCAGCAATCGGGTATTCCCTACAGCGAAGGGCTGATCAAAAATCGCTATATTGGGCGCACCTTTATTCAGCCCGATGATCGGCTGCGCAAGGTTGGCATTCAGCTCAAGTTCAACCCGCTGGCCGATAACCTCAAGGGCAAACGCGTCGTGCTGATTGACGACAGCATTGTGCGCGGCAATACCTCCGGCCCGATTGTGCGGCTGATTCGCGATGCGGGCGCGGCGGAGGTGCATATGCGTGTTTCGTCGCCGCCTATCCGTCACCCATGCTTTCTCGGCGTCGATATGGCTTCGTACCCCGAGCTGATCGCGCACCGCATGAGTATCCCTGAAATTCAAGATTTTTTGGGGGTTGATAGCCTGGCCTACCTCAGCCTCGATGGCCTGATCCGCGCGACCGGCCATGCCGATTCGGGCTTCTGCCAAGGCTGCTTCACCGGCAGCTACCCGGTCGATATTCATATGATGGAAAAAGAAGCGTTTGAGCGCTAGCGCGAGCGACGTAACGCGCGCCATGCTTGGCGAGCGCCTGCTTGGTGCTTATGCTGCGCTGCTTGGGCATTTTGGCAGCGAACCGCACTGGTGGCCGATCATCACCGATGCGCCACAGTTTGAGATTGTGGTGGGCACGGTGCTGGTGCAGCAAACGCGCTGGGAAACTGTAGAAGCGGCGATTGCGCGCCTGCAAGCCGCTGGCCTGCTACGCCCGGCGGCGCTGGCGGCTGCCAAGACCGAAGCACTGGCGGCGATGATTCGCCCGTGCGCCTTCCATATGCAGAAAGCGCCTGGGTTGCAGGCGATTGCCCGCTACCTCTGCACGCAGTACGATGAAGATGTAGCCGCGCTGCTGTCCCGCCCACGCGCTGAGCTGCGCGCCGAGCTGCTGGCTTTGCCGCGTATTGGCCGCGAAACCGCCGACACAATAATGCTGTATGGCGGCACGCACCCGCTTTTCATCGTCGATGCCTATGCCCGGCGTTTGCTGGCTCGCCTGGGCATATTGACTGGAGTTGATGCCACGCGCGCGCCATACGATACGATCCAGGCTGCGGTTGAAGCCGCGCTCAGCGGCCCGGCGCTCGATGCGCGCCTAGTACAAGCCGCCTTTGCCCCGCCGATTCTGGCGGACGCCGCGCCGCGCTGCCAGTTTTATCGAAACTTCCACGCGCTGATTGTGGAAGAGTGTATTCATCACTGCCTGGCCACACGCATGCGCCACGACCAGCCCGGCGCGCGGCGCACATTCGTGGATGCGCGCAAGTGCGCGGCGCACTGCCGGGCCTGTACGGGCTGCCCCCTGCGCGGCATGTGCGCGACTTACCATGCCGATTCTAGGGCCGCATTGTAGGTTCTAGCAAAACCGCCAAGACATCGGCGTACCAAGATTTGAATGCCCGCAAACTCTGGTGCATTCTTGCCTTTGTGGTTCCTATGAAGTACTGTTGGCTTTCTGCGTTGGGCGGAAGGCTAGCTCCCATACCCAACCATTGCTGGCGCGGCGACCATACCACACGCCAGCGGTTGGCGCGCAGTTGCCGTTGTCGTAGGTGTGCGGCCGCAGGTCAATACGCATGTCGGTGGTGTATTCCAGCAGCGAGCGGATCGGCGCGCCATGGCTTACCAGCGCCACACAGCGCAGTGGGCTATCATCGATCTGGGTGAGTAGCTCGCTGGTGCGGGCGCGAATCTGATCCATCTTCTCGCCCGGCGCGCCCTCGCGCAGAGTTTCCGCAAATGTGATCGGCAGCGCTAGCGCCGGCGCGATCGCCTCGGCGGTCTGGCGTGTGCGCGTAAACGGCGAGCAAAAGAGTTGCTCGATGCCCCGCCCCACCAGCCATGCGCCCGCCGCGTGTGCCTCGCGCACGCCGATCGCAGTGAGCGGCGGGCCAGGCGGGGTGTGATACGGCACGCCGGTGGTGCGGTCGGGCGCAGCGTGGCGCACCAGGTACAGTTCTTGCAGCATGTGTTTCGTGAACCCCGGGTTTTTTACATAATGATAGCGGACGCCCCATGGCACCCGCCGCCTCTATTGTAGCAGAAAAACGCTGTAACTGGGCTGGCTAGCTTTTCTGGTATAGTACTATTGTACACATATCATATCGTTTCCCGATACTCATGTGCTGCCTGATAGTTGTTTTGACCCGCGCCGGGAGGCGTGGTGCCGTTCAAGCAAACGAAAGCCAGGTAGACGATGTATATTGGCGATTGGCTGGCCCGCCGCGCCCATCTTAGCCCGCACAAGGTAGCGCTGCACGATGCGGTTACGAGTAATGCGCTGCAGCCAATAACCTACGCCGAATGGAACCGCGCCGCAAATCGCACCGCCCAGCTGCTGCGCGAACGCTTCCGGGTGCGGCCTGGTGACCGGGTGGCGGTGCTGGCGCTGAATTGTGTCGAGTATCTCGATATCTGGTTTGCGTGCGGTAAGCTCGGCGCGATTCTGCAAAACCTTAACTGGCGCCTCACCGTTGCTGAGCTGCGCGCACTGGTGGAAGATGCCGCGCCGCAGGTGCTGATCTATGGCCCCGAGTTTGCCGAGCAGGCGGCGGCGTTGCTCGAGACCCCGGGTGTTCCGCATCTTGTTGCGCTTGATGGGACGGCCCGCGCCCACCCCGCCGATGCGCTGTTTGCCGAGCGCGCCGAGCTGCCCGACACGCCGCCGCCACCGGTTGAGCTGAGCTGGGATGATCCGTGGGTGATCTGCTACACCGGCGGCAGCACTGGCCTGCCCAAAGGCGCGCTGCTTACCCACCGCGCGATCACCTGGAATGCGATAAACACCAATACCAGCTGGGGGCTTGCGTCCGATGACATCGCAATTTTGAATGCGCCGCTGTTTCATACCGGTGGGCTGAATGTGTTTACTGCACCGCTGGTGCATACTGGCGGCACCTCAATCGTGTGCCGTGGCTTTGATTGCGACCAGGTGTACGACTTGTTTGACCACGCGGGCGTCACCCTATTCTTCGGCGTACCAAGCATGTTCATTGCGCTGCAACAGCACCCACGTTGGGAACACGCCGATTTCGCCCGCCTGAAGCTGGTGATTAGTGGCGGCGCGCCCTGCCCGCTGCCGGTGTTCGAGCGCTTCTGGGCGCGTGGGGTCGATTTCAAAACTGGCTACGGATTGACAGAGGCCGGGCCAAATACATTCTGGCTGCCAGCTGAGGATGTCCGCCGCAAGCCCGGAGCGGTTGGCTTCCCGCTGATGCATGTCGATGTGAAGGTCGTTGCGCCCGATGGCGACGAATGCGGCCCCGAGCAACCAGGCGAGCTGCTTATTCGTGGCCCGCATGTGTGCGCGGGCTACTGGAACCGCCCCGCAGACACCGCCCAGGCGCTGGCCGGTGGCTGGCTGCATACTGGCGACCTGGCGCGCCGCGATGCCGAGGGCTATTACTGGATCGTTGGTCGGCTGAAGGATGTGATTATTTCTGGCGGCGAGAACATTTACCCGGCTGAGGTAGAAAGTGTGCTGGCAGCGCATCCGGCGGTGGCTGAGGCTGCGCTGATTGGCGTGCCCGATGCGCGTTGGGGCGAAGTGGGCCGTGCGATTGTAGTGCCGCACGCCGGTGCCGCACTCGATGCGAATGAGCTCCTATGCTTCTGTCGCGAGCGGCTGGCGCGCTACAAAATTCCCAAGAGTGTGGTGCTGGTAGCAACACTACCGCGCACTGGCGCAGGTAAGATCGATAAACTTGAGCTAAGCCGCCTCTATGGCGCGCCCGAATAATACCCAGATTGTGTACCTGACTAGCGAAGGAGTTTGTTTGTGAGTAGTATTCCAACGCTACCCGGCATCACTTCCCAGATGATTGCCACGCCGCGCCTGCAAATTCATGCGCTTTTTAGCGGCCCAGCCAACGGTATCCCGGTGCTCTTCGTCCATGGCAATGCCTCATCGGCAACGTATTGGGAAGAAACCATGCTGGCGCTGCCGCCAAACTATCGCGGTATTGCCCCCGACCTGCGCGGCTATGGCGACACCGAAGAGCAGCTGATTGATGCGACACGCGGGCTGGGCGATTTTGTTCATGATCTGCTGGCGCTGGCCGATACGCTGGGGCTGGCGCGCTTCCATGTGGTTGGTCATTCAATGGGTGGGTCAGTCCTGTTCTTGCTTATTCCGGCGGCCGGCGACCGTGTGCTGAGCGCGACGCTGGCGGCACCTGGCTCGCCCTATGGGTTTGGCGGCACCAAGGATGTGGCGGGCAATCCCTGTGCGCCCGATTTCGCTGGCTCGGGCGGCGGCATTGTCAACGCCGAGTTTACGCGGCTGATGAGTATTGGCGAGCGCGGTAGCGATAACCCACAGGCATCGCCGCGTGTGGTGATGAACACGTTCTACTGGAAGCCGCCGTTTGTGCCCGCACGCGAGGAAGAACTGCTTTCGGGCTTGCTGAGCGAGCGGATTGGCCCCAATGCCTACCCCGGCGATTTCGTGCCTTCGGAGCACTGGCCGGGGGTTGGTCCGGGCGTGTGGGGGCCAGCTAACGCGCTCTCGCCCAAGTACATTGGCGATAGTGTTGCGCGCTTTGTGAATGCCACACACAAGCCGCCGGTTGTGTGGGTGCGCGGTGCCGATGACCAGATTGTGGGCGATTTTTCGCTGTTTAACCTGGGAACGCTAGGCCAACTTGGGATCGTGCCAGGCTGGCCGGGTGCCGATGTTCACCCGCCGCAGCCGATGGTGAGCCAGGTGCGGGCGGTGCTCGAGCAATATCAGGCCAGCGGCGGCACATATGAAGAGCACGTTTTTCCCGATGTAGGGCATACGCCCTATATCGAGCGTCCCGCCGAGTTCAATGCGCTGCTCGCCGAGCTGCTGGCGCGCGTGTAATACCAAATCCGGTTGAATATTTGTAGGACTTGCGCAGGTGCATTGTTCGGCAGCTCGATGCGGGGCTGTTTGCCTGCGGCAGCATGGTACTCAGGTATTTCTTTGTGTGTGGTGGTGCCGCGCCCTGCGCGGCACCACCACACACCGATAAAAGATACAGTACCACTTTGCCGGAGGCTGAACGCGCCAACGGCGTAAGTCCTAATTTGTATATCATACACGACGCATGACGTACGACAAAGCCAAACGCTCCGTGCGTAGTGCGTAATACTAGTAATACTAGTGGCAAATTTGGTATAAGATTTCCATACGTACTTAAACACATATGGGGTTGGCACAATGCGCTGCGCCAACCCCGATGTATTCAAGTGTGCTTGATAAAGAGCATGCTGCTGCAGGCTCATACACGATAAGCGAAAGTCCTATTGATATTTATTCGCCTTGCGCTTTCTTAAGTTTCGCAAGCAGTGTGTCGATGTACTGGCGTGTTTCTTTTATTTCCATTAGAGTTGCAGCAGGTGTGCTTGACCCTAGTTTTGCTGCCTGCTCTTCCAAGACCCTCAGTCGTTTTTTATGCCACATAAGCTGCTCGCGCAACGCTTCAATCTCCTCTTCGTCGGCTGTTTCTTCTCCAATGTGTGCGGTTGATGCGTTGCTGTGGGTAAACTGCGCGGTAATATGTTCGCGCTGAATTGTACCGCCGTGGGCATGGTGGGCTGCCACCCATAACAATTGCTCAAGCTCATCGATATTGGCAGTAGCATAGTCGTGTTGTTCCAAGATATCTTGGGCATCTTTGGCGATATCGATGGCGAGGTTTGTGCGCCGTAGAAAGCAACCCGCCAGCTTGAGAATATCGTCTTTGCGCTCGCGTAACGGTGGTAGCTCAATCGTTGCCTGGGTAAGCTGATAGTAAAGCTTATCCCAAAAACTTTTATCTTGGTAGCGCTCATGAATCTCAGCGGTTGCAGTGGCAATCACACGAACATCATACGGCGGTTTGGTGTCGGTATCGTCCTGGCCCAGCTGTATCAGTCGTTCAATTTCGGTTTGCTGCCCCCAGGATAGCAGATGGACATCTTTCAGCAAAAGTGTGCCATGCTCGGCTTCTGCGCGGTACATATCAAATGCGCGCTTACCATGTACGGTAACGATTTCCATTGCCGCATTTAGATCGCCACATGCGACGATCACGAGTTTTCCTTTGAGCGCGCGGCTATTATTGTGAATAATCTCGGCTAGCGTTTGTTTGCCTACCCCTGGCTCGCCAACAATGAGCATTGGCTGATCCGACCAGGCCCAGATTTGCGCCTCTTGCAGGCATGCCTCGATTTGGATGTTACTGCTGACAAACCAATCGGGTGTGATTAGGTGCGATGCAGCGAGCAAAAATCGCCGATCGATGGCGTGTGCAATCAGGTTGCGGAGCTGGAGAATACTTACGGGTTTTTCGAGCACATCGCGAGCACCTGCAATCCGCGCGGCAGTGTCGAAATCTTGCCGCTTCGCTCGAGTGACGATAATGACTTCAATAGTGCCATCCAGCTCCTTAAGTCGGCGTAGTAGATCAATGCCAGTCACATCGGTGCCCTGCCATCCATGCGGCTTGGTGATCAAAAGATCGAGCACAATTGCATCAAAGTGCTGCTCGCTGGCTAGTTTCAATGCCTGCTCGGCATCGCGTGTGCTTTGCACTGCGTAGCCTGCGCCGCGTAACCCCTGGCAATAGAATGCGTTATCGCTTGGTTCATCGTCAACGACGAGTATGCGTGGTTTTTCCATCTGTGTCTCCTGGAACTGAGGCTAGATCGATTTGAAAAAATGTACCAGTTGATTTCCAGACAAAACCATCGGGTAGATTATGGCGCCACAGCACGAAATGCCGCTGATCATCCAGCGAACCGCTGGCAATGCGGATGGCACCTTTATTTGCCTGAACCAGAGTCTGCACGACTGGTAAGCCCAGGCCGTAGCTAGTAGCATTACTTTTGGTTATATGATCGAGCCGAAATATATCTTCACGATTAGCGGGCGCGATACCTTTACCTGTATCAATCACGCGAATACTTACCAAACCGCGCAGATGCGATGTTATTATTTCGATGTCGCCTGGCTCAGATTGTGCTTCGAGAGCATTTTTGATCAGGTTCAAAATAATTTGCTGGGCATCGAGGCGCGCGATGTGTACGGCAGGCAGGCGTGGCATAAGCTTAAATTGTACTTTTTGATGTTCGAACTTGGGTGCTAGCATGGCTTGCACCTGCCTAATCTCGGTATTAATATCAACCGGTTCGGCTGGTAAATAGCTTGGGAATAGCGTGAGTGTTAAATTACGCAATAACAAATAGCTGTAGCGAGCGACTGCAACGAGTTGTTCGCCGTGTACCGTATCGATTTTCTGTAAAGTTGCAAGATATTCAGCCCGCTGGGTCAGTAGATTGAGCGCTTGTTCAAGGCGTTCAACATGCGGTTCTACAACCTGGCTCGCTTGCATACGCGCCATTGGGGATGGTGCGGGAGGTTTCAACAGCGCTTGGCGTCGCAGTTCATTATTTCTGGCCTCAAGCCGCGTGATATCCTGATGCAGCACATCGAGGGGCAGCGATGCGGCCGTTTGCGCGTGTTCTGGCCTTGCGAGCTTCCAGTGCATACGCAACCCTGAACGATACGGCGCTGAGACGGTAAGCACACTATGTTGCAGGAACAGCACGCGCGCCAGTAGATTGAGTGCTGAGGCTTCGCCGAGCCGGGGATATGCCTGACTGTTTGCTGCAATGCGTAGGTATTTCAGGCGCGGCTGTCGTGCTCCATCATCATCAATTGTGACCATCACATGGCCTAACTCCGGATCGAGTTGACAGCCTACCCGGACGAACGATGCACCGGCGGCCTGCGCTGCGAGGAGCGTATAGATACAGGCAATATTTAGTAGCGTCGGGTCGATATCGGCATAGATCGGGGATGCAATGCCTGGTAGCTCTAGCTTCAGGTCGAGGATCAATTGTTCGCGCATCACAGTAAAGCAATCGCTGAACCATTGCCGAATTTCTACAGTCTTTTTTTCGGCTGTAAAACCGGTGCCACATTCAATAATGCTGCGCCGGAGCGCATCACAGAGCTGATATTGATTGTTCAGCCAGGCTACCCCAGTTGAGGCGGCTGAGCCACCAGTTTTTGTGCGTTTCGAAAGCTCAGCGATTGCTCTCTGCAGGCGATCAAAAGCCGAGCCGAGATCATGATTAAGGCGCATGGTCAGGCGGTCGATTTCGGCTTGGGTTGGTTGGCTGGGTTGGTCGCGGTGCGCCCGAATGACCTCTTCGTAGCGGCTGCGCTCTTTCAGCAAATCCTCGTAGCGGGTATAGAGCGACGAATATGCTGTTGATAGCGATGTTTGCTGAATACGTGATATCGAGCTATATTCTGCTGGTGGGTCGCTGTAGCCGTCACTACACCAGTGGCTTTTGCGGCCAAGCTCGCGCGCTTCGCTTACTGCATACCACTGCGCACCTGTCACCACCTCGCTAAGCTCGCGAATATCGTAGAACGGGCCGTACTCGCTCGTAACAATCCCGATCGCCAGTGACATCAAAGGGATGTGACGTGCGCCGCCTTGCTCATCGGTAATAACAATATAGCCATTCCGCCGATCTCGGTAGTTGTACTGCAAACCAATTTCGGCATCAAAACGCTCGCACAGGCGCGTGCAAATCGCCTTCATGTGTGCAGGGCTTGATGTAACGACAAAATCGGGGCCAACCACCATTTGCCCAATAAAATCGTCGGGGCTGCCTAGCTCGTTGACAATCTCATTGAGCATGAGTGCTGTGTATTTCAGCACATCTTCACCGACGACGGGGCCGTATGCTTGGGTATAGGTGTCGAAACCGTTGATGTGTATTTGTGCCAATGCCCATTGACCTGAGCTAGCAACTAGCTGGCGAAACTGCTCCTGAATCAATGCTGCGGTTGGTAGATTTGTGACCGGGTGTGCCAGATTTTTCTGGCGGGCGCGGTCGAGCGCTTCCTTGATAATGGCATGTACTTCTTCAATATCGAAAGGCTTGACGATATAAGCTGTGGCCTGAATCTCGCCAAGTGCGCGCAACCGATCCAATCGTTCGCCACGCGCTGTCAGGAAGATAATCGGAATATGGCGAGTGCGTACACTGCGGCGTAATGCTTTACCAATGTCGTAGCCCTCCATATCGGGCAAATTGACATCAAGCAGCGCCAGGTTTGGGGCCGTTTTACGGCACATATCAAGCGCTGCTTGCCCGCGCATTGCCGTCATTACCTCGTAGCCCTGCGAGGTAAAATAGATCTTGAGCAGGCTTGAGATGTCGGGAGCATCTTCGACAACCAGAATTTTTTCTTTGGGCATATACTTCATCCTCGGCGTTGTGTATGAAGCTCACGGAAAGATTGCATTATGTTGGTATGTTGCGAGGAATATAGCTAGCACGAATATATGCCTGGCTGACATATTGCGTATTATTTCAGTATATCACGGGCTTACATGTGTTACCCTATGTAATAGTACGAACGTTCGATTCATTCATTTACGATTATCCCTAGTTTATTGGTAGAGCCGCCTGCTTTGTTAACAACCTTGTAGCTTATTCTATGAAAACCTAACGTAGTAGGCATTATCCAAATCGCGTAATGTGCCTTATAGCGACGACTTTCGCTTGCCGCGTTTGCGCCTGCGGCAGCAAAGTACATTATCTCTTTTTCCATAGAGCTATTTTGTGCAGAGCGCAAACTATCCCAAACTATCCCATGGAAGAAGCATTTGACTGGGTAGCGTGGTGTGATGGAAAGTCTGCCCCTGACCCATCGGTAGGCTGAAGCCCGCGATTACCCGCACGAGGGCCATCACCGCGCGCCTTGTGCACTGTGCCGCAGGTTGCCCGCTGCCGGTTCTTCTGCTATACTCTACAATCGAACAGGTGTTTTGAAGTTTGAACGTGAATCGTGAGATGCGCGCCCTAGGCCGCCTTTCACGGTTCACGCATTGTGTTGTGGAGAAGCGAATGAAACTGCTCTACCTCGACCCGCGCGTGCTGCAGGCCGACCCGAATGGCGTGCGCGAAGAGCCGGGCAATATCGAAGGGCTGGCTGCGACGATTGCTGAGCATGGGCTACTTCAGCCGATTGGGGTGGTAGATGCCGGGCACGGCCAGTACCGCGTGGTGTATGGCAACCGCCGCCGCGAGGCCGCGCTGCACCTGAACCTTGAGCGCGTGCCCTGCATCATTCTCGATGCCGAAGATCCGCGCACCCTGATTCAGCAGCTGACCGAAAATGTGCAGCGCCAGGATTTGAACGACCTGGAGAAGGCGCGGGCGTTTCTGCGCCTGCGCGAGCAGCTTGGGGCCAGCCAGGCGCAGAACGAGGGCGATCGTGATGAAGCCACTGCGCGCGCGGTCGGGCTATCGGCGCGCACGGTGCGGCGCTACCTCGGCTTGCTCGATTTGCCCGATGAGATTCAGCAGCTGCTGCGCGCTGGCGATTTGAATGTGACCCAGGCACAACATTTGCGCCGTATCCCCAACCCGCGTACCCAGGTTGAGCTGGCGCATGCCGCTGTCGATGAAGGCATGTCGGCGGCAGAGCTGAGCCGCCTGTCGTCGTATTTTGCCGCGAACCCTAACCTCTCGCTCGATGATGCGCTGAGTGCGCTTGAACAGGGCGTTGAGCTGAAGCGCGAAATTGTCGGTCAGCCGGTTGCGCCGCCAGCGGGTGGCCCACTTGGCAAAACCAGTGTCGCATCAGTAGAACCAAAGGACGATGATAGCGATTTGTGGGATGATGAAGACGAGCCAAAGGACGAAGCAGGCTACCTGAGTGTTGAGGATGAAACGGTTGAGAACCAGCCGAAGAACAAGGCGCGGGTGTTCCGCATTCGTTCGCTCGACCAGATGCTGGATGAAACCGACCGCCTGGCCCGCGCCCATGTGGAGGGCGACCTGGTGAAATGGGTGAAAAGCGACACAGCTGCGCCAATGAAAGTTGGCCTGCTGCTCAAGCAGGTCGAATCACTGGCGCGGGCATTGCGCCAGCTCGCCAGCCAGCAGGGCTGGGAATTCGATATCTAGCGCAGGCCACTCTTTTTACCGCAAATGATACCGGCCCAGCCATTGAGTGCTGGGCCGGTACTGTATCTGGTGCGGCTAGGCTCTGGCTTATACTTCGAACTCACCGTATCAGGAAGCGAAATCGCCAGATCGATGTTTCACGACGCGAGAAATCGGCAAGCTGCCGCGCCCGGAATAAGGCCAGACAAAGCCTACGCAACCTGAAGTAAGGCAATATTCCATAGTGCCAGCGCTGCTAACGTGGTTATCACTGTCAGCGCAAACAGCACCTCGCGCATCCTGCGCGCCCACGCCAGTTTGGCGGTTGCCTCATGCAGCAGGTCGAGCATCCAGTAGCCATAGCCAAATGCTACTGCCGCAAAGAACCCCATCCCGATTGCTCCATGGCTATTCAGCGCGCTAAACACACGCGCTATACGGGCGGGTGGGTCGCCAGCGCCAACGCTGGCCTGGTAGCAAAGCGCTGCCATCAGCGCCGCCAGTATTCCAAACTCAATTATCAGCGCCGCTTGTGTAAGCGGGGCGTGGCGCAGCTTTGCGCGAATTTCAACGGGAACCAATTTTAACATCGCCAATACCTCGTATATGTGACTGATGCCTTGCTCATAAATGCAGCATACATGAGGCCATCAGTTACCTTTACCAAATATACCGTTGCACGATGCGAAAATGGTCTCCTCCGGCAGAATGGATTAGTCAACATCTCTTCTGTACTTTTGGGGGCGCTCCTCGGCAACGGCAGCTGCCGGACAGCGATTAGGGTGTCATGGACAGATACACTTTTCCGGTCTCCCATTCATCGCTGGTTTCCATG